>JAABUX010002626.1_pt1 | contig 25115 bp, 21 predicted proteins | sample 5561851 | NCBI WGS metagenome assembly JAABUX01 (sample SAMN10711883, study PRJNA513361) | rock metagenome | isolation source: Antarctica rocks | place: Antarctica: Victoria Land, Richard Nunatak red sandstone | collected 2016-01-03 | reverse complement strand
ACGGCAGCCCCTGGAACGGCGCGGCGGCGCGAGAATATCCACCATGGCACCAAGCCGCCATTCGGACGCACCGACCAACGCTCGCCCGTGCCCAAATCGATGAAGGGGAACGCGGCCTCGTCCGGCCTCATAGTGGTCGCCTGCGCGCCGGTGCGTGACAGGTAATCGGCGATGCCACGGTTTCCCGACAGCCAGAGATGGTTTCCATTATCGATGCGGCAGCCGAGTTCCCGGTCGAAGTAGGATCGGCACCGCCCGCCCGCAGCCGGCCCGGCCTCATACACCGTCACGTCGTGGCCGCGATCCACCGCGGCCAGCGCGGCCGAGAGCCCCGCCAGCCCGGCGCCGATGATATGGACCCGGCTCATTCCAGCATGTGCCGAAGCGCGATCCGGAGTTTCTGGTGCGTCGGCAGGCTGACCCGGTCGAGCGGCGGCGTCCAGCCGCGGCGACGCAGGCGCTCGAGCAGTGCGGCGTAGGTGGCGCCCATCAGCCGTGCCGGGCGCATGGCGCGCTGGTCGCAGCCGCGCATGGCGCCGCGTGCCGCCTCGAACTGCGCGTGGGCGGTGCGGACGGCGCGCTCGCACACCTGCGGCAACCGGGGCGAGGCGAGGGCGCCTGCGGGATCGTGCGGCACGCCGGCTTCGTCCAGCCATTCGCGGGGAAGGTACAGACGCCCACGATCGGCATCCTCCGCCAGGTCGCGGAGGATGTTGGTCATCTGCAACGCCCGGCCGAGCGCGTGGGCGACTTGGTCGGCAGCCGGCGACGCATCGCCGAACGCGCGGACCGACAGGCGTCCCACCGCCGCCGCGACCTGATCGCAGTAGAGGTCGAGCTCGGCGAGGCTGGGGGCTACGATGACGGTCTCGGCATCGGTCTGCATGCCGTCGACGACAGCGCGGAAATCGGCCTGCCGAAGGTCGAAACGACGCACCGCCAGCAGCAGCACGCGCGTGACCGCGTCGTCGGACATGCCCTCGTACAGGGCCGCGACCCGGCGACGCCACGCATCCAAGCCAGCCCGCTTCTCCTCGATCGGCGCGGGTTCGTCCGCCACGTCGTCGACCAGGCGGCAGAAGGCGTAGATGCCGTACATCGCCGCCCGCCGATCGGGCGGCAGGATACGCATGCCGCGGTAGAACGACGTCCCGGCCCGGCGCACGACGGCCTCCACGTCGTCCAGATCGGCTTGCGCGGCGCCCAAAGCCGTCATGCCAGCCACCGCAATGCGGCGCCGGCGCTGGCCAACACGTCCGTTTTGCTCAGCTTGACCCGCGTCGCCACCGGATCGCCCGACCGCAGCCGGCGCGCGAGCCGGTGCGACAGGCCCACGATCACGGCCGTCTCCAGCCGCAGCCGCCGGTCGCGCACGCGGCGCGGCAACCCGGAGGCTTCGCGGTTCAGCGCATCGGTTTCGTCCAGCAGCGCATCGAACGTGCGGCGCAGGCCCGGCGTTTGCGCGGGTCCTCGCAGATCGTCCACATCCGCGCCGAACCGGGCCAGCATATCGGCAGGCAGGTAGCAGCGATCCAACGCGAGCAGGTCCTTGCGGCAGTCCTGCAGATGGTTGAGCACCTGAAGCGCCACGCAAAGCGCGTCGGAGGGCGCCTGGCTCGACGGATGTTCGCCGTGCAGGTTCAGCACATGGCGGCCGACCGGCATGGCGGAATACCGGCAGTACTCCAGCAGCTCGGGCCAACTGGCATACCGGGTCTTGGTCGCGTCCTGGCGGAAGGCGCGCAACAGGTCGAGGGCTTGGCCGGAGGTGACCTTGGTTTCGGCCAAGCTCGCGCGCAGGCCGGCCGCGCTGGGGGAGCCGGCGTCGCTGCGGCCTTCCAGGACGGCGGACATGGCATCGAGGCGTCGAAGCTTGTCGTCGGGCGGCAAGTCGGGGCTGTCGGCGATGTCGTCGGCGTTGCGGGCGAAGTCGTAGAAGGCGTGGACGTGGACCCGTAGATCTGCCCGGATCAGGCGGGAGCCGACGGGGAAGTTCTCGTCGTGGACGCCTTTGCCCGACCACATCTCGACCGAATCGACGGCAGCGCTCATGCCGCGGCGTCCCCATACGCCCGGCGCTTCCAAACCACGCCTGCGCCGCGATGATGATCGATCGCCGAACCCAAGGTCGCCGCCATGTAGAAGGCTGCGATCGCCGGCAGCAGGATCGCCCAACCCGGTGACTGGCCGAAGCGCCGCAGGGTGGGCAGGTAAGACGCACTGGACGCCGCCCAGGCGAGCACGCCCACCCATCGCGCGAAACCGTGACCGAAGATGGCTGCAAGCGGCGGAACCAGCCAAACCAGCGCCAGGCCTCCGACGGTCGCAGCCAACATCGCGGGCGAGAAGCGGAGCTGGACGTAGGCGGTCCGGGCGATCATGCGCCAAACGTCGGCCGCCGCCGGGTAGGGGCGCAGACTGCGCGCGAGCCGGCTATGACCCAGCCAAATCCGTCCCCCCCGCTTCACCGCCGCCGCCAGCGCGACGTCGTCGATGAGTGCGCCCTTGATCGCGGCGATGCCTCCGATCCGGTCGAGCGCCGCGCGGCGGACGAGGATGACGCCGCCCGCCCCCGCCGCCGTTGGGTTCGTGGGATCGTTGACCCGGCGGAACGGATAGAGCAGCTGGAAAAAGAACACGAACGCCGGCACCAGCAAGCGTTCCGCCCAACTGGCGCAGTTCAGGGCGACCATCTCGGACACTAGGTCGAGATGGCGACGCTCGGCCTGTGCGACGAGGGTGGCGACGTGCTGCGGATCGTGGACGATGTCGGCGTCGGTCAGCAGGACCAAGGGCGCCGTCGCGTGCGCGACCCCCTGGGACACGGCCCAAAGCTTGCCGCTCCAGCCTGGCGGCCGCGGCGCGCCGGGCACGATCGTCAGGCGTGGGTCGGCGATCGTGCGCGCGATCTCGCCGGTGCCGTCGTGGCTTTGGTCGTCCACCAGGATCACGCGCAACGGCCCGGCATACGCCTGGTCCAGCAGTGACCGAAGGCTCCGCTCGATCGACTCGGCTTCGTCCCGTGCCGGCACGACGACGTCCACCGGCACGGCCTCGGCCGGAACGGACGCGGCGAGCGACGGGCCACTCTGCCAAAAACGGCCGTGGCCCAGCAGCAGGTAGATCCAGACGGCCAGGGATGCGACCGCGAGGACGGTCATGCGGCTACCCGCGCATTCGCCCTGAACCAGTCGACCGCATCCTGCACCGCCTGGCGGGCCGGACGGAACGTGTAGCCAAGCTCGGCTTGCGCCTTGGCCGACGAGAAGAACATCTTCTTGCGCGCCATCGCCAGCATCTCGCGGGTGACGAGCGGTTCCACGCCGAACCGGGCCAGCGCCTCCGCTGCGAGCGCCACCGGATACAGCGCGCCGTGGGGAAGGCGGACGCGCGAGCGACGCCGCCCCACCGCCTCGTCCACCAGGTCCAGCAGCTCGGCCATGCCGAGGTTCTCGCCCCCCAGGATGTAGCATTCCCCAACCCGCCCGCGCTCGAAGGCGAGCGCGTGACCCTCCGCCACGTCGTCGACGTGCACCACGTTCAGCCCGGTGTCGACGTAGGCCGGCATCCGTCCCGCGGCGGCGTCGGCCACCATCTTGCCGGTGGGGGTCGGCTTCACGTCGCGGGGACCGATCGGCGTCGATGGATTGACGATCACGACCGGCATGCCGCGCTCCCGCGCCAGGGACAGGACCGCCTGTTCGGCCATGAACTTGGACCGCTTGTAGGCGCCGATGACCTTGTCGATGCTGTTGGGCGTCGTCTCGTCGGCCAGCGTGCCATCGCCCACGAGGCCCAACGCTGCGACGCTGCTGCAGTAGACCATCCGCTGCACGCCCCCATCCTGGGCCGCGGTCAGCAATGCCGTCGTACCAGCTACGTTGGCGCGGTCCATCGCGGCCGGGTCGGGCACCCACAGGCGATAATCGGCGGCGACGTGGAACAGGTTGCGGCAGCCGGCGACGGCGCGTCCGAGCGACGCCGGGTCGGTCAAGTCGCCCTCGACGAGGTCGGCGTCCAGCCCGGCGACGTTCCGCCGATCGCTTCCGGCGCGGACCAGCAGGCGCAACAGGTGTCCCCGCCCGAGCAGCGTCCGCGCGACGGCGGAGCCGACAAAGCCGGTGGCGCCCGTGACGAGGGTAAGGCCAGCATCGGACAAGGCGAAGGTCGCTCCATCGGCAATTCAGCGCCTTATACCAGGCGCCGCCGGTTCGTGTAGCCGAGCGGCGTCCCGCGGGCTGGGGGGCTGCCCGGCGATGAACTCCCATGTGTCGCCCAGGACCGGAACCGTGTCACGGAACAGCGTCGAGAACGCGGCGATGATGTCGATATGGCTGACGTCCCGATACAGCTTGGCGGAAACGGGGCCGCCGGCCTCGCGAATACGGGCCGCGAGGGAGGTCGTGTTGCGCGGCTTGACGACGGTGTCGGCATCCCCGGCGAGCAGAAGCATCGGCGGGTTATGGCCATCGACGAAGTTGATCGGCTGGCTGGCAGGCCCGTCATCGACCGGTGCGAAGACTGGCTGGATTTCGGGATCGGTGATGGGCAGGAAATCGTAGGGTCCCGCCAGGCCGATCACGCCGGCCAATGCTTTGCGGTCGAGGCCCACGGCTGCCAGCCATTGGGGGTCGAGCGCCAGCATGGCGGCGTTGTACGCCCCGGCGGAGTGCCCGAGGATGAACACCCGGCGCGGATCGCCCCCCAGCGAGGCAGCGTGGGCAATCGCCCAGGCGACCGCCTTGGCGTTGTCCTGGAGGAAGGCCGGAAAGCGAACCTGGGGATAGACGCGGTAGTCCGGCACGAGCACGACGGCCCCGCGCCGGGCGATCGGGGCGGCGACGAACGGATAGGTGTCCTTCTCGCCCTGACGCCAGCTTCCGCCATACAGGAAGATGACGATCGGCAGCATAGCTCCCTGACGCGGACGATAGATGTCCAGGCTGCGGCGCGGGCCAGGCGCATAGGCGACGTCGTGGGTGATGTCGAGATCGCTGGTCTTGGTGGTCGCGTTCACCAAGGTCGCGCATCCCGCCAAGACTCCGATCGACAGCAAAGCCAGCAGGCGGGGGAGGGCAGCCACGAGGGCCCGAACGGCCGTTAGGCTGTCCCGGTTCCCAGAGCGCCTGACACGAGAACGGAGATCAGCCGAAATCTTGGTCCTGCAGCGGGGTTAGCCTAACCGAGCCCAAGCTGCCGCACGATGTCGTTCACCGTCTCGTCGACGGGGCCGCTGACTTCGACCTGGATCGCGTGCTCGTCCGGCGTCGGTTCCTGCAAGGTCGCGAGTTGGCTGTCGAGCAGGGTGGTGGGCATGAACTCGTGGTGGCGGCCCCGCACGTGCTGTTCCAGGCTGGCGCGGTCGGCGTGCAGATACACCACCTGCACGCCGGGCCGCCCGTTTGCAATAAGGTCGCGGTAGCTGCGCTTCAGCGCCGAGCAGGTGATGATCCCGTGCTGGCCCGCCTGAATTTGCCCGTCGATCCAGGCGGCGATGGTGGCGAGCCACGGCGCACGATCCTCGTCCGTCAGAGCCTGGCCAGCGCGCATCTTCTCGACGTTGGACGCGGGGTGGAGCGCATCGCCTTCCTGGAACGTCCAGCCGAGCCGGGCGGCGAGACGTTCGGCGACCGTGGTCTTGCCCGATCCGGACACGCCCATGAGCACGAGCACCTGCGGCGTCACGGCGTCATCCGGTGCACGCCGGATGCGTCGGCGACCAGCACCTCGGCGGTGCGGCCGATGAAGAACCCGGTCTCGATCACGCCGACGATCGACTGCAATTGGCGGTCCAGCGCCGCCGGGTCGTCGATCGGGCCGAATTGGCAGTCGAGGATGAAATTGCCGCCATCGGTGCGGAACGGGGCGGTGTCCGTCCTGCGCTGGGCCGGCACGCCGCCGAGCGCGCGGATGTGGTGCGCGGTCGCCTCCCACCCGAACGGCACCACCTCGACCGGCACCGCGGTGGTGCTGCCGAGTCGGTCGACCAGCTTCGCGCCATCCACCACGATGACCAGCTTCGCACTCGCCGCCGCCACGATCTTTTCCCGGAGCAGCGCGCCGCCCAGGCCCTTCACCAGGTCGAGCGTGCCGCGCGCGACCTCGTCGGCGCCGTCGATGGTCAGGTCGATCGCGGGATGGGCGGCGAAATCGGTCAGGATGATCCCACCCTCGCGCGCCTGCGCGGCGCTGCGCTCCGAGGTCGGGATGGCCACGATTCGCAGCCCCTCCTCGACCCGGCGCACCAATGCCGCGATCGCCAGCGCCGCCGTCGATCCGGTGCCCAGCCCCACGACCATGCCATCGGTCACGAGCGCCGCCGCCGCTTCGGCCGCCTCGCGCTTGAGGGCCGTCCGCGACTCCTCGCTCATCCGGCGGCTGCCGCGTCCACGAACCAGTGCACGCGGCCCGCGGGGGCGACGTGGGAGGCGGGGAGGGCGGGGTCGTGCCGGCGGGCACGGGCGAGAATGGCGCGCTTGCCTTCGCCGGCCACGAGGAACACGGCGTCGGCGCTGCTATTGAGCGCGGGATAGGTGAGGGTGAGCCGCGGCTCCGGCTTGGCGCCGATCACGGCGGCCGTCCAGGCATCGCGCTCCTGCAGGGCGGCGACGCCGGGAAATAGCGAAGCGGTGTGGCCGTCCTCGCCGAGACCCAGGAGTTGCACGTCGAATAGCGGACGGCCCGCCTCGAGGCGGCTCGCGCCGTAATGGTCTTGCAGGATGCGCGCGTACGCCATCGCCGAGTCCGCCGGGTCGCCGTCGGTCGCCCAGCGATGCACTTGGTCCGGCGGAATGGGCACGTGGGCGATGAGGGCCTCGTTGGCCATGCGGTAGTTGCTGTCGGGATGGTCGGGCGGAACGAAGCGCTCGTCGCCGAAGAACAGGTGCGTGCGTGCCCAGGAAAAGCGGTCGCGGAACGGCGCTTTCGCGAGCAGCCCATACAGTCGCTTCGGCGTCGACCCTCCGGATAGGGCGATGGTGAAGCGCTGGGCGGCCTCGGCGCGCGCCGTCAGCCACGTCGCGGCGTACAGCGCGACAGCCTCCGGATCGGGCAGAACCTCGGTGTCATCGTCCATGTGGCCGCTCCCTCAGCGCAGGATGAACTGCTCGACCGCCTTCGCAAAGCCCTCGTCGTCGTAGCCCGCGGTGACGGCGTCGGCCTGGGCCTTCACGGCGTCGCTTGAGTTGCCCATCGCGATCGAGAACCCGCTGGGCTTGAACATCAGTACGTCGTTCGGCATGTCGCCGATGGTCGCGATCTCCGCGGCGGGGATGCCCAGCGTGCGCGCCAGGTAGGCGACCACGCCGCCCTTGTTCGCCGCCGGGTGCGTCACGTCGAGGTAGTACGGCTGCGAGCGGGCGGCCGAAGCGGTTTGGCCGAGCGCGTCCTGCACCGCCTTCTCGCACGCTTCGACCTTCGGCAGGTCGTCGCTCACGCCGGTGATCTTGACCGCCTTAGCGAATGCGTCGTCGCCGAAGCTCGACACCACCTTGGGCGGGAACTTCACCGTCCACTGCTCGCGCTCGATGTGCGGGGCGTGGTCGTCGCGCACCAGCCAGTCCTCGCCGGCGTAGATCCACACGTCCAGGCCCTGCGCCTCGATCAGGTCCACCGCGCGATGGGCGGCAGCCGGGTCGAGCGTGTGGCCCTCGATGATGGACAAATCCCGGTTGACGAACAGCCCGCCGTTGAAGCCGGCGATCGGGGTCTGGATGTCCAGCGGCTCGATCAGCATCGCCATGCCCCGGGGCGGGCGGCCGCTGGTGATGGCGAACTTGACGCCGCGCTGCTGCATCGTCCGGAGCGCCGCCTGCGCGCGCTCGGTCAGCACCTTGTCCTTGGTGACGAGCGTGCCGTCCACGTCGGCGAGCAGCAGCGAGAGACGATCGGGCCGAGGTCTCGTCATGCAGCGTGCTCCCTGGCGCGGGGCAGCACGAAGCGGTCGATCGCCTCCGCCCAGCCCTCGGCCTCGTTCGACCCGGTGTGCAAGGTCGCCTGCGCGGCCACCTCCGGTGGGGCGTTGCCCATGGCGATGCTCGTGCCCGCCACCCGGAACATCGGCACGTCGTTGCCCATGTCGCCGATCGCCACGGTCTCGGCACGGTTGACGCCGTAGTAGCGCGCGATGGCGTCCAGCGCGGTGCCCTTGTCGGCGTCGGGGTTGGTCACGTCGAGGTAGTATTGCTGCGACCGGTGGGCGTGCGCCGTTGCCCCAAGCAGGCCCTGCAGCTCCGTCTCGCAGGCGGCGAGCAGGTCGAACTTGGCCGACGCGCCCACCACCTTGCCGCAGTGGGCGACGTAGGGCTCGAAGCTGTCCACGACGGTCGGCTCGAACTGCACGGTGTGGCGCTCCTTCGGCACGTAGTCCCCGTTTGGATCGCGGATCAGCCACTCGCCCCCCACGAACAGCCACGCGCCGATGCCACGGCGCTCCAGCACCGCCAGGCTCGTGCGCACCGCCGCCTCCGGCACCAGCCGCTCCTCGATCACCGACCCATCCGGCGCCAGGATCGTGCCGCCGTTATAGCCGCCCAACGGCCCCGTCAGCCCGAGTGCGGACTGCACGTGCATCATGCCCCGCGGCGGTCGGCTGCTGACCAGCGCCAGGTGCACGCCCGCGTCGCGCAGCCGTCCCGCCGCCGCGATCGTGCCAGGGGTCAGCGCCTTGTCGGTCGTCACCATCGTGCCATCCACGTCCGACACGACCAGCCGCAGCGGCGTCACGACAGCTTGCGCCAGTGGCGGCCGTCGCGGGTCAGCAGGTCGTCTGCAGCCTCCGGACCGTTTTCGCCGGCGGGATACGAGTAGACCTCGCCCTTCCCGGTGGCCCACAAATCCAGCGCCGGCTGTACGCCCGCCCATCCGGCCTCGATGTTGTCGGCGCGGTTGAACAGGGTCGGGTCGCCGATCAGGACGTCGTAGATCAGGGTCTCATATCCGGTGCTGGGCGTGATCTCGAAGAAGTCCTCGTAGCGGAAATCCATCCGCACCCCGTCCAGCTTGACCACCTGGCCTGGCTGCTTGGCGCTGATCTCCAACGTGATGCCCTCGTGCGGCTGGATGTGCAGCACCATCACGTTCGGCGTCAGCTTGTCGACCGGCGTGTCGCGGAACATGGTGAACGGCGCCTGTTTGAAATGCACCGAGATCTCGGTCTTGCGCGTGGCCATGCGCTTGCCGGTGCGGATGTAGAACGGCACTCCGGCCCAGCGCCAATTGTCGATCATCAGCTTCAGCGCGACGTAGGTCTCGGTCTCCGAGTCCGGGGACACGTCCGGCTCCTGGCGGTACCCGGCCACGTCGCCCTGCTCCATGCGCCCGGCGCCGTACTGGCCGCGCACGACGTTGCGGGTCACGTCCTCCTCGCTCATGGGATGCAGCGCCGCGATCACCTTCGCCTTCTCCGCCCGCACGTCGTCGGCGTCGAACGAGTTCGGCGGCTCCATCGTGACCATCGACAGCAGTTGGAACATGTGGTTGGGCACCATGTCGCGCAGCGCGCCCGTGACCTCGTAGAACTTGCCGCGCCGCTCCACGCCGACGGTTTCCGACGCGGTGATCTGCACGCTGTCGATGTGGTCGCGGTTCCACAGCGGCTCGAAGATGCCGTTGGAGAAGCGCAGGGCCATGATGTTCTGCACCGTCTCCTTGCCCAGGAAATGGTCGATCCGGTAGATCTGGTCTTCGTTCAGTTCGCTCAGGATGTGCTTGTTCAGCGCCTTGGCGGAGTCGAGGTCGTGGCCGAACGGCTTCTCGATCACGACCCGGCGGAAGGCGCCGTCCGTCTCGTGCGTCAGCCCGGCCTCGTGTAGCCGATCGATGATCGGGGCGAAGAACCGGTCGGCGACGGCGAGGTAGAACACCACGCTGCCCTCGAGCTTGCCGGACAGCGCCTTGAAGGTATCGGCGTTGGTGAAGTCGCCCGCCATATAGTGCAGCCGGTCGCGCAGCCACGACCAGCCTTCGTCGTTCAAATGCGCCTCGGCGAACTCGCCGCCCTTGTCCGGCGTGAAGCTCCGCATCGTGTCCGTCTGCTTCTGGCGGTAGGCGTCGTCGGTGCTCTCGTCGCGATCGACGGCCAGGATGCTGAACTTGTCGTCCAGCAGCTTGGCGCAGGACAGGTTGTACACCGCCGGCATCAGCAGCCGCTTCGTCAGGTCGCCGCCGCCGCCGAAGATGACCATCGTGCAGGCCGGCGCCGGGTCGGCGGTCTTGGCGAGCGCCTTGGTGTCGGCGTGCATCTGGTCCATCGCGATCAGGCCTTCGGCTCGACGTGCCCGCCGAACTTGAACCGCATCGCCGACAGCAGCTTCTCGCCGAAGGTGTGCACCTGGCGCGAGCGGAACCGGGCGAATAGCGAGGTGGACAGCACGGGGACCGCCACCGCCTCCTCGATCGCCGCCTCGATCGTCCAGCGGCCCTCGCCGGAGTCGGACACGTCGCCGGTGAAGTTGGAAAGGCTGACGTTCTCCGCCAGCGCCTCCGAGGTGAGGTCGAGCAGCCAGGAGGAGATCACGCTGCCGCGCCGCCACACCTCGGCGATGTCGGCCATGTCGAGGGTGAACCGCTCGTCCTCGGGCAGCTCGTGGCTGTCCTTGTTTTTCAGGATGTCGAAGCCCTCGGCGTAGGCCTGCATGATCCCGTACTCGATGCCGTTATGCACCATCTTGACGAAGTGCCCGGCGCCGGCGGGGCCGCAGTGCAAATAGCCCTGCTCGGGACGCGGGTCGCGGCCGTCGCGCTTGGGGGTCTTGTCGATCGTGCCCTCGCCGGGCGCCAACGCCTTCAGGATCGGGTCGATGTGCGCGACCGACTCCTTCTCGCCGCCGATCATCATGCAGAAGCCGCGCTCCAGCCCCCACACGCCGCCCGATGTGCCGACATCGACGTAGACGATGCCGCGCTCCCGCAGCGCCTTCGCCCGGCGGATGTCGTCCTTGTAGAACGAATTGCCGCCGTCGATGACGATGTCGCCGCGTTCGAGCATGCCGTCCAGGGCGGTGATCGTGTCCTCGGTGATCTTGCCCGACGGCAGCATCACCCATACCACCCGCGGCTTGGACAGCTTGCCGACCATGTCCTGCAGCCCGGTCGTGGCGGTCGCGCCGTCGCCGGCGAGTTGCTGCACGGTCGCCTCAGCCTGGTCGTACACCACGCAGCGATGGCCTTCCCGCATCAGCCGCCGGCTGATCCCAGCCCCCATGCGGCCAAGCCCGATGACGCCAAGCTCCATGCGCTCAAACTCCTTGAAATGGGCGGTTCAACCGAGTGCGGCCTCGATCGCGTGCGCGACGCGGTCCAGCCCGTCGTGCAAGTTTCCGGTGACGTGCACCCGCAGCGCCCGGCGGCCCCGCTCCGCCAGCACGTCGAAGTCGCCCCGCGCCTGGGCCGCCTTCACCGTGCCGAAGGTGTAGCGCTCGCCGGGGACGGGCAGGTCGGCCGGATCGTCGGCGGTCACCTGCAGGAACACGCCGCTGTTGGGTCCGCCCTTATAGGCCTGGCCGGTCGAGTGCAGGAACCGTGGCCCGAACTCCGCCACCGTTGCCACGCGCTTTGAGTCGCGGATATGGCTGCGAAGTTGCTGCAACAGCATCAGGTGCTCGGGCGTGCGCTCGATATAGGCGAGGATCGCCGCGTAGTCCCCCGCACCGAGCCGCGCCAGGTGCGCCTTGACCACGGCGTCCAGCGTCTTGCCGGCCTTGGATAGTTCGGCGGCGTTCCTGGGGTCGCTGAACATCTGGACCGTGCCGTCGGTCGCGAACGGGGTCTCCGGCGGCAGCGTGCCGCTGTCGTTGTAGGCGGTCGTCAGCTCCTTGGTCTTGACCTTGCTCGCCTCGACGTCCGGCTGGTCGAACGGGTCGATGCCGATGATCGCGCCGGCCACCGCGGTCGCGAACTCCCACAGGAAGAACGCCTGGCCGATCTCGATCGTGCTGGCCAGGTTCAGCTTCACCACGGGATGGCCCGCCTTCCCAAGCGCCGCGATCGCCGCGTCCTGGTCGGGGTCGGGCATGTCGGTCAGCCGGAGATAGGCGAACACCCGGTCGTCCCCGTACGCGCCCGGCGCCGCGAGTGGCTCGTTGTCGATCGGGACGATGCCGTGGCCCTGCTTGCCGGTGCTCTCGGCCAGCAACTGCTCCAGCCAGGCGCCCACGTCGTAGATGCCGGGGGAGGCGACGATGGTCACCTTGTCGCGCCCCTGCTTGGCCGCGGTACCCAGGATGACGCCGAGCCAGATGCCGGGATTGGCGTCGGGTGGGGTGCCCGGCGCGCAGGCCCGCACCATGCGCGAGGTAGCGGCCAGGAACTGCGGCAAATCGAGGCCCATCGCCGCGGCGGGGACCAGCCCGAAATTGGACAGCACGGAGTAGCGGCCCCCGATCGCCGGGTTGCCGTGGAAGATGTGGCGGAAGCGGTCCTGCTTCGCGACCTCCTCCATGTGGCTGCCGGGGTCGGTCACCGCGACGAAGTGCTGGCCGGCCTTCTCGTTGCCGACCGCCTTCTGCATGCGGTCGAAGAAATACGCCTTGAGGATGTTCGGCTCCAGGGTGCCGCCCGACTTGCTCGACACGATCACCAGCGTCTCGGCCAGGTTCACCCGGCCCTCGAAGCTGGCGATCTGCTGCGGGTCGGTGCTGTCGAGCACCAGCAGCTCCGGAAAGCCGCCGCGCTGGCCGAACGTCTCGGCGAACACCTCGGGCCCGAGGCTCGAACCGCCCATGCCGAGCAGCAGCACCTGCTTGAACCCGGCCTTGCGCACGTCGTCCTGGAACGCCTGCAGCTCGGCGACATGATCGGCGCGCTCGTCGACGATGCCGAGCCAGCCGAGCCACTTTGCCTCGGGGCCGCCGGTCCAGATCGACGCATCGCCCGCCCACAGCTTGCGGCCGCGGCCGTCCTTGCGCCAATCCTCGAGCTCGGCCGCGACCGCCTTCTCCAGCCCCTCCGGCAGCGTGTGCTCCAAGCTGGCCAATTGCGCACTGAGCATCTTGGTCCGCTTGACCGCCACCGCGCCGAGCAGGGCATCGGCCGCGTCGGCGAACAGCTTCACCCCGTCATCGACCAGGCCGCGCGTCACGCCGTCGAGATCCAGGCCGAGGCGGTTGACGGTGAACAGGATTTCCTTGGCGCCCTCGATGTCCTCGATCAGCGACGGGCGCAGCTTTCCGTGCTCGCGGAAGGCGTCCATGGTCGCCGGCGGCATCGTGTTGACCGTCGCGTCGCCGATCAGCTCCTCGATGTACAGCACGTCGCTGTACGCCTTGTCCTTGGTCCCCGTGCTGGCCCACAGCAGACGCTGCGGTATCGCCCCTGCCGCCGCCAGCGCCTTCCAGCGGTCGCTGGCAATCAGCTTCTGGTAGTGCTGGTAGGCGAGCTTGGCATTCGCGATCGCGACCTTGCCGCGCACGCGCTGCAGGTCTGCCACGTCCGTGCCGCCGATTTTCACCCGCTCGTCGATTTTCTTGTCGATCACGGCGTCGATGCGGGAGACGAAGAAGCTGGCGACGCTCGCGACCCGGCTGAGGTCGCCACCCTTCGCCTTGAAGTCCTCCAGCCCGGCGATGTAGGCCTCGGACACGTTCTCATAGCTCTGCTGCGAGAACAGCAGGGTCACGTTGATGTTCATGCCTTCGCCGATCAGCATGCGGATCGCCGGCACGCCATCGTCGGTGCCAGGCACCTTGACCATCAGGTTGACGCGGTTGACCGACGCCCACAGCCGGCGCGCCTCGGCTACCGTCTCGTCGGTTCGCAGCGCGAGATAGGGCGACACCTCCAGGCTGACGTAGCCGTCACGCTTGTTCGTCGCGTCGTATACCGGTCGGAGCATGTCGGCGGCGGCCTGGATGTCCTCGATCGCCAACGCTTCGTAGATGTTCTGCGCGTCATGGTCGGCCGCATCCGCCAAGTGTTTGAACCCGGCGTCGTAGTCGGTGCCGTGGCCCATCGCCTTCTCGAAGATCGACGGGTTGGAGGTCATGCCCTTCAGCCCATCGCGGTCGAGTAGGTCCTGCAGTCGGCCATCGGATAGGAAGCTGCGTTGGATGAAGTCGAGCCAGGCGGATTGCCCGAACTGCTCCAGCTGCTTCAGCGGGTTTGCCGTCTCGCTCTTGGACATGTCGTTCATCGGGAACGTCCTTACTGGGTGCGTTTGGCTTGCTTGCGGGCCTCGTCGGCGACGTGCTCGGGCGTGAAGCCGAATTGTTGGATCACGGCGGCGCCGGGTGCGGACATGCCGAAGCTGTGCATGCCGACGATGGCGCCGCCAATTCCGGTGTAGCGGTCCCAGCCCGTGGTGGCCGCGATCTCCACCGCCACGCGGCCGATGACGGAGCGGGGCAGGACCTGCTCGCGGTACTCCTCCGGCTGCTCTTCGAACAGTTCGGTCGACGGCATCGACACGACCCGCGCCTTGATGCCCTCCGCCGTCAGGGTCTCGTGGGCGCTCATGCACAGGCCCACTTCGCTGCCGGTGCCGATCAGGATCACGTCCGGCGCGCCGTCGGTGTCGGCCAGGATGTAGCCGCCCTTCGCCAGGCCGGACGCGGGGGCGAACTTGCTGCGGTCGATCGTCGGCAGCGCCTGGCGGCTCATGATCAGGCACGCCGGGTGGTGCGTCAGCTGCATCGCGACCCGCCAGGCCTCGGCCACCTCGTTGGCGTCGGCCGGACGCAGCACGATCATGCCCGGGATCGAGCGCAGCGCGACCAGCTGCTCGATCGGCTGGTGGGTCGGCCCGTCCTCGCCCACGCCGATGCTGTCATGGGTGAAGATGTAGATGACCGGCAGCTCCATGATCGACGACAGGCGAATCGGCGCCTTCATGTAGTCGCTGAAGATCAGGAAGCCGCTGCCGTAGGAGCGCATGCCCGACAGCGCGATGCCGTTGCAGATCGACCCCATCGCGTGCTCGCGGATGCCGAAATGCAGGTTGCGGCCGCCGTAATTGTCCGCCTCGAAGCTGCCGGCGCCGTCGAAGGTCAGGTTGGACTTTGTGGAGGGCGCCAGGTCGGCCGCACCGCCGATCATCCAGGGGACATGCTTGGCGATCGCGTTCAGCACCTTCTGCGACGACTCGCGGGAGGCGAGGCCCTTGGGGTCGGCGGGGAACACCGGGATGTCGGCGTCCCAGCCCTCGGGCAACTCGTGGCGGTCGATCATGTCGATCTCGCGCGCGAGATCCGGATACTGTTCCCGATAGCGGGCCAGCATGTCCATCCACTCGTGCCGCAGCTTGGCGCCGCGCGCGCCGACGCCCTCGGCGAAATGCTCGTACACGCCGTCGGGCACCAGGAACTGCGCATCCTCTGGCCAGCCGTACGCCCGCTTGGCGCCGCGGATTTCTTCCTCGCCCAGGGGCTCGCCGTGGGCTTCCTTGGTGCCGGCCTTCTTCGGCGCGCCATAGCCGATGACGCTGTGCACGATGATCATGGACGGGCGCGACGTCTCGGCCTTGGCCGCGTCCAGCGCCGCCGCGACCGCCGCGGTGTCGTTGGCGTCCGCCACATGCTGGACGTGCCAGTTGTAGGCCTCGAAACGCTTGCCCACGTCCTCGTCGAACGCGAGGTCGGTGTTGCCCTCGATGGTGATGTGGTTGCTGTCGTAGATCCACGTCAGGTTCGACAACTTCAGGTGCCCGGCGGTCGAGGCCGCCTCGCCCGACACGCCCTCCATCATGCAGCCGTCGCCGTTGAGGGAGTAGATGTGGTAGTCGAACAGCGGGAAGCCAGGCTTGTTGTAGCGCTGCGCCAAGTACCGCTGCGCGATCGCCATGCCGACGCTGTTGGCGACGCCTTGCGCCAGCGGCCCCGTGGTCGTCTCGACCCCCGACGTCATCCGGTACTCCGGATGGCCCGGCGTCACGCTCGACAACTGCCGGAACTGCTTGATCGCCTCCATCGTGACCGGCTTCTCGTTGTCGAAGCCGCCCTGCACCTGCGCCAGATGCAACAGGCCATACAGCAGCATCGACGCGTGGCCGACCGACAGCACGAAGCGGTCGCGGTTGGGCCAATGCGGATCCGCCGGGTCGGTGCGCAGGGCGTGCTGCCAGACGGTGTAGCCGACCGGCGCCAGGCCCATCGGCGTGCCGGGATGGCCCGATTTTGCCTTCTGCACCGCATCCATCGCCAGGGTGCGCAGCGTGTTGATGCAGAGCTGGTCGATCTCGGCCGTGTTCGAAGCCGGGGTAGGTGAGTGGGTGTCGGGCGCCATAATACTCGTCGTTCTCCCTGATGTCGCACGCAATGCGGGTGAGTGGGTCGCACGGTCCCGAGTCGGATAATCCGCTTTAAGCCATCCCTTCGCTCGCTGGAAGCCTCGGTTGCACGCGCGATGAGACTATCACCGTTTTATCGCATCCGGCGCCCACCCTGCCGCGGCCGTCTTGGGTGACACTCATAGCGAGGTGATAGCGTTGCACGCCGAAGCTCACGGAGCGGTGATAATCCAAGGGTCCTTGGTGCGACTGCCGGAGGTATGAGGGAAGGTTGAGGCTCTGCCTCAAACTCCGCCAAAGGCATGATGCCTTTGGAAACCGTTATAAATGCGGGTCTGGGGCTTCAAGCCCCATCTTGTTGCTATGCGGAAGCTACGGCTACGACGCGTCACAGTATCGCGTCGACGGATGGCCACCAATTCCCTTTGCCGAGTTGCAGCCGAGAACCGTCAAGCCACGCCGCAGCAGCCTCCCCCGCCGCATACCCGGTGCTGAACGCGGCCTGCAGCAGGTAGCCGCCCGTGGGCGCCTCCCAATCCAGCATCTCGCCCGCGACGAACACGCCGGGCCGGGCGCGCAGCATCCACCGCTCGTCCACCGCGTCGAGCCGGACGCCGCCCGCGGTCGAGATGGCGCGGGCGAGGCTGGCGACGCCGGTGAGACGGAGCGGCGTCGACTTGACGTGGGCGGCGAGGCGGGCCGGGTCGGCGGGCGCGTCCGTCTCACGCAACAGGGCGATCGCGACCGGGGGCAGGCCCGCCGTCTTGCGAAGGAAGGTCGACAGCGACTGCGCCCGGCGGGGCAGGGCGAGCCGCCGGGCCAGCTCGTCGAGGGAAAGGTCGGGCCGCAGGTCGAGCCGCAGCACGGCCTGACCCTCGGCGGCGATGGCGTCGCGCAGGGCGGATGATAGCGCGTAGATCGATCCGCCCTCGATACCCCCCGCGGTCACAATCGCCTCGCCGCGCACCCGGCGTCCCTCGAACGTGGCGGCGATCCGCTTCAGCGGCGCGCCTTCGAAGCGCCCGCGGAACATATCGGTCCACTCCACCCCGAACCCGCAATTAGCCGGCAGCAGCGGGGCGACGGCCACGCCGCCCCGCTGCATCCCGGCCGCCCACGCGCCGTCGGAGCCGAGCCGTGGCCACGATGCGCCACCCATCGCGAGCACCGTCGCATCGGCGGCAACTGCGAGCGGCGGGTCGAATACCGGGCCGCCATCGCCGTCCCACCCGATCCAGCGTTGGCCCATCGCGAGCGTGACGCCCTGCGCCGCCAACCGCCCCAGCCAGGCGCGCAGCAGCGGCGAGGCCTTCAACGCCACCGGGAACACGCGGGCGCTGGTGCCGACGAACACCGGCTGCCCCAGTGCTTCGCACCAGGCGCGCAACGCCTCGGGCGGGAACGCGGCCAGCGCCGGGGCGAGACGGTCGCGCGCTGGGCCGTAGCGGTCCAGGAACGCCGGCATCGGCTCGTCGTGCGTCAGGTTCAGCCCGCCGCGCCCGGCCATCAGCAGCTTGCGGCCCGGGGACGGCATCCGGTCGATCACCGTTACCGCAACGCCGGCCAGCGCCAGCCGCTCCGCCGCCATCAGCCCGGCCGGGCCGGCGCCGACGATGTGCGCGCGGAGAGGTGACGGGTTCGGCATGGGAGCATTCGATACTATGTTGGCAGTCGGAAAGGGAGCGGCGATGGAACAGGTCGAGGCGGTGGTGCTGGGCGCGGGCGTGGTCGGCCTCGCCGTCGCGCGGGCGTTGGCGCAGTCGGGGCGGGAGGTGCTGATGCTGGAGGGGGCGGGCGGCATCGGCACCGGCACGTCGTCGCGCAACAGCGAGGTCGTGCACGCCGGCATCTACTACCCGGCCGGCAGCCTGAAGGCGCGGCTGTGCGTGGCCGGGCGGGAGATGCTGTACGAATACTGCGCCGAGCACGGCGTTCCGGTAAGCCCGCTCGGCAAGTTGATCGTCGCCAGCACGGCCGCCGAAGCGCCGCTGCTCGACGGCATCCAGGCCCGGGCTGCCGCCAACGGCGTGTCGCTGCAGCGCCTGACCGGGGCCGAGGCGCGCGACGCCGAGCCCGCGCTGCAGGCCGAGGCCGCACTGCTGTCTCCCCGCACCGGCATCGTCGACAGCCACGCCCTGATGCTCGCCTACCAGGGTGATTTGGAGGACCGGGGCGGCATGATCGCCTTCCACGCGCCGCTGCTGGGCGGGACGGTCGCGGACGAGGGCATCCACCTCCGCGTCGGCGGCGAGGCGGAGGTGGAGCTGTCCTGCCGCATCCTGGTGAACGCCGTCGGCCTGCACGCGCCGGATGTCGCCCGCAGCATCGCCGGCATCCCCTCGCAGACGATCCCGCGCGCCTGGCTGTGCAAGGGGTCGTACTATTCGCTGGGCGTGCGCGCGCCGTTCAGCCGGCTGATCTACCCCGTCCCCGAACCCGGCGGCCTCGGCGTCCACCTTACGCTCGATCTCGGCGGCCAGGCGCGGTTTGGCCCCGACGTGGAGTGGGTGGAGCGCGAGGAGTACGACGTCGACCTCGCCCGCGCCGACGGCTTCTACGCCGCCATCCGCCGCTACTGGCCCGGCCTGCCCGACGGCGCGCTGCAGCCCGGCTACGCGGGCATCCGCCCCAAGATCAGCGGCCCGCACGAGCCCGCCGCCGACTTCATGCTGGCCGGCCCGCAGGCGCATGGCGTACCGGGTTTGGTCAACCTGTTCGGGATCGAGAGCCCCGGCCTGACCGCGTCGCTCGCGATCGCGGACGAGGTGGTGGCGATGCTCGCTGAGTAGGCCTTTGCCTTCTGCTAAGCGCTTTTGACCTCCGCCACCCCAAGCTCGCGCTGCATCGCCTCGCGCATCAGGAACTTCTGCATCTTGCCGGTGACGGTCATCGGGTACTCGTCCACGAACCGCACGTAGCGCGGAACCTTCTGGTGCGCGATCCGGCCGCGGCAGAAGCGGCGGACGTCCTCGGCGGTCAGGGCCGCGCCCTCCCGCAGCCTCACCCAGGCGCACAGCTCCTCGCCGTATTTCGGGTCGGGCACGCCGAACACCTGCACGTCGGCGATCGCCGGATGGGTGTACAGGAACTCCTCCACCTCGCGCGGATACACGTTCTCGCCGCCGCGGATCACCACGTCCTTGAGGCGGCCGACGATGTTGCAGTAGCCCTCGGCGTCGATCACCGCCAGGTCGCCGGTATGCATCCAGCGCGCCGCGTCGATCGCCTGCGCCGTGCGGGGCGGGTCCTCCCAGTAGCCGAGCATGACGGAGTAGCCGCGGGTGCACAGTTCGCCCGGAGTGCCGCGCGGCACGATGCGGCCCTCGGCGTCGATGATCTTGACCTCCAGATGCGGGTGGACGCGCCCGACCGTCGACACCCGGCGGTCCAGCGGGTCGTCCGCGGTGGTTTGGAAGCTGACCGGGCTCGTTTCGGTCATGCCGTAGCAGATCGTGATGTCGTGCAGGTGCATGCGGTCGACCGCACGGCGCATCACCTCGATCGGGCAGGGCGAGCCGGCCATGATCCCGGTCCGCAGCGAGCTCAGGTCGAACTCGGCGAAGCGGGGATGGTCGAGCTCGGCGATGAACATGGTCGGCACGCCGTGCAGCCCGGTGCAGCGCTCCTCGGCGACCGTCTGCAACACCGCCAACGGGTCGAAGCCCTCACCGGGATACACCATCGCGGCGCCATGGGTGATGCAGGCGAGGTTGCCGAGCACCATGCCGAAGCAGTGGTACAACGGCACCGGGATGCACAGCCGGTCGTGCTCCGTCAGCCGCATCCCTTCGCCAATGAAATAGCCGTTGTTGAGGATGTTGTGGTGGGTCAGCGCGGCGCCCTTGGGGCTGCCCGTCGTCCCGGAGGTGAACTGGATGTTGATCGCGTCGTCGAACTGCAGCGTGCTGGCCAAGGCGGCCAGGCGGGCGTGCTGCGCCGGCCCGCCGCGGCGGGCGATGTCGGCGAAGGCGATCGTGCCCGGCGAGCAGCCGCCGATCTGGATGACGGCCCGCAACGCCGGCAGGCGCGCCGCGTGCAGGTCGCCCGGCGCGCTGCCCGGCAGCTCCGGCGCCAACTCCGTCAGCAGGGCGATATAGTTGCTGGTCTTGAACGCGGTCGCGGTGATGAGGGCGCGGCAGCCGACCTTGTTCAGCGCGTACTCCAGCTCGATCGCGCGGTAGGCCGGGTTGATGTTGACCAGGATGAGCCCGGCCTTGGCGGTCGCAATCTGCGTGACCAGCCACTCGGCGCAGTTCATCGACCAGATGCCCACGCGATCCCCCGGCTCCAGCCCCATCGCCAGCAGCCCGGCCGCGAACGCCTCGGCCCGGTCGCGCAGCTCGGCGTAGGTCCAGCGCACGCCGCCGCGCACGATCAGCGCCGGGCGGTCGCCCCACTGCGCGACGGTGCGGTCGAAGCTGGTTCCGAGCGTCTCGCCGAGCAGGGGCGTGACGCACGCGCCGTGGACGTAGCTGGGTTCGGGCATGCTGCGGTTCCTTCGATCGCCGGACGGGGAGCGTAGCGCAACAGGACGCAAACTTCCTCTTTCCTTGCGGCCGTTTCGACTGCCTAATCGCCACGTCATCCGCGGCGAACGCGGGGGCGCATCGGGGAGGCGTATCGATGACCTTGCGAACTATTCGGCACGGCGCGGCTGCGGCGCTGCTCAGTGCGGCCGTCCTGCTGGCGCGGCCGGCCCAGGCGCAGCACTACCGCCTCGGCTACGACCAGCCGCATTCGACCGGCTACGGCATCGTCGGCGACATGCTCGACGCCAAGCTGCGCGAGCTGAGCCACGGCGCCATGTCGATCGACCAGTTCCCCAGTGCCCAGCTCGGGCAGGAGCCGCAGATGCTCCAACTGGTCAAAAGCGGCGACATCGACTTCATCATCAGCAGCACCGCCAACGCCGCGACCGTCTCGCCGGAATCGGGCGTGATGTCGCTGCACTACCTGTTCCGGTCCGACGCCCAGCTCCTGCGCGCGCTGGGAACCCCCGCGATCGTCCAGGCGGTGCGCAAGCTGTTCGACGACACGGTGCAGGGCGCGCACGTGCTGACGATGACGACGCTCGGCCTGCGCGAGATGTACGGGACCAAGGAAATCCACGGTCTCGACGACCTCAAAAGCGTGAAGGTGCGGGTGCAGGCGACCGCGACCGAGGACACGCTGTTCGCGGCCTACGGTGCGCAGACGGTGCACATGCCGTTCGGCAGCGTCTACACCTCGCTGCAGACCGGCGTGGTCCAGATCGCCGAGAACGGCATCGACGTGTACCTCCAGAACAAGCACTACGAGGTCGGCCCGGTGCTGTCGCTGACCAACCACGAGGCCAACAACAGCGTATTGTGGGTCAGCGACCGGCTGTGGACCAGCCTCTCGGACGAGCAGAAGGGCTGGGTGCAGGCGGCCGCCGACGAGGTCGGGCGGAAGCAGCCGGCCCTGGCCGTCGCGCTGAACGCGAAGTCGCTGGACCGGCTGCGCAAGATCGGCATCAAGATCGTCGAGCCCGTCGACATTTCCGGCATGGTCCGGATCGCCACCCCGATCGAGGACGAGATCGCGGCCAAGCTCGGCCCGCACGCGGTGCAAATCCTCAACCTGTGCCGGGGGGTGCCGGAAACATGACGGGCGGAGACGCATCGCTGGTGCTGGCCCGGCAGCGGCACCTGAAATGGCCCGCGCTCGACCGGCTCGAATGGCTGCTGATGGCGCTGTGCGGGGTGGCGCTGCTAGGGTTCTGCGCCTCCGTGCTCGCCGACGTGATCACGCGTGAGCTCGGCACCCCCTGGCTGATGGCGCAGGAGGTGACGGACACCTTCTTCATCTACGGCATCTTCCTCGGCGCCGCCGTCGCGACCCGGCGCAACGACCACCTGACGCTCACCGCCGTCGCCGACGTGCTGCACGGGCGCGTGCGGACGCTGGTGGAGGTGCTGACGCGGACGGTCGTGCTGGCGGTCGGCGTGTGCATGGTGGTGTTCGGATGGCAGAATTTCCTGTCCGGCTTCACCAGCTACCGCATGCCGTCGATGACGCCGATCGCGTCGCTGTACGCGGCCATCCCGCTCGCCGGGGCGCTGGTCGCGCTGTTCAGCGTCGAGCAGATCGTGTGCGGCCTGCGCAACGGGTTCGAGGGGCATGCGGAGGGGTCGCGCTCCGGTGAACCGGAGTTCGCGGCGGACACGCGGATCGCGGTTTAGCAGGCTACGGAAAATGCGTGTAGCGCCATGTTTTTTCGATATAAAGCCAGGCCAGGGGCCCTGCCCCTGGACCCCGTCAAAGGCGAGCCTTTGAAATCCGAAATCTTAAATCTGGTCGTCTCCTAGGTGGGCGACGCCGCGATCCTGGTCGTCATGGTCGGGTTGTTCCTCAGCTTCGGCTATCTCGGCGTGCCCGTCGCATTCGCCTTGATGGCGGGGGTGCTGGTCGGCGTGCTGTTCACCCCCGTGACGCTGCCCGCGATCATCCAGCAGATGTTCAACGGCGTCGATTCCGAGGCGCTGCTGGCCGTGCCGTTCTTCCTGCTGGTCGGCGAGTTGATGACCTCGGCCAACATCGCCGTCCGGATTGCCGACTTCTCGCAGGCGCTGGTTGGGCATGTCCGCGGCGGCCTCGGCCAGGTCGTGACGGTGTTCAGCATCTTCTTCTCCGGCATGTCGGGGTCCGCCAGCGCCGACGTGGCGGTGCTCAGCCGGACCTTGGGCGGGCCGATGCAGCGCGACGGCTACTCCGCCGCGTTCACCGCCGCCCTGATCGCCGCCGCGTCGACGATCGCGGTGCTGGTGCCGCCAAGCATCACGGCGGTGGTGTACGGCGCGGTCGGGAACGTCTCGATCGCCGGGCTGTTCCTGGCGGGGGTGCTGCCGGGGCTGATGATCGGCGTGGGGCTGATGCTCTACTGCTACTTCTTCGGCCCGCCCGGCGTGCTGCGGCGGCGCGCGACCCTGCTGCAGGTGGGCATCGCCGCCCGGCAGAGCGCGCTGCCGCTGTTCATCCCCGTCATCCTCCTGGGCGGCATCCTGACGGGTTGGTTCACACCGACCGAGGCCGGGGTGGTGGCGATCGCGTGGATTCTGGTGGTGGTGATCCCGACGCTCAACCCGGGGCATCTGCGGCGGCTGCCGATGGATTTCTGCCACGCGGGGCTGATCTACTCGCTGCCGATGATCACCATCGCCGCCGCCGCCGCGTTTGGCTGGCTGCTGGCGTATTTGCGCGGGCCGCTGGTGGTGTCGGGCTGGGTGACGGACGTGGCGGGGACGGACCCGCATCTGATCATGTTCTCGCTGGTGGCGCTGTTCACGATCGTGGGCGACTTCATCGAGCCGATTCCGACCATCATCATCTTCATGCCGGTGGTGAGCAGCCTGGTGCAGTCGGGCGACATCAACCCGGTGCACATGGGCGTGCTGCTGATCGAGACCTTGGCGTTCGGGCTGATTACGCCGCCGTATGGGCTGGTGCTGCTGATGGCGTCCAAGTTCGTGGGCGTCCGCTTCGCCGCGGCGCTGCGGGCGAGCCTGCCGATCTACGTGGTGTTCTTCGTGACGATCTCGTTCACGATTTTCTTCCCGGACGCGGTGCTGTGGCTGCCGAAGCATTTCATCCCGCAGTCGGTGGGGTGTTTTCGAGTGCCGGGGGCGGTGGCGTTTGTTTGTCCGTGAGGCGGAGTGTCACGAGCCTCGCTCAGGGTGACCGGAGTCGTCTGACGCTACCGATTGTGCAACACGACTGGGGTGCGCCCTGTCAGGACTCAGGGCTGGGCTCCGCCCAGACCCGCCAAAGGCCTGAGGCCTTTGGAAACCCATTCCTCAAGTCGTGGATTCCAAAGCCTCGCCTGCCTCACCGGTCACGTTAAGGGGCCGTTGGTCTCGGACCTCAAGGTGTCATAGAAAAACACACGCATTTGTAAGTAGATCAATCATTAAGATGGGCTTATGAAGTGCCACCACTGAAACGAGTCTTCCGGCTGGTTTTCCTCTGAGCATGAGCGCTGCAAGCAGATCGAAAAGACAGGACTTCATGCAATGCAAGCAATGACGACAGCATTTGCACTCCGCAGTCCACCGCCTCATTCACGCCTTCACCCGCCGCAAGACGACGGAGCAGTGCCGCCTGACGGTCGGCCGAGGCGAGAGCGTCGCGGTCATACAATCCGTTCGGCATGGCGTCCCTCTACTCGCTTGTCCCAGGAAGAACAGAGGTATTCAGTCGAACCACCAAATCCCCCACGTTCCCGCCTAATAGCTCAGACATTAGAAAAGGGCAGACTTCGGGCAACGTGCGCGATGGAACGTTGCTGTCAGCCAAAACAACCCGGGCCCGGCGCAACGCCTTCGCATAAAGCTCGTCGAGATCAATCCGTTGGCGCATGGATGGCGTAAACCGTTGCTCCGCATCGTCCAGAAACGTTCCCGCCTCGTCGCGCCAGTGCGTTGCGTCCTGGCAGTCCGGCAACGCATAGAGTTTGAGCAGGTGCCCCATCGCCTGCTGCAGCAGGCTTCGGCAGGCCCGCAGCTCCGACAGCCCCACGTCCTGCAACTCCTCGATCACGTTGGGCCAATCGACTGCCTCGCTCACACCTTCACCCGCCGCAAGTCGGCGCAGCAGCGCCGCCTGCTGTTCGGCCCAGGCTAGGGCATCGCGCTCATACAATCCGTTCGGCATGGCGCTTCCCAGACCCGGCTGCCTTCGCTGCAACAAACGCATCCCGTTCCGCCACCGACCCCCTCACATTCCCAGCTCCAACAACGACGACCGCCACGACCTCGAACCGCGCTCCGGCCACTAGCCCATCTTATTCAGCGCATGCCAGGGATTCGCTGGCGGATGTAGCGTAAGGGTCTGATTGCAAGCAGAAACTTGGGTGTCGACGCCAAACTTTGCCGAATCG
>JAABUX010002625.1_pt1 | contig 25119 bp, 30 predicted proteins | sample 5561851 | NCBI WGS metagenome assembly JAABUX01 (sample SAMN10711883, study PRJNA513361) | rock metagenome | isolation source: Antarctica rocks | place: Antarctica: Victoria Land, Richard Nunatak red sandstone | collected 2016-01-03 | reverse complement strand
TCTTGGGTTGTGACCTAACGTCAGATCAGAAAGTCACCTCAACGCGCGCTAGCGACGGGGGCACTATCTGTTTTCACGCATCGTCGAGATTTGCACGAGCCCCAGGATCATTCCGGCTCCGCATAGATAGCCTCCGACGCGACCTACAGCGTGGCTGTGGCTAAGCGCAGCCACGCCCAACACTACGATGCCGAGAGTTATCAGCAGGCTCAACGCCATGATACGAAATTTCACTGATCGCCGGTCATGCCGCTTCGACCCTCTCAAGCCCCCCGCGAAAGTTAACGCGGCCAGGAAAAGAAAAAAGCCGAAAACTATCAAGGTAGTCCCTCCCCTTCTCTCAGCAGGAGTATGAACCAAGATCAAAATAGGCTCCGAATCGAACCTTCAGGCATTGCGGTAAATGCAGAAATGCGTAGCCACCAAGAATGACAATAGCATCAAAGGCCGCTACGGCTAGTGCGGAAGCGACGGGCCCCAATAAGCGCTTCGCTCCCAGAAAAGGACCCGCTGACGGGAACATCCCGTCCCTCCCCCGCGACCCGAGAAGCAGCAGGTCAGCCGTTCCCGTAAGACTGGTTCGGTGACTTGCTCCGGTGACCGGAAGCTGTACGGCACAAGCTCAGACCGCCCGCAGTCCGCGAGCGCTGAAGAGCCGGTTCTGCTTGGCATCGGAGAATCCGGCGATCGTCGCGACTTCCTCGTCGGTGAGCCCGCGTGCGAGTAACGCCTCCGCGATGTCGCGAGTGAGCTCTGATCGTTCGGGTGCGATATCGGCGCTGCCGGGCTCGCTGGTCCGCCATCCGCGGGCGCTGAGCATCTTGTAGAGACTGGTCCGCTGGGCCGATCCAAGCAGGTCGAGCTGGTAGGCCCTTTCGATCAATGCCTGCATCGACACTCCCCACTCCTGCTTCAAGTCGTGTAGCCGACCGATCTTCAGGTTGCGAAGCGAGGGTCGGATGACGTCGGCGGGCATAAGGAACTCCGCCGCGAACGCGTTGGCTTCGGCCTCCACGTCGTCCGCGCCAATGGCGTCGGAGTGCAACACCAGGTGGCCGAGCTCGTGCGCGAAGGTCAGCCGGACTCGATCGGTGGGGGCGAGCTGGTTATAGAGGATCACCGGATGGTCGCCGATCCACTGCGACAGGCCATCTACGCGAGCTGTTGGGAAGTCTTCGGCGATCAACAGGCAGCCGGCTGCTTCCAACCATTGGGCGAACGCGCGAACCGGCCCTGCCGCCAGCCGCCACTGAGCGCGGACCAACCGGGCCGCGTCCGCTGAAGAGACCTCAAGCGGGTCCAGAGTCGGGACGTGCTGCTCAGCTCGAATCGACACTTCCTCGAACAAATCGCTGGCGTGCCAGCGGTATACGTTGAGCCGCGCCTCGAGTTGTCGCCAGATTCTCGGTGGGGCGGTAGCGCGCCGACGCATGTGCGCGTCCATGGCCATGCCGGCTCGAGCACGGCCAGCGTGTAGGAGGAACTCGACGGTGACGCCGAGAGCGGCGGCGACCTGCCGCAGCGCGATCGGGTCGGGTTCGCGCAGATCGTTTTCATAGCGCGACAGCGCAGCTTGGGTGATACCCGCCTTGTCCGCAAGATCGGCCTGCGTAAGGCCCTGGGCGCGGCGGGTCGTCTCCAGCACCTCGCCGAGCCGGCTCACCGCTCCTCCTGAACTCCCGCACTTCCAGTGTCATCGGCGGCCAAGCTGATCTCTGGGCGGCGCGGCTGCGTCGGGGGCAGGATCGGCACTGTTGTGGTGACCAAACCCTCTCCGGGCTCGTCGAGGTCGTGCATCCACTTCACCCGGTCCCGGCCGTCGCGCAGCGAGATGACCGCCGCGCCCAAGGTCCGCTCGTCGGCCAGCCAGCGGTATCCGGCGATCAGCCGGATCTCCTCGAGGCCTTCCAGCGTCTGGGGCTCTTGCTCCAAGAAGTCCAGTGCGCCCTGAGTCAGGTAGGTGCTGACACCGCCCTCGACGTCGTGCTTCTTGACCCGCAGGTGGTAGCGGGTGCCGACGAACATCGCCCGCAGCGGCGGGCGATCGACCAACGTCACCTCCTCGACGCCCTGAAAGACGCGCGTCGCATGCACCCACATCCGATCGTGGCACCAGTTCAACAGGCCGCGGTCGGTCGCGTCGGCCACCCACGCCGGGAAGGTGCCGCGGTATACCCGCAGGTCCTCCCGCGTCTGCGCGATCATCAGTGCAAGCCCATTCGCGACTTTGTCGCCCAGGTCCTCAACGACCTGCTCCGCGTTCGGGTAGCTAGATTTCATACCAGGGTTTATACCAGCAAGCTTGAAGAGCTGGAACAACGACACGCAGACGCAAGCCAGACGCGTGCCTCCTCCAATCCTGCAAGCCAGTTCCGGTGGTGGCCTGCGGGGGCAGCCAATGCGGATACCACAGCCGCCCTGGCGCTACTGCGCTGACGATGCGGCGTCGGTGTCGGCGAGGTGCCGGTAGATCGTCGGCCGGGAGACCCCGAAGGTGTCGGCGATCTGAAGAACAGCCGCCCGCCCGGGGTGGTGGTGTCGATGCCCTGGCTCAGCGCCCGAAGCCCGACATGGCGGGCCTGCAGGTCGTCGGCGATCTTCTTGAGGTTGCGCACCGACCGCCCAAGCCGGTCCAGCTTGGTGACCACCAGGGTGTCGCCGGTCCGCAGGTAGGCCAACGCCTCGTCGAGGGCGACCCGGCGCGCCAAGGTCCCGGAGGCATGGTCGGTGAAGGTCTTCTCACAGCCGGCGGACGCCAGCGCGTCGGTCTGCGCCTCCGGATGCTGGTCCTGGGCCGAGACCCGAGCGTACCCGACGAGAGCTACCCGAGGACTGTAACGCGAACGTGCCTGGCGTTACGTAGATCCCGGGTCGCGAGACGCTGCTGCCACTGCTCCGCGGTGTTCGCACGCCCGTCTCGTAGACGATCGATTACGAGACGCCCCAGGCAAGCTAACCGGGGGCGCCAACCTCCCGCCAGCGCTGAGCCACAAATCGGCCGCCGTGGGCCATCCTGGGTCGTCACCCGCAACCCGAGGCCGCGCCCCAGCAGGTCTAGGCCGCCCATCACCCACCAGCAGGCGTACCCGGTCGGAATAACTAGCCGCCGGCGTACCGGTAGGCGTTGGTGTTCGCGAGGGTGGTGTTAGGGCCGCCGATGCTGGTGGTGACCCCGTACGGGTCGTAAGTGCAGGTGGCTTGCACGGTGCCGGTGGTGTCGATCAGGCCGAGGACCGAGCCGAGCCCGTCGAGGTAGTAGTAGAACTCCCCGGTGGTGCCGCGTTGGGCGATCAGGGTGCCGGCCGGGTCGCGTTCGTAATAGGTGCTGGCCGCGTCGGTGGTTTCGGAAGTGAGCCCAGGGATGCCGTTGGCGTAGCTGGTGCTACCGAGGGTGAGGCGCTGGGCTTGGCCGTTGCCGGCTTAGCTGGCCCCGGTCTGGCCTTGACCGTTCGGGGTGAAGCCGACGGTCTGGTCGGCGCTGTTGTAGCTGCCGGCGGTGAGCGGCGCCGGGCCGGTCTGGTTGCCGTCCACGTCGAAGGCGGCAAGGCCGCGATAGCCAGGAAACTCCCGCTAGGCCGTCCACAAACGCCGGTAGCCGGATCGGGGGAACACCAGCCGCAGACCGGAATGGGGCACCCTGCTATCGCTGTCTTCGATGCTTTGGCGTTACCGCCGCCGTGGCCGGCTTGTGCGGATCGTGGGGGGTCATGCGCAGCAGCTGGTGGGCTTGTCGGTCCGGAACAGTCTGGCGGTGCTGTCGGCACTGACCACCCAGTTCAGACCACCGGGGGCATCGGCCTCAGTCTGCAACACCGTAAAGATCTTGTCCCAGGCCGTCACGACTGCACCGGTAATGACGACGCCACACCGTCTGCCACGGACCGAACCGGTCCGGCACGTCCCCCCACGGACACCCGGTGCGATACCGAAACACGATCCCCTCAAACACCAGCCGGTGCTCACGGAAGGGCCTACTGCGCTTTCCCCGGGAACAACGGTTCGATCTGGGCCCACTGCTCGTCCGTCAACGCGACATGAACCAACCTTCGCGCAGGAAAGGCACTCAACTTATGCGACACGCCCTAGTGGAGCCCTAGTGGATCCGCGGGTCGACTCGGACGTCAGGGTGACGTGAGAGTCTGGCCCGTGCCATTGATGTCGAAGACGCCAATCTGGGTTGTGCCATCTACGTTGTAAACGGGAACGAACTTCCCCGCACCAGTTCGCGCCCTTTGAATGGCAAGGGCTTGGGCAGGACTCGATGGCAGCGGCTGCGACTCCAAGTCAACCCTCATTACGTACCCCAGCTTGCCATTCGTTGCAAAGGCCTGCATAAGGTCTGGCTCATTCTTTGGCGAGATCGCGTCGAGACCCGATCCATATGTCAGTCCGTGCAGGTTCCTCGGGAAGGACGCCACCGCCTGTTGCCAACGGGTCGCCGGCCCACTAGCGTCGGCGCCGATCACAAAGGCGACCGGAATGCTGGCAGCGACAACCACGGTCACGCCGACGCTTGCAATCCACTTCTTGCTACGACGGCGGCTTGTCATGTTGGGTCCCTAATTGTTGATGCTTGGACTCTGGAAAGTGTACGTGTAATTATCACCATTGCCGTTGTAATTAGCCGTAGCTCCGTAACTAGAATATACGCCGGAACCACAGCCGGTGCTGGAATATGTCTCGATGCCAGACGATGTTGATCCGTTATAGCGGCCTCTCCCTGCTAACGATAGCAAGCAGTCAGCTAGCAGCACCATTCAAACTGACCCACTACCGCCGGCCGGCAGGACTTGGAGTTGATCTCCGGAGCCCCCTCCAAGGGACGAGGGCTCCCACCTTATTCGCGGGGGACTTGATCGGCACCTGGCAAGTCCGCAGAAAGTCCGCAGAAAGTCCGCAGGACATCCAAAACCGACCAACGCTGGCCAACCCGAACAAACACATAAGCGCAGGTCAGGGCCGAGATTGCTCGGGAAGCTCCTGCTCAGCGGTGTGCCATGATTTCCCTGATAAGGAAGAGGTCGGAGGTTCAAGTCCTCCCAGGTCCACCAGCCGTGAGCGGTCGCCCGCCGCCAGCTGTTAGTTTCGGGAGGCTCCATGAGGAAGCTGCTTGTGCTGCTGGTCGTGCTGGGTGCCGCTCGACTCGTCTCCAGGCGGCGGCCTCGCAGCGACGAAGACATGTGGCCGCAAGCGAGTCACGCAATTGATCTGCGCTAAACGGGGCATGCTCAGGTCGTGGCTGATGACGAGGCACGAAACCGGGTGCGCGAGCTCGTCCTCAACCAGTACCTGGCTCGGGATGGTTGGGACCGTGACCAAACCTGGGCGTTGTTGCTGGAGATCGGACGAGCCGTCTTCGGCGACGACGAAGTCTCGCTCTGGAAGGCCGCGGAAGAAGAACGCGATCAACGCGAGCGTCGTCGTGCTGCCGAGGTGAGACTGCGGCCGCGCCTTCCCTGACCGGACCCTTTTCGCGGATGGGACCCGCTGTGACCTGTGTCCCATGGCACGTTCGGGCGCAAGTGCACGAGCCTTTTCCCTAGACCCGATACCCGTGTTCCCGGCGGCAATCGCTATCCGGACCTGACCCACGACATGGTGCGCGCTGAGGTCGACTCGGTTCGGGTGCGTCCCCGTTCGCGCTTGGCGCGCGCGAAGGCATCGGGGACGATGCGCCAAGCGCCGCCCGGCTGCTGCTCCGGTTTGAGGTCATGGCGGTGCCAGTGGTGATGGTGGTGGGCACAGGCCAGGACGAGATTGCTCAGGTCGGTGGGACCGCCATCGACCCAATGATGCACATGATGGGCGTGACAGCGGTCCGGGGGTCGGTCGCAGCCCGGGCTGACGCAGCCTTGGTCGCGAACGTTCAGGGCCCGCCGAATATGCGGCGGCACTAGACGCACGGTCCGCCCGGCTGCCAAGATCTTTCGCGCGGAACCACCGAGGGCGGGAGGAAGTTTTGCCCTGATCAGATTTATTAGGTCGAGGTCGACTGCCTCTTCATTACGTGGCTGCGTCTCGCCGGGTGGGGCCCCCTCGGGGCGGGCCCTCGGGGGCCGCCTCTCGCAGGGTGGGGGCTCCGGGTCTGGCCCGGTGGCGCGTGGGGATGCAGAAGCCCGGCTTGCTGCCGGATGCGTCGTCGGGGGTTGCGTTGTCGCGGCTGGTGGTGCAAAGCCCGGCGTCGCAGCGTCTGACGGGGCGGGTTCTGACGGCGAATCGTGCGACGGCGGAGGGTCTGCTGGCGAAGCGTACGGCGTGACGGCGACCCAGCTGACTTCCGCGTCGCAGGCAGTCTCCCGAATGTCGGGGGTTCGGACCGAGCCTAGGTGCTGCTCGCTGCCATGCCCCGTGCAATCAACAAGATCATCGATGTTGATCACGACTTGGACGTGGGGCCGGAGGCCACCGAGAACCGGGGCACCATGGTCCAACACCTGGTGAGCGATCTCGCAAAGCGCGTCGGCCCGGCGTTGCCCAGTGCTGCGCTCGTCGGGCTCTCCGCCGGGTCCAGCTGGGGCCGGTTGACCGAACGCTTCTAGCGCGGTGATCAAGGGTGCGGCCTGCACTGGTGGTAGCAACCCGTCCAGGTGCAGCATCCCGCCGACCGGCCGCAGATGCACGTGCCGGGCGGCCCGCTCGCGTTCGGCGCGCTCGATCGCATCCTCATCTTCCCCGATATCGACCAGGTGGGCGCACAGGCGCGGGGTAGCGGCCGGGCCGAGAAAGACCGCTTCCTGCACGACCGTTGGTTCCATCTCGGTGGCCCGACCCGCGGGGAGCCGCGAGAGTGCTCCGGCGATGGTCCTCGCCTGGCCGACCGTCAGCTCACCGGCGGCTAGTGCACGCTCGGTCGCGGGCATCGCGCGGATCACGTCGGTGTGCAGACGCCTCGCCAGCCATACTTCCGAGCGTGCCTCCGCGGGGAGGGCTCGGGCCTGATCGCGCAGCCAGGTCCAGGCGGAGCCATACCCGTCGGCGCGAAAGCCGTCACTCGCCTCAAAGCGGGCCAACCGGGCCAGGTACACCGCCTGCGCGCGCTCGGCGACCTGCCGCAGAGCGGTCAACTCCTCACTGTCGACGTGGGCATCGGTCGGCAGCGACGTCAGAGCTGCCAGAATTCCCGAAGCCGTCGAACACATGTGCGAACCGTAGCGGGATTCACCGACCGAAACGACGGTTGTCCACAGGCCGTCCGTGTTGCCTGGATTGGGTGTCACTTGGCGCCAGGGCAGACTCGGGGCCGCCAGGGCGACATGGAGGTGACCGATGACGGCAAGGCTGATCGAGACCCACAGCCGGGAGCAAGGCTGGAGAGAACTCAGTGACTGACGATCTAGCAGGCGGCAGGGCCATTCCTCCAGATGAGGCAGGCCCGGCGAGAGGAGCGACCCACCCCTTCGCGGTTCCCCCGGTCCCTCTAGACCTCGACCCCTTTTCGACCCGTCCGCCCCACCAGGGTCGCGCCGAGCCAGCGTCGTCATCCGAACCGATCACTGGGTCGCCAGCGATTGGTACGCCCCGTGTTCCTAGGCCCACGCCTCCCCGTCACCTGATCGGAGGAGCGGTGGTCGCCGCGATCGCCCTGGTGATCTTGGTTGTCGCCGGCATGCTGTTTCTCCTGCTGGATACGAACTCCCCGACCAAGGCGTTGAGCAGCGGGGAACACCAGGCGCCTGCTGCTGGAGCAGTATCCGCGCCTCCCCCGACAGCCAGGGTTAGCCAGCCGGCCGCCAAGGTGCCTCCGCAAACAGCTGCCAATCAGGCGACGGCGATCAGTGGCCTGCTGGATCAAAGCTCCACCGAACGTGCCAACGCCGCCAATGCAATCACCGCAGTTGGGTCCTGTGCCGGCACGGCCACCGTGGCCACGGCAGCGAGGGATCTGAACGCCGCGGCCGCAGCTCGGATGAGCCTGGTCCAGAGCCTGTCGGCGCTTCCAACCGACAAGCTGCCACGCGGCCGAGAATTGGTGGGCCATCTCAGCGCCGCTTGGACAGCGTCCGCTGCCTCCGACCGGAGCTACTCTGCGTGGGCAGCCCACGCAGCTGCGCAAGTCACTACCTCACGGGCTTGCCGGGCCGGATTAGCCGTGGCTGGCAGCAGCTATCGCGCCGCACAGGACGCCGATCGGCGGGCCACGGCAGACAAGCGGGTCTTTGTCGCGGCGTGGAACCCGCTTGCTACGCGGCTTGGTCTTCCGCAACGAGCACCCACCCGCCTGTGAACGCAGCCGTAGGGGCTCATGCCTGCCGGTACGCTTTGCGCGGCAAGCGCGGGGGCAGCCACGCCCGCAACGGCCTCGACGGGGACGTAGCTCAATTGGCAGAGCACCGCCTTTGCAAGGCGGGGGTTAGGGGTTCGATTCCCCTCGTCTCCACCCTCGTCTGATCTGCATACGCGCAGGTCAGAAGGCTCTTTTGGCACAAACCGGCGACCTACCTTCGCTAGGAGGCCAAGGCGCCCTGACGATCGTCGGTCGTGAACGCGCCGACATCCCCCTCGTCATGGCGGCACTGGAGTGCTCCGTCGGTGTGGGGGGCCATAACACCCGAGAGGGCCTCCCCGGTCGGCTCAACTGTGCTGCTTGTGCTCTTCTATGTAGGTGTCAGGATCCTTGTCCGAGCGGTCGATGTGATGTCCGGCGGCCCGGGACGCCTCGAAGGCGGCGAACTCGAGCCCAAGTTGACGGCGCAACTCCAGCGGCGCACGACGCCGGAAGTCGGCCAAAGCACCGCGCTCCTCCTCCCCCATGTGGTCGCTGTTGGCGACCCGGGCGTCAGCCACACACGACCACCACACCTTGCTACCCACCCGATGGGTGCCGGCGGCCCGGACGGCGTCGCGGATGTCGTTGTGGTCCCCGATGGCGTCCTCGGTCTCCTCATCGCCCTCCTTGCCGATATCGAGCAGCCGGGGATAAAAGAGCGCCTCCTCGGCGTCGGCGTGAGCGTCGAGCAAGACGGCGAGTCCGTCCCAGATCGCCTGGACGGTCTCGGCGTCGGCGTCGGCCCCTTGCGCCTCGTCCAGCAACGCGAACCCCCGTCGTTGCCGATCATGGTCGGCGAGAATGAGTTCGATGATGTCCATGAGACTCCGAGGTCGGCGACGGACGTGCGCGATCACAGGTACGCTACGTGCCGGCCTTCCGCCGGGTGCATCCCAACGGGACATCTGGTGGGCTGGCCGTCAACACCGACGGTCAAGCAGCTTGGCCCACACTCCCAGCACACCTGGCGACCGGCCGGTGAGCGCAGCCGAGCTGGTGAAAGAGTGATGCGTATCGTCTCGACGTCACGGCTGCGCGACGTGGTGCGGTCCACGTTTTGGGTGATCCCTGCCGCGTGCGTGGCCGGTTCGATCGCCCTGGGGGTCGGCCTGATCGTCGTCGACCAGCGCCTGGGAAGTTCCCATGCCTTCTACCTGTATCCCGGGCCTCCTTCGGGGGCTCGTAGCTTCTTGTCGTCGATCACCCAGGCTATGATCTCCTTTACCGGCCTGGTGTTCTCCATCACCATCGCGGCCCTGCAGCTCACCAGCGGGCAGCTGTCGTCTCGGGTGTTGCGAACCTTCCTGCGCGACCGGTTGATCCAGTTCTCCCTCGGCGTCTTCGTCGCCACGTTCGTGTACGCCATGGTGGTGCAGCGGGCGGTACGGGGTTCGGTCGGGCACGGGGCGTTCGTGCCCCGGGCGGCGGTCACCGTGGCCTTCTTGTTCGTGTTGGCCAGCGTGGGGCTGTTCATCGCCTACATCCCACATGGCCAACATGTTGCGGGTGGCCACCATCGTGACCACCATCGGCGACGAGTCGAAGGCGTTGATGACCCAGCGCTACCCACCCGACCAGCCCCCCGGGCAACCTCCCGCCGCGCTGGGAGCGGTCGGCCGAACGGTGGCCGCTCCCCACGGCGGTGTCCTCGTGTCGGTCAACGAGAAAGCCCTCGCCGCTAGGGCCGACAGGGCTCGTGTTGTCGTAGCGGTGGTGCCCCGGGTGGGGGACTACGTGGCCACCGGCGCCCCGTTGCTCACGGTCCACCCCGACGACAACAGCACCGGGGACGCCAAGGGCGCGCTGGACGAAGCCGAGCTGGTGGGCGAGGTGGCCTTCGACTCGGAGCGCACCATGGAACAGGACCTGGCCTTCGGGTTCCGTCAGCTGGTCGACATCGACCAGCGGGCGCTGTCACCTGGTATCAACGACCCCACCACCGCGACCCAAGCCCTCGACGTCCTTCACGACCTCCTGCGCCAACTCGCCACCCGGCACCTGCCCACCGGGCGCTTCTTCGGCGCCGACGGCGGCGAGCGCCTGGTGATCCCCCAGTACCGCTTCGATGACTTCGTCGACCTCGCCGTCGGCGAGATCTGGCACTACGGCTCCGGCGCCGCCCAGATTCCCGAGAAGATCGCCAGACTGCTGAGCGACATCGACCAGGCCGCCTTACCCGAGCATCGCCCGGCCGTGGCCCGCTGGCTTCGCCGCATTCAGGAAGCGGCCAGACCGCCCGCAGCCGGGCCTCGCCCATAATTAGGACCTGCTTCCCGCGCCGGGTGCGGGAATCGGTTCCGCAAGGATCACCGGAGCCCCGCGATCGACGCACCGGGACCGGCGATCTCGTTCTCACGATGCATACAAGGAGAGAAGCAGTGAGCGAACCGGACGTCATCATCGAGCGACTGCACGACACCCTGGAGAAGGAGCCGGGCCTCCGCGATCTGATCAACCGCTCTCTGGCGCAGGCCCACGGGCGGGCGCAGGCCGGCCTTGACCCCGCCGTGTTCGCCGCCCTCGACTGGCCGCAGGACCTGCACGCCTACGAGGCGTACCTGACCGGGTTCATCCGGTGGATCCCGCAGCAGTCCGACGCCAAGGCCTGGCGAGACCAGGACCCCGGGCACAGGAATGCGCAGGAGGTCAGCGACCGGCTCGCCCACTTCTTCTGGCTGATCGACCAGAACGTCAACGAGGATGGGACCGCGATCGCCGAAAACTCCGTCGCCTTTCAGGTCTGGCTCACCGCGTTCGCGCGGGAGTGGGGCAGCTTCCTCGACACACCGGAGTCGTTCAGCCAGGAGATCTTGGAGACGTTCCTGCGCGACGCCCCGGAGTACACGATCGAGGAGTCCCTGGTCGACGGCCGGCCCAACATGCCCAGCGGCTGGGTGACGTTCAACCAGTTCTTCGCCCGCGAGCTCAACAGCGGCCTGCGGCCTATCTCCCACCCTGCAAGCAACCTCGTCGTCACCTCACCGGCCGACTGCAGCTTCCAGCACAGCTACGACATCGACGCCGAGTCGAACATCCCGGCCACCACTATCAAGAACACCCATACCTACGGCAACATCCGGCAGCTGCTCGAAGGCAGCCGCTACGCAGACACATTCGCCGGCGGGACCTTCGTGCACTACATGCTTCCGCCCTCTGCCTACCACCGCTTCCACCTGCCGGTGTCCGGGCGGGTCGAGGAGTCCTACGTCATCCAGGGGCGCGTCTTCATGCAGGTCGACCTCGACGGCGGCCAGCTCGTGTCCAAAGACGCCGCCACCACCGGGTATGAGTTCTCCCAGACCCGCGGCGTACTCACCATCGACACCACCGAATCCGACGCCGACGACATCGGCGTCGTCGCGGTCATCCCCGTCGGCATGTCCCACGTCGCGTCGGTGATGATGACCGCGGTCGCCGGCAAGCAGGTCAACAAGGGGGAGGAGTTCGGCTACTTCCAGTTCGGCGGCTCCGACATCATCGTGCTGTTCCAGCAGGGCGTCGACCCCCAGATCGACACCACCGAAGACTTCCGCCTCGTCGGCACACCCATCGCCCGCTGCACTTCGCCCGTGGCGTAGCAGCATCCAGCGGCCGCCCAGGGCGGCCCAGCCCAGTGGCGATCAGCAGGACGGTCGAGGCGGCTGGGGCGTGGTGGCGGCCGGCGAGCTCCAGAGCAGCGTCGCCCCGACACCCACCACTGCAGCCCCGGCCTGCAGTGGAGTGAGGTAGCCCCGCTCACCGAGCTGCGGGAATGCCACAGACCGAACGCGGCGATCGTCGCCACACCGGCCGCGACCGCGACCACGTGTCCGATCAGCGCCTTGCGCAGAGTCGCGCTCTCGCTGCGGAGGTGGGCGAGGAAGACGTAGATCGTCGGAGCCACGCTCGCCGTCAGCAGCGGCGTCTGGAACCCCAGTCGAGCAGGCCCACCGCGACGGTGCCGACGCCCGCGCCGAGCAGCAGCCGCAGCGCCGTCCGCCGATGCACCCAGGCGCGACTGCGGCCGCGGCGGAGCGCAGCCCCATCGTCCGGGGTCACGGTGCCGGGTCCGGGCCGAGCCCGGTCACCGATCGTCAGTTGGTCGGCGTTGCGATGGGTGTTAATGTGGCGTGGCGCTGCGCCCTCCTCGGGCCCGTCCTGCAGCTGCCGCGCGGACGGGGGTTCGGCGCCCGGTCGGCGCGTTTGCGGGCCGGGTGGCGACGACGAATCGGGTGGTGTCCGGCTGGCCACGACGAGACGACCGCGGCCTGACATCGGTCGAGGTCATGCAGGTCGCTCTCTGTCAGCCGACGACCGAGGTGCCGACGTGATCTGTTGGTGGCGGGGGGCCTTGGCGAGCAATCGGGTTCGAACCGTTACCTTCCCGATCCTGTCCACGAAACCTCCAGACCGCGGAAGAAGTGGCAGGAGGTGATCGTCATGATCTACTGCTTGGCCTGTGGCCACCCCGGGCGCCCACGCGGCTATCCGCGCAGATGCGAGTCGTCTCCGCTGTGCACCGCAGAGGAGAACATGTCCGACCGGACAAGTGACTCCACCGCAAAATAGGCCGTCCTGACGGTAGGGCGAGGCCCATCAGCTCGCCGTACCGTCGCGCTACGGACGCAGCTGCAGCGCGCGTAGCCTCGCGGCCAGCGCCGGGTTCGAATGAGAACAACGCTTCACCACCCCACGAAACGCCCTGCAGTTGCTGGGCTTTAGGCCATTCGGTCTGACGACCCGGCCCATCATGCCCTTTTGGCTGGATATCCCGACGCTTTGAGCAAATGATCGACTCGACCGGTACGGTGCGGAGCGGAGCCTGGGCCGTCCGTCCTTGGGTGTGTCAGGGTTCCACCGGGCCTGGGATCGCGCGGCGGTTTCGGCGCCGCGGGCGGGTCGTCTCGCAACCGGACGAACAGCGCGAGATGGCGGCAGCCCCTCGTTGATGGCCGCTCCCGCATGGCGCCCGAGACAGGTGAGCTTCGCAGCGCACCGCCGCTAGCTGCGAGGCAGGCTGAGCACCGGAATCGTCCGGATACCCGCTGTCTTCTCGGCGTACTCGGCGAAGCCAGGATACCGGCGGCCCTGCTCGTCGAAGACGCGGTCGCGCTCGGGACCGCTCAGTTCGGTGACGTTGACGGGGTAGGAGGTGGTGTCAACCTCGATGCTGGCCGGTCCGCCGGCGGTCAGGTTGTGATACCAGTCCGGGTTTTCGGGGGCGCCCGCTTTGGAGGCGAAGACGTAGATCACCGACTCGTCCTCGGTGGAGGCCAGGTACATCATTGGCGACACGTACTGGCGGCCGCTCTTGCGACCCTGGTGATGCACCAGGGTCATGGGCGCCCCCTCGAACTGTCCGCCGACGCGTCCCTCGTTGCTCCTGAACTCATCGATGATCTTCGCGTTCCAGTCATCCGTGTCTGCCATCACGCTCTCCTCGTGTTGTTGGGGGCGGACGGTTGCGCGGCAAGCGCCCAAGACGTGCGGAGGGGGTGCCCCGACCGGCGTGCGGCCGCGGCACCCCCTCACCTTAGGTCCCGGATGCTCCCCTCAGGGGCGACTTACCTGACTGGTGAGGTAGCTCGCATTCGGCGAACCGACGCCCGTCACGTCGTCCCAACCGCGGGCGGTGAACAGGCTCGAGTCGTTGTCGAACGTCCGGATGCTGTACTTGATGCCCTTCGCGGGGTTGAGTCCGTTCACATAGTCGGGGCGAACGTTCGCGTCTCCGTGATGGACCGAAGTGATATCGGTGAAGGTGGGGCCGCCGGCCGCCTTGTAGATGGCCAGGTTCGCGAAGCCGAGCCGGCCGCCCGCACTCTGGGTGGCCAGCGCTTGGATCCCCACCATCAACGGCGAAGCCAGACTGGTCCCGCCAATCCGATACTCCCCGTAGGCATTCCAAGTCGGGAAGACCTGCGTCTCACCGACAAGCATGCCTGTGGTGGGGTCGGCATCCATTGCGAGGTCGGGCACGGCGCGGCCCCGGGGGGGGCGTTGGCCGGAACCACGCCGTTTTGATAATCCGGCTGATTGAACAGCGTTGGTAGCCACCGCCGCTGCCATAAAGGAACTTGCCGGGGATCGGCGTCCAGGAGGCGCCATCGGTGGACAGGTTGTATTTGTCGGTCCCCCACCCGGTCGCGAAGGCAAGAGCGCCGGCAGCGTCGATCGCGGTGGACGTGCCACCGACCGCGGTGACGTAGGGATCCGACGCTGGGTAGTCGGTCTGGAGCAATCAGCGGGAGGGTCGCTCCCACCGCCGCGAGCCGCTTCGTTGGCGCATTCGCGCTCCTGTTCTTGAAGCCTCGCGAGCGCTCACGCCGCTACCCCGGCGGAGACCGGGGAACCGGGTGAACGTAGTCGCTGTGACCCAAATGGGCTAGTTCCCCTGGGCCCGTTGGTCGATCAGCGGCCCGAGGATCACCCGTTTGGGCTCGTCCGAGGTGAGTCAGGTCTTTTCCCACCGGGCCTCGGCCAGCCCGAACACCCCAAAGATCGCCAGGCCAAGCGACCCCGCGGCCAGCAGGACCGCTCCATCGGGCTGATCCGCGAGCGTCCGCAGCGCCGCGTACTCGGGCTCATTTGCGCCATCCGCAGGTGCTTCTCGAACGATTTCGTGATGCCTTCGGCCGCCATCGCCAGCCCGGCACCGACGATGACCAACCCGATGAGCGTCACCAGGACCCGACCCCCGGTGTGGGCCATCGCCCGCGCCGTCAGGGACTGTTGCTGCTGGGCGTGGCTGCCGCCCCCACCGGATCCGGTGAGGATCAGCGTGGTCGTCGCCGCCAGCCCGGCGTAGGCGACTCCACGCAAGGCGGAGCGCACCCGCGGAAAGGTTCCCGGGTCGGAGCGCACCCCGAACGCGGCCTCCGAGAAGCGCCACAGGGCATACCCGCCGAAACCGCCGGCCAGCAGGCCCAGCAATGCGGCGCCGCCGAGATGCCCGGCGAGCGCCGCCATCAGCAGGTAGATCACCCCGCGGGAGGCCAGTCCCCACCTGGCCAGCCCGGCGAGAGCGGTCCGTTTGTCCCCGGTGACCCCAGCCGACGTCATGGCGCATCTAACGCCCCAGCGCGAGGGCCGGTGCGCGAGCACCGGGGGGCATCCCGCACGATCAGGAGTGGATGACGGTCTGAATCCAGTGCTGGCCCCCGTCGACTGTGGTGAGCAGCCGCGGCGCGGCCACCACCTGCCCGGCCGAGTGGTCCCGGGCGTAGATCCCCGCATCGCCGAGCACCACGCTCCCGTGGCTGGCATCGGTGAAGGCCAGATCGGTGAAACCCAATCCACTTCCCGACCCGGCGACGCCGCTGGCATAGACGACCTCGAAGGTCTTCCCGGCATCCTTGCTGCGGTAGAGCCGGTTGATTTGGGCGCTTGCCGCCACGACCACGATCCGGGGACCGGGTGAGGCCGCGTCCGCGGTGAATCCTGCGGGTGCCGGGCCGCCCGCTTGCTGGAAACTCAGCCCCGCATCCGACGAGCTGTAAACCGACTTCGGCGCACCGGTGGGCGACGGCGGACCGTCGCAGACGACCATTACCTCGCGCAGGTCGGTCGCCGCCACGGCTGCGGCCGAACCGGTCGGGCATGGGGCGGTGCGGGCGGCCCAGTGGACGGCGTCAGTCGAGGCGAACACCCGGGGGGGGCCATGCAGGGTGTTCGCGGCCAGATAGACGATGCCCGCTGCGGCGCTGAGTTCGACCTCCGTGCCGGCCGCGGGTAGGAACACGCCGGCCACAGCGATGAACGCATCGACCTGCGCGGCGCCCACGAACAGCCGCAGGGGGCCCTGATCCCCCCTCTCGCCGGCCACGACATACACGAAGCCGCCGGCCGCCTGCATCCCGACGACCTGCGGGTCGGTCAACTCCGGTAGCGGCACCGACTGCCAGGTGCGGGCACCGTCGTGGGTGGACTGCAACCCGCCCAGCGCGGCGAAGCCGTCGAGCGCGCTGGCGAACCGCACGATTGGCTGGCGGTAGATGTCGGTAGGAACCAGAGTTGGCGCCGTCCGCTCGGCCCAGTGCGCCCCGCTGTCGGTGGTCGTCGCCAACGCGGTGCACAGGCCGGTATGCGCCCCCCCGCACGGCGCGAGTCCGAGCGCGAAGCCGTTTTGGGAATCGGCGAAACTCACCGACGCGGGCGCGAAGCCGGTAGGGACCGGAGTTCCGGGTGCCGCGCTGTCGGCCGCCAACGGCGAGACCGGCACCGGGCTCGCTGATCCCCGGGACCCGGTGCACCCGGCGGTCGCCAGCACGAAGGTAGCGGTCAGGACAAGGGCGACCCGCAAAGGCGCGTGCGGGGGGGGTGAGGGGCGCCCCGCTCGGAAGAACACCCTCCCATGATGGCCGCCCGCCCGGTGTCCGTCATCCGCGCATCGCGCCGCCCGGGGCGAGGCGACCTAGGATCGACGGCGACCACTGGACACGCCCGCGAGAGGGATCCGCACATGCCCGAACAGCTCCACGCCACGTTGCACACCAACAAGGGCGACATACGCCTCGCGCTGTTCCCCGACCATGCACCAAAGACGGTCTCCAACTTTGTCGGCCTGGCTGAGGGAACCCGCGAGTGGACCGACCCGCGCACGGGTGCGAAGAGCACGGCTCCGATGTATGACGGCACCGTCTTTCACCGTGTCATCGACAAATTCATGATCCAGGGAGGCGATCCGCTGGGCACCGGCACGGGTGGCCCCGGCTACCAGTTCGCCGACGAGTTTCACCCAGAGCTCGGCTTCGATCGGCCTTACCTGCTGGCGATGGCGAATGCGGGGCCGGGTACGAACGGGAGCCAGTTTTTCATCACCACCGGCCTGACGCCGCACCTGAACCGCAAGCACACGATCTTCGGCGAGGTCCTTGATGCCGACAGCAGAGGGGTCGTCGATGGGATCGGCACTAGCCCCACCGGCCCGCGTGACCGGCCCACGACAGACGTCGTGATTGAGAATGTCACCATCGAGCGGTCCAGCGCATGACCTTGCCGGATGCGTCGGGAACGCAGGCGGCGTCGGCGCCGACCTGCTACCGCCATCCGGACCGTCAGACCTACATCTCCTGCGTGCGCTGTAGCCGGCCGATCTGCCCCGAGTGCATGCGCCCTGCCGCGGTGGGCTTCCAATGCCCGGAGGAGGTCAAGGAAGCCCAGCACGGCGTTCGACAAGCACGCACCGCCTTCGGCGGCAGGGTAAGCGCCGGCCGGGACGTCACCACCGCGCTGGTGGCGGTGAACATCGTGGTCTTCTTGATCATGGTTGCCAGCGGGACCGGATTCATCTCCGGAAGCATTTCAGCGCTGTTCGCCCGCTTCGCCGACATCCCTGGCCGGGTCGTGGTCGTCGGCCCGGGTGGCACCCAGACGGTGCTGCAGGGCGTTGCGCACGGCGATGTCTACCGGCTGGTCACCGCGATGTTCCTGCACTTCGGGGTCATCCACCTGGCCCTGAACATGTACGTGTTGTTCCTGGTTGGCCCCACCCTGGAGCAGTCGCTCGGACGGCTTCGCTTCCTCGCGTTGTACTTCATCGCCGGGATCGGTGGATCGGTCGGCACGTTCGTGTTCGGCCCCCATGCCGAGGTCGCGGCAGGTGCATCCGGGGCGATCTTCGGCCTGTTCGGCGCCTACTACGTGGTTGCCCGGCGAATCGGCGCAGCGACCGGACCGATCGTGGCCACCATCGTGCTGAACTTGGTGATCAGCTTCTCGGTGCCCTTCATCGACGTCCGTGCGCACCTCGGCGGCCTGGTCACCGGCGCCGCGATAGCCGCGGTGCTCGCGTACGCCCCGCGCGCACGCCGCAGCGTCATCCAGGCGGCCGGTTCAGTGACCATCCTCGCGCTGCTCCTTGGGCTGGCCGCGGTTCACGCCCCCTCGGTCCGCCGGGCCGATCAGTCCGGTGCCGTCGTGGGGGTGCCGGTCAGTCTCCGGGCTCCGGTGTCGTCTGGCGGCTTCGCGAGCGGGTCAGCAACTCGCTGAGCGCCGTGACGACCTCACCTGGGCTGGCCCGCCCGAGTAATATCGCGGGGACGGCGAACAGGGCTTCATCGGTGGCGATTTCGACCGCCCGGGAGCGCCGTCGACTATCGGCCTGGACCGAGCGGACCGCGGACCAGGGCAGTTGATGTCGCCCGACCACTCGCCGGATGCGGACCGCGTCGAGGTCGGCGGAGAGCGCTGGACCACCCAGCGTCCACAGCGCGGCACTGAGCGCCCCCGCTACCGCCACCCCGATCAGCAGCCGGCCGGGAGCATCGCTGCCCAGACTGGTGACGCCGAGCACGGCCGCGAACAGCAACAGGGCCGGCCCGGCGATTCGTGGCGGTCCGTAGTGGACCGCGCCCGGCGCCATAGGACCCACGCTTTCACAGCGTGCCTGGGGTGGCTCGATATGCGTCTGCGTGCGTACGATCCGAATGACGTTCTAGCCGCCACCAAGCCGCCACAAAGCCGCCACCAAGCCGCCACCAAGCCCGCAAGGAGCCCCCGATGCGAGATGCAGTCATCGTCGATGCGGTGCGCACCCCCACCGGCAAGCGCAACGGTGCGCTCGCCGGGTGGCACCCGGTCGACCTGTCCGCCCACGTCCTGACGGCTCTGGCCGAGCGCAACCACCTGGACCCAGGGGTTATCGACGATGTCATCTGGGGTTGTGTTTCCCAGGTCGGCGAACAGGCCCTCAACGTGGCCCGCAACGCGGTGCTCGCCGCCGGCTGGCCGGAAAGCGTACCCGGCACGAGCATCGACCGGCAGTGCGGCTCGTCCCAGCAGGCCACCCATTTCGCCGCCGCCGGGGTGATCTCCGGGCAGTACGACATCGCGATCGCCGGCGGCGTTGAAGTCATGACCCGGGTCCCGATGGGCTCCAACGTGGCGTCCGGCCCAGGCATCCCGTTCGGCCCGAAGATGATCGAGCGGTATGAGCAGGCCGGCGGCCTGGTGAACCAAGGCATCTCGGCCGAGCGGATCGCCAAAAAGTGGGGATTGTCCCGTGAGCAGGTCGACGGGTACTCCGCCGAGTCTCACGAGCGCGCCGCGGCTGCCCAGGACCGGGGTGCCTACGAGTCCGGGCTGCTAGGCGTTCCCGTCGCCGGCGCCGACGGCTCGGGGCCGGTGATGTTCACTGCGGATCAGGGGATCCGGCGCGGCAGCACGGTCGAAAGCCTCGGGGCGCTCAAGCCGGCCTTTGATCCCGATGGCTTGATCACGGCCGGGAATTCCTCACAGATCTCCGACGGGGCCGCGGCGTTGCTGATCACCACCAGCGAGGTGGCGGCCAGGATGGGGTGGCGGCCGCTCGCCCGTTTTCATACTTTCGCCCTCGGGGGTTGCGACCCCATCATCATGTTGACTGCCCCCATTCCGGCGACGCAGAAGGCATTGATCAAATCCGGCCTGAAGGTGGACGAGATCGGCCACTTCGAGGTGAACGAGGCCTTTGCGCCGGTACCTCTGGCCTGGCTGCAGGAGCTCGGGGCGGACCCGAAATCGCTCAATCCGCTGGGTGGTGCGATCGCCCTGGGTCACCCCTTGGGCGGGTCCGGTGCCCAGCTGATGACCCGTCTGGTGCACGGCCTGGCCGAGACCGGGACCCGCTATGGGCTGCAGACGATGTGCGAGGGCGGCGGAATGGCGAACGCCACGATCTTGGAACTGCTGTAGTCCGGCCCGCGTGCCGCCGCTCTCCACAACTGTGGATAACTCCTGTGGGTGAACTACATCGGTGTAAGAGTCTTTAGCGCCACTGGGTGAGCAACCCGAATCCGGCCACGATGAAGCCGAAGCCCACGAAGATGTTCCAGCCGCCGAAGGCGGTGATCGGATACGTCGCGTTGCTGACGTAGTACACGATCAGGTACAGCACGCCGACCGCAAACAGGCCCAGGATCGTGGCGCCGACCCATGGCGGCGAGGGGGGGCGCCTGCGGACGCTGGTGGACACCGGCGGCTGGGTGTACGCCTGCTGCTTGCGCTTGCGCGACTCCGGCATCGAGGCGGTTCCTCCGGTGACAGGGATCGGGATGGGGGGGGGACCGCGTCACCCTGGGCCAGCAATGGCCCCCGGCCGGCCGCGGTGGTTTAGCGTAAACCCATCATGACCTTAACCGATCAGGACTCGGGAGCCGCCGGGCGACGTTCGCCGGCCGGCCGGCTGGCGCTGCCGGTGGTCCTGGTCGCCGCGGGCCTGCTGCTGGCCACCACTGCCCGCTCGGCGGGGGGCGGCACCCTTCGGTCGACCAGCCAGGACCGGCTGGCCGACCTGGTGCGCCAGGAACAGCAGCAACTGGCAATCGCCGGCGCCGACCAGCGGCGGCTAAGCGCGCAGGTGGAGACGCTCGGCGCTCAGCGCGCGGCCGCCGACGGCGTGGTAGCCCCCGTACGGGCCCGAGGCGCTGCCCTGCAGGGACCGGTCGGGCTGTTACCGGTGCACGGGCCCAGCCTGACCGTGTCTCTCGACGACGCACCCCGCCACGCTGCGGTTGCCCCCGGCTACCCGGCGCCGCAGCCGGACGACCTGGTGGTTCATCAGCAAGACGTGCAGGCGGTCGTGAACGCGTTATGGGCCGGCGGGGCAGAGGCCATGACGATCATGGGGCAACGGGTGATCTCGACCAGCGCGGTGCGGTGCGTCGGGAACACCCTGCTGCTTGCCGGTCGGGTCTACTCCCCGCCGTTTGTGATCAGCGCCGTCGGGGACCAGGCCGGAATGGCCTCGTCGCTGCGCAGTTCCCCCGGCGTGCGGCTCTATCAGCAGTACGTCAAGGCATACGGGTTGCGTCTGGGGACCAGCCGCGGCGCCGACACCACCCTGCCGGGATACGACGGCCCGGTCACCCTCAGCCACGCGGGGCCGTTGGGTGCGCCATGAGCTTGGTGTGGACGATGACAGGTTTCGGCCAACGGTGAGCGCCGGACCGCGCACGCAGCGGCCGGCCTGGACCGGGGGTTCGGCCTCGCTCGAGCCCGAACGTCCCCGGCCTGCTCGGCGCGGCCGGTTCGCGGCCGGCTGCGGTGTCGTCGGCGAGCTGATGATGACGGCCGGGCTGATCATCTTGCTGTTCGTCGGCTACGAATTGTGGATCACAGGCATTTTCACCGCCCAGGCTCAGCACAAGCTGGAACGGCAACTGGCCAAGCAGTGGAGCGCCCCCCCGGCGCCCCCCACGACGCGTACGCCGGGTGTGGGTGTGGGTGCGGGTGCGGGTGCGGGGCCCAGCGTGGACGCGGTTCCCCTAGGTTCGGCGCTTGCCATCATCCGAGCTCCGCGGCTGGGGCGGCATTGGCATTGGGTGGTCGATGAGGGAATCGGAACGGACGATCTGGCCAAAGGTCCCGGCCACTACCCGAAAACGGCGCTTCCCGGTGGTGTCGGCAACTTCGTCCTGTCCGGCCACCGCACCACCCACGGGGCGCCGTTCTACGGGGCGGACTCGTTCAGGTCGGGGGACGCGATCGTGATTGAGACCCGCGACACCTGGTATGTCTACCGGGTCACCGGCGACACGATCGTCGACCCATCAGACATCGGGGTCACCTACCCGGTGCCCGAGCAGCCGCGCCAGCAGGCGATGCAGAGGCTCATCACCCTGACCACGTGTAACCCGCGATATTCGGCCACCCAGAGACTGATCGTGCATGGCGTCCTCGCCACCAGCGAACCCAAGGCCAAGGGCATCCCAAACGCCCTGCAGACCGGAAGGGCATAGCGATGTACGGGTGGATCTGGCGACGGCTTCCCGGCCCGCTCCCGGTCCGGCTGTTGACCGCAATGACGGTGTTCACAGCGGTCGTCCTTCTGCTGTTGTTCCTGGTGTTTCCGGCGCTCGATCCGCACCTGCCGTTCAACAACGTCAACGTGACCAAGGGCGGCGGCTGAGGGTGGCGACGGGCACCCGGATCGCCCGCATTTTGGTGCTGGACAATTACGACTCGTTCGTGTTCAACCTGGTGCAGTACATGCAGCAACTCGGCGCCGAGGTGCTGGTCCGCCGCAACGATGAGATCGCGGTGGCCGACGTTGCCGCCCTCGCGGTGGACGGCGTGCTGATCTCACCGGGCCCCGGCCGGCCGGAGCGGGCCGGTATCAGCGTCCCACTGGTCAGGTACTGCGCGCAGGAGCGGCTCGCGTTGCTCGGCGTCTGCCTCGGCCACCAGGCGATCGCGGTGGCGTTTGGGGGGGAGGTGGACCGGGCCCCTGAGCTGCTCCACGGCAAGACCAGCGAGATACGGCACGACGGGAGCGGTTTGCTCAGCGGGCTGCCGCAGCCATTCACCGCAACGCGCTACCACTCCCTGGCGGCGCGTGAGGCCACGTTGCCGGCAGAGCTGACCGTTGCGGCGCGCAGCGAGTCCGGCGTGGTGATGGCCTTGCGTCACGCCAGCCTGCCGATTCACGGCGTGCAGTTTCACCCTGAGTCGGTGTTGACCCAAGGCGGTCATGTGCTGCTCGCGAACTGGCTGGTCGGTTGCGGCCAGAGCGGGGCGCGAGAACGCGTGGCAGCGCTCGGCGCCGCTGTGGACTCACTTCGCCTTACCGCGTTCGGTGACCGGGCCCTGGTCGGTCGCCCTTCATGAGTTCCGGTTGTGGCCGATGACCTATCGGCTGACCGGCATCGTCCGGGATCTCGACCAGGCCCGGCGCGGGCGCCCCGCGCTGCGGCTCGGCGATCAGATCTGGTCCTACGCTGACCTCGACGCCCGATCCAGCCGCGCCGCGAACGCGCTGCACGGCGCCGGTTGCCGTGCGGGTCAGCGCGTTGCCTACCTGGACTCCAACGCTCCCGAGTTCTTCGAGTTGCTGTTCGGCGCCGCCAAGATCGGTGCCGTCCTCGCCCCGGTGAACTGGCGGCTGACCGCGGCGGAGGCCACCGCCATCGTCCGGGACAGCGGCGCGACGTTGCTGGTGCACGGTTCCGGCTTCGCCGCCCTGGGCGCCGCGATCACCGCTGACACCGGGGTGCGGACAGTGTCGACTGGCCCGCAGTACGAGGGCTGGCTGGCGGCCGCCGACCCGACCGACCCGGGCTTCACCGGCGCGGATGACACCGTCGTCCTGCAACTCTCCACGTCGGGGACCACGGGCCTGCCGAAGGGAGCCATGCTCACGAACGCCAACCTGGCGGCCCTGCAGGCGGCCTCGAGAAGTTGGCGGATCGACGCGGACAGCGTGAGCCTGGTCGCGATGCCGCTGTTTCACGTCGGCGGTTCGGGGTGGGCCCTGGTCGGGCTGCAGTGCGGCGCCCTGAACGTGCTGTTGCCGGCGCTGGACCCGGCCGGCGCCTTGGCCGTCATGGAGTCCCACCGGGTCACCCATGCCTTTCTGGTACCGGCGGCGCTTGCCATGCTCGCGGCGGTTCCCGGTGCCGCCGAGCGCAATTGGGACGGGCTCGCGGCCCTGATATATGGGGCGTCCCCCATCACCGTCGAGGCCCTCAAGAAGGTGATGGCCGTGTTCGGTGCCCCGATGTATCAGGTGTACGGGATGACCGAGACGACCGGCGCGATCACTCAGCTTGACCCGGGGGACCACGATCCGGGCGGCCCGCGTGAGCATCTGCTGCGCAGCGCTGGGCGTCCCTACCCGTGGGTGCAGACCCGGATCGTGGACGTAGTCACCGGGCTGGTGCTTGGTCCCGCAGAGGTGGGTGAGCTGCAGGTACGCTCTGCCCAGGTTTGCGCCGGCTACTACGCCAAGCCGGCGGAAACCGCGGCTGCCATGGAAGACGGCGGATGGCTGCATACCGGGGACGCCGGCTACCTGGACGCGGATGGCTACCTGTTCCTCACCGACCGAATCAAGGACATGATCGTCTCCGGCGGGGAGAACGTCTATCCCGCGGAGGTGGAGAACGTACTGGCCGGGCATCCGTCGGTGCTGGATGTGGCGGTGATCGGGGTGCCTGACCAGCGCTGGGGCGAAACCGTCAAGGCCATCGTCGTGACCCGGCCGGGAACGGCTTTTGACGCCCAGGAGATTCTCGCCTGGGCGGCGCCGCGGCTGGCCGGCTTCAAACGGCCGCGCTCGGTGGACCGCGCCGAGCAATTGCCGCGCAACCCGAGCGGCAAGGTGCAAAAGCGGGAGCTGCGCGCCCGATACTGGGCCGGTCAGGACCGCGGCATCAGCTGATTGCGCCCGGCCCGGAGGCCGGCGGCGGCGTCGGCAACGGCGAGGAACTTCTCACCGGGCTGGAACTCGGCGGCGGGGTCGACGACGCCGGTGGGGGGGTGGACGACGCCGGCGGCGAGGTGGTGGGCGGTGCGGCGGTCGTTGGGGGCGGTGCGGCGGTCGTTGGGGGCGCGGGGGGCGCAGGGGGTCCGCTGGACACGGTCAGGGTGATCGTCGTCCCGTTCGGCTGGGCGCCGGTGGGAGACTCGTCGATGACCGTCCCTGCCGTGGCCGGGTCCTGCACCATCGTCACCGCGACCTTGAAGCCGGCCCCCTTCAAGGCGGAGATGGCGTCTGCCTCCGGCTTGCCCAGCTCACTGGGTACCTGCTGCTGGCCCGAGACCACTGTCAAGTTGACCGGCGTGCCTGCGTCCACGGTCGTCCCGGAAGTCGGGGTGACCATCAGCACCGCGGTCGGGGTGCCCGGCACATTCTCCTGCGTCACGGTGCCGACCTTGAGCTTGGCCTGGTTGATCAGCCCGGTCGCCTCCGCGGTCGACTTCCCGACGACGTCGGGCACCGGCACCCGCTCGATGCCGCTGGAAACGGAAAGGCTCACCTTTCCACCGGGGCTAATGGTGATGCCCTCGATCGGGCTCTGGGCGTAGACCTGCCCCTTGGCCAGCGTGTTTCCGTCCTGCCCCAGCGGGGTCATCTTTTCGTCGCCGACCTGCAACCCGGCGGTGCTGAGGGTGTC
>JAABUX010002624.1_pt1 | contig 25125 bp, 24 predicted proteins | sample 5561851 | NCBI WGS metagenome assembly JAABUX01 (sample SAMN10711883, study PRJNA513361) | rock metagenome | isolation source: Antarctica rocks | place: Antarctica: Victoria Land, Richard Nunatak red sandstone | collected 2016-01-03 | reverse complement strand
CATGATCCGCACCGGCAAGACCTACCAGCCTCCTGCCCCCCAGCCTGCTGAAGATCCGTCAGTCGCTGCTTGACAACGACATAGGGACACTCAAGTTCGAAGAGCCAGCAACACCGTGCGCTGGGCAAGCGGGAGGCGGACGTGATCCAGTTGCCCGACTGTCCGTGGCGCCTGGTCGTATCCGACTTGGACGGCACACTGGTCAGGGGGACGACGGCCCTCGCCCACCTCGGCGCTTGGATCGGCCACGAGGCGGTCATCGAGGGCCTGGAGGAGAAGCTCGCTCGCCACGAGGTCAGCGACCGAGAGGTTGCAGAATGCTACGCTCGGTTCTACCGAGGCGTCGCGCTGGCAGACGCTGTAGAAGCCATGTCGGGGATCCCCAGCATTGACGACATCGGTCTCGGCGTTGCGATGCTGCGGCAGCGATCGGTAGAGGTGTTCATCGCGACGGTGTCGTGGAGCTTCGCCGCCCGTGGGCTGGCGGATCTCTGGGGCTTCTCGCAGGTATGCGGCGCTGATCTGGAACTCGACCGGGCTTCGGGACTGTTCACCGGTCGGGTCGTTCAGCATTTCGAGCCCGACGACAAGGTCGCCTTCGTCGCTGAGTACTGCCGTCGTGTAGGGATCGGGATGGAAGAGGTTGTGGCGCTTGGTGACAGCCGGTCAGACCTACCGTTGTTCAGGGCAGTGGGATTCGATTCAGCGTCGCCCTGAACGCTTCCAGCGATGCATGCGCCGCAGCGAGCACCACCGTGGAGGGGTCATCGTTCTTGGCGGCGCTACACGCTGTTCCCGGTCTCCTTGCACAGGCACTTCCGATGGCTCGTCGCACCGTTCCCAATGGGACATCCCCGCGTGAGGCATAAACCGCTGCGGCGGTGAGGATGCGGCTGTTACTCGCTGTCGAGCCACCGCTGAATAAATGGTGCAGCGTCGCTGAGAGACGGCTCAAACAGATCGGCTTCGTGGAGGTCCGCTGCATCGTGAGTTGTCCCGAGGGCCAGGACGGTCATCCCTGCTGCCTTGCCAGCAGCCACACCAGCCTGAGCGTCCTCGACGACGAGGCAGCCTCCTGGGCAGCGTCCCAGTGACGCCGCGCCGCTCAGGTAGCCCTCAGGGTGCGGCTTCCCCTGGCTGACCGCTTCGTTGTCGATAAGCACCTCCGGGATAGGAAGTCCGGCGAGGGTGAAGCGATGCCGGACGTTGTCCCCCTTTGCCGAGGTGACCACAGCCCAGCAGCCCGACTGCAGCCCCATGAGGAGCGTCTGCGCACCAGGCTGCGCCGGGAATGCATCCCCTTGGGCGAGCATGATCTCTCTGACGCGTGCCTCCTCGTGCATTGGGTCGAGGTGAGGGGCCACTTCAGCAAGGGTCTCGCTGATACGCCGTCCATGCGACGCGGCCCAGACCGACTCGAAGTCCAGGCTTACGCCATCAGCCCATTCGGACCAGATACGACGGTGCGCCGCCGTCGAGTTGAGCAAGACGCCGTCAACGTCGAACAGGATGGCCTTCACGCGCCGCAGCCTACGGGGACGCAGAGGCTCAAGTAGGTGCCGTTAGCCGATCGTGCTGAGGGACAAGATCGTCATTTCCGGGGCTGCCGGTTCCCGTGCCACGCAGCGCTGCGAGAGCCGCGCCGCGTGCCGCTGAACGCCACCCACGACGACGTACTCACCCGGTGGCGCTCCAGGACCTCGAGCAGCGCGGGGGCGTCCAGTCGGCTTGCCCGTCTCGCCACTCACGGGCTAGCGGTCGCGGACCGGCGGGCCTCGGCGAGGACCTGGCTGGTGTGCTCGAACGCGGCCGCGTGCTGCGCCTGTTGCTCCGGGGTCAAGGCCGTCCGGCGGGCGTTCAGGACGTCGTCGTGGTCGTCGTAGGGCTCGAGTCGAGCCCGCAGCTCCAGGTCTGCGGCGGCCAGGAGCCGGCTGATCGTCACCAGCGACGGCGGCGTGTGCCGGACTCGATCCGGGCCACCGTGGAGACCGGGACGCCGGCGGCCTCGGCGAGCTGGCGTTGGGACCAGCCACGTTGAGCTCGGGCCAGGCGCAGCAGGTTGCCAGCCAGGCGCTCGGTGTAGCGCTGGGTGGTGGGGCCGGGAACCGCCATGAGCCCATGATAGCCAGTTGGCTCAGGCCCGAACCACCGTCGAGGCACAGAGACGCTCGTCGATTTTCGACGGCCTGGACCGCCGCCTACCTCACACTCGTCCGAGGTTTGTCACGCTCTGCAACCTGGACCGCGACCACGTGAAGCACTGCCTTCCGGCGCCCGCTATCGACCTGCTCGCGTGAGGCAACCGCGGGTCCGGCGCTGTCGAGGCAGGCGGTCCGTGCCCCCGGCGTGCCCCTTCGAGGGGCACGAAGCGGTGAATTGGGGCTATCGGCGGGCACCAGGCGAAGATCACGCAAGAGGCGCCATACAGCCTCTCACCTGCGAAAACACAGCGTAGAGCGGTGGAGCGGGCGACGAGAATCGAACTCGCGTTCTCAGCTTGGGAAGCTGATGTTCTGCCGCTGAACTACGCCCGCAGCGTGCATCCAGCATGCTAGCCGAGCCGCATTAGGCTGCGGCGCATGCTGCTGTCCGACCGCGACCTGAAGGCGGCCCTCGCCGAGGGACGGCTGGGCGTGGAGCCCTACGACGAGGCGATGGTGCAGCCCAGCAGCATCGACGTGCGGCTGGACCGGTACTTCCGGGTGTTCGCCAACCACCGGTACACCCACATCGACCCGGCCGTCGCCCAGGAGGACCTGACCGAGCAGATCGAGCCCGAGGGCGACGAGCCGTTCATCCTGCACCCCGGCGAGTTCGTGCTCGGCTCGACCCTCGAGCTGATCAGCCTCGGTGTCGACCTGGCGGCCCGCCTCGAGGGCAAGAGCAGCCTGGGCCGGCTGGGGCTGCTCACCCACTCCACGGCGGGCTTCATCGACCCCGGGTTCTCCGGGCACGTCACGCTCGAGCTGAGCAACGTGGCAAACCTGCCGATCAAGCTCTACCCGGGTATGAAGATCGGGCAGGTGTGCGTGCTGCCGTTGAGCTCGCCTGCCGAGCACCCGTACGGCTCGAGCATCTACGGCTCGCGCTACCAGGACCAGCGCGGCCCGACACCCTCCCGCTCGCACCTGCGCTTCAGTCGGACCCCGACCCGCCGCTGAGGTCAGCTGCCGGTGATGGTGAACGGCTGCCGCCGGAGCATCGTGGAACGACCGTCCCGCCCCAGCAGGAACGCCGCGAGCAGGTGCGCACCCGGTGCTCCCCGTACTGGGAACTGACCGCTCGCCCGGCAGCCCGCCAAGACGACCGGCCCCGTCAGCAGCCCCGCGGCGGCTGTCGTCGGCGGTGCGGTGCTGTCCAGCGCGAACACGACCGAGGAGCTGGCCGGACCGACGGCCGACCACCGCACGGCCCCCGCCTGCGGTGCCTGCAGGGCTGACACTGCGTACGCCGGCGTGGTGCAGCTCGCCGGAAGCGCGACGGCCCGAGCGCGAGCCCCACCGTGCACCGCGACCGCGACCGCGACGAGCGTGGCGAAGCCCGTGAGCAGCGTCAGCGGCCGAAGCCGACGCGGGAACGCCGGCAGGGGGTCGAACCCGGCCAGCGACGGGTCGCTGCGCCGGGCTCCGAACTCGTGCGGGTCAAAGCCCTGCTCGCGCGCGCTGCGTGCCATCGGCTATTCGGGCGGCGCGGTGGGCGGCCCGACCTGCTGGTGCTCGCTCTTGCCCCCGGGTGCGTCACCGGGCGTGCCCGTACTGCGCTCGGGGGCCGGCGCGTCCTGCGGGCCGTGCCCGGCGGCCGTCCTGGGGGGGTCGTCCTGCTGGGCCAACTGCGGGTAGTCCGCGACGGCCGTCTCGGCGGGCTCGGGCGCGACCGGTTTGGGCGCCTCCACCACGACGTCCTCTGTGACCGCAGACGCGGGTCCGGGGGCAGCGGCTGCAGCTGCAGGAGCCGCCTTGAGCGAGCGTGCCAGGATCTGCGAGACGTCGAGCACCTGGACGTCCTCGCGGGCCTGGCCGCTCTGCTGCTTGGCGGTCACCGCGTCGGACAGCATGACCATGCAGAACGGGCAGGCGGTCGAGACGATGTCCGGGTCCAGGCCGAGCGCCTCGTCCGTGCGCTCGACGTTGATCTGCTTGCCGATCTTCTCCTCCATCCACATCCGGGCGCCCCCGGCGCCACAGCAGAAGCCGCGCTCCTTGCACCGGGGCATCTCGACCGCGCTGAGGCCCTGGATGGCGGCGAGCACCTCGCGCGGCGGCGTGTAGACCTTGTTGTGCCGCCCGAGGTAGCACGGGTCGTGGTAGGTGACCCTCTCGTCCACCGCGGTGACCGGCACCAGGTGCCCGTCGGAGACCAGCTCACCGAGCAGCTGGGTGTGGTGCACCACGTCGTAGTGGCCACCGAGCTGCGGGTACTCGTTCGCGAGGGTGTTGAAGCAGTGCGGGCAGGTCGCCACGATCTTGACGTTGTGCTCGCGGGTCGCGCCGACGCCGTTGAGCGTCTCGACGTTCTGCTGCGCCAGCATCGAGAAGACGAACTCGTTGCCGAGGCGGCGGGCCGGGTCACCGGTGCAGCTCTCGCCCTTGCCGAGTACGGCGAAGCGGACGCCGGCGATGTTGAGCAGCTCGGCCACCGCGCGGGTCACCTTCTTCGACCGGTCCTCCAGCGCGCCGGCGCAGCCCACCCAGAACAGGAACTCGATGTCGTCCGGGATGCTGTCGGTGACGACCGGGATCTCGAACGGCAACCCGTCCATCCAGTCGGTACGGGAGTTGTTGTTCATCCCCCACGGGTTGCCGTTGTTCTCCAGGTTGCGCAGCATCACGCCGGCCTCGCTGGGGAACGCGCTCTCGATCAGCACCTGGTAGCGGCGCATATCCAGGATGTGGTCGACGTGCTCGATGTCGACGGGGCACTGCTCGACGCAGGCACCGCAGGTGGTGCAGCTCCACAGGACGTCCGGGTCGATCACGCCGCCCTCGGCCTCGGTGCCGACCAGCGGCCGCTCATACTGCGCCTTGTTGCTGCCGGTGATGCGCTCGAAGCCCGACTCCGGTACGCCGTGGTGTGCGGGCCCCTGCTTGCCGGACTCCTCACCGGCCTCCTCGATGCCGGTGACCGCCTTCGGTGCCTCGGTGGCGGCCAGGACCGCGTCCTTGTCGGCGGCCAGCAGGTAGGGCGCCTTCGCGAACAGGTGGTCGCGCAGGTCCATGATCAGCAGCTTGGGCGACAGCGGCTTGCCGGTGTTCCAGGCCGGGCACTGCGACTGGCAGCGGCCGCACTCGGTGCAGGTGGCCATGTCGAGCATGGCGGTCCACCGGAAGTCCTCGACCTTGCCGACGCCGAACGTGTCGGTCTCCGGGTCGGCCTGCTCGAAGTCGAGCACCTTGCCGTCGCTCATCATCGGCAGCAGGGCGCCGAGCGCCGTACCGTCGGGGTTGCGCTTGGTGGAGACGTTGATCGGCGCCAGGAAGATGTGCAGGTGCTTGCTGTAGACGACCAGGACCAGGAAGCCGAAGATCACGGCGATCTGGGCCAGGATGAAGAACGTCTCCAGCACCATGTTCGCGGTGGAGCCGAGCGGGCGGGTGAGCAGCGCGACGAAGTCCGACGTGAAGGTCCAGTGCGGGTGCGCGCGATACGGGAACGTGCCGTTGACGATCTGCGGTCCGCGGTAGCCGAACAGGGTGACGGCGACCATCGTGATGAGAAGCAGGACGAGCCAGGCCGCGCCGGTGTGCGAGCCGTAGAAGCGGCTGTCGCGCTCGATCTTCTTGGGCGACTGGCGCACCCGGATGATGGCGAACGTTGCCAGGGACACCAACAGCAGCGTGGCGATCAGGTCCTCGGCCAGGCCCACCACGCGCCAGTGTCCGATCAGCGGGATGGCGAAGTGCGGGTCGAACAGTGCACCGACCGCTTCGATGATCGTCAGCGTGAGGATGATGAACGACCAGAAGGTGACGAAGTGCGCGACGCCGGGCACCGACCACTTCAGCAGCCGGGACTGCCCGAAGACCTCGCTGACCTGCAGCCACAGGCGCTTCCCCACGCCGTCGAGCCGGCCCGGTGAGGGTTGGCCAGTCTTGATCAAGCGGTAGAGGAAGAACACGCGGCGACCGGCGATGGCGAGCGAGACGGCCATGATGAGCAGGCCGACGCTCAGCCTGATGATCTGGTCGGTGTCCACGGGTTCCTCCAGAGTGGTGCCGCGGTGCCGGCGGCGGGCACCTCACGCGGCGGCGCGAGCCTACGCGGGCAGCGGTCTCCCGACGCGCCGAGGGTACGGCCGGCGCGGCGCTACTGCTACCGGTGGGTAACCACCCGGTCGGACCCGGGCCAGGCGGCCGTCGGTCAGAGCGCGAGGTGAAGCACGTTCATTGGCCCCGCGCACGAGGTAGTAGGTCAGCGGGCCGCCCAGCAGCAGGACGAGCACCAGCGCCAGCAGGCGGGTGCCGAAGTGGGGGGCGCCGGACTCGGCGCGCAGCTCGCGCAGCATGCGGGCAGGGTGGCACACCACCGGCCCAGCCCGAGGCCGGCGGATATGCCGCCATGCAAGGCAACTAGCTTGAGTCGGGAAGACTCAGGGCCAGTTGACGGTTTGACCCGGCATCAGGCACCATGAGCGACAGGCACTCAAGCCAGGCTTCTACCCATCCTGTACGCAGTACCGAGACGAAGGACATTCCCCATGGCACGAGCGGTCGGCATCGACCTCGGCACCACCAACTCCGTCGTCAGCGTCCTCGAGGGCGGTGAGCCCACCGTCATCGCCAACGCTGAGGGCGCGCGCACCACCCCGTCGATCGTGGCGTTCGCCAAGAACGGCGAGGTTCTGGTCGGTGAGGTCGCCAAGCGGCAGGCCGTCACCAACGTCGAGCGCACCGTCCGGTCGGTCAAGCGCCACATGGGCACCGACTGGAACACCAAGATCGACGGCAAGGACTTCACCCCCCAGCAGATCAGCGCGTTCGTGCTGCAGAAGCTCAAACGCGACGCGGAGTCCTACCTCGGCGAGCCCGTGACCGACGCCGTGATCACGGTCCCGGCGTACTTCTCCGACGCGGAGCGGCAGGCGACCAAGGAGGCCGGCGACATCGCCGGGCTCAACGTCCTGCGGATCGTCAACGAGCCGACGGCGGCGGCGCTGGCGTACGGCCTGGACAAGGGCGACAAGGAGCAGACCATCTTGGTCTTCGACCTCGGCGGCGGCACCTTCGACGTGTCCCTGCTGGAGATCGGGGACGGCGTGATCGAGGTGAAGTCGACCTCCGGGGACAACAAGCTGGGCGGCGACGACTGGGACAACAAGCTGGTCGAGCACCTGGTGAAGCAGTTCAACAACCAGAACGGCATCGACCTGTCCAAGGACAAGATGGCCATGCAGCGGCTGCGCGAGGCTGCCGAGAAGGCCAAGATCGAGCTGTCGAGCTCGCAGGCCACGACGATCAACCTGCCGTACATCACGGCAAGCGCGGAGGGCCCGCTGCACCTGGACGTGCAGATGACCCGCTCGGAGTTCCAGAAGCTCACCCAGGATCTGCTCGACCGGTGCAAGACGCCGTTCCGCAACGCCATCAAGGACGCGGGCATCGCGGTCGGCGACATCGACCACGTCGTGCTCGTCGGCGGCTCGACCCGCATGCCGGCCGTCAGCGACCTCGTCAAGGAGCTCACCGCCGGTCGCGAGCCCAACAAGGGCGTCAACCCCGACGAGGTCGTCGCCATCGGGGCGGCCCTGCAGGCCGGGGTGCTCAAGGGCGAGGTCAAGGACGTGCTGCTGCTCGACGTCACGCCGCTGTCCCTGGGCATCGAGACCAAGGGCGGCATCATGACCAAGCTCATCGAGCGCAACACCACCATCCCGACCAAGCGCTCCGAGGTCTTCACCACGGCGGATGAGAACCAGCCGTCGGTGCAGATCCAGGTGTTCCAGGGCGAGCGCGAGATGGCGGCCTACAACAAGAAGCTCGGGATGTTCGAGCTGACCGGCCTGCCGCCGGCGCCCCGCGGCGTACCGCAGATCGAGGTCGTGTTCGACATCGATGCCAACGGCATCGTGCACGTCTCCGCCAAGGACCTCGGCACCGGCAAGGAGCAGCGGATGACCATCACCGGTGGCTCGGCGCTGCCCAAGGACGACATCGAGCGGATGATGCGTGAGGCCGAGGAGTACGCCGAGGAGGACAAGAGCCGCCGCGAGGAGGCCGAGACCCGTAACCAGGCCGAGGCGCTCGTCCACCAGACGCAGAAGTTCCTCGCCGAGAACGGCGACAAGGTCCCGGCCGAGGGCAAGGCCGACGTCGAGGCGGCGCTCAGCGACCTGCAGGGCGTACTCGGCGGCGCCGACATCGCCGTCATCCGCAGCAAGTCCGAGGAGCTGGCGAAGAAGAGCCAGGAGCTCGGCGGCGCGCTCTACGCGCAGCAGTCCGCCGGCGAGGCCGGGGCCGCAGGAGCCACGGGTACCGCCGACCCGGGCGACGAGGGCGTGGTCGACGCGGAGATCGTGGACGAGGGCAAGTGACGGCGCCGCAGGAGCCGCCCGTCGTCGTCACCGACAAGCGCCGCTTCGCGCCGGACGGCACCCCGCGTACGCCGGACACCCCGCCGGAGCCGGTCCTTGAAGGTGAGGTCGAGCAGCCCGCCGCCACCGACCGGCCGGCGGACGAAGGGTCGGCCGGAACCGGAACGGCCGAGGCGGCGGCTGGGACCGATGCCGATGCGGCGTTGGCCGAGATGACCGCGACCGCGCAGCGGGTGTCGGCGGAGTACGCCAACTACCGCAAGCGGGTCGACCGCGACCGTGTGCTCATGGTCGAGATGGCCACCTCGGCACTGCTGGAGAACCTGCTGCCGTTGCTGGACGACGTCGACCGGGCGCGCCAGCACGGGGACCTCACTGGCGGCTTCAAGGGCGTCGGCGAGGGCCTGGAGGCGGTGGTCGCCAAGCTCGGACTCGAGCGGTTCGGCGCCGCGGGCGAGGCCTTCGACCCGACCGTGCACGAGGCGGTCATGGCCGCCGAGCCGGACCCGGACGCGGCCGTCGCGGTGTGCGCCCAGGTCTTCCAGCAGGGGTTCCGCCTGGGTAGCCGCGTCCTGCGGCCGGCCCGGGTCACCGTCGCGGAGCCGGGCCCCGTCGCCGTCCCGGCCACTGCGTCGGAGCAGGACGCGCTGTGAGGGGAGGGACGTCGTGAGCGCTCGGGACTACGTCGAGAAGGACTACTACAAGGCTCTCGGCGTTCCCAAGGACGCGCCGACGGCGGACATCAAGAAGGCCTACCGCAAGCTGGCCCGCGAGCTGCACCCGGACTCCAACAACGGCGGCGAGGAGCGGTTCAAGGACGTCAGCGAGGCCTGGGACGTGCTGTCGGACGACACCAAGCGCCGCGAGTACGACGAGGCGCGGTCGCTGTTCGGTAGCGGTGCGGTGCCTCGGGGCGGGCCGGCCCCGGGCGGCGGCTTTCCGGGCGGCTTCGACCTCGGCGATCTGCTGGGCGGCGCCGGCGGCACGTTCAGCAACCTGTTCGGGGGTGGCAGCCGCTCGCGCGGCGCGGGCCCCAAGCGCGGGGACGACGTCGAGGCCAGGGTCACGGTTGCGTTCCTGGACGCCCTGCGGGGAGCGACCGTCCCCCTACGGCTGACCACCAGCGGGGCCTGCGACAGCTGCCGCGGCTCCGGCGCGGCGGCCGGCACGTCCCCCCACGCCTGCACCGTGTGCGGGGGACAGGGCATGGTCTCGCGCAACCAGGGATCGTTCTCCTTCGCCGAGCCGTGCACGGCCTGCCGGGGGACCGGGCGGGTCATCGACACGCCCTGCCTCACCTGTCACGGCAGCGGTGCGACGAACAAGGAGCGCACGCTGACCGTCCGGATCCCGGCGGGAGTGGCCGACGGGCAGAAGGTGCGCCTCGCCGGTCGCGGTACCCCGGGCGAGCGCGGCGGTCCGGCGGGCGATCTGCTGGTGGTCGTCACGGTCCCGCCGCACCCGGTCTTCGGCCGGCGCGGCGACCACCTGACGATCACCGTGCCGGTGACCTATCCGGAGGCCGTGCTCGGCGCCCAGGTGCCGGTGCCCACACCGGCCGGCCCGGTCACCTTGAAGGTGCCGGCCGGGACCACGAGCGGTCGTACGTTCCGGGTGCGGGGCAAGGGTGTGCCCGGCAAGGCCAGCTCGGGCGACCTGCTCGTGACCGTCGAGGTCGCGGTGCCGGCGACGCTGTCGGCGGAGGCGCGGACCGCGCTGGAGGCCTACGCCGCGGTGGCCCCGCAGGATCCGCGCGCACACCTCGCGGCGGCAGGTGCGGAGCCGGTCCGGTGATCCCCGACGACTCGCCGGTCTTCGTCATCTCGGTAGCCGCGCAGCTGTCCGGGATGCATCCGCAGACCCTGCGGCAGTACGACCGGTTGGGGCTGGTCACGCCGGGGCGCAGCGGTACCGGCGGCCGGCGGTACTCCGCCAGGGACGTGGCGCTGCTGCAGGAGGTGCAACGCCTGTCTCAGGAGGAGGGCGTCAACCTCGCCGGCATCAAGCGGGTCATCCAGCTCGAGCACCAGGTCGAGGCGCTGCGCTCCCGGGTCAGCGAGCTGGCCGCCGATCTGGCGACCGCCACCTCGGCCGTCGAACACGCCCACGACACCGCCGTCGCCTCACTGCGACGGGACCTGGTGCCGCTACGCGACAGCGCGCTCGTCGTCTGGCGCCAGCAGCGCTGAGCCGCGCAGGTTGCGCTGGGCGACCACCAGCGGCCGCATTGGGTGCTCGACACGCCCGGGCGCGTCACGCAGCAGGTGCTCAGCCAGAAGATCCACAGCCGAACCAGCGACAGGAGAGCACCCGTGGACGCGGAGAGATTGACGACCAAGAGCCAGGAGGCCGTGTCCAGCGCCGTACGGCGGGCGGCCGCCGAGGGGCACGCCGACGTGGCCCCGGTCCACCTGCTGCTGGCGCTGCTGGAGCAGCCCGACGGGATCGGCGGCTCGCTGCTGACCGCGGTGGGCGCCGACCCGGTGCAGGTGCGCACCCGGGCTGAGGCGCAACTGCGCGCCCTGCCGACAGCCAGCGGGAGCAGTGTTGCCGCGCCCGGGCTGTCGCGGCAACTGCTCGCCAGCCTGCAGGCCGCGCAGGACGCCGCGAGCAGGGCCGGCGATGACTACGTCTCCACCGAGCACCTGCTGGTCGGCCTGGCCGACTCCGGGGGCGAGGTCGCCGACTTGCTCAAGCGCGCGGGCGGCCTGCCCAAGGCGCTCCTCGAGGCGTTCGCCAAGGTGCGCGGAGGGATGCGCCGGGTCACCAGCCAGGACCCGGAGTCGACGTACCGGGCCCTGGAGAAGTACGGCGTGGACCTCACCCAGTCCGCCCGCGAGGGTCGGCTCGACCCGGTGATCGGCCGGGACACCGAGATCCGGCGGGTCGTTCAGGTACTCAGCAGGAGGACGAAGAACAACCCGGTGCTGATCGGCGAGCCGGGCGTCGGCAAGACCGCCGTCGTCGAGGGGCTGGCGCAGCGGATCGTCGCTGGCGACGTGCCGGAGTCGCTGCGGGACAAGCGGCTGATCAGCCTGGACCTCGGCGCGATGATCGCCGGGGCGAAGTACCGCGGTGAGTTCGAGGAACGGCTCAAGGCGGTGCTGACCGACATCAAGGACTCCGACGGCGAGGTCGTGACCTTCATCGACGAGCTGCACACCGTCGTCGGCGCGGGCAAGGCCGAGGGCAGCATGGACGCCGGCAACATGCTCAAGCCGATGCTGGCCCGCGGGGAGCTACGGATGGTCGGTGCGACGACGCTGGATGAGTTCCGGGAGAACATCGAGAAGGACCCGGCGCTGGAGCGACGCTTCCAGCAGGTGCTGGTGGGCGAGCCGAGCGTCGAGGACACCATCGCGATCCTGCGCGGGCTCAAGGGGCGGTACGAGGCGCACCACGGCATCGAGATCACCGACGGTGCCCTCGTCGCGGCGGCCACCCTGTCCGACCGCTACATCACCGCCCGCTTCCTGCCGGACAAGGCGATCGACCTCGTCGACGAGGCCGGCAGTCGGCTGCGGATGGAGATCGACAGCCGACCGGTCGAGATCGACGAGCTGCAGCGGCAGGTCGACCGGATGCGGATGGAGGAGCTGGCGCTGGAGCGCGAGACCGACGACGCCTCGGTGCAGCGACTGGACGGGCTGCGGCGGGAGATCGCCGACAGGGACGAGGAGCTCGGTGCGCTCACCACCCGGTGGGAGCGCGAGAAGACCGGTCTGAACCGCGTCGGCGAGCTCAAGAAGTCTCTCGACGACCTGCGCTCGCACCTCGAGCGGTCCCAGCGCGACGGCGACCTGGAGACCGCATCCCGGCTGCAGTATGGCGAGATACCTGCCGTCGAGCGCGAGCTCGCGTCGACGGCTCCGGTCGTGGACGCCATGGTCAAGGAGCAGGTCACCGCGGACGACGTGGCGGAGGTCGTCGCGGCCTGGACCGGCATCCCGGCCGGGCGGATGCTCGAGGGAGAGACGGCCAAGCTGCTGCGCATGGAGGAGGCTCTCGGCGCGCGCCTGGTCGGGCAGCACGGCGCGGTGCAGGCGGTCTCCGACGCCGTACGACGGGCCCGCGCCGGCATCTCCGACCCGGACCGGCCCACCGGCAGCTTCCTGTTCCTCGGCCCGACCGGCGTGGGTAAGACCGAGCTGGCCAAGGCCCTCGCGGCGTTCCTGTTCGACGACGAGCGCGCGATGGTGCGCATCGACATGAGCGAGTACGCCGAGAAGCACTCGGTCGCACGGCTGGTCGGGGCGCCCCCCGGCTACGTCGGGTACGACCAGGGCGGCCAGCTCACCGAGGCGGTGCGCCGCCGGCCGTACACGGTCATCCTGCTCGACGAGGTCGAGAAGGCGCACCCGGACGTGTTCGACGTGCTGCTGCAGGTCCTGGACGACGGCCGGCTCACCGACGGCCAGGGCCGCACGGTCGACTTTCGCAACACCATCCTGGTGCTGACCTCGAACCTCGGCTCGTCCTTCGCCGGCGCACCGGACTACGCCGAGCGGGTGCGGGAAGTCGTGCGGCAGGCGTTCAAGCCCGAGTTCGTCAACCGCCTCGACGACGTGATCGTCTTCGAGGCACTCGGCTTGGCGGAGCTCACCCGCATCGTCGATCTGCAGATCGCCCTGCTGGCCCGGCGTCTCACGGACCGGCGGCTCTCCCTGACGGTCACAGCCGCCGCCCGCGAGTGGCTCTCGCTCACCGGCTTCGATCCGGTGTACGGCGCGCGGCCGCTGCGCCGGCTCGTGCAGAAGGCGATCGGGGACCGGCTGGCCCGGGCCTTGCTGACGGGTGAGGTGCGCGACGGCGACGAGGTGGTGGTCGACCGCGACGGCGACGACCTGACGGTGCAGCAGACCGGTCAGCCGCAGTCCGCGTCCAGTGCGTCCTCCGCCCGCGGGCGGCCCACTGCCTCGTAGGCTCGGGCTCGTGACCGACCGCGACGCGCTGCTCTCCCTCGTACGAAGCCAGGCCGTCGTGCACGGCCGGGTGACCCTGTCCTCCGGCCGGGAGGCCGACTACTACGTCGACCTGCGGCGTACGACGCTGTCCGGCGAGGCCGCTCCGCTCGTCGGGCGGGTGATGCTGGAGCTGACCGCAGACCTGGAGTACGACGCGGTCGGCGGCCTGACCCTCGGTGCGGACCCCATCGCGGCGGCCATGCTGCACGCCGCCGCCGCGCAGGGCAGGCAGCTCGACGCCTTCGTGGTGCGTAAGGCCGTAAAGGCGCACGGCATGCAGCGCCAGGTCGAGGGCCCGGGGATCACCGGCCGTCGCGTGCTGGTCGTGGAGGACACCACGACGACCGGCGCCTCACCGCTGGCCGCGCTGGCCGCCGTACGGGCCGCCGGGGCCACGGCCGTCGCCGTCGCCACGATCGCCGACCGCGACACCGGTGCGGACGCCATCATCGAGGCGGAGGGTGTGCCCTACCGCTTCGTGTACTCCCTGCAGGACCTCGGACTGGCCTGAGCTCGCCGCTCAGGGGGCGTCTGGAGGGCGAGCGAGCGGGCGCAGTGAGCGGGCGCAGTGAGCGGGCGCAGTGAGCGGGCGGTCTAGCGGGCGAGCCTGTCTTCTCGCGCGCCGCCTGAGCGGCGCCATCTGAGCGTGCGGGTGCGGCCGCTGGCGACATCGCAGCAGACACGTTCCTACGGCGGCACACACGTCCCTAGGCGGACGGCGAACTGCGGGTACGGGGCACCCGCGGCGCCCCCCGGCGGTCCGGCGGGGCGGGGCCTGCGGTTCGGCAGCGCCCGGTGGTCAGGCGGCGCCCGGTGGTCAGGCGGGCACCGCGGGTACGGGGCGCGTGGTGTCGGTCAGGCGCGGCGGCGCTGCTTGAGGATCTCGCGGCCGATCGGGATGACCGAGATGAGCACGACGATCGCGGCGACGACCTCGAGGTTCTTGCCGATGACATCGACCTGCCCGAGGTAGTACCCGAGCAGCACCACGCCGGTGCCCCACAGCAGGGCGCCGACAGCGTTCCAGAGGGTGAAGGTCCGCAGCGGCACGCCGACCGTGCCGGCGAGCGGGTTGAGGAAGGTGCGCACGACGGGCACGAACCGCGCCAGGATGATGGCCTTGGGCTCGCCGTAGGAGTCGAGCACCTCCCGGGCCTTGTCGACGTAGGACGCCTTGAACAGCCTGCTGTCGGGCTTGTCGAAAAGCTCCGGACCGGCCTTGCGCCCGATCACATAGCCGACCTGCGCGCCGACGAAGGCCACGATCGACATGGCCGCGCAGACCAGCACGACGTTCGGGTGCACCTTCGGGCCGAGTCCCCCGCTGGCCGCGTAGCCGGCCGCGAACAGCAACGAGTCACCCGGCAGGAAGAACCCGAGCAGCAGGCCGGTCTCGGCGAACACGATGAACAGGGCCAGCGGCAGGCCGGCCGAGACGAACAGCTGCTTGCCGTCCAGGATCGCGGGCAGGGCATAGACGGCGGCGCTCACCCGGGCAGGCTAGCGGCCCGCCGGCTGCCTCGGCTCCGGCGTCGCGTGCCGACTGGACCGGCCGCGACCGAACCGACTGCGCCGACTGCGCCGGTATTGGACGTAGCCGCCGACGAAGGAGAGCGCGACGACCACGGCGGCGACGTACCCGGCCGCGCTTTTGATCCCGGGCGTCGAGGCGGCCAGCCGACCCAGGACCAACAGGCCGGCGCCCCGACGACGTTCGCGGCCAGGAAGCGGCCGTACCGCATCTTCGCGGCCCCGGCGAGCAGCGGCGTGAACGTGCGCACCCACGGGATCCACCGCGCGGCGACGACCGCCAGCGGACCTGAGGAGGCGTAGAAGTTGCGGGCCCGCTCGAGCGTCTGCGGGTTGAGGACCCGGCCCTCGCGCTGCTCGAAGACCGAGGGGCCGGCCCTGCGTCCGGTCGCGTAGCCGACGGCATCGCCGCTCACCGCCGCGACCAGCACGAGCGCGATGAGCAGCGGCAGCGACAAGGTTCGCGCACTGAGCAGGCCTGCCGCGAACAGCACCGTGTCGCCCGGGAGGAAGAAGCCCAGCAGGATGCCGGACTCGCAGAACACCAGAGCCACGATGACCGCGTACGCCGCGCCGGCAGACAGCGAGGCGAGGTCCAGCACAGCGCCCACGGTACGGCGCAGGCGCTACGGTCCGGCGGTGGAGCGACTCGTGGTGGTAGGGGCTGATGCGGCCGGGATGTCGGCGGCCAGCCAGGCCCGCAAACGGCGCGGCCCGGAGGACCTGCGCATCACCGCCTTCGAGCGGGGCCGCGCCGCGTCGTACAGCGCCTGTGGGATCCCGTACTGGATCAGCGGCGCGGTCGGCAGCGAGGCTGAGCTCATCGCCCGAAGCCCCGAGCAGCACCGGGCGAACGGCATCGACCTGCGGCTGTGCACCGAGGTCACCGGCATCGACCTGGACCGGCGTGAGGTGTCCTGGCGGTCGGGCGAGGGCAGCGGTACCGAGCCGTTCGACTCCCTGGTCTACGCGACCGGGAGCGTGCCGAGGCGACCGCCGGTGCCGGGCATCGACGCCGAAGGCGTGTACGGCGTGCAGGTGCTCGACGACGGCGCGGACGTGCTGGCGGCGCTGGAGCGGCCGGGTGTGCGCCGGGCCGTGGTGATCGGCGGCGGCTACATCGGCCTGGAGATGGCCGAGGCGATGAAGGTCCGCGGCCTCGAGGTGACGGTCGTCGACAGAAGCGCCACGCCGGTCGGCACGTTCGACCCGGACGTCGGTGAGTTCATCGCTGCGGCCGTGCGCGGCATGGGGATAGAACTGGTGCTGTCCGACGGTGTCGCCGCTATCGGTACGACGGACGGGCGCGCCGACTGCGTGCTGACCGGCAGCGGGCGCGAGCTGCCGGCCGACTTGGTCGTACTCGGACTGGGGGTGCGGCCGAACGTGCGGCTGGCCGAGCAGGCCGGGATCCCGCTCGGCACCTCCGGTGGTGTCGCGGTCGACGCCCGGATGCGCACCCAGGTCGAGGGGGTCTGGTCGGCCGGGGACTGCGTGGAGAGCGTGCACCGCGTGTCCGGCCAGCGAGTCGTGGTCGCGCTCGGCACGCACGCGAACAAGCAGGGGCGGGTCGTCGGCGTCAACCTGGGCGGCGGCTACTCAACCTTCCCGGGCGTCATCGGCACCGCGGTCACCAAGGTGTGCGATCTCGAGGTCGCCCGCACCGGGCTGTCGGAACAGGAGGCGGAGGCGGCCGGGTTCAGCTTCATCACTGCGTACGTCGACTCGACAACCAAGGCCGGCTACTTCCCGGGCGCCCAGCCGGTGCGCGTAAAACTGCTCGTAGAGCGCCGTACGGGCCGGCTCCTCGGTGGCCACGTCGTGGGTCGCGAGGGCTCCGCCAAGCGCATCGACACCTTGGCAACCGCGATCTGGAACGACATGAGCGTTGATGAGGTCCTGGGTCTGGACCTGTCCTACGCCCCGCCGTTCTCGCCCGTCTGGGACCCGGTCCTCATCGCCGCCCGCAAGGCCTTTGAAGCAGTCGAGGCCGACGCGCGCAGTTAGCCGGCGGCAGGCCAATCGCCGGCTCCAGGGGTGCAGCTCAGGCTCGTCAGGAACCGCGATCTGCGATGCTCGGCCGACCCCGCCGACCTCGTCCTGCAGGAGCCCCCCGTGCCCATTGCCACCCCTGACAACTACGCCGAGATGCTGGACCGGGCCAAGGCCGGCAGCTTCGCCTACCCGGCCATCAACGTCACGAGCTCGCAGACGCTGAACGCCGCGATCCAGGGCTTCTCCGACGCGGGCAGCGACGGCATCGTCCAGGTGAGCACCGGCGGTGCGGAGTACGCCTCCGGCCAAGGGGTCAAGGACATGGTCACCGGCGCGGTGGCGCTTGCCGAGTACGCGCACGTGGTCGCCGCGAAGTACGACGTGTACATCGCGCTGCACACCGACCACTGCCCGAAGGACAAGCTCGACGACTACATGCGGCCGCTGATCGCCCTGAGCCAGCAGCGGGTCGACGAGGGCGGCCTCCCGCTGTTCCAGTCGCACATGTGGGACGGCTCGGCGGTGGAGCTGCACGAGAACATCGCTATCGCCGGCGAGCTGCTGGCTGCCTGCGACAAGGCCCGCATCGTCATGGAGATGGAGATCGGCGTCGTCGGCGGCGAGGAGGACGGGGTCGAGAACGAGTCCAATGAGAAGCTCTACACCCACCCGGCGGACGCGCAGGAGGTCGCCGACGCCCTGGGCACTGGCGAGAAGGGCCGCTACCTGCTCGCGGCGACGTTCGGCAACGTGCACGGGGTCTACAAGCCCGGCAACGTCAAGCTGCGTCCGGAGATCCTCAAGCAGATCCAGGACGAGGTGGGCGAGGCGGTCGGGCTGTACAAGCCCTTCGACCTTGTCTTCCACGGGGGGAGCGGTTCGCTGCTCGAGGAGATCCGGGCGACCCTGGACTACGGCGTGGTCAAGATGAACGTCGACACCGATGCTCAGTACGCCTTCACGCGTCCCGTCGCCGGACATATGCTGAAGAACTACGACGGTGTGCTCAAGATCGACGGCGACGTCGGCACCAAGAAGGCCTACGACCCGCGCGCGTGGGGCAAGCTCGCCGAGGCGGGGATGGCAGCCCGCGTGGCCCTCGCCTGTGAAGATCTGCGTTCGGCAGGCACAGCAACGGGGTAGGGTCCACTCGCCACGCCGCACGACGTGGTGCGTGATCCTGCCGCCGAGTCCAGCCCCCAGGGTCGCGCCATCCGTTCATCCGGGGCTGGAGCGGGGGAACCACAGGTTCCACCGGGCCCGCCTCGCCGGGCCCTTGGGGTGAAGTGCAGCGTTGCTGCACCGGGCGACTCCCTCGCCCGAACCCGACAGCTCACCCCGCAGGCGTCCTGGGAAAGGGTTCTCCTGTGCTTCTTCGTTCCGTCCTGTCCCGCGCCGACAGGCCACGCCACCTCAAGCCGAGCAAGGCCACACCGATGCTCGCCGTCGGCGGCACCATCGCTGCCCTGGCCTTCGCCGATGTCGCGCTGACGGCCGGCTCGGCAAGTGCCGCGACCGCCAACGACCTCGCCCGTCTCCGCGGGTGCGAGAGCAGTGGCAACTACGCCATCAACACCGGCAACGGGTTCTATGGTGCCTACCAGTTCGACCAGGGCACCTGGAGCGGCCTCGGGCTCCGCGGCCGACCCGACCGGGCCGCCCCGTCCGTCCAGGACGGAGCTGTGTACAAGCTTCAGTCGCAGCGCGGGTGGCAGCCCTGGCCGGCTTGCTCGCGCAAGCTCGGCCTTGGCTCGGGCTACTCCGCGCCCGCGCCCCGGGCCACCTACGTGCCGCGCGCGACCCGCAGCCGCCTCGTTGCCCCTCGCCGGGCTCTGCATGCCACCTACAGCAGCGTCGGCGCCCCGGCGTACAACGGGCACGTGCAGTCGACCAGTGACCTCAGCAGCCGTCGCGCCGATGTCGCCCGTTGGCAGGGCCGGATGTCGCAGCGCGGCTGGAACATCGCCGTCGACGGGCTCTACGGTCCGCAGAGCGCGGCCGTCGCCTCGAGCTTTGCCGCCGAGAAGGGCGTTGCTGCGAACAGCGGCACGGTCAACGGCAACGTGTGGCGGGCGGCTTGGACCGCGCCCGTCACCTGAGCACTCCTTTCGCCTGAGCACTGCCGAGCGCCACGGGGTCGGATCGGGCAGTAGCCCGAGTCGAGCGGGCCACTGATGGTCCGTCCGGATGAGTCGTCATCCGGACGGACCGGCGCCCTAAGGGGCGTTTCGCGGCACCGTCACATCTTTGCGGGCCAGGAGCAGGCCGTAGCCGAGTGTGCCGGTATGCACGGCCTGCTCGCAGGCCCTGACCACCCCGGACCACGGCAGTCGACGGCGTAGCCGACGGACCAGTGCCAGGGCGTCCGTGCCTCGGTCCTCGACGGTCACCACTTGCAGCCCGGCGCCCTCCAGAAGTCCTGCGTACTCCGGTACGGTCTGCGCCCGGGTCAGCCGGTCGACGGCAGCCACGACGCCCGGCGCCGCCCGCGTCCGGTCCAGCAGCACGTCCGTCATCGCGTACGTCCCACCCGGCCGCAGCACCCGGACCGCCTCGGCGAGCGCCACCTCCGGCCGCGCGAAGGTCGACACGCTGCACTCGCACAGGACCGCGTCGTACGTCGACGCAGCGAGCGGCAGGGCGTGGGCGTCCCCCCGGACGGCGCGGGGATGTCGGGAGGACAGGTCGACACCGACCGGGAGGTGGCCGCGCTCGGCGAGCAACTCCAGGGTGCTGCCGCGGCCGCACGCCACGTCGGCGACCAGGGAGCCCGGTGCCAGCTCGAGCAGGTCGAGCAGGTGCTGGCTGAGCGGTACGCCGCCGGGGTGCGCGGTCACGCCGAGCAGCATGCGGGCGAGCGCGCTGCCGTAGTCCACCGCCCGCATCCTGCCCGCACGGGGCGACGTCCGCGTCGTTGCTGTCGGCACGGGCGGGCATCATGACGGCCATGCTCGTGCTGCAGGACGTCTCGGTCGTGCGCGAGGGCGTTTGCGTGCTGACTGACGTCAGGGCGAGCTTCGGTGCCGGGCGGTGCACCGCGGTGGCCGGCCCGAGCGGTGCGGGCAAGTCGACGCTGCTGCGGCTGCTCGACCGGCTGCTGGAGCCGACGGCCGGCCAGGTGCTGTTCCATGGACGACCGCTGGTGTCCTACGACGTGCTAGAGGTCCGCCGCCGGGTCGGGCTGGTGCAGCAGGCGCCGGTCCTGCTGGGGCCTACGGTGCTGACCGACCTGCGGGTCGGCGCACCCGTCACCGAGGCCGAGGCCGAGGCGCTGCTCGAGCGGGCCGGCCTGGCCGGCCTGGACCTCGGCCGAGGTACGGCGTCGCTGTCCGGCGGGGAGGCCCAGCGGCTGTGCCTGGCCCGGGCGCTTGCCGTCGGGCCCGAGGTGCTGCTGCTGGACGAGCCGACCAGCGCCCTCGACGCGATCGCAGCGATGTCGGTCGAGCGGGTCGTGCGCGGCTTGGTCGCCGAGGGCTTGTCCGCAGTACTGGTCAGCCACGACCTGCGCCAGGCCGCGCGCCTGGCCGACGACGTCGTCGTCCTGCAGGCCGGACGGGTGGTCGAGACCGGAGTGGCTGCCGGGTCGGCATACCTGGCAGGCGCGTCGTGAGTGCCGGGCTGGTGACCGGTCACCCTGGCCTGGTCTTGGCGGCGATGCGGTCGACCGGACCGTCGGTCCCTTCGTGGCTGGGGGTCGCGACCTCGGTCCTGCTGGTCGGGGCGTGCCTGGCGGTCGTGCTGCGCGAGCACCTCGGGCTGGGGCGCGAGGTCGTCGTCGCTGCTGTCCGGGCCGTCGTGCAGCTCGCCGTCGTGGGGGCCCTGCTCGGGGTGCTTTTCCAGCACACCGGACTGCTCGGCGCGCTGGCCTGGGCCAGCGGCATGGTCCTCATCGGCGGCCGGGTGGCCGCCCGGCGCGGTCGCGGGCTGCCCCACGCACAGCTCGTCGCCACCGTGGCGCTGGCCGCTGGCGTCGGCAGCACGCTCGGTCTCCTGCTGGTCACGCGGGTCATCGACGTGCAGCCCCGGGTCGTCGTCCCCGTCGGCGGCATGGTCGTGGCGGCAGCGATGCGGGGGACGTCGGTGGTGCTGCTCAGGGTGCGGGACGAGGCGCTGAGCCAACGCCGCCAGGTCGAGGCCCGGCTCGCGCTGGGGCTGACGGCGACGGCCGCCTTCGCGCCGCACCTTCGCTCGGCGCTGCGAACGGCGCTGGTCACCGACATCGACGCGGTCAAGACGGTCGGGCTGATCAGCCTGCCTGGCGCGATGACCGGGCTGCTGCTCGCCGGCGTCGACCCACTGACCGCGATCCGCTACCAGGTCGTGGTGATGTACCAGCTGCTCGGCGCCGTCGCGGTCGCCGGAGCGGTGGCCGGGCGGCTCGCGACCCGGGTGCTGTTCGACGACGCTCACCGCCTCGTCGAGCTCGCGGACCCGGACGCGCTCCCGGCCCGTCCCGCCTACCGACGAGCCGCCTAGCGAGCGGCCTCGGTGACCCGAAGCTCGAAGCCCTGGGTGCGGAGCCGCTCCACCAGCGCCATCCCCAATGCCGTCGCAGGCGTGAGCACACCGCCGCCGCCGGGCAGCTCGTCCAGGGCCAGGCTCAGCGCTGACTGGCCGAGCATGACTGCGGTCGCGGCGTACCCGGGGTCGCCCTTGGCGGCGACGGTGGCCACGAGGTGCCGCCCGTCCGCCGTACGCGCGTGGGTCTGGGTGCGGAAGTGGCCGTTCTCGCGGGCCTGCTCGCTCGGCCCCTCGCCGGGCTTCGGCAGCACGCGGTCGAGCACCAGCCGCGCGGGCGGGAACGCCATGCCGAGCCCGAGGCCGATCGCGCCGGCAGACACGGCGGCGGCGAGCACGGGCGCGACCGGCATCGGCCCGACGCCCATGACCTCGGTGTAGCGGAACCGCCGGCCGTACGCCCAGTGCTGCAGCGCGTTGCTGCGCCGCACGATGCGGGTGTTGAACGGGGCCATGACGAACGGTGCGACCCAGCGGCCGACCAGGTCGTCGCGCCGTGGCAGCACGGAGTCGCCTTCGCCCCCGAGGTCGGGCTCGTCCGCGCGCGCGGGCGAGAGCGCGTACGGGTCGGCCGCGACGCGCTTGAGAGAGGTGTCGGACTTTGAGACGTCGACCTGGTTGCGCAGCGAGTCGACCGTCCCACCGCTGAAGCCGCCGCGGGCGGACGCGAGCAGCAGCGTGGTGACCGCGAGCTCGCCGCCTTCGCGGTGCAGCAGCAGCACCGCGAGGTCCGACGGGATCGAGTCGAAGCCGCAGGCGTGCACGATCCGGGCGCCGCTGGCAACCGCGGCATCGTGCTGCGCGTCGATGCTGTCGCGCACGAACAGCACCTCCCCGGCCAGGTCTGCGTAGTGCGTCCCGGCTGCCGCGCAGGCCTGGACGAGCGGCAGCCCGTACCGCGCGTACGGCCCGACGGTCGTCGCCACCACGGTTGTGCGCTCGGCCATGGCGCGCAGCGCTGCCGGGTCACCGGTGTCGGCCACAACCAGCGGCCAGTCGACCCCCAGCTCGGCCCGCACCGCCTCCAGCCTGGGCAGCGATCGCCCACCGAGGGCAATCTTCGTACCGAGTGGCGCGTGCCGGGCCAGGTGCTGCGCGGTCAGGCGGCCCACGAATCCGGTCGCCCCGAAGACCACGATGTCGAGGTCCCTCATGTGCGGGCCGCGTCCCGGCCGGCCGCGTCCAGGAACGCGCGTACGACGGCGACGTACTCCTCCGGCTGCTCGACGAACGTCATGTGCCCGCTCTGCTCGAACACGTGCAGCTGGGCGCCCTGCACGAGCTCGGCGATGCGTTCGGACGCCGCGACGACGCAGGTCCGGTCATGGCGTCCGGTGCAGGCCAGCAGCGGCTGGTGCACGCGGTGGAGTGCGTCCTCGACCTCGATCGCGAGGCCCCCGGACTCGAGCGAGGCGGCCCGCAGGACCGCCGGCGCGTAGACCGTCCCGGCGGTGCGCTGCTCGTACTCGGCGATCCGCGGGTCCTCCGGATCGGCGAAGTGGAAGGGGTTCTGGTCGTGCATGAGCTGCGCGCACTCCTGCTCGGTCTGGACGCCGGCCTCGCGCGCCCAGCTGTCCGCGACCTGCTGGCGCAGGTGCTCGGGCTCGAAGCTCGCGAGCGCCTGCTCGACGGCGTCGAAGTACCGCGTGGACGGGACCCCGCCGGAGACCACGGTGGCAGCGGCGGCGCCGGGTGCGTCGGCTGCGTGCTGCAGCGCGACCATCGCGCCGTAGGAGTGACCGAGTACGGCGTACCGCTCCAGGCCGAGGGCTGCCGCGACCCCGCTGACGTCGCTGGCCATCTGCTGCAGCGTCCAGGTCGCCGGGTCGGCGTCCCGGTCGGATCGGCCCTGGGCCCGCTGGTCTATGAACACTAATCGGTACGCGTCGGTAAGCGGGTCGAGGTAGTCGGCGAACTCGTGGGAGTCCAGCCCGGGGCCGCCGTGCAGCACGAGCAGCGGGAAGCCGGCGCCGCGTTCCTCGACAAACAGGTGGGTGTCATGGACGGGCAGCAGCGGCATGACGGCATCATGCCGCCATGAGCTATCAGGGCAAGGACCTGCTGGGTGGACCGGCACCGACGCTGCTGCCGGACGAGGCGGCGCCGCGCGAGCTGCTGACCTCCGGCACCGACCCGTCGGAGGTCGCGGCCGCGCACCCCACGAGCAGCGCGGCGTGGGCTGCGCTGGCCGATGCGGCGTACGGCCGTGGTGCCGTGATCGAGAGCTACGCCTACGCCCGCACCGGCTACCACCGCGGGCTCGACGCGCTGCGCCGCAACGGGTGGAAGGGGTACGGGCCGGTGCCGTGGTCCCACGCGCCGAACCAGGGAGTGCTGCGGTCGGTGCACGCCCTCGGTCGGGCGGCCGGCGCGATCGGGGAGCGCGCGGAGGAGCAGCGGCTGCAGCAGTTGCTCACCGAGAGCGACCCGGCGGCAGCGGCCGCCCTCGTCGGGTAGCGGCGGCACCCGACCGACGCCTCAGCGTCCGGTGCGTCCGGCGCGCCCGACCCCGTCAATGCTGGCCTCCATGGGAGGACAGTACGAACCGCCTACCAACGGGGCCGCCCGCTCAAGGCTCGAGTGGCCCTGCCGAATCCGGGTCTGTGGCGAGCGGCCGGCCGGGACCGTCAGCGAGCGGCCGGATCGGGCGCCGGCGGCCGAGCAGCGCCGCGCCCGGCAGCCCGGCCAGGGTGCGGCTGGTGTCGTCCACGAAGGTCATGATCCGCTCGGTCGACCCGGCAATGAACGCCACCCGCTCGTGGGTGTCGGCCAGCGTCCGTAGGACCGGCAGAATGTCTCGCTGCACCTGGGTGAGGGTCTGCGGGATCTCGGCGACGACCGGGTCGTCGAGCACCGACGCCATCTTCTGCAGGCCCGGGCCGAGGGCCAGCAGCGGCCCCTCGAGCTCGGCCACGATCGCGTCCACGCGGACCACGAGGCGGTTGACCGCGAGCACCGTGTCGCGCGCGGAGGTCGCCACCTCGACCAGACCTCGGACCGCACCGGTCAACCCCTGCACCGCGCCGGGCAGCGCGGTGAGCGCCTCCGTCTGCCCCTGCAGGGCGGACAGCACGCCGCCCACCAGGTTGTCGATCCCGGGGAGCTTGGCCATGTGCCGGAGCGTACGTCGCTAGACTCCTCACGCAAGAGGCCCCGGTCGCGAGTCCGCGCGGGGCTTCCCGCCTTTCCATGGAGGGCTCAGATGCCCGCACTCGTGCTCATCGGCGCCCAGTGGGGCGATGAGGGCAAGGGCAAGGCCACCGACCAGCTCGGGGGGCTCGTCGACTACGTCGTGAAGTTCAACGGCGGCAACAACGCCGGGCACACCGTCGTCGTCGGCGACGACACCTACGCCCTGCACCTGCTGCCGAGCGGGATCCTCTCGCCGGGCTGCACGCCGGTGATCGGCAACGGGGTCGTGGTGGACCTGTCGGTGCTGTTCGAGGAGATCGACGCCCTGGAGTCCCGCGGGGTCGACACCTCACGGCTCGTCGTCAGCGCCGACGCGCACCTGATCGCGTCGTACAACCGAACCCTGGACCGGGTCGCCGAGCGGTTCCTCGGGAGCCGCAAGATCGGTACGACGGGACG
>JAABUX010002622.1_pt1 | contig 25128 bp, 20 predicted proteins | sample 5561851 | NCBI WGS metagenome assembly JAABUX01 (sample SAMN10711883, study PRJNA513361) | rock metagenome | isolation source: Antarctica rocks | place: Antarctica: Victoria Land, Richard Nunatak red sandstone | collected 2016-01-03 | reverse complement strand
TCGACCTGCCCGACGGATCGGGCTGGGAGGTGTTCCGCGCCCTGCGCGCGGCCGGCTACGCCGACATCCCGGTCATCGTGATGTCGGCGCTGCGGCCCAACCCCCGCCTCTGCGACGACCTCGGCGCTGCCGCTGTGCTGGAGAAGCCGTTCCCCATGGAGTCACTGCTGCGGTTGGTCGCGCAATTCCTGGGACGACCCGGGGATAACGGGACCGACGCGACCGCTGTCGGCGCCCCCGCCGACGTGAATGAAGGGTAGAGACAGTGGTATCCGCGGCTTTAATTGTCATGTGGTTTTCAGGTAGCGCGCTCGTCGCATTGGGAGTTGCCGCCGGATGTGACCGGCTGACGGGCACGTTCTCGTGCTCAGCGCGGACGGCCGGCGCCCCAACGCATGCGACAACGAAACCAAAAAAGAAGGATGGAGAGCATGGCTGACATCATATTTGTGCTGGCGACGCTGGGCTTCTTCGCCCTCAACGTCGCCTTCGCGGCCGGCTGTGACCGGCTGCTGGGGAGTGGAGTGCGGCGATGATTGAAAACGTGATCCTGACCGTGGTGGCGGTAGCCATCCTGGTCTACCTGTTCGTGGCGCTGATCCGCCCGGAGGTCTTCTAACCATGTTCAGCGGCGACGCCCTCATCAATTGGGCCATCTACAGTGTCATCCTGTTGCTCACGGCCCGGCCCGTGGGCACGTATATGTACAGGGTCTTCACGGGAGGCCGCACCTTTTTGCATCCCGTGGTGCGCCCGCTCGAGCGCGCGATCTACCGCCTCACCGCCGTGCGCGAAGACGAGGACATGACGTGGTACGTCTACCTGCTCTCGCTGATCGGCTTCAGCATCGTGGGCTTGCTCTCGCTCTACCTCATCCTGCGCGCGCAGGGCGCCTTGCCGCTCAACCCGCAGGGCCAGTCGGGCCTCAACGAGTGGCTCTCCTGGAACACCGCCGTCAGCTTCCTGACCAACACCAACTGGCAGAACTACGGCGGCGAGAGCACTATGAGCTACTTCAGCCAGATGGTGGGCCTCGCCTTCCACAACTTCGCCTCCGCCGCCGTCGGCATCGCCACCGCCGTGGCCCTGGTGCGCGGCCTGGCTCGCCGCAGCGCCGCTGGCATCGGCAACTTCTGGGTCGATATGGTGCGCTGCGTTCTCTACATCCTGCTGCCCATCTGCCTCATCTACGCGCTCTTCCTGGTGTGGCAAGGCGTGCCGCAGAACTTCAACGCCTACGCGGCGGCGCACACCCTCGAGGGCGCCACGCAGTCCATCGCGCAGGGGCCCGTCGCCTCCCAGGAGGCCATCAAGATGGTGGGCACCAACGGCGGCGGCTTCATGAACGCCAACTCCTCACACCCCTTCGAGAACCCCACGCCGCTCTCGAACTTCGTGGAGATGCTCTCCATCTTCCTGCTCGGCTCGGGGCTGGTCTACATGTTCGGCAAGTGGGTTGGCAACACGCGGCAGGGCTGGAGCATCTGGGCGGCCATGTTCATCCTGTTCACCCTTGGCTTCGCCGTGATCGCGGGCGGGGAGCAAAACGGCAACACGCTGGTGGCCTCGGCCGCGCACTACCAGACGGCGGCCACGGCCACGCAGCCAGGTGGCAACATGGAAGGCAAGGAGGTGCGCTTCGGCATCGCCGCCTCGGCGCTCTTCGCCACCATCACCACCGACGCCTCGTGTGGGGCCATCAATAGCTGGCACGACTCCTTCACGCCGCTGGCGGGCATGATCCCCATGCTCAACATCGGCACCGGCGAGGTCATCTTCGGCGGCGTCGGCGCGGGCATGTACGGCATCATCATGTACGCCATCGTGGCCGTCTTTATTGCCGGGCTGATGGTGGGCCGTACGCCCGAGTACCTGGGCAAGAAGATCGAGAGCTTCGAGATGAAGATGGTCAGCCTGGCGCTGCTGGTCACGCCCGCCTTCGCCCTGATCTTCACCGCGCTGGCCATCAGCGGGTCCTGGGGCGTCAACGCCATCTCCAACGCCGGACCGCACGGCCTCTCGGAGATACTCTACGCCTACACGTCAATGGTCGGCAACAACGGCTCGGCCTTCGGCGGCCTGGGCAGCAACACCAACTGGTACAACATCAGCGGCGGGCTGGACATGCTGCTGGGCCGCTTCATCTTCCTGACTCCGTTGGTGGCGATCGCCGGCTCCATGGCCCGCAAGAAGACGGTGCCGGTCAGCCTGGGCACCTTCCCCACCACCGGGGCCACCTTCACCATCCTGCTGGTGGCCGTGATCGTCATCGTGGCCGCGCTGACCTACTTCCCTGCCTACTCGCTTGGCCCCATCATCGAACAGCTGCTGCTGAACGGGCACAAGACGTTTTAAGTGACTAGTGGTTAGTGACGAGTGACGAGTGACGAGTGACGAGTGACGAGTGACGCGCTCCGTTCCTCACCCGACCGCAGTCGGCCCATGGTTTGCCATGCGACCGCAGTCGCAGGTCCCCGTCGCAATTCGGAGAGGAAAGTATCTATGATAACCGAGACATCCCAGCAGCAGGGACAGCCGTCGCCGCTGCAGCCCCAACCCGGGCAGCAGCCCGAGCAGGAGCCGCGCGCGCCACTGGGCGAGCAGCGGCGGCGCAGCCGGTCGCTCGCGCTGTTCGACCCCGCCATCACGCGCCGCGCCATCGGCGACAGCTTTAAGAAGCTCGACCCGCGTGTGCAGCTGCGCAACCCGGTCATGTTCGTGGTGCTGATCGGCGCCATCATCACCACCGTCGAGTTCGTGCGCACCTTCCTCGACGCCTCCGTCGCCGGCGACCACTTCTTCACCGCGGCCATCTCGGTGTGGTTGTGGCTGACGGTGCTCTTCGCCAACTTCGCGGAGGCCATCGCCGAGGGCCGCGGCAAGGCCCAGGCCGATACCCTGCGCCGCACGCGCACCGACGCCCAGGCCAAGCGCCTGCAGCCGAACGGCCAGACCCAGCTGGTCTCGGCCACCGAGTTGCGGCGCGGCGACCTGGTGCTGGTCGAGGCGGGCGACATTATCCCCTCCGACGGCGACGTCATCGAGGGCGTGGCCTCGGTCAACGAAGCGGCTATCACCGGCGAGAGCGCCCCCGTGATCAAGGAGCCCGGTACCGACATCCGCTCCTCGGTCACCGGCGGCACCACCATCGTCTCGGACAGCCTCAAGATCCGCATCAGCGCCAACCCCGGCGAGACCTTCATCGACCGCATGATCGCGTTGGTCGAGGGGGCCAGCCGCCAGAAGACGCCCAACGAGGTCGCGCTCAACATCCTGCTGGCCTCGCTGACCATCATCTTCCTGCTGGCCGTGTACACCCTGCAGCCCTTCGCCATCTACTCGGGCGGCCCCGTCGCCGTCACCACGCTGATCGCCCTCCTGGTCTGCTTGATCCCCACCACCATTGGCGGCCTGCTCTCGGCCATTGGTATCGCCGGCATGGACCGCCTGGTGCAGTTCAACGTGCTGGCCATGAGCGGGCGCGCCGTGGAGGCCGCCGGCGACGTGGACACCCTGCTACTGGACAAGACCGGCACCATCACCTTCGGCAACCGCCTGGCCTTCCAATTCGTGCCCGTCGGCGGCCACAGCGAGGACGAACTGATCGCGGCCTCGCTGCGCAGCAGCCTGGCCGACGAGACGCCCGAGGGCAAGAGCATCGTGGCCCTGGCCGAGCAGAAGGGCGCGCACGTGGACCGCGCTTTCCTGGAGCACGCCGAGTTGGTGCCCTTCACGGCCGAAACGCGCATGAGCGGCGTGAACGTGGACGGCCATCGGACCATGAAGGGCGCCGTGGACGCTATCCGGCGCGTCGCGACCAACCCGCCGGCCGAGCTGGGCCAGGTGTCTGACCGCATCTCGGGCGAGGGCGGGACGCCGCTGGCCGTGATCGACAACGGCGAGGCCATCGGCGTGATCTACCTCAAGGACACCATCAAGCCAGGCATGCGCGAGCGATTCGACGAGTTGCGCCGCATGGGCATCCGCACCATCATGGTCACGGGCGACAACCCGCTGACCGCGGCCACCATCGCCAAGGAGGCCGGCGTCGACGACTTCGTGGCCGAGGCCAAGCCGGAGGACAAGATCGGCCTGATCCGGCGGGAGCAGGGCGAGGGCAAGCTGGTAGCCATGACCGGCGACGGCACCAACGACGCGCCGGCGCTGGCGCAGTCCGACGTGGGCATGGCCATGAACACGGGCACCCAGGCGGCCAAAGAGGCCGGCAACATGGTGGATCTGGACAGCGACCCCACCAAGCTGATCGAGGTGGTGGCCATCGGCAAGCAGTTGCTGATCACGCGCGGCGCGCTGACCACCTTCAGCATTGCCAACGACGTGGCCAAGTACTTCGCCATCCTGCCGGCCATGTTCTCGACGCAGTTCCCGCAACTGAACGCGCTCAACGTGATGGGCCTGTCCACGCCGCACTCGGCGGTACTCTCGGCCATCATCTTCAACGCGCTGATCATCGTGGCCCTGGTGCCGCTGGCCCTGCGCGGCGTGAAGTATCGCGCCGAGGGCGCGGCGGCCATCCTGCGCCGCAACCTGCTGATCTACGGCCTCGGCGGCATCATCGCGCCGTTCATCGGCATCAAGATCATCGACGTCATCCTGACCGTCGTGCATTTGACCGCGTAACCCTCACCCCCGGCAGCCCTCACCCCCAACCCCTCTCCCGTGCGCGGGAGAGGGGAGACGGTACAAAGAGAAAAGGAGTAGTCCGACATGATACGTCGCCTCGTGACGACCTCGATCCTGATGACCCTGGCGCTGACGGTCCTCTGCGGCGGGATATATCCGCTGGTCATGACCGGCCTGGCCCAGCTGTTCTTCCACGACCAGGCCAACGGCTCGCTGCTCACCTCTAACGGTCAGGTGGTCGGCTCCAGCCTGATCGGGCAGAGTTTCACCAAGCCGCAATACTTCCATGGCCGCGCCTCGGCCACCGTGGACGCCAACGGCAAGCCGCTGCCCTACAACGCCGCCAACTCGGGTGGGACCAACCAGGGCCCCACCAACAAGACGCTACTGGCCAACACCGTGGCCCTGGCCGCCCAGATCCGCAAGGAGGACGGCCTGCCCCCAAACTATGAGTTGCCGTCCGACGCCGTGTCGTCCTCGGCCAGCGGGCTCGACCCAAACATCAGCCCGGCCTACGCCGACCTGCAGGTGGCCCGCGTGGCCCGCGTGCGCGGCCTGAGCCAGGACACCGTGCGGAGCTTGGTGGCCCGCTACACCTCCAGTAAAGACCTGGGCGTGTTCGGCTCCCCGCGCGTCAACGTGCTGCAACTCAACCTCGCCCTCGACGGGACCAAGAAGTAGCGGACGTAGCGAGAGACACGCGCATGAGGACGATCCTGGTTCCCTATGACGGCAGTATCCAGGCCGACGATCTCTTGCACCTGGCGTGCGAGGTCGTCGGCGCGGAGGGGCGCGTCGTCGCCCTCTACGTGACGCGCGTGCCGCCCTCCTTGCCCCTCGACCCGCTCCCGGCCCACGTCGACGCGGCGGGAAACGATGCCCTCGACCGTGCCGAGCAGGTCATGCGCCGCTACGACGGCATCGTCGAGACGCGCCTGACGCGCGCGCGGCGCGTCCGCGACGCCATCGTGGGCGAGGCCGGCGCGATCGGGGCGGACGCCATCTTCCTGCCGCTTGCCGCGGGGGGGCCGTGGCGGCGGTTGCGCCGCGCCTGGGATGCCTGGATGGTCGTGCGGCGCGCCCCCTGCCGCGTGCTCCTGGGCTACTCCCCGGACCTCGGCGACCTGTACGCGTCGAACGTCTCATCCATGGCGGCCGGACGATTGTACGGAACTGATCGTCCGCTACCACGACAGGCGCACGGTCTATGACTTGTCGTTGGCGCGCGGATGGGCCGACAATTCGTAGGCGCGCAAAAGCTGTGGGATAACTGGGAGCGCGGGCAGCTTGCCCGCTGAGTCTGGGCGGGCAAGCTGCCCGCGCTCCCAGTACTTCTGTTGTGCGCTAACGACAATTCGCAGGCCCTGGCAGACAGGCGTGAGGAGAGAGGACGTATGGTGAGAGACCCCGGACGGCCCGACCCGGACGCCTTGCTGGCGCGCATCAAGGCCCAGGAGACGCCCGTCAAGGGGCGCCTGCGCATCTACCTGGGGTCCGCGCCCGGCGTGGGCAAAACCTATAGCATGTTGCAGGAGGCTCATCGCCGCAAGGAGCGCGGCGCCGACATCGTGATCGGCATCGTGGAGACGCATGGCCGGCCCCACACTGCCGAGCAGATCGGGGACCTGGAGGTCGTGCCGCCGCGCGAAATCCTCTACAAGGGCGTTGTGCTGCGCGAGATGGACACCGACGCCGTGCTAGCGCGCCGCCCCCAGGTCGTGCTGGTCGACGAGCTGGCCCACACCAACGCGCCCGGCTCGCGGCGCGAGAAGCGATACGAGGACGTGCAGGACCTGCTGGAGGCCGGCGTCACCGTTATCTCCACGCTCAACATCCAGCATATCGAAAGCCTCAACGATGTCGTCGCGGGCATCAGCGGGGTGGCCGTGCGCGAGACGGTGCCGGACTGGGTGCTCACCGAGGCCGAGCAGGTCGAGCTGATCGACATGGACCCCGAGGCGCTGATCCAGCGCATGAAGCACGGCAACATCTATCCCCCCGCGCAGGCCAGCCGCGCGCTGGAGAACTTCTTCACGGCAGGCAACCTGACCGCGTTACGCGAACTGGCCCTGCGCGCCACGGCCAAGGAGGTCGAGGGCCGGCTCGACCGCTACATGCGCGAGGGGCAGACGGTCGGCTCGCGCGGCGTGACCGACCGCGTGATGGTCGCGGTGGACCATCGCGCGAGCGACAAGACGCTGGTCCGCCACGCCTGGCGCATGGCCGCGGCGCTCAAAGCCGACCTGGTCGCGGTGACCGTCGAGCCCGATAGCGGCGCGCGCCAGGCCCAGAGCATCGACGAGGAACGCCAGTTGCGCGCCTCGCTGCAACTGGCCGACGAGTTGGGGGCCAAGGTCGTACGTCTGCGCGGCAAGGTCGCCGACGAGTTGATCGCCTACGCCACGGCCAACCACGTCACGCACGTCGTGATCGGCCACCCCACGCACAGCCGCTGGTACGAGTTCCTGCACGGCTCGGTCACGCACGACCTGCTGCGCAACCTGTCCGGCATCGACCTGCACGTCATCGCCGACAAAGCGGGTCGCAAAGACAAGGATAAGGATAAAGACTGAGACGATGGGGCGCAGCCCTGGACTGCTCATCGCCGACCCACACCGCATCGCGACGACGATCACGCTGCCGCATCACGCCGAAGGATCCGCCATGACGCTCTCGCTCACCCTTGAAGACGCCCTCTTCCTGCTCGTCGTTCTCGCGCTGGTGCGGCCCATCGGCGCGTATCTGATGCGCGTCTTCGGCGGTCACCGCACCGTGCTCGACCCCGCCCTCGTCCCCGTCGAACGCCTCATCTATCGGGTCGCCCGCGTCGACGCGCGGCGCGAGATGGACTGGCGCGAGTATGCCCTCGCCTTCGTTCTCTTCGGCGTGGCCGGTACCGCCCTCTTGTTCGTCATCCTGGTGGCGCAGCCCCTCTACCCCTGGAACAACCACGCCTCTCTCACGACGCCGATGACGCCCGACCTCGCCCTCAACACCGCGGTCAGCTTCAGCACCACCACCATGGCCAACAACGGGCAGGTGTTCGCCGGCCTCAGCGCCAACAGCCCCTTCTACAACCTGACCACCATCGTGACCATGCTGGCGGGACGCTTCGGTCTGGGCGTGCTGGCCCTCGCCCTGGCCGGGATCGTGGCCACGCAACGGCGACGGCCGGCCACGCTGGGCACGCTGCCCACGGACTCGCTGCAGTTCGGCGTGGTCATCATCGGCACGGCGATCCTCGTCGGCGCGCTGACCTTCCTCCCCGCCTACGCGCTCGGCCCCATCGTCGAACACCTACAGATGGTGGCGGGGCGATGATGACGGGACAGCACCCTCGCGAGAGGGACGTGGTCGCGCAGGCGTTCGAGCCCGGCGCGGCCCCGCGGGCCGTGCCGCTGAGCGCCCTGCCAGCACTCGTCGCCGCCGACGAGAACTTCGTGTGGGTGGACATCCATAGCCCGGCGCACGAGTCTCTGTATGCCGTGGCCGAACTGCTCGACCTGCCCCACGGCGCGGTGCGCGCCATGCTGTCACCGTGGAGGCGGCCGCATCCCATCCGCTTCGACAGGCGCCTCTTTGTCAGCGTGCTGGCCCCGCGCCTTGATGTCCGGGCGGCCGATCAGGATGGCTACCGCGTCGACCTGTTCCTGGGTCGGAACGTCCTCGTGAGCGCTCACACCTGGGACACCCCCGCGCTGGACCGCGCGCGCGCCCGGGCAGGGCGCGACGCCGACCAACTGCGCCGCGACGCGGGCCACATGCTGACCATCGTGCTCGACGAACTCGTCCGCGATGCGCTCGAGGCGGCCTGGCGTACCTGCTGGGACGCCTCGTTGCTAAAGACGCGCGCGCGACGCGACACAGCGGACGCTGTCCTGGGGGACCTGCTGCGGGTGCGGCGCGACGCCCACACGCTGACCGGCCTCGCCGAGACATACGGGGCCGCCGCGCTGCCCGCGTCGTTCCCCCAGGGGATCGACGCTCCGCTCCGCGAGGAGGATGGCGCCGACCTGGCGACACGGCTCGACGACCTGCGCGATACCGCGCGCGCGGCCACGGAGGCGGTGGACGGCGCCTTCACCGTCTACCTCGCGCGCCGGGCGCGGCAGGGGGCCGCGACGATCACTCCGGCGGCTGTCGCCGGGAGCGTGCTGGCGGTGGCCATCATCCTGGCCGCCATTGCGCTGACCGTGGGCTACACCGACGCGGCGCTGCGCGACATACCCGGCGCGACTCCGGTGGGAGCGGCGCGCATCCTCACGCGCATCCTGGTCAGGGTCGTGATGATCGGGCTGATCGCGCTCCTGCTTATCCGCTGGCGCTCCTGGCTCGCGGCCCGTCGTGTCACACAGCGGAACGGAGGCATAGGTAGGACGAAGACACGAGACGCGGCCACCCCGCGCCCAATAATCCTGAGGAAAGGACGTGACGATGACGCTTGACGAACTGTATCTCCTCGTGGCCGAGACTCGTTACTCCCACGAGCGCCTCATCCTGATGGAAGCCGAGTGCGCCGACGAGGACTGGACCGTCTACCTCCACGAGGCCGCGCGCCCCGGCGCCTATCGGGTCCGCGATTTCCACGCGTATCAAGCCTATGCCCCAGCCCTCCCGGCTTCCTGGATCGTCAGCGGCGCCCCTGGTGAGCGGGAGGGTCGGGATGATGAGTCCGCTGTCGGGGCCCTCGCCCTATCCGACCTCGCCCAGATCCTCGCGTCGGCCATCGTTGACCGGCCCTGGCAGCTCCGGGCTATCCGCCGCAGCACTGGAGAGGGCGATACGTACCGCGTCGAGGCTCTCGACTCACGGACCGACGAGGCCCGCGTCTTCACTACCCTCGCCGCCTACCAACAGGCGTCACGCGCGGACACCGCCGCCGATATCTCCCCTACTGAGGAGGGACGGCCCGCATCGGCGCCACTGCCGTCCTCCATTGCCACCGGTAGGGGTGGATGACGGTCGTGGCCGGACCACGGCCTGTGAATTCTCGCTTGCACGGACATCGTGGAGGCGTTTCTGGGAGCGCGTGGCGCTCGCTGCGCTGCTCGCCCGTCCCCGGTCCAACGCTGGGACGGGCGGGACACCCGCGCTCCCAGGCCGAAAATTCAGGCCGTGCGCGCCGGGCCGGGCGGGACTGAGAAGCGATAGAGTACTATTACGTAGAAAAGGGAGATAGCGCTCCGTATGATGCGCGACCAGACTTTCCCCTCGCGCGACGCGCTGCGTCGCCTGCCCGTGGGCCTGGCCGATGTGACGGTCTTCCTGGGCGTCATGGCGCTCCTGTATCTGCTGGCCCGCGTCGGCGCGGGGACAGTGGTTCGCTTCGCCCCCCCGCATATCACCCCGGGCGTGAGCCTGGACCCGCGCAACCTACCCTACTACGCCGCGCGCTCCACGCTGCGCATGTTCGTGGCGCTGGGCGCCTCGCTCGTGTTCACCCTGGTCTACGGCTACGCCGCCGCGCACAGCCGCAAGGCCGAGCGCGTGCTAGTTCCCCTGCTGGACATCCTGCAGTCGGTCCCCGTGCTGGGCTTCCTCTCCGTCACCGTGACCGGCTTCCTGGCCCTCTTCCCCGGCAGCCTGCTGGGCCTGGAGGCGGCCTCGGTCTTCGCCATCTTTACGGCTCAGGCCTGGAACATGACCTTCTCGTTCTACCATTCCCTGCGCACGCTGCCCCGCGAGCTCGACGAGGCGGCCGCGCTCTACCGGCTGCCGCGCTGGCAGCGATTCATTCGCCTGGAAGTCCCGGCGTCCATGATCGGCCTCGTCTGGAACGCCATGATGAGCTTCGGCGGCGGCTGGTTCTTCGTCGCCGCCAGCGAGGCCATCAGCGTACTCAACCAGACGTACACCCTGCCGGGGATCGGATCGTACGTGGCCACCGCCGTGGCCGCGCAAAATCTCGGAGCGATGGCCCCCGCGCTGCTGACGATGGCCGTGGTGATCGTGACCATCGATCAACTCTTCTGGCGTCCGATCGTGGCCTGGGCCGACAAGTTCCGCCTGGAGCAGAGCGCCGCTGCCGAGGCGCCGCGCTCCTGGCTGCTGACCCTGCTGCGCACCGCGCGCCTACCCCGCCTGATCGGCCACGCGTTGACGCCCCTGGGCGACGCGGTCAACGGCGTCCTGTCACGGCTCACTCCCGTCCGTCCGCGCGGCGCGGCCGCTCCGGGCCAGCGCCGCCTGGGCGACCTGCTCTACAACGGCGTGCTGCTTCTGATCACCGCCGCGCTCCTCGCGCGTGGGATAGAGTTCGTGCTGCGTGAGGTCGGGCTCGCCGAAGTGGGGCACGTGGCCCTGTTGGGGCTGGTCACCCTCGCGCGCGTGCTCGTGCTCCTGGTCTTCTCGACACTGGTGTGGACTCCGGTCGGCGTGGCCATCGGCTTCAGTCCGCGCCTGGCGCGCCTGGCGCAGCCCGTGGTGCAACTGCTGGCCTCTTTCCCGGCCAACTTCCTGTTCCCCTTCGCCACGATCCTTTTTATCCGCGGTGGCATTAGCTTGAATTGGGGCAGTATCCTCTTGATGTCCCTGGGCGCGCAGTGGTACATCCTGTTCAACACCATTGCCGGGGCGCAGAGCATTCCCACCGAGCTACGCGAGATGGCGGCGAGCATGGGCCTGCGCGGCTGGAAGTTGTGGCGCCACCTGATCATCCCCGGTATATTTCCCGCCTGGGTCACGGGCGGCATCACGGCGGCGGGCGGGGCGTGGAACGCCAGCATTGTCGCCGAGGTTGTCTCCTGGGGCTCGACCACGCTGACCGCGACCGGACTGGGCGCCTACGTCGCGCAGGCCACGGGTTCGGGCGACTGGCCGCGTATCGTGCTGGGCGTGGGTATGATGAGCGTGTATGTGGTGGGGCTCAACCGCCTGGTCTGGCGCCGGCTCTACGCGCTGGCCGAGACGAAGTATCGCCTTGGATAGAAGAGCAATGGAGTAAGGAGGTGGCGGTGATAACCACGACAACATCCACGGGCGCGACCCGGGCGCCCGACGCGTCGGACGCGCTGATCGCGGCCTCGCATGTGACCAAGACGTTTCCCGTGCCGGAGGGCGCCGGGGTCTTCACGGTGCTCGACGACGTGAGCGTGGAGGTGCGCGCGGGCGAGGTCGTGGCCCTGCTGGGACGCAGCGGGAGCGGCAAGAGCACGCTGCTGCGCATCCTGGCCGGGCTGATCCCCGCCAGCGGCGGCGAGGTGGTCAGTGGCGGCCAACCGCTGCGCAGCCCCAACCCGGACGTGGCGATGGTCTTCCAGAGCTTCGCGCTGCTGCCCTGGCTGACTGTGCAGGCCAACGTCGAGGTGGGGCTCACGGCGCGCGGGATCGGGCGCGCCGAACGCGCCGAGCGGGCTAACGCGGCTATCGACCTGGTGGGGCTCGACGGCTTCGAGAGCGCCTACCCCAAGGAGCTCTCGGGCGGCATGCGGCAGCGCGTGGGCTTCGCGCGGGCCTTCGTGGTGCGGCCACAGGTGCTGTTCATGGACGAGCCCTTCAGCGCGCTGGACGTGCTGACGGCCGAGAACCTGCGCAACGAGATCGACGACCTGTGGCGGGCCGGGACCTTCCCGGCGCGCAGCATCCTGATCGTGACGCACAACATCGAGGAAGCGGTGACGCTGGCCGACCGCGTCATCATCCTGGGCGCGAACCCCGGCCGCGTGCGCGGCGAGGTGCGCATCGACCTGCCGCGCCCGCGCGACCGCAACGCGCCGCGCTTCAAGGCCCTGGTCGAGCACATGTACACCGCGATGACGCACCCCGATGTGGAGGTGGGGACGCCCAGCGAGGCGCCGCCTCGCTTCCCCCCGCTCCCCCACGTCCGGGCGGGCGCCATCAGCGGGCTGCTGGAGTTGGTGGTCGACCGCGACGACGCCGACGATGTCGCCGACCTCACGCGGGTCCTGCGCCTGGACATCGACGATCTGTTGCCGATCCTGGACGCGGCCGTCCTCCTGGGGTTCGCCCGGACAACCAACGGGGTGGTCACCGTCACCGAGAGCGGACGCGCCTTCGCCGACGCCGATGTCCTGCGCAGCAAGGATCTGTTTCGGCAGCAGATGCTGGCCCACGTGCCCCTGGTGGAGACGATCTACCGCACGCTGCGGCAGAAGGGGGACGGCACGATGCGCGACACCTTCTTCCTGGACATCCTCGACGAGTATTACCCCGACGCCGAAGCGGAACGGCAGTTCGCCACGGCGGTGGACTGGGGCCGCTACGCCGAGTTGTTCGAGTTCGACGCCGACGATGGGCGGCTGCGGCTATCCCCTCCGCCTGAGAGGTTCCCGGAGTGAGCGCACTCGTTACACTAGGAGAGTTGTCCCTCTCGCCCGCCGCATGATGACGCCACAATGGGCCAAAGAGTATCGACGGTAGACCAGAAATAGGAGAGTACACCGCGTATGCAACGACAGGATCTGGCGGCGACGGCCGGACAGCAACCGAGCGCCGACAGGAATGGTACGGCTGCCGGGAGTGACGGCCAGGAGGGCGGTGACAGGGGCCGGCTGGGCGCGTTCCTGTGTTGGGCCGTGGTCTTCGCCGACATCGGCACCTCGGTCTACTACACGCCGGGCATCCTGTTCGGCCAGTCGGGCGTCGGCACGCACGCCGCGCTCTTCGTGGGGCTCACACTGATCGCCTTCATCCTGCTGACGCGCAAGTACGCCGAGGTCGTCGTCCGGTACCCCGAGGGCGGCGGCGTGGTCACGGTGGCCACAAGCGCGCTCTCGCCCTTCGCCGGGCTCGTCGGCGGCCTGTTTATCCTGGTCGACTACTTCCTGACCGCCGCGCTCAGCGCCCTCTCCGGCTTTTTCTACCTGAGCGACGTCGCGCCGGGTATCAGAAATATCGTGCTGCCTCTGACCCTTGTCGCGCTCGTCCTGCTGGCGTTGCTCAACCTGATGGGCGTCAGCGAAAGCGCCAGGGTCAACGCCGCCTTCGCCATCGTCGCCGCGCTCAGTCAGATCGCGGTCGTGCTGTCCGTGATCGTGCACGTGGGGCTCGGTCAGCTGATCGCCGACCTTCCGCGCGTGCTCAATGGGCCGCGCTTGACGGGGCTGACGCTGCTAACCGGCTACGCCGGCGCTTTCCTGGCCTTCTCCGGCCTGGAGAGCATCTCGCAGCTGTCGCCGGTGATGGCCGCGCCGCGCCGCAAAGTCGCCCGCGTGGCCATGACGGCGCTGGTCGCCTCGATGGTGCTGACCAGCCCGTTGCTCACGTTGTGGTCGACCACGGTCCTGCCGGTCAACGCCAACACCGATCCCAACCAGTTCATCTCTCTGCTGGGCGGCTACGCGGGCGGCCGGGGATTCGAGATCGAGGTGGCCATCAGCGGCGCCCTCTTGCTGGTGTTCGCCAGCAACACCGCGCTGATCGGCAGCTACCACGTCTTCCTGGCCCTGGCGAAGTTGGGTTTCCTGCCGCAAGTGCTCACGCAGCGTAACAAGCGGCGCGGCACCCCACACTGGGCCATCCTCGTCTCCACGGTCGTCCCGCTGCTGGTGCTGGTGGCCACGCAGGGCAGCGCCAGCCTGCTAGGCGACCTCTACGCTTTCGGCCTGCTGGGCGCGTTCAGCGTCACCTGTATCTCGCTGGACATCGTGCGCTGGCACGAGCGCCACCCCGAGACATCCCCGCCACCGGGGCAGGGCAATCCAGGCGGCGCCATGCGGGCGGGCATGGCTGGCAAGGTAGAGGACGACGGGCCGATCGGCGAGGGCAGGGGGCAGGTCGGGCGCGGCGCCTTCGTGCTGGGCGTGCTCACGACCGTGCTGGTGGTGCTGGCCTGGGGGACCAACCTGTTCGCCAAGCCCCTGGCCACGGCCTTCGGCGGCGGCGTGACCGTGCTGGGCCTGCTGATCGCGTTTGCCACGTACCAGCTGGGCCGGCGCAAGGGGCGGCCCTTTGTGTTTCCGGTGCTGCACCGCGCCGGCTATCCGACCGTGTTCCTGAGCCGCGGGCGACGAGCGCGTCCGTCGGCCACGGTGCTGGCGCTGCTGCCCGACCAGGCCTCGCAGGTGGCCGCGCTCGTCGCCGCCGCCGACCAGGTGGCCGCGGGCTCCCCGGTCGTCTTCGTGCGCCGGGGTACGGGCGCTCTCTCGGGCCAGCCGCCCCGGCTCTTCGAGATCGTCAACCCCTACCTCGACGACCCCGCGGCTCAGGAGGCGTTCGCCGAAGCCGAGCGCCTGGGGCGTGAGCGCGGCGAACAGCACCGCTACCGCTATCTGTACCTGCCCGGCGGCGCGGGACCGGACGCGTTGCGCGAGCTGTGGGGATCGTTGCGGCCCAAGGAGACGGTTGCCGTGGCCGGCGTGGACGACGGCCTGTCCTCCCTGCCCGTCGAGCGGGTCTACGACAGCGACGACGGAGACGGAGAGGGCGGCCAGGCGACGCCCATCAGACACTACGTCGGTCGAAAGTAGGGCGCGAGATGAGACGGTATAGACCCCGGATGATCGCATTATGATCGGACCCTTCCAGCGCCTGCTGCTCGGCCGGCCTCTGCCGAGTTCGGAGGCGCAGAACGAGCGACTTAGCCGCTCGGGCGCCCTCGGCGCCTTCGGTTTGGATGCCCTCTCCTCGGTCGCCTACGGCCCCGACGAGATCCTCTACGTCCTGATCCTGGCCGGGGCCGCCGGGACGGCCCTCGACCTGCCCATTGCCCTGGCCATCACCGCCCTGCTGGCCATCGTGGTCGCCTCGTACCGCCAGACCATCTTCGCCTACCCCCAGGGCGGCGGCTCGTACACCGTGGCCCGCGAGAACCTTGGCATCGGTCCGGGCCTACTCGCCGCGGCGGCCTTGATGGTCGACTATCTGACCACGGTGGCCGTCTCGGTCACGGCGGGCGTCGAAGCCCTGGTGGCGCTGATCCCGGGCCTCGGCGCGTACCGCGTGGCCCTCGACGTGGTCTGTATCGTCGTGCTGGTGGTGGTCAACCTGCGCGGCGTGCGCGAGGCCGGCGCCCTGTTCATCCTGCCCACCTACATCTTCATCGGCTCCCTGGCGGCGCTGCTGCTCTGGGGCCTGCTGCGCCTGGTCACGGGCGGCCTGCCCGTCCTGCACGACGCGCCCACCCACGTGACCGAGGGCGCGAGCGTGTTCCTGGTCCTGCGCGCCTTCGCCGGCGGCTGCACGGCCATGACCGGAGTCGAGGCCATCGCCAACGGCGTGCCAGCCTTCCGGCCGCCAGCGGCGCGCAACGCGGCCGGCACACTGGTCATGCTGGCCGCGACGCTGGGCGCGCTGTTCCTGGGCGTGGCCTTCCTGGGGCACGTCGTCGGCGCGATCCCCTCCGACCAGGCCAGCGTGATCGCCCAGGTGGGTCAGGCCGTCGCCGGCGCCACCCCCCTCTTCGCGCTGGTGCAGCTCTCGTCGGCCGTCATCCTGCTGCTGGCGGCCAACACGTCGTTCAACGGCTTCCCGTTGCTAGCGGCGATCATGGCCAACGATGGCTATCTGCCCCACCAGTTCGTGCATCGCGGCTCGCGGCTGGCCTACTCCAACGGCATCATCGTCATTGGCGTGCTGGCCATCGGGCTGGTGATCCTCTTCAACGGCAGCACCCACGCCCTCATCCCCCTCTTCGCCGTGGGCGTCTTCCTGTGCTTCACGCTCTCGCAGGCCGGCATGGTGCGCCACTGGCTCGCGCATCACGGCGCCGGCTGGAGGATCAAGATGGCCATCAACGGGCTCGGCGCGGTGACCACGGGGACCGTCACGGCGATCGTGGTGGCGGTCAAGTTCACGGAGGGCGCCTGGCTGATCGCCATCATCGTGCCCGCGCTGATCCTGCTCTTTGTCCGCATCCACGCCTACTACGGGCGCGCGCGCCAGGAGCTCGCGATCGACCTCTTGCCGCCGCTGACGCCCATCATCCACACCATCCTGGTCCCGGTGGCCGCCCTCAACCGGCCGGCCTACCACACCCTGGCCTATGCCCGCTCGCTGACCGACCATGTCATCGCCGTCTACATCGCGGACAGCGATGAGCATAAAGCCCAGATGCGCCAGAAATGGGCTGAGTGGGGACCGGACATCCCGCTGGTGGTACTCGACTCGCCCTACCGCGCGGTGGTCGGGCCGCTGATGCGCTATATCGAGGAGGTCGACGCCCGCGATCCCGACGACCTGCTGACCATCGTGCTGCCCGAGATGGTCCCCGATCATTGGTGGGACAACGCACTGCACAACCAGACGGCGCTGCGCCTCAAGGCCGCGCTGCTCTTCCGCCCCAATACCGTGGTCACCAGCGTGCCCTACCATATGCGCCGCACTAACAAGCGATGACTGGAAGCAGCAATCCGCGGCGCGGGCTCGCCATGATCCTCCGTCCGCTGGACGTGTTGCTGCTCGCGGCGCCGGTGGCCGGCGCGGCCGAGCGGCTGCACTGGGGGGCGGCCGTCGTGTTCTTCGCCAGCGGGCTGGCCATCGTGCCCCTCGCGCGCCTCATCGGCGTGTCGACGGAGGAACTGGCCGGCCAGCTCGGCTCCGCCGCCGGCGGGCTGCTCAACGCCACCTTCGGCAACGCCACCGAGCTCATCATCGCCGTCATCGCCCTGCGCGCCGGACGCCCCGATTTGGTCAAGGCCTCGCTGATCGGGTCGGTGCTGGGCAATGTGCTCGCCGTCGTCGGCCTCGCCTTCCTCGTCGGCGGCTGGCGCCGCGAGCGCCAGCGATTCGACGCGACCGCCGCCGGCGCGGCCGGCTCCCAGCTGACCCTTGCCGCGAGCGCGCTGCTCGTGCCCACCATCCTCGTCGCCACCTCGCGCGTCCACGCGGCCGCGCTGGAGTCCTTGAGCGTCGGCACGGCCGTGGTTCTGCTGCTGGGGTACGGGGCCGGGCTCGTGTTCGCCCTGCGCACGCACACGCACCTCTACACGGAGGAGGACGAGGAGGCGCTGCACGGGTCACGCGGGGGCGCGCGCAACGCCGTCGTCGTGCTGCTGCTGGCGACCCTGGCCGTGGCCGTCCTGTCAGAGTGGCTGGTCGAGGGGGTCAAAGGCGTCACGGCCGGGTTGGGCTGGAGCGAGATCTTCGTGGGCGTGGTCCTGGTCGCGCTGATCGGCAACGCGGCGGAGCACGCCAGCGCCGTGACCGTGGCGGCGCGCGACCGCATGGACCTCTCGCTGTCCATCGCGCTGGGCAGCGCGGCGCAGATCGCGCTCTTCGTCGCGCCGGCCCTGGTTCTGCTGAGCATTCCCCTGGGGCGCCCGCTCACGCTCCTCTTCGACCCGTTCGAGGTCGCGGCCGTAGTCATCGCCGTGGCGTTGGCCAATCAGGTCATCCGCGACGGGGAGAGCACGTGGTTGGAGGGCGCCCAGCTCCTGGCCATCTATCTCGTCCTGGCCGTCGCCTTCTTCGTCCACGCGTAGGACGGCCCTGGCGTCATATAGGGGGGGTCGTTTGACGAAAGGTCAATTATTGGACGTTACGGTGTGTTTGGCAACCACGCCGGATACGTCCAGGCGCCCGTAGACGTAGATGCATACCGCTTCCTGAGCGGCGGAGTCGCCCCCGTCGCTCAGGAAGCGGTATCCTACGAGGGGGCAGGTGTGGCGATCGTCTTCCGGATCGACGCCCAGCTTCCACCACGCCAAAGGACTCACCCTTTGTGGAACGCCCCTCAAGGGGGCGCGATCCCCCGCCTCGCGGAAGGCATGTTCCCTTACTGAAAAGGAGAAGACAGATGATCGCTCCGACCACCATCGATGACGCCGCGCCCGTGCTGGCGCGCCATGAGATCGACATCAATGCTCCCACGGACCGGGTCTGGGCGTTGCACGTCGATGTCAACGCGTGGCCGCACTGGCAGAGCGACATCACCGCGGCCCACCTCGACGGAGCATTCGAACCCGGTAGCTCGTTCACCTGGACGAGCTTCGGCTTCACCGTCACCTCCACCATCTACGCTCTGCAGGAGCAGACACGGGCGCTCTGGGGCGGGACCGGCGAGGGCATCACCGGCGTGCATGAATGGTTGTTCACGACGACATCCACTGGCGCCCATGTGGTGACCACCGAGTCATTCGCCGGCGATCCCATCCAGGCCGACATCGCGGGCATGCGGCAGATACTCGACGGGTCTCTGATCTCCTGGCTGCGGCGCCTCAAGAACGCGGCCGAATCGTCGGTGGCGTGATGCTGCAATGGCGAGGATGCCCACCTTCATGGAGGAGCAGCGCCGGCGCGGCACGTCGCGCCACCCCTCTAAGGGGCGATAGCCAGCTTTCGGACGACGCATTGCCGATCCAGGCCCTGTCTCGCTGCTCATGTAGGAGGAATCGAACAAACCTCACTAAAGGGCTTGGGCTCTCCTTTGACGACGTATGAGGGTGATGCGGCATTACCAGGCGAGCTCACCCGTGGCCTCCTGGAAGGTACCGGTAGGGCCGTCCTTACCGATGGTCGCCAGGCGCGCGATGACCTCGGCGCCCTTCTCGACCGGCTGCCCGCCCCCGAAGCTGCTGGTGAGGTCGGTGGCGGTGAAGCCGGGCTCGACCGCGTTGAACTTGATGTTCGGCAGCGCTTTGGCGTACTGCACCGTGAGCATCGAGACTGCAGCCTTGCTCGCCGAGTAGACGATCATGGCGGGGGCGTGCGACTCGTGGCGCTCCGGATTGGTCGTCGCGTAGAACGAGCCGAGGGCGCTGGAGATGTTCACGACGACCGGGTTGTCGGACTTGCGCAGCAACGGCAACGCGGCCTGGGTGACGCGGACGACGCCGATGACGTTGGTGTCGAACTCCTTGAGCAGGGCCGCGACCGTCATCCCTCGATGCAGGTCCTCGAGGCTATTGCCCGCGTTCTGGGCCTCGACCAAGCGGCGACCGAGTACCTGCTCGGCCTGGCCACGCCACGAACTCGCCAGCGGCCACGCCGTCCCAGGCGCGAAACCGTCCCACCCAGTATCCTGCACTTGCTCGACGTCTTGGGCCTACCAGCCTTCGTCGAGGGCCGGTACTTCGACGTCCTCGCCGCCAACAGCCTCGCCCGCGCCCTGTCGCCCACCCTGCGGGTCGGCCAGAACCGGCTCCGCGCGGTGTTCCTCGACCCGGCCGAGCAAGCGCTGTACCCGGACTGGGACGACGCCACGGCCCGGCAGGTCGCCGGCTTCCGCGCGTCCGTGGGCAGCGATGCCGACGACCCCCGTGTCGTCCAGCTCGTCGGCGAACTGTCACTGTCCAGCGAACGATTCCGACGGCTCTGGGCCCGGCACGACGTGCAGCCGCGCGAGGGGATGCCGACCCGCATGCACCACCCGCACGTCGGGGACCTCACGCTCAGCCGCGAGAAGCTCGCCATCGGCGGCGCCGCGGGCCAACTGCTCGTTGTCTACCACGCCCAAGCCGGCGCCAGGAGCGCCGAGAAGATGGCTCTCCTTGCCTCCCTGGTCAGCCCGAGCGCGACGGTCGCCCGCGACGCGATTCCGGGGCGCCCGGCAGTGCCGCGACCTGACAGTCACCCATCGCCCGAGCGAGTCGGCCTCAGCCGGCGAGAGATCACCGCGTTCCTGGACGCGCCGGCGCGGCTGAACTAAGAGGTGTCCAAGGTAGACCTCTGGTTGCCGGCAGGTTGAACGTAGTCGTCGCTGCGATCATTTTTCGGGTCGTTAGTCCGTTAGTGGTTGCCGCTAGCCGCGACCCTGTGACGCGGCAGGAAAGAACTGGCCTATGAACGCTCGTCCACGTCGGATACGCGGGCGAGGGTTCGTAGCCCCGCGACGCGGAGACGGTCCAGCTTCTCCGCGTCCGGGCTGCCCGCCGGGGCCGTGTACGCGACGAGTTTCAGGTCGGCGCCGGGCACGGTCAGGATGTCGCAGTCGAGCGTCATGCTCCCGACCTGAGGGTGAGCAATTGTTTTGCGGTCGCCGACGGGTGGTCGGACGGTTCCGCTGGCCCATAGGTCGGCGAAGCGGGGGCTGCGCGCTATGGCCCGTTCGATGAGTGTCCTGAGCCGCTCGTCGTGGGGGTAGGCGGCCGCGGCGATCCGGAGATCGGAGACGAGGGCGGCCTCGAATGCACGCTCTCCCCGCTCGGACCGAACAGGCCACGATGGGTAGTGGTCGGCGCCATCAGCCAGGAAGACGACGTGGACGAGGTTCCGTTCGTCAGGGTCGAGGGCGAGGGGATCACCGATGAGAGACGCCCACAGTGGCGTCCACAGCACCAGCGTCCAGTCCGCGGCGAAAACGGCCAGCGGGATGTCCCCCAGCCGGGCGATGAGCCGTTGCACACTCGGAGGAATGTGGGTGGATACGCTGCCGGTGGGCGGAGGGAGAAGGCCGGAGACCGTGTACAGGTAGTCTCGCTCACTCGTATCGAGCCCGAGAGCGCGGGCCAACGCCGCGATCACCTGCGGTGACGGGCGGTGCGCGCGCCCCTGCTCCAGACGCACCAGATAGTCGACGGATACCGCGGCCAGCGCGGCCAGCTCCTCCCGCCGTAAGCCGTGCGCGCGTCGCCGACCCACGGGAGACAACCCGACGTCAGAGGGCGAGAGCCGGTCGCGCCATGCGCGCAGAGCGCCGCCCAAAGCGTGCGCGGGAGTCGTCACACCATTTAAGGGGTGCGCGGACATCGTCATATCTTTAATTGTACCATAGTGGCCGAGAAATAGCCTGGTACCGACAGTCCTGATGTTAGCGAGGGCACTGGCTAAGCCTCGTGCGCCGGCTCATACTTGTAGTGATGACCGAACGTGACCACGGAGCCAAAGGATGAGGCCATCAACCCCAGCCGGAGCCTTACCTATTCGTTCGCAATGATGGGTTGACAGCGTCAACGTCAACAAGGAGTCGATAATGATGAGCGCCAAGAGAATGGCTGTTGTGACGGGGGCGTCCTCGGGCATCGGTCTCGCGACCGCCCAGGAGCTCGCGCGCCGCGGATTCCATGTCCTGGCCGGGGTCCGCAGGCAACAAGACGCCGACCGGCTGGCCGGCGACAACGTCGAGCCGGTGATCGTGGACATCACCGACGAGGAGCAGGTCGCGGCGCTGGCCGACCGCGTCGCTCACGACCCGCGGGGACGCCGCCTCGGCGCCGTGGTCAACAATGCCGGCGTCGCGCTCAACGCGCCGGTGGAGGTGATCCCCCTGGCGGAGTGGCGCCGCCACTTCGACGTCAACTTCTTTGGGCACGTCGCGGTCGTGCAAGCGCTGCTGCCCGCCCTGATCGCCAGCGGCGACGGACGCCTCGTCAACGTCTCCTCGATCGGCGGCCGCGTCGCCGCGCCGACCTACGGCGCCTACGCGGCCGCGAAGTTCGCGCTGGAGGGCTTCAGCGACGCGCTGCGACGCGAGGTCGGCCGCCTCGGTGTCAAGGTCATCGTCATCGAGCCCGGAACCATCGCCACTCCGATGTGGGGCAAGGGGATCGCGATCATGGACGAGCTGGCGGCCACCATGACCGCCGACCAGCGCGCGCGCTACGGCGATCTCATCGCCGCCATGCACAAGCAGGCGCGGGAACAGGCGGGCGGCGGCATCCAACCGCTGCGGGCGGCGACGGTGATCGCTGACGCCATCCAGTCGCGCAAGCCACGCGCACGCTACCTCATCGGGCGTGACGCGAAGCTCCTGGCGGGCATGGCGGGCCTGCTGAGCGACCGCACGGTCGACCGCCTCGTCGCCAGGACCCTGGGCCTCACCGCCCGCCCGGGGAAGCCTGTCGAGCCGGCGACGACTGGCCGCCCAACCGTTCGCGCAACGGGCTCGTCGGTGGAGGCGCCGCCGGCGGCGCCGGCAGGCGACCGCGCCGTCTGAACAACGTACACAGCTCATCTCCTGCTATGATACCCGTGTGACGCCGTGATCGCGTGCGTCTAAGGTTATCGGGGAGGGGGATCGTTGGCCTCATCGGGCGTGGCGCAACAACGGCCGGATAACCGGTTCAAGCACTGGCTTTTGAAGGGCTACGCGCCCGAGGAACGCGAGGGGCCGTACGAGAAGGACACGTCCAACCAGCACCAGCATCCCTGGTGGCAGGTGATGTGCCTGACCGGCGTCGACTATTTCTCGTCGCTGGGCTACGCCCCCGGCATCGCGGCCCTCGCCGCCGGCGTGCTCTCCCCCGTGGCCACGCTGATCCTCGTGCTGGTCACGCTCTGCGGCGCCCTGCCGATGTACCGACGCGTCGCCGAGGCCAGTCCGCACGGCGACGGCTCGATCTCCATGCTCGAGCGCCTGCTGCCCTGGTGGCAGGGCAAGCTGTTCGTGCTCGGCCTGATCGGCTTCGTGGCCACCGGCTTCGTCATCACCATCACGCTCTCGGCGGCGGACGCAGCGGCGCATATCGGGGAGAACCCCTTCACGCACTTCCTGCACGGCGACGAGGTGGTGGTGACCCTGGCGCTGATTGCCCTGCTGGGGGCGGTCTTCCTGCGGGGCTTCAGCGAGGCTATCGGCATCGCCGTCGTCCTGGTCGGCGTCTATCTGCTTCTGAACCTGGTCGTCGTCGGGGCGGGGTTCGCCGAAATCCTGCGTCATCCGCACGTGGTCAGCGCCTGGCAAGGCAATCTCACCCGGGCGTACGGCAGCCCGCTGCCGATGCTCGCCCTGGCGGTGATCCTGTTTCCCAAGCTCGCCCTGGGCCTCTCTGGCTTCGAGACGGGCGTGCTCGTCATGCCGCTCATACGCGGCGACGCCGGAGACGACCCCCGGCGCCCCCTGGGGCGCATCCGCAACGGGCGGCGGCTGCTCACCGCGGCGGCGCTGATTATGAGCGTGTTCCTGCTTGCCAGCAGCGTCATCACCACGTTGCTGATCCCGCAATCCGCCTTCCAGGCTGGCGGCGCCGCCAGCGGCCGCGCGCTCGCCTACCTCGCGCACCGCCTGCTCGGGGACGGCTTCGGGTCGCTCTACGACCTCAGCACCATCTGCATCCTGTGGTTCGCCGGCGCCTCGGCCATGGCCGGCCTGCTCAACATCGTGCCTCGCTACCTGCCGCGCTACGGCATGGCCCCGGACTGGGCGCGCGCCTCCCGCCCGCTCGCGCTGCTGGTGACGGCGATCTGCTTCATCGTGACCCTCATCTTCCACGCCGGCGTCGACGCGCAGGCAGGCGCGTATGCGACCGGCGTGCTGGCCCTACTCACCTCGGCCACCATCGCGGTCACGCTCGCGGCCCGCCGCCGTGGGCAGCGCGGGGCGACCATTTTCTTCGCCGTCGTGTCCGCCGTCTTCATCTATACCATTGGCAGCACCATCATCGGGCAGCCCTCGGGCATCGAGATCGCGGCGGTGTTTATCGTGGCCATCGTCGTCGTGTCGTTGGTCTCGCGCGTGTTCCGCTCCACCGAACTGCGCGTGAGCGGCGTGGAGTTAGACGAAACCGCGCGGCGCTTCGTCGCCGAGGCCGGCCGGAGTGGCCGGGGCACGATCCGTATCATCGCCAACCACCCAGACGACCGCACGCCGCGCGAGTACCTGCTCAAGGAGCGCGAGGAGCGTGAGGTCAACGGCATTCCGCCGGGCGAGCCGGTGATCTTCCTGGAAGTGACCGTTGCCGACGCGTCGGAGTTCGCGCCGGCGCTGCGGGTGCGAGGCTATGAGGTCGGAGGGTACCGCGTGCTGCGCACGGAAGGAGCCTCGGTGCCGAACACCATCGCCGCCGTCCTGCTACATATACGCGATACCACGAAGACGCGCCCGCACGTCTACTTCGATTGGACCGAGGGCAACCCGCTCAAGTTCCTGGCCCGCTACATCCTGTTCGGCGAGGGAGACATCGCGCCGGTGACGCACGAGGTGTTGCGCCAGGCCGAGCCCAACCCCGCGCGCCGCCCCGCCATCCACGTCGGCTGAGACTTGCCTCGCCGCTCGCCGCGACCATTCAGGACAACGCGAACACCTGAGAGAACCGTGCAGCGCGCGCCGGGCGGGGTGGGGCCGCGCGGCGCGGCGCTCCCCTTGCTCGGGCCGTGCAGCGTGGCGGCGAGGGCCTGACCCTTGCTGATGACGAGGGCGATCAGCTTGGCCTCGATGCGTCGCAGGGGCGCGGTCAGGGCCGCCAAGGCAGTGCGCACCGCCGCGCCCACGTCGCCCAGCTCCAGCAGGTTGGCAACGAACCCCAGCAGCAGCGGCACGCTCGTTACCACCGCGTTGTACACCTGCGCCCCCGCGTGCCACACGTCCCCCGTCGCCACCCGCGTCACCGCGTCCTTGAGCGTGGCCATGACCTGCCCCAGCGCCCGCATCTTGTCCAGGAAGAACTGTACCGCCTTGTAGATCGTCAGCAGCAACTCGACGGTATCGCCCACCGGCGTGCAGAGCGCCACCAGTTGCGCGATCACCCCCTGGACCACGTGCTGCTCCACCCACTGCATGACCGCCGCCTTCGCCCCGTCCAGCGCCGCGCCGAGGCTGTCCCCCACCTGCTGCGTGATAGCATCCCAGGCCCCCGCCAGCCCCTTGCTCCAGATTGTCTGCAGCAAGGTGAACCCCGCCGCCGTCCCCTGCTCCAGCCGGCTCACCACCGT
>JAABUX010002621.1_pt1 | contig 25129 bp, 17 predicted proteins | sample 5561851 | NCBI WGS metagenome assembly JAABUX01 (sample SAMN10711883, study PRJNA513361) | rock metagenome | isolation source: Antarctica rocks | place: Antarctica: Victoria Land, Richard Nunatak red sandstone | collected 2016-01-03 | reverse complement strand
CAGGATACTGGCCGTGGCGGCGGGGCACGTCGACACGCGAAACGCTTGTGGACCGTGCGTCAGACTGCCGATGGCAGCGGCGCGGGATGAAGCAAGAATCCCACTCCTTTAGGGGTGGGAGTGTCAAACAAACAGCCTAAAGTGCTCGCCCCATGGAGGGCGCGCTTGTGGAGCAACTCACCTGCGGTAAGGTCATGACCATGGCCCACGCATGAGGGGAGGATACGCGATGCGTGATAAAGAGAGCGGGATACCTGGCGAGATCTCCTCTGCAGACCGAGGTTCGGATCCTCTGCGAGTGCCTGGAGGTGGTGGCCGACGCGTTGCCGACGCATGCCCCCGTTCAGTTTATGGCCTACGGCCTCACCGACGGGCTGCCGATGGCCATCGCGCGCCGTGTCGATGAAGCGGTCGGCACGGACCTGCTCGTCCGCACGCGGACGGAGTGCCTCACCGCCGGCATGGCCGCCCGCCTCGCGGCCATCGCAGCTCATCTGCACCACTACGGACAACCGGAGCTGGACACCTGCGCGTGCCCGAGCGCCCGTGCAACCGCATCGGCTTCTCGCTGGCCGGCCTGGCGCTGGTCGTCTTCTGGCTGCTGCCCTTCGACGCAATCCGCTCGGACCTGCAGTGGGACATCGAGATGTTCTTCCTGGCCGGGCTGATGCTGGTGCTCGGCGGCGTCTGGACCGTGATGTACAACAGCAACCTGCTGCTCGGCGCGCTGCTGGCCCTCTTTGGCCGCGTGGGCTCACTGGCCCCCGCCCTCAAGATGGCGGTCGCCTACCCACTGCGGAACCGCGTACGCGCCGGGCTGACGCTCTCCATGTTCAGTCTGGTCATCTTCACGCTGATGGTCATGTCGGTCCTGACCACCAGCTTCGGCAGCATCGGCCTGAACCTCGACCGCGACATCGGCGGCTACCAGATCTACGGCAGCAGTAGCGCGCTCAACCCCATCCGCGACATCGCGGCCGCCGTCCGGGCCGACCCTACCCTGCGCGGGCGCATCGCCTCGGCGGGCGGCATCGCCCAGATTGAGGCCGGCCTGCGCCAGCCCGGCCAGCGCGACCAGTCCTGGCAGCCCTTCGGCCTCGACGTGGCGGACGACGCCTATCTGGCCGGCACGCGCTACACCCTGCACACGCGGGCCAACGGCTACGGCAGCGACGCCCAGGTGTGGCAGGCGTTGCGCGCGCATCCCGGCTATGCCGTGGTGATGGGCGACCTCGTCCACCACAAAACGGGCAATGGCAACGGCCGCTTCCAGATTCAGGGCTTCTCCTACGAGGATCACAACTTCGCGCCGGCAGGCGTCAGCATGCGCGACATGCGCACCGGCGCGGTCATCCCGCTGACGGTCATCGGCGTGCTGGACGGGCAAGCGAACTTCGCCGACGCCATCTATACCGGGCAATCGACCCTGGCGGCCGCGCACGACGCGCCGGCCACACCCACTGCCTACTATTTTCGCGTCGCCCCGGGGCAGGATGTGCACCGGACGGCGCTGGCGCTGAGCTCGGCCTTCCTGCCCAACGGCCTCTCGGTAACCGAGACGCAGGTGCAGTACGACCAGCAACAGGCCACTGGCGTCGGGCTCAACACGCTGCTGGAAGGGTTCATGGCCCTGGGTCTGGTGGTGGGCATCGCCGCGCTGGGCGTCGTGGCCACGCGCTCGGTCGTGGAGCGGCGGCAGCAGATCGGCATGCTGCGCGCCATCGGCTTCAAGCGGTGCATGGTGCGGGCCAGTTTCCTGCTGGAGTCCAGCCTGATCACGCTGATCGGGACGGTCCTGGGCGTGGCCCTGGGGCTGCCGCTGGCGGCGCAACTGATCGCGCACTTTGCCAAGACGAGTCCCGGTTTGGAGGTCGTGATCCCCTGGCTGCAGATCGTCGGCATCGTGGCGCTGGCCTACCTGGCCTCGCTGCTGACCACCTACCTGCCGGCCTGGCAAGCGTCGCGCATCTACCCCGCCGAGGCCCTGCGCTACGAGTGAGACCCGCGCCTCTCTGCCGCACCGCGACCCAGCCCTCGCTCACTATCCGGGACATGGTCGAGCGAGGGCCGGGTTGGCGTGTACCGCAGCAGGCCGGTGTTGGCTTTATGAACAGCATGATGTGGAGCGCCAACAGCACGGGACAATGTGACGAGAGAAGCTCCGGTTAGCAGAAACGTGCCGGATATCGGTCATGGCCACGAACATCCTTTTGCTCGGTTAGTCGTGCCCGGGAATATAGCGCGTCGAGGAGGTGCGAGCAAGTCCGATGACGCGTCCCATGAGGTCCAATGTGGCCACGGTTGGGTAGCCGTCGATCTCCTCGTCGACGTAGACACGGCCCATCGCCGAGGATATCGCTGCGATGTTAGGCATCGCGCCGAGTCGTGTTTGACCAACGTGGCCACCCGTTGCTCCGTTGATGACGACCACGAAGCCGTTTCCTGACGGCGAACCGTTCGGGCCGGCGTATGCGCTCGTGCCGTCGCCCACGATATAGGCGCGCGACAGAGCGGGGGCCGTGGCGACCTGCTTCGCCGGGCCGGGGAGGAGTTCAACAGCTTTTACTCGTCCATCGCGCAGGCGCACCACCATCGACATTGCTGGTTTGGCGGCGGCAGCAACAATGGTCGTGCCGTCCACGCGGTCTATGCCAGGCGCTGTCGTCGAGAAGCCAGCCGGGATAGTGCCCAGGATATGCACCGGCTTTTCGGAGAAGATAGTGGCCGATCCATCCCTGTTGGCCAGCACCATGCGATTAGCCCCCGGGTCGACCACGAGTGCGTCTGCGTCGAAAGCTGGTGGTTGCATCAACGGCTGGTCATCGATCAGGTAGGCCTTGGGGTCCTGGTATGCCTCTATTTTCGACTCGTTGGGTGCAACGACGAACACACGACCCAGGACAGGGTCGATAGCCAGGCCCTGCGGCGTCTCGGCCACACCAAGGCTGGCAATCACCGCGCCCGTCAGCGTGTCGAACTCCGTCAGGAGGTTATCGTTCGTGCTGAGCACGAACGTTCGCCGATTGGTTGCATCGAAACGTATGGACGCTGGTGTTACCCCAACGCGGGGGCTGGCTACAACGGATCCGGACGCCGCGTTTATCAGCATGAGGGGCGTTGCCCCTGATGAGCCGCCGAACGCGATGATGCGATCCCCTCCGGGCGAGACGGCCAGGCCGTTGTCCTCTTTCGCGTCAGGGACGATGCGGACAAGAGCGCCCGTGCGCGAGTCAAACAACTCTAACCCCTTTTTGCCCACAAGGATCGCGAGGCGGTGAGCCTGGGGGTCCGCAATCTCAGCAAGAGCAATGCCTGCCAGGGGAACACTCCCACGTCGCGCACCCGTGCGTGGGTCGATGAAAGTGAGCGTCGATCCAATTCCTTGCGTGTTGATGGCAAATGCACGTCCCGCAGGCGCGTCCACGGCGAGGTAGGCGTTATAGTCTCCAGCGACCGCCCAGGTTCCATCCCCGGTTGGCGCCGCCACAACGCGGATCGTTGCGGCTCGTTGGCTCGGGATGAGGAGGGCATGCGGCGTGAGGACGGTAGCAGCCCCATCACGAATCGACGCCTGCACGACAGATCCTGCCGAGAGGACCGCCACGGAGAGGGTAGCCGCCGCGAACAGGCGCATCGGGGCGGTCCAGTCACGGCGAGTGCGAGATGCGGGGGTGGCCGACGACGAACGAATGAAAGGTGTACTTGGGTCGCACATCATGATATCGGCCTCCAGGACATGATACAAGGTGATCGCTGGCGACAAAGCTGCCAACGATTGAGGCGGCCGAATGGCCGCCGGGTCCGCTGCTGTGGATATACTAACGGCCCACCACAGTAGCCTGGCGTCCTGGCGGCACGCCCTCACTCAAAGGAAAGCGCGCGATCGCCGGCGGCTTCGTGGTCCCGTCGTCACCGTTCTTACAGGTTGTGCTGAGCGATCCGCTGCCAGCCGGGTCGGGCCGAAACTTGGCGAACAGATGGTTTGTGCAGGTTGCCAACCTCGACACGCTATCGCACGTCGCGGTAGCCAAGGCGGCCTGTGTGACGAACAATCGCGTGTCAACCGGCGAAATTTGGATCGAATCGTGTGACCGCTGTGTCAACGGTGGTCCTCGCGGGATTCGAGAAGTTATTCACGCGCCCACCGATAATAAAACCTATGCCCGAATTGTCTTGAGCGATCGCCCCCCTGGTGAAAGAATCCTCTGCGGGGACGGAACTATCAATTCCGAACCGACTCCACGAACCGGAGCGAACATCGTACTTGTCAACTTCTCCCGTAGCCCCCTGACCATCGGTCCGCCCACGGAGGACGATTATGTTGCCCTCCGCATCTGTCATCGCACTCGTATCGTAGCGCCAGGTAGGTAGTGGGCGCAGCGACTGCCATGTCTTCAGTACTGGGTCGAAGGCGTATACTTGGGCATGCGATCTATCAAGGGCTTCGCCTCCCACCGCAACGATGCGTCCGTCGGTGAGGGCGACGGCGGCCCCTTCTGTGGCCGATTTCGGCGGAGCGGGGGCTAGCGACCACATATTCGATGAGGGATCGTAGACCTCGGTGGGATCAACCTTTTGTCCGTAATATCCGATGCCGCCGATGACGTAGACCTTGCCGTCTTGACCAACCGTCGCCGAAGCGTTCTCGCGTGGCTGAGGGAGCGGCGCGAGCGTTGACCACCGTCCTTGCCCTGCATCATAGGCGTAAACGCCACTAGTCGCCGCCTGTTCATCCGACTGTCCTCCTATAGCGAGTATGCGGCCATCATGCAAGGTTACCGCAATAGGGGCTGATAGCGACAGGGGAAGTGGCGCAACCGGTGTCCATCGCTTGTCGCCCGGCCGCAGTGCGAGAACCTCTGCTGTCCTGGACTGGGTTATGACGCCCCCCGTCGGGACATCGCTCGAGACCAGGCCCCCTATCGCGTACAAACGACCGTCGGTGCCATACGCCGCTCCCAAATCGGATCGCTCTAGTAGAGGTAGAGGCGTGAGCTTTGACCATCGAGTGCGGATGTCGATCATCCTCTGGCCGACAGCGGGATACACCTCGTTTCCGCTGGCATAGGAAACGATCATCTTAAACTGGTATCGCCCGCTCAGCACCCAGTCGATCGGCCAACTATACTCCCATGCGGACCCCTGCAGATGTTTAAACGTACCCAAGGCGAAGTTCGGGTCGGACGGTGCCGTCACATCGAACTGCAATATCAGTGGGCGTGGCAGGCGCCGCCCATAAATCGTCCCCTTGAAGACAAGCGGCTGGCCTGGCAGGACGCTGACCGTCTGTCCCGAGCAAGGTTCATCGATGGTGATTGTCGGGAAGGGAACCGTCGGTGGCCCTTCATTACTGGCTTGAGTGAAGGTGGATCGGCAGGCATGGGGTGAGGGCACGCGCGGTGGTGCTGGTGGTGATTCTTGCGGCAAGACACCCTGCCATGTACCGGTGTGCTGTATTGAGATGTCGGTGACGTCGATCTCTACTCGATCGCCCGGCATTGCCACCCGATGACCCCGGCCATAGGCGCCCGCAAACCCATCTATCACGATGCGCTCATAGCTCCACGACGCATAGCGCAATGTGATGGGGTTACCATCCACACCGGCTTCCCATCCGCGGGTCAGGTCGCGGAACGCGAACGCCGCGCAGCAAAGGTTGCCCTCGTACGGTAGGGAGCGTGGCGCCGATCCAAGGTTCTTGCCCACCACGACGATACGAAGATCACGGCCTGTCCCCTTGAACTGCACCGCGTTAATGTGCGGTTCGATATCCAAGTGTCGACCACCGTCGATGCGTCTAAGGTTGAATCGAGCGTAAGCAGCCCGTTTCGCGCTTGTCTCCGTCCCACCGGTTGTGAAGGTTCGAACACCCGAGACGATGGCCTGGATGAAGAAATGTGCTCCAGTCAAAGTATTCGCTTGGGCAGGGATAACAGTTTTTGCCACGAACGACCCTTGATTGTCGCTCCGAACCGATCCCTTGGCATGCAACGACACGCTTGCCTCACAAGCCGGCTGGATGCCCGCACACAATGATAGTGATAGCGCTTGCCTCGGATCGTATCCTTTACCTCTGATGGTGATAGCGTCTCCAGGCACTCCTCTATCCGGCACAGGGGAGATGGAGGGGGTCGAGGGTAGCCTCCCACGCCAGGTCGTATCGTGTTGCGTGGCGACATCTGTGATGTGGAGCTCGACGCGGTCGCCTGGAGACACCACGTGACCATCATGACCATAGCCTCGGCCAAAACCGTCGATGACGATGCGCCTGTCGTTCCATGACGCATAGCGCAACGTGACGGGATCACTGTAGTCGCCGTAGCCGCCGGCTCCCCAATAGCGGGTCAGGTCGCGGAATGCGAACGCCGCGCAGCAGAGGTTGCCCTCGTACGGTAGGGAGCGTGGCGCCGAGCCGAAATCTTTGCCGATGACAACGATGCGGAGATTGCGCCCCGTCCCCCCGAAGTGTACGGCGTCAATGCGCGGAGAAACATATATCCTCCGACCGCCGTTGGTTGCCGCCCAATCTTCCTCGAGATGCACGAGGTCGGGTGACCCCAACCCTGTCGCCGCATCCCATCCCGGCCCTACGCTGATGCCAGCGGAATGTTCATTGTGCCCAAACGCTGTTATGTCGTGGAAGTCTCTGCTGTAGACGCTAGGAATGCTCGCCAATCGGTAAAGACCAGGAGCCATGAATCCTGTCGACGGCTTGTGATGGTCGATGAGGTACTGCTCCAGATCGGCGGCCATTCCAGCCCACAAAGGTGTGGCGATGCTGGTGCCAGCTTGAGGAACTATTTGACCGTCCACGTAGACAAGAGCGGCGCGGGGCTGGATATCCCCAAAAGCGGCGACGTCGGGGACAAGGCGTGCATCGCTTAATGAACAGTCGGGAACGAGCATAGTGACGCCGCCTTGCCACGACTTTCGCCGGTAATATGAGTGATGTAGTTTGTCTCTCAGGAGATGGCGCTTATTATCTAGGCGATGACTGTTGTCGGGAGGCGCGTCGAGCGCACAACCGCCGCCTGAGGATTGGTAATCACTAACTTTGGGATTCTCGGAAGCTCCAGGATGATAGAGCCCCCAGGCTCGCTCGTAATAGGAGGTGCCAGACGAGGAGGACGTGCGCTCAAGGTTTGTCCCGCCGACGGCGACCACGTCAGCGCTTTCTGCCGGGAATGCTGCAGCAGTCGGTGTCTTTTTTCCGTTCATATAAGGACATATGAAGGTAGGGATAGAGTCAGTGCTACTCGAAGGAATGCACCCGGAGTTCGGACCGTAGTCTCCAGTATCGAAGAAAAACGTCTGCTACTGCCCCGCCGCAGTATGGAGCAAGCCCGCAATAGTATCGTATGTCCCTGCGTAATCGTTTGCCTTTCCCGGATTTCCCGGAAACGTATATTGGTACGTAAACCAACTGGGCAAGTACCAACTATTGGTCACTACCTTGACATGCTTGACCTCGTTGACTGCGGCACTCACGGCGTAATGATAAAACGACGGGTCCGGTATACCCTTGGCCTTGGCTTGGTTGTGAATCGGCACGAGCCAAACCACGAGATGGCTGCCCGGTGCCATGGCGTGCGCGTACTCCACATCCATCGCGAGTTCGCCACGCGTGTCGCCATTGGCCCCGGCGTGGTCCTTTATGTCGCCGATGAATCGCCACTCCACGGTGTCCGGCCCGCTCGTTCCAGGGATGAGTGGCGGGGTGTGGGTAAGGTGAGCGAACATGGTCAGATCCTGGCTCCTGAGAGGCATACCGCCCAAGATGACGCCAATGGTTTGGTCATGCGCATTGCCATGCACATCATAAGCCATCTGAAAATCATGGGGACCATACAGATCGGGTGAGGCTGGTGGTGTCACTGATCCCTTTACGAATCCGTAGCGTATCCCATCCGGATGACGCCGGTATAGTGATCCATGCTCATACACGTCAAAACTTAGTGACACATTACCTAGATGATGGGGTATGAACGCATCGCAAATATAGAGGACTCCATGGCTGATGGGGTTCATGCCAGGGCCAGGGCCAGTGCGAGGCACTGTCTTCAGGGCATCGTGCGCCGTTACCGTGCATAACTTCATCCAATGGTTTCGAAATTCGATATAGAACACAACAGATTGAGAAGATGCGTCGCCGTTTGTCACATTTGCCACAGCATCCAGGACACTCAATTCGATCGGCTCCTGAGCGGGCAACGAGAATTTATTGCGCGGAGTTGGCTCAAACCACCTCAGTGTCTCGCGTCCGGCACTGGCTAACGTCCCGCTTGCATGCTGTAGCGCAGCGGCACCCGTTGCTGCTGATGGCGAGTATTTCGTCTCCGCAGCCATCTGGGGCAAGAGGGTTATACCCATTGTGACGAACAAAGCGACGACGCACGCGCCCAAACGATGTAGACCGCCTGTCTCTTTGCCACCAGAGCCTATCGGTCTCCCAGTGTTGCCACCCTTCGCCATGTCACACCTCCCACTCGACTGTTTGATTGCTATGACGGCTGGTCCGTATCATAGAGATACTGGTCGAGCGTGTCAAAAGCCGCCGGGTGTGGGCTGTGGGTCGTGATCCGCAGCCCGCATCTGATTATGAACAAAACGTCGTCGGACGATCAAGGTACCCGCACGATGTATACGGCCGGTACGTTCGCATCGCCGGTCAGCCCGCTATGTACGGTGGCATTGCCTGACCAGATAACCGTTGTGGGATGCCCCACATTAGCAGCGACAAGGGAAACGTTTTGTCCCTCATTTGGTTGGGCCGACCCGGCGAACACCTCACCTCCATCATCCGGGTAGACAGCCAGACCGTCCTCAAGCCGCACACTATTAGGATTACTATGGGGGACATTGACGAGGAGGAGGCCGTTACCCGCTGCAATCGGGCTGCCAGAACTCGGATGGAATATAAGAAAAGGGTCTCCACATTTCGGCTCCCAGAGTGGTACGACCACACTATGTCCCGGTTGCAGCTGTTCGATGCCACATCCAAGTGGTGCGCACCCTATGAAGCCGATGCCACGCTTTGTATCGAGCACCAAGGTCTGCTGTTCCTTGAATTCTTTGGCTATTCGTACGAGATAACTATTCCCCCGACCGATTTGCGCGCGCATCGCGCCCGTCGTCGTGTCGTATATCACAACGTCGTTCCCCGGCGCGAGCGCCCACAGTCTTCCATGCCGGGGGTCAACGGCCATCGTGACCGGCTTGTAGGGGATATCCCGCGTGAAGGACGGGTGGTGGGGACGGGTGTCGAAAAACTTTAGAATCGCCTTGTCAACGTAGTTGGACTCCAGCACGACAAAACGATGGTGCGGACCGTCCATCCAGAATTGGCTTGTGGTATAGAAGATGTCGTCCTCCAGCGCCTGCCATCCGAGATCGGCGCCCGATGGGCTTACTCTCAGAAATCCAGTATCAAAGCCACTTAGCACTTCGAAGAAGACATTGCCCGTTGTGGGATCGATAACCGCCGGAGCTTTGAGATATATCAACGTAGTACTTAGACCATACGATTGGAAATAAATGTCCCAGAGGACGCGACCGTTCGAGAGATCAACGCTCAAGATCCTGACACCAGTAGTATTCGGATCATTCTCTAGCAGCAAATACCCCCGCTCGCGGATGGAATCCACACCGAGGGAGATCACCTGTGCCTGGACAGTTCCTGTCCGCACCAGACGCCCACGTGCCGTGTCAACCACCGCGTACCCCGCATCAGTATTGTGCATCGAACCGGCGACGAATAGACGGGAATGAGCAGCATCGAAGGCTACTCCTGCGTCTGGGAATAGGGAGTGGGAACCATTATTGTTGAGCTCGTCTCCCACGTTCGGCTGTATACCTGTCACAATAGTTTTGATGGGTGCCAATGGAGCCCGTGCTCCCGTTTGAGGCCCACGCCCCGGGTTCGAGGGTGTTGGCCGTATGGTTGTTTGAACGAGTGCGCGACCGTTCCAAACGTACGTGAAGCGCATTATAACTGAGACATATCCGTTTGTTAGCTGGGTAGCATCGTGACCGCCAACCATAAGGACCCCACCGGTCGTCTGATACTCGTCGACGCCAAACATTGTCCTCGGCCGCGGCGACCATGTGGGAGGGATGTCCGCGATTTGTAAGACATGCCCGTTTTGAATGGCAAAGACGAATATGTGCTCATGTGAAATGTGCTCATCCGTTCCAGGTTGCAAGCAGTCGTACTTGATTAACGCGACCGAGCCGAGGCTGGCAAGACGCCCATAGACAGGTGGGCCTGCGAGCTGAAATGTCGTGGAGCCAACTGTAGCGTGTCCATTATGCGCCCGGAAACGACGGGGGTGTGACGCGTAGCACGTGCTTGTATAGGCCATCTCGTCCCACGAAACGGCGTTCAGGCTCGATGCGGCGATCGAGGCTTCGTGAGCCGCAGCTACCATGACCATCGGTTGCGTAAGGACATGTGCTGCGGGCCGCTCACGTGCGCCCGTCTCTGTCGCATGCGGCGACAGGATCGATCCTGTCGCCAGGAGTAGGATGACAGCACAGATGCTCAGCCTTCCCACGCCATACGTCCCCTTGTCGCCGTTGCCACTAGTCCTCCGCACGTTGCCGTCTTGCGTCATGTCGCATCTCCATCTATTTGTTCCGTTGCCATAATGGCTGATCCTAATAATACGGACACCGGTCGAGTCTGTCAAAAGTCGCCGGATGTGGGCCATGGGTAGTGATCCGCAACCCGCACCCGCTGACCAGATGATGATACCAGCAGGGCGTTACACGAGCGTTACACGCTCACCCGCCACACGATTGACAGCCAGGCAGCCAGTCGCTTACAGTGATGCCAACCGGTTGGCGATGGGCGGGCGTGGAGGAGGGCGGCATGACCGACGAGGGGCGACGGGGTGACCCGTGGCAATCCGACACGGCGCAGCCCCCTACCCTATGGGTTGCCACCCTCGGCCGCTTCTCGGTGCGTAGCAGCGGCGTGCATGTCCCCGATCGGTGGGAGCGGCGGCATCGCGGTGCCATATTCAAGGCCCTGCTGGTCGCCCCGGGCATGCGCCTGGGCCGCGACGAGCTCATCGAGCGATTCTGGCCGCTGGCTAAAGACGGCCGCGGGAGTCTGCGCGTCGGCCTGACGGAGTTGCGTGATCTCCTGCGGCCCCGAGGCGGCGCGTTCTCCGGGTCGCCGGCGCTACGGGTCGAGGACGCCGAGGATAGCGTCACTCTCGTCGCCCGCCTCGGAGACGGGCCCGATGCGCCCGTCATACCGCTCGAGGAATGGTACGACGTGGCCGCGTTCGAGCGGGCGGCGCGCGCGGGAGGCGACGAGGAGGCTGTCCGCGCGGCGCTCGCGCTCTATGGCGGCCCTTTCCTGCCTCACGACCTCGCCATCGACGACCGCTGGGAGGGGCGGCCCGTGCAGGCGACGCGGGAGAAGCTGCGGCGGGTGGCGGTCGACGTGCGGCTGCGCGCGGCCGATGCCGCCGCCAGTCGTGGCGACAGTGCGGGCGTGGAGGCTGAGCTACGTCTGGTGCTGGAGGAGGACCCGACCCACGAAACGGTGGCCGTGCGCTTAATGGGGACGCTCGCCAGCCGCGGCGACGTCGCCGCGGCCATGCGCGTCTATCAGGCGACGGAGCAGGCGCTCGGCGCGCTCGGCCTGTCGCCGTCCGGCGAATTAGCGGATGCCCGCGCACGCCTGACCGCGGAGAGGGGACGGCCCGCCGCGCCACCCGCGCGTCACGGCCGTGTCCGCGGGCCGACCAACCTGCCGCCGGCCCCCGGCCACCTGGTGGGCCGCCTGCGGGAATACAACGAGGCGCTCGCTGGCCTCACCTCGGCGCGGCTGCTCACGCTCACGGGAGTCGGTGGCTGTGGCAAGACGCGCCTGGCCCTGGCGGTCGCCGAGAAGGCGAGGACGCTGTTCCCCGACGGGGTGTGGCTGGTCGAGTTGGCGCCCGTCGCCGATCCGGGGGTGATCGCCGGCGCGCTCGCCTCGGCGGTGGGCGTGAGCGCGTCGCGCGACCAGTCACCGCGCGACGCGCTCGCCGAGGCCTTCCTGGGATGGCGGTCACTCGTGGTCCTCGACAACTGCGAGCACCTCGTGGCCGCCTGCGCGGCCCTGGCCGGCGACCTGCTGCACACGTGCCCCGGCCTCACTATCCTGGCGACCAGCCGCGAGCGCCTGGGCCTGACCGGGGAGATCGTGTATCCCATTCTCCCACTGACCATTCCACCCACGGACGCGGTGGGGCCGACCGAGATCGAGTGGTACGAGGCGTCGCGCCTGCTCGTGGAGCGCGCGGCCGCGTTGGGCGTGCGGCTCGACATCAACGAGCGGACGGCGCCCATCATTGCCGCCATCGTCCGGCGCCTCGACGGCCTGCCGCTGGCCATCGAACTCGCCGCGGCGAGGCTCCCCGCGCTCTCCGCGCCCGAGGTGCTTTCCCGCCTCGACGACCGCTTCGGCCTGCTCGCGCCGGGACCCCGGTCGGCGCCACACCATCAGCGGACGCTGTTCGAGACTTTGACGTGGAGCTATGACCTGCTGGATGAGGACGAACGACGTTGGCTCCGCCGCCTCTCCGTCTTCGCGGGCGGTTGGACGCGGGAAGAGGCGGAGTGGGTCTGCGGCGATAGCCACGATGGGGAAGAGGCGGAACTTAGGCCGGCGTCGGTATCGGCGTTGGCGGCCGCGGACCCGTTGACCGCGCTCGTGGAGAAAAGCTTCGTTCAGGCGTGGGATGCCATGGAGGAGCGGCGGCGCTTCGCGATGCTGGAAACGGTGCGCGCGTACGCGTCGGACCGGCTGGTCGAGAGCGGCGAGGCCGAGGAGACACGGCGGCGACACGCGGCCTGCATGATCGCGTTGGTCGAGCATGAGGCGGCTGGGCTTACCGGTCCGCGGCAAGAGCAATGCCTGGAACGCATCGGTGGGATGCACGACAACGTGCGGGCCGCGCTCGCATGGGCGCGCGATCGTGGCGAGCCGGAGATCGGCATGCGCCTCGCCTCCGCCGTCTGGCGCTTCTGGCTCGTCCGCGGCCCCCTCAGCGAGGGACGGGCCTGGCTCGACGCCCTGCTTGCGCTCGACGGGCCGGTCGCTCCCGCGGTGCGGGCCGGCGCGTGCGAGGCCGCGGGCAAATTGGCGGGGGCACAGGGCAACCAAACGTCGGCGGAGGCGTTGCTCGTGTGCGCGCTGGCATTGTGGGAGGCACTCGGCGACGAGGGAGGGATCGCCCGGACGCGAGCGGGGCTCGCCAACGCGGCACTGGCTCGCGGCGACCTCGACAACGCGCGCGCCGGCTATGAAGCGGCCATCGCGCTGGCGGCGCCGGGGAATGCGCGTGACAGCGCGACCTGGCACAACAATCTCGGCGTGACGTATGTGCGGCGCGGCGACCTCGATGGGGCCGAGCGCGCCTGGCGCGCCTGTCTGCCCTTATTCGAGGACCTCGACGACAAACGATCGGTCGCCATCATCCTCGACAATTTGGGCGGTATCGCGACCGTGCGCGGCGATCTCGAGGCAGCCTTCGCCTTGCACGGTCGCGCGCTCGCGATCAAGCGTGGCATCAAGGACACGAGAGGTATCGGCGTGACGCTGCATAACATGGGGTCCATCGCCTTCAAGGATGGCGACTACCGGCGGGCGCGAGACCTGTTTGCCCAGGGCTTCGCCGCCCTGGAGGAGGTGGGATATAGGGGTATGGCGGCCATGGCGTTGGCGAGCCTGGCGGACGCGGCCCGGGTGATGGGCGACACCGTTGCGGCGCGCGAAGAGTACGCGCGCTCCCTGACGCTGGCGGAGGAGAGCGGCGACCGTGGGCTCGTCGCGCACTGCCTCGACGGTGTCGCCGTCCTGCTCGCGGCGCGCGGCTGGCGCGGCGATGTCATGTCGGCGGCGCGCCTGTTTGGCGTCGCCCATGAACTGCGGGAGGCGAGCGGTACGGCGTCCGTGGCGCTGGACATGGAGGAGATGTATAAGCACGATGTCGAGACGGTCAGAGAGGCTCTTGGAGCCGACGCATTCGCAACCGCGTGGGCGGACGGGCGCGCGATGGAGGTGACTGTCGCGATAACTCTTGCCCTGGATGGATGTAGCATCCCCTGACGTCGGAAACGCCGCAGGCCGGGCACGTGTCAATCCCAGGGCTTGAGGCGTCGCCAGGGGCGTTTCTGGGTCCAGCGGGACTGGACCCGCACCGACCAGCGGGTTTACCGGGGGGTGCGATGGTAGAGCCACGGTACAAAAGGAAAAAAGAGGTAGGGAATGTCGGATCGGGACTCAGACAATGTGTACGAGAGCGGCCGGAACAGGAGCGACGATGCATTCAACCAGCAGCAAGAGCGATATGGTGCCGGAGTCGATGCATTGGGGGCGTACCAGCGCGGGCAGGACATCGCCCTCGCTGCGTGGGCCACCGCCCGCGACGAGCCGCAACGATCAAGGTCGTACACGCCAAGCGCCCCGAGTTCTTCAAGTGAGGGGTGGGAATCGGGAGGTGGCGACTACTCCGTGAGCTGGTCGAGCCCCGCGCTGGCAGCGGCAACGGCTCGGTATGAGCGCCGCAAGCATGCCCCGATGTCTCCCTTGCGCGTGGTTGGCGTCCCCCTGCTCATAGTCATCGCGTTGCTTGCGATGAGGCCGGGCGCGTTAACTCTGGTCCTCGCTACCGTGATCCTGGTGAAGGCCAGCGACAATGCGCTGAAGATGTACCACGCGTGGCGCGCGAGTACGACGCTTAACAACGGATGCAGGGGTGTCATACTCGAGCACGTACCTTCTGCCCCGACCGTTACGCATGTCCCGCCCTACGCCGTGCTAACCACCGCGCCTGAAACAAGGGTATGGACAATCGGACTCACAACTTGCCTTCAGCTTGGCCTGATCCTTACGCCCAGCCTGCTTGTCGTAGGCGCCGAAAGCCCTAGCGCCAGTAGCAGGGCAACGACCACGTCTGTGGTTACTAGCAACAGTCATTCTAAGCCATCTTGGTTGGTCAAAGTCAACCTGTATCGTACTGCTGCCGGACTTGCTCCGATGACTGACCAACCTGCATGGGATATTGGGCTCAAGCATCACCTCCGATACATGGCCCTCACGCCGAAGCGCTATTTTACTGGGCCATACCAGAGCCTGCACACTGAGAATCCAGGCAGTCCTTACTACACCAAAGATGGAAGTAAGGAGGCGGGAGCAAGTGATCTGCTGCCAGGCTATGCAGGTTATGGAGGAGGGACTGCCATCCGGGCCCTAGACTATTGGCTCCAGGCGCCATTTCATGCAATAGGCATGCTCCGCCCGCAATTGCGTCAGGTCGCGCTTGCCTATGACCCGTCGACCGGAAGCGCCGGGTTGGACGTTATCAGCGGGTTAGATGGGAGGGCGCCACGGCCAACGAAACCCACCTTGTTCCCCGGTCCACGGATGGCGACCGATCTCACAACGTTCCCTGCTGGTGGAGAGTGGCCGAATCCACTGGAGACGTGCGGATGGACGACCGTCGGGACCGTCGGACTGCCGTTGATCGCCCTGCTCTTGCAGGACCCAAGCAGCACGCTGAGTGCATCGCTCACGGGTCCGGCAAGGCTTTACGAAACGAGCCAGCGAGGGGATCTCTGCATCGTTGACGACCACACCTACCGCTCTTCCAATGGCATATACGGCCCAAACGGCAAAAGGATTCTCACGGGGGATCACGCCGTGTATCTCATTCCCCGGCTGCCCTTGAACATGGGCGCCTACCACATCAGCATCAATCAGCCGGGGCTCGCCACTATCGCTTGGTCTTTTCAGGTTCAACCCACGACGATCCATGTCCCCGGAGATGAAGCTACTATCGCGGCAGCATTAGGAGACGCGCAACCTGGGGATACGGTGCAACTGGGAGGCGGCGCCTTCGCCGGGAACCTAACGGTTCCCGATTATGTGCGCCTGCGGGGTGTTGGGATCGATCGCACCCGGATTTTGGGCGCCGGACACGGAAGAGTGATAACCCTTGGCGCCGGGAGTATCCTCGAGCGATTGAGCGTCACAGGCAGTGGCAAGGATTACTGGGACGCAGGAGTGTTCATTGGCGATAAGGCTGGGACGATTAGGCAGATACATAGCTACGGAAACTCGATTGGCATCGCCATCTACTGCTTTGATGCCCTGTGCAAGGGACAGTCGATCGTCTCGAACGCCATCATCGATGACAACGAGAACGGCGGCGTCCTCGTTGAGCGCCAGGCATTTCGCGCCGTCAACGATTCGCTTGTGAACAATGGGCAAGGTTTCGGTGGACAGTTCGGCAGTGGCACAGTCATCGAAAACAGTATCGTGGTAGGCAATAAGGCTGCCGGGATCAGCAGCGATGTCGAGGCAAGGCATCTCACCGTCGCTTTCAACGATCTCTACCGCAATGGAGACGACTATGTCGGCGTTAAGCCTGGACCCGGCTCACGATCAATCGATCCATTGTTCGTCAATATGCCAACTGGTAACTTTCATCTCGCGGCCAACTCCGGCTGTATCCACGGCGCCGATCCCGTTCTTGCAATAGCTGGCTACAAAGATCAAGGACAGCTTGGCGCTTACGGTAATATGCCCACGGATGCACACAGATGATGGCTTGTTGCCCCGGTGCTCAGGGATGCCGACATACTAACTCATCGCTTATCGTTCGCGCAAATTGAAAGTGAGTTCGGCAGCTGGAAGGACGACCAAGACCAACGCTCGGCTAATAGTCATCAGATCATGGTGGCGACAGGGCTACTATAGTAGCGCAACGTAGGACTGGAGGTGCGGCGGTGAGTGACAGAGATGGGGATTATGCGTGGGAGATGCAAAACGCCAGGGGTAATTATGCGTCAGACACGCAGCGCTCGTACTACGACGACAGGATTGATCCTCAGCGTAATTACAACGATAGCTCTCGCAGGGCCTTGGACAAGTGGCACGATGACACGCCCTCGCCGTCGAAGGGGGGCGGATCCAGGCCAAGTAGTCCAAGTACTTCTGAGGGGTGGCCATGGGAGGGAGGTGGCGCCTCGGGAAACGGGTCGGGCCCCAGCTGGAATAATGCGACCGACCAACCTTATCTCTTGAAGCGAGTCGCAAGATCCCCAGTGTACATGCTCAGTATCCCCCTTTGTCTGGCGGCGTTTTTTCTATTTCAAGCTCTGTTACAACAGAGCAACGATGCAGGAAACAGCAAGACATGTCTATTCCTTGCTGCCGCTTGTCTGATGATAGCTGGCTACAGGGCCGGGGATATTTACCGCACAAGGCGCGCCAGGACAGGCTCAATCTACGGCTGCCCGGTTATTACTCCCGAGCAGGTTATCCCCCCGCAAGGCGCCTCGCACGTCCAGCCCAACACTACGTCCATGCCTACGACCGGAGCCTTAATCGTATCGACATCCCCAGGGGCGCGGCCCCGGACAACACAAGGCAACGTGCATACCCCGCCGACTACCATTCGCCCGTGATTAGTTCATCCTTGTAATAATGGAGGTCCTTGCCGCATGACTGATGGCTGCAGGTCGCGGGCATCGTGGCGCTGGCCTATCTGGCCTCGCTGCTGACCACCTACCTGCCGGCCTGGCAAGCGTCGCGCATCTACCCCGCCGAGTCCCTGCGCTACGAGTGAGACCCGCAAAGTATCCCTGCCGTCCCGCGATGCAGCCCTCGCTCACCATCCGGTACATGTCGAGCGAGGGCTGGGTTGGCGTGTACCACGCCAACCCAGGGCAAGGACTCGTTATTGCGCAGCGTCATTACGTGCTGATGAAGGGTTTGCTGAACGATTAATCGGCGGCCTAGTGCGTGGGCGCATCGTGGCGTTAAGGATGACAGAGCCAAGCAGTGAGGTGATGTTTACAATCGCTAAGAGGCCGCCAATTGTATCATGCCCATTCAAAATTAAGACAAATGCACCGATCAAGATCGCTATATTTAGAAGCAACGCATAAGCTATTCCAAATCGAGCAGTCCTGATCTCAGATTTCGCAACCTCAAGTTCGAGTTGCTGCCGGTGCGCCACTTGCTGTTCCCACATCTTGATGATTTGTTCGGCCGAACCGGGCGAGATCTCTTCATAACGGCGTAGGAAGTCAGGATTGGGAAGTGGACCCTGTTCGGTTCGTTGAAAGTTATCCTGATCGGGCGGCGGATACTGTTGGGATGTCATAATCTGTATTCCCTATTGAAGCACAGTCTTTCTACTATGTTGACATGGATGGATCGGCTCTGACCTACTCATCTAGAGCCACGTGACGTACCCGTAATAACAGTGAGCCAGTCGGAGAAAAGTATGTCTCCATCGGTGCGATTCAATTGCAGTTGTGAACGAATGCTGCTTGACCTGCCCAACGATATGAAGGCAAATACCCTTGCTTGAATGGCAGCCAGTTGTCTGATTACGTCGACAATCTCGGTACGCGCAGTTGGTGGAGAAACCGAGTTATCAAGTTGCACACGTTCTCGCACGGGTTCCACTGTACGACTATTGACACCTACTTGTTGGATTATTGCGATAGCTTTCTCTATTTCATCCTGGCTTGGCTGGGTCGAGAGTTGCAACTGTGCTAGCACTTCACCGGATTCAGACCGCAACTCGAACATCTGAAGCGGTAATACAGGTTTTACACGATTCAAAGTCCACGAAATCGCAACTGCCAACACACTAGCCCCTACACCAAGGAGTATTGCGACGAGTACTGCACCCAGAACGACCATTACGCCCCCTATGGTAATACCAATGTTGCTACGATTTCAGATGGACGCACACCAACAGCCTCCAGATGACATCAAATACTTTGTGCTTAAGGTGCGCTACTAGATGCACTACCCTTTGGCAGCGCCGTTGGGACAGTTTGCCGTCTCGCCAATATAGCACTCTTTCTTTCAACAAGCACGATACCAATTACATATGTAATAACGCCTAGAACCTGCGATAAATGGAACGGTGGAATTGTTAGGTCATGCCGCGGTGTGCAAACTTGAATATCTGGTTCGAGCAGACTGATACCGAGAGTGACCGTCCATAACATTATCGACAAAAGCAACCCAATTAGGCACCATTCAATGAACTTATCTTCATCCTTTGCAACAATCTCTCCTCCATATAGCTTGGCTGCGGTTTGCAGTTCCGCCGGAGCCTCCACGATTTTCTCACGATGTGTGAGCGGGGCAATGAAGGCTATACCAATCGATGCAAAGGTGGGTCCCGCAAACTCCAACGCCTTAACGCTTACCTGTGAGGTTGCAAAACATGCGGTTGTCACGCGAAGTACGGCTTCTATAACAACAAGGATAAGAGGCACTATATAAATAGGTATCCTCCCAGGAAGATCAGCCCAGCGAGACATCATCCATTCCTGAACCTTACATTTGCCATAGGTCTCGGGGTGCGCGATTCAGTTCGGGATACACCGCTACACGCACGGCCCACGATGCCATCACCACTATGATACATCGTATTCGATAGAAGGCGGGAACTGCATTGCACTGGAACGCATGGCCCTGGGTCTGGTGGTGGGCATCGCCGCGTTGGGCGTCGTGGCCACGCGCTCGGTCGTGGAGTGGCGGCAGCAGATCGGCATGCTGCGCGCCATCGGCTTCAAGCGGTGCATGGTGCAGGCCAGCTTCCTGCTGGAGTCCAGCCTGATCACGCTGATCGGGACGGCGCTGGGCGTCGCGCTGGGGCTGCCGCTGGCGGCGCAGCTGATCGCGCACTTTGCCAAGACGAGTCCCGGCCTGGAGGTCGTCATCCCCTGGCTGCAGATCGTCGGTATCGTGGCGCTGGCCTACCTGGCCTCGCTGCTGACCACCTACCTGCCGGCCTGGCAGGCGTCGCGCATCTACCCCGCTGAGGCTCTGCGCTACGAGTGACGCTCGCAAAGCATCCCTCGACAACGACGGCCCGTTTCTGCTACCATCGTATCCAGGGGACGCGGGTGGTCACGCGCGGCGCAGGGTGTGATGCAACGTCGGACATCTCAGGATACGGTGTACGAGAGGGATGGCCCATGCATCTTGGTCCGCGCGAGCAGGAGAAGCTGCTGATCGTCGTCGCCGCCATGCTGGCGCGAGAACGGCGCGCCCGCGGGTTGCGCCTCAACTACCCCGAGGCCGTTGCCCTCATCACGGCCGCGTTGCTGGAGGGCGCGCGGGATGGCCGCTCCGTCGCCGATCTGATGAGCCATGGCCGCGCCATCCTCACCACCGCGGACGTGATGGACGGTGTCGCGGAGATGATCGCGGAGCTCAGCGTCGAGGCCACCTTCCCCGACGGCACGAAGCTCATCACCGTGCATCACCCCATCGCCCCCGTGCTCGACGGGGCATCCGGCGGGGCTCCGGGCGAGGTCCCCGGTCCCGGCGCTGTCCCCGGCGAGGTGCTGCCGCGCGAGGGGACGGTCATCCTCAACAGGGACCGGGCGGCGCTCACCATCGCCGTCGCCAATACGGGCGACCGCCCCGTGCAAGTCGGTTCGCATGCGCACTTCTTCGAGGCCAACCGCGCCCTGCGCTTCGACCGCGCCGCCGCGTTCGGCTGCCGGTTGGACATCCCCGCGGGCACGGCGGTGCGCTTCGAACCCGGCGAGGAGCGCCCGGTCGGCCTGATCCCACTCGGCGGGAGGCGCGAGGCCATCGGACTCAACGGCCTCGTCGACGGGCCGCTCGATAGCCCTGGCGCGCGCGAGACGGCCCTGGCCCGTGCCCGCGACAGGGGCTTCCTCGACGCGCCAGCCTCTCCTTCCTCTGCCCCCGTGCCAGGGGGCGAGGCATGAGCACGGAGTTGTCGCGCGCCGCCTACGCGCGCATGTACGGGCCGACCGTGGGAGACCGCGTCCGCCTGGCCGATACCGCGCTCGTGCTCGAGGTCGAGGAGGACCGCACCGTCTACGGCGACGAAGTCAAGTTCGGCGGGGGCAAGGTTATCCGCGACGGCATGGGCCAGGGCATCGACCGCGATGCGCTCGACCTCGTCATCACCAATGCCCTCATTGTGGATCATTGGGGCATCGTCAAGGCGGACATCGGCGTGCGCGCCGGCCGCATCGCCGCCGTGGGCAAGGCCGGCAACCCCGCGACGATGGACGATGTCTGGCCCGACCTCGTCATCGGACCCGGTACCGAGGTGATCGCCGGCGAGGGCCTCATCGTCACGCCGGGCGGCATCGACAGCCACGTCCACTTCATCTGCCCGCAACTCGTCGACGAGGCCCTCGCCGCGGGGATCACCACGATGCTCGGCGGCGGGACGGGTCCCGCGACGGGCACCAACGCCACGACCTGCACGCCCGGTCCCTGGTACCTCGCGCGCATGCTGCAGGCGGCCGACACCTACCCCGTGAACCTGGGCTTCCTGGGCAAGGGCAACGCGTCCCGGCCCGAGGGACTTGCCGCGCAGATCGAGGCCGGGGCAATCGGCCTCAAATTGCACGAGGACTGGGGAACGACGCCCGCCGCGATCGATTGCGCGTTGCGCGTGGCCGACCAGTACGACGTGCAGATCGCCATCCATACGGACACGATCAACGAAATGGGCTTCGTCGAGGACACCATCGCCGCCATCGCCGGGCGCACCATCCACACCTACCACACGGAGGGCGCCGGCGGCGGACACGCCCCCGACATCTTGCGCGTCTGCTCCCTCCCCCATGTGCTGCCATCCTCGACCAATCCGACGCGCCCGTACACGGTCAACACCGTGCAGGAGCACCTGGATATGCTGATGGTCTGCCACCACCTCGATCCCGCCGTGCCCGAGGATCTGGCCTTCGCCGAGTCGCGCATCCGGGCCGAGACGATCGCGGCCGAAGATATCCTCCACGACATTGGCGCCATCAGTATGATGAGTTCGGACAGTCAGGCCATGGGCCGCGTGGGCGAGACGATCATCCGGACCTGGCAGACCGCGCACAAGATGCGCGCGCAACGCGGGCCTCTGCCCGAGGAAACGGGCGACAACGACAACCGGCGCGCGCGCCGCTACGTGGCCAAGTACACCATCAACCCGGCCATCGCCCACGGCGTCGCGGCGCACGTCGGCTCGATCGAAAAGGGTAAGCTGGCCGACCTATGCCTCTGGCGGCCCGCCTTCTTCGGCGTCAAGCCGGAGCTGGTGCTCAAGGGGGGGATGATCGCCTCGGCCGCCATGGGCGATCCCGGCGCGTCGATTCCCACCCCACAACCGGTGCTGGCGCGCCCCATGTTCGCCGCCGCTAACCGGCGCGGCACATGCCTCACCTTCGTCTCGCAAGCGGCGCTCGACGCCGACCTGCCGGGGCGGCTCGGCCTGGCCAGCCCGGCCGTCGCGGTCGCGGGCTGCCGTGCCCTGGGCAAACGGGACATGGTGCACAACGACGCCACGCCCGCGCTCGAGGTTGATCCCGAGACGTACGACGTGCGGGCGGACGGCGAGCTGCTCACCTGCGAGCCCGCCGCCGTCCTGCCCATGGCGCAGCGATACTTTCTGTTCTAATGGACAACCTGCTCAACCTGCTGCACCTGGCCGATTCAGCCTTTCCGGTCGGGGCGCACGCGCACTCCTACGGCCTGGAGACGCTGGTGACGGAGGGCGCCGTGACGGACGCGGAGACGCTGCGGGCGCTGCTGCGGCTGCAGCTGTTGGCCGTGCTGGCGCGCACCGATCTGGTGGCCCTGCGCTGGGCGCATGACCTTGCCGGGACGCACAATGTCGCCGCACTGCGGCGCCTCGACGCGGAGTTGTCGGCGCTCAAGCCCGTGCGCGAGTGGCGCGAGGCCAGCAGCGGCGCCGGGCGACGCCTGCTATTCACGGCGCGGGGCTTCCTCGCGGCGTCGCCGGAGGGTGACAACGATGGACGGGACGGGGAAGCGGTCGCGGACGTCTTGGCGAGAGACGCCGACAATGCCGTCGTCGGTCCGCACCACGCTCTGGCCTACGGCGTCGTCGGGCGCGCGCTGGGCATCGACGCGGACGCCCTCGCGCGGGCGTACGCGTTCGGCGCCGTCGCGGCGTCGGTATCGGCGGCGGTCCGCCTGATCCCACTCGGACAGACGGCGGCGCAGGCGACCTTGCATGCCCTCAAGGGCGCCGTCGCGGAGGCCGCGCGCGTCTCCGCGACGCACCCCCGCGACGACATGGGCGGCGGACTGCCCTTACTCGACATTGCCGGCATGCGGCACGAGCGCGCCCCCGCGCGGCTATTCATATCATGAAAATGTGTTTCAGGTGCGTTGGAGGGCTACCCTCACCCCCCAACCCCCTCTCCCGTGCGCGGGAGAGGGGGAGACACCGCTCCAACGTAGGTAAAACAGACCCATATCATGAGAGGACGACGACGATGACGGAACGCTTGCACGTAGGGATTGGCGGCCCTGTCGGGTCGGGGAAGACGGCTCTGGTCGAGGCGTTATGCAGGAGGGTGGCCGATACGGTCGACGTCGCGGCGGTCACAAACGACATCTATACACGCGAAGACGCCGAGTTTCTGTTGCGGCGCGGGGTTCTGCCCGCCGATCGGGTGCGCGGCGTGGAAACGGGAGGCTGCCCGCACGCGGCCGTGCGCGACGACGTGTCGGTCAATTTAGAGGCCATCGCCGACCTTGCGCGCGCGCATCCAGGGCTGCGGCTTGTCTTCGTGGAGAGCGGGGGCGACAACCTGGCGGCCTCGTTTAGCCCCGACCTCGTGCAACGCTTCATCTACGTGATCGACGTCGCCGGGGGCGATAAGATTCCGCGCAAAGGGGGGCCGGGTATCGCGCGCTCCGATCTACTCGTCATCAACAAGATCGACCTCGCGCCGCACGTCGGGGCCTCGCTCGCGGTGATGGAACGCGACGCGCGGGCGGCGCGCGGCGACCGTCCGTTCGTCTTCAGCAACTTGCGCGACGGCGACGGAGTCGAGGACATCGCGAGGTACCTGCTGGCGTGGCTGGACCACGCCAACGCCAACGCCACCGATGCCAGCAGCGCCACTGGCGCTGTCGATACACACGCATGGGCTGAGCCCCACGGCCGCGACCACGACCATGACCATGCCCACGGGCACTGATGGTCCAAGCGGTGAAAGAACGGATCGGGCGACGACGCGCGGCTGTGTCGACCTAATCTTTGCGCGCGTCGGGTCGCGCACCGTCTTGCGGCGCCACCATAGCGTGGCGCCGCTGCACGTCCAGGGACTGCTGGTGAGGAGCGCGGCGGAGCGCGACTGCGCGGAGGTCGTGATCCTCAACGTGGCTGGCGGCGTGGTGGGCGGCGATACGTTCGACCAGCGCATCGCGGCCGAACCGGGGGCGACGGTCCGCGTGTTGACGGCCGGCGCCACGCGCCTCTATCGCGTCGCCGGACCCGTGCCCGCGCGGGCCACGACGGTGCTGCGCGTCGCCGCGGGGGCGCGGCTCGACTATCTGCCCGACGAGATCATTCCCTACGCCGGCGCACTGTATGAGAGCCGGATGGAGCTCGAGCTCGAGCCGGGCGCGCGCGCCATCGTGACCGAGGTAGTTGGGCCGGGCCGCCTGCATCGCGGCGAGCTCTTTGCGTATCGTCGCCTCACCTTGCGCGTGCGGGCCGATCAGGCTGGTGTCCCGCTGCTGCGCGACACGCTCACGCTCGATCCCGCCCTCTGGGCGTCGGGGCGGAATCTTGTCTTCGGCCCCCACACGCATATCGCGACGCTCTACGCCTTTGGCATCGCGATCCCCGCCGCGGCCATCGTCGCGGCAGAGCTGCACGCGCTGATGGAAGGCGCCGGCGTCCATGGCGGCGTCACGCGCGGGCTCCCGGGCGTCATCGTCCTGCGCGCGGCCGGGTCGAGCGCGTATACGCTGCTCCAAATGGTCCGCGCGGCCGCCGATTGCTGCCGCCGACACATGAGCGGGGAGTAGGCCTATGTCGTTGCCCCACCTCAACAAGGCATCAAGCGCGATCACCGATACCTCGAAGGGCGGACGCGGAGCATGCGCGGCTTCCAGCAGATCGGATGCGCTCAGGTCGTGTGCGACGGTCAGTGGTTCCACGACATGCAGTATGCGCGCGCATCAAGGCGGTATAGTGATTGAGCGACCACCTGGGCGCTTCATCACCACATAGCATGTCAGGAGTGGACCGAAACATGGAACAGCGGCGCATTGGGAATCGGCAGGTTAGTGAGC
>JAABUX010002619.1_pt1 | contig 25144 bp, 29 predicted proteins | sample 5561851 | NCBI WGS metagenome assembly JAABUX01 (sample SAMN10711883, study PRJNA513361) | rock metagenome | isolation source: Antarctica rocks | place: Antarctica: Victoria Land, Richard Nunatak red sandstone | collected 2016-01-03 | reverse complement strand
TGTGGTGGAAGTGGGGGTTAGGTGTGTGCGAGGGGAGCTTATGAGGGATGTAATGTACCTACCTTCTGCTGTGGCGAAGCGGATGGTGGGGTCTGCTGTGGTCATGGTGGGGCTAGATGTTGGGTGTCAGTGGGATTGGTCCTCAATGTTGCTAGTGCTGATGAGTAAGGCTCTGCTCTCAGTAATTATCTATCGGCGTAAAGATGATGCCTCGAGGCACGACAGAGCCATGGGACTGAATTAAGGTCTGTCAAGGTCTAAAAGATTGTTATTTGTGAATATCAAGAATATGCATCCTTAGCGGAAGGGCGAAAGGCGGACGCTAACACTAGCTCCAGCTAAGGGTGGAGTGGAACGCTTGGCAGGGGACGAGAACGACCTCATGCCGGTTTCCGTTTGCTAAAATTCATCCATCCATTAACGACAACCGGTATTCTGACATCGGTGCACACTGCATGGCAACCAAGCTCCACGTCAAGGCAATGTGATTCAGTACCCCCTCGGGAGGCTCCGAAAATTCTTGGAGCGACATGCCTCATGGGGTAAAGCACCTCTTCCCGAGTACACCTCGGGAGACCTTGTGGGTGGACCTCGCGGACAACATGGCGTTACCGCATGTCGACGAATTCCGAAGGAAATCTTTCTGTTGTCGTGAGCTGCTGTTTTCTGCGTCACAGGGACTCTTCAACATCTGAAATACACCAATTATTATGGAAACTACCTGCCGACCGGAAGCTCACCATATCCCGCCTGATAGCTTGACTGGTACCAAAGTCCATCCAAAGATTCTCTCCTTTGGCATTGTGGCAGAGGCTTTTCTACAACACATTCCCCTGCGCAGGACTTCGAAGCTGGTACTGCAAGAGAATGCAGTTCACGCGTGCCTACATCTCAACGATTTTCTAGCGTCGGCTTCCTGCTACTGCTCATTTCATGCTGAGTATATCAGTAGGGTAGCAATACAGCCGTGATACTTCGCAGCGGGCATGCTTTTGCTAAAGGTAGGTGGTCTACGTGATACAAGGAGGGTTGAGCCACACAAATCATCCTCCATGTGCGGGATCCCAACGTCTGTCACGGTGACGCTGGTATCTGTCAGGATAGGAGTGATTGGTTTGAGCGTACAGTGAGTCTAAGGTGAAGCAGGGATCCTCGCAGATGAATCAATCCTTTGTATATACTACATCGCTTCCTGTCTTCATCTTTCTTGCTTTTGCTAATGATCCTTTTCGACACTCTACTACTTCTTTCATCATCTTGATAACATTGCCCGACTCCAAAGGCTTGTATCAGAGTTGTACCAGTCACGATAAAGCCCACCAAATGCATCCTATCAGAGTTCTTGGTACCCTGCTTCTCTCCCTCACGTCCGCAGCGTATGCGACAACCGCTCAATTAATAACCTCGACGAACGCCCTTACCCAACAAATCGATGTCATCGACACCGTCGTAGTGGCACTCACAGCCGCAACTCCGCCCACGACAGCCAAAGTACGTCCTTACCATCTTTCGCTCCTTGTAGCATAGCTATCCATTCCAGCACCTCATTCATGCAACCTCCAAAGTCCGATTTCAAATCCTAATACCCAGCCCCAGCAAATTCCCCCTTCCCTCCAGAGCCTCACAGCCGCCATCTACGACGCCATCACCGCCTGCACCCCTACCCCACCGACTTCAGACCCCGACACTGATTTACACATTCGCGATACCTACGGGCTGTTCACAAACAGCGTCGAGGAACTCATGGCCGACTACCTGTACCAGAGAGACAACTTGATTGGCGTTTTCGAGTTGAAAGCATCTATGTATAGCCAGCTGACAACGTTCAATAAATCTTATCAGGTATGCTTGTTTCTCTATTTTATCCATGCAGCGATCGTGGCATTCTCCAGGGTTTTTGATTGAACTGTGTGATGGTAGGCTATGAGTACGTTCACCACTGTTGTACTCGATGATGCCGAGGACAAGCTTCGAATGAAGTATTACATTGGAAATACAACCATCTTGATCAATCATGCGGTGGCGGCTTTCGCGCCTTGATTCATGGGGTTGGGCTCACTGCCTGGGTTCCGCAATCATTATAGTGTTATTCCTGATGAGATTAGAAGGCGCTGGGTGCAGCAGCATTGACAGTGGCTGGACGATGGGTATAGATGAGTGGATATGGCGGATGGAAAAACATATCACGTGAGCGAAGGGTAGAATTGAGATCTTGCGTCAGAAAATGTGTGTAACGTATACCGCTTATATGTGCCCGAAAAACCTGGTGAACCAACAGGAAAATATTGCCGAATATAGAAGACAGCTACATTCACCCCATCAAAGATATTGGACATACATTGCACATGAAGTAGGTGAGCTTCCACAGAACAACCTTGACAGCCTTGGCTCCATACACAGCGTAACACATCAATGAAACATCATCTAAGAAACCTCGACAGTACCAATAGCTGAAAGGAGACTCATCGTCATCATCATCATCATCATTCGGATCAAGATCTTTATCTCTCTCCCGAGATACACCTCACCGGTCTCGCATCACTACAGATTATAAGCCTGCTCTGAACCTTCATTCACATGGAGGTAGTACCCAGGGCTGACATACACATGTATGAATATCCTCGACGTCAAACTCATGGCAAGTGTTAAGATGATCCCACATCGCCCTATCAGATCTAAAGCTCCTGTGGTCTTTGCTAATCTTCAATTTATCACACCGACAGCAGTACCATAGATTGCCGTAGAAATCCGGCGTGCCAAGCTTGGAGGGGTGAACGATGTAGCTTAGACGATGGTGGCCTCGGAGATGGTCGATGGCCTGGCCAAGGGTTTCTATGTATGGGATATTGCAGAACTTTGCTTTGCAGCAGTATGACTGTGACATCCTGCTAGGTTCCTTATGATGCAGAAGCTTGGATGTTGAATTGGTTTCAGAAGTTGATGATGGTGCGAAGGTCTGGGTTTCTGGGGTGTCAAAACTTGATATTTAAAGTATGTAGAGAGGTGGGGTGGTGGGGTGGTGGGGGTTTGGCGGATCCTTTGAGAGGCCTGTGGGCAGTGCAGGTACCACGTTTTCGAGCCTCTAGATGCCCTGCTACAATACTCATTGAAGAGATGAGATTATATTCAAGTCTTCGTTTAATCAATATATATATCCCAGATGTTACTACGGCAAGTCTATCCTTGGGCAATAAATGAGGTAAGCATATTCTACAGTTGACAATTCACCAAGCTACTGACGTGAAGTAAATAGCCACTTACCTTCGGCTGATTACCACCATAATTTACCATAATCGTCATTTGTGACGGAGGTAAAGGGCCGAAGACTATTGAGAAATGTCTCATCTTTAGTATGTACTTCAGCATGACAACATGAATAATGCTACTCATGAGTCCGGATCCTTCTGCAGGACTCACACCACTGTTGGTATAAACAAGTCATGTGACAGAAAGTTCAGGTTACTCAGTTCCTTCAATTCAAGCTACTATATCCTATGAAGTACGTTCGACGCTACCGCCCTCATACGACGCAAGAGTCATCACGATACCGAACCTTGAGAACTCGGCATAAGCCTCATAAGCTCCGGGAATCAGTGGAGAGTGGAATGTTAGTTATCTTAGGGCAGGAGAGTAGACTTGATGAGTGCTTGGAGACTTAGCAGATTGTAGAATGTGCCAGCTATTGACTCGCACTTGCTGGTACGTTTGCTAGGTACCTTAGGTTTTTTCCCCTTGATATTTTGGGACCACGTATACAGTATCTCGCAGGAGAGTTTACCTTGATTGTGAAGAGGTTGATGAACACCGGGCGAGTTTTCGCAAGACTAGGATTTCTGAATTCACCATTGAGATAGAGAGGGCTCTCTATCTATCGCTTGTCAGTTCTAGGGAGTTTATGCCAGGATATGTATGATAAGTCACCACACCAAGCATCTGCATTGCACCGTACATAATTATGGCAGCATAACCGAAATTGAAGTACAAGAAATAGCCTATGGAAAACCAAATCACTGAGCAAGCGGATTCCACCCACTCTCCACCATATCCACCGTCCTCTTCGTAGCCTCATCCAACTCCTCCCTCGGCACCCCAATAACCTCATTAGCCAAACCCCGACTAGATTCATAATCGCCATCGCCATTCGGGTAAAAGACGCGAGAATACATCGCCTTTGCATACCCCGTCCGAATCCCCTTCTTCAGCTCCTCGAGTCCGTCCTTGTGGCGTTGCGCCGTAGGCTCATGCCTGATCTCCCAGTCTTTGTCCGTGGTGCCTGTGACGCGGTGGATACTATCGAGCATATCCCGTTGACTGACTCTGAAACTAGCGATGTAGAACGGTTTGTTCTTCCAGTGTGCCACAGCAGGCGACTTCCCACTTTCATTTTCGGGCAAGCTTAATAGAGCGGCAAGAGCGCGTCCACACTGTTTCCACGTGCTGGCGTTAATGATAGTCTTGCCGTCGTCAAAGAACGTCACTTTCTTTGTCCTGAGGTCGAAGCCGAACCATGGCTCGCCGAGTCCTAAACTCCATTCATACCAGAATCCACACACCATGGCGATGTACGAGGCGCCGAGGCTTTCGATCTCCTCGCAGCGTTGGAGGGAGGTGGCGCCGTAGAGGTCCTCTTCGCCGAGGGTTTTGTTGAGGATGTCGAAGCCGTAGGCGTTGGGCATGATATATGCAACGCCTGCCTTTGCGGCGGCTTTGACGATTCTGCTGTGGAGATCTGGAGGCGCGCGGACGGAGAGGGTGATGATGAGGAATTGTTGACCTTTCAGGGCTGAGATGAGGGAATCGCCGTCGTCGTCGTAGTTAACGTGGGCGACTTTGACGCCGGCTGGCAGGGTGCCTTTGCTGTCGCTGCGTGTTATGGCTGTGACGGTATGTTTGCCGGTTTTAAGCAGCGCCTCGGCGAAGTGCTTGCCGAGATTCCCGCCGGCCTTTGGACGGTTACTTGATGAGGTGTGGGTACGAAAGGGGACGAACTTACACCAATGATGGCAATCTTTGAGATGTGGTTTGTCTGAGCCATTGTAGATGCGGTAATGGAATGAGGATGGTTTTGAAAGAGTAGGGGATTGATTCCTTCAATTACTGTATCAATATGAAGAAAAGAAGGTGTTTGAAATTGAGAAAGAAGGTAGTTTATGTATAGAAAGAGAAGGACATAATGACAAAGCAGCTCGGAGATACAGGGTCGGTTTTAAGACAAGTCCGAGGAGGATTCATTGGTTCCGCCCATGCTGGGATAGGGGTCCAGCATGACTCCCCTGTATGCTCTCTTGATCAAGCAAGCGCGTGAGAGAGGGTATCTGCAATTATGCTTACTCAAGATGAGATCGTAAACTAAGCGAAGGAGTGCAGAATACCAGCACGCTGAATGTAGCGCGGACGATATACTGAGTGGACTCGTAGATTTCTATGCGCGAAGGTCAGCGTCATCGTGTCCACACTGATTATGCGAACACTTACATAATGATAGACTCAATTCTCTGAAAGAACATCGTTGATCTCAGATTACAGAGTATTTCACATGCCGTGCAATGGCTCAAGACCTCCTTGGCTGCTCCCATAGATCTTCTTGTTGTTCTAGCTTGTGATATTGCTCACTTTGTTGCGTTGATGCTCTTTCCCCCTCTGCATCACCATACTTTCAGTCAAAAGCCTTCGTACCACGCCAATATTTGGTGGTGACTGTGGAGCCATCATCGTTGTAGATATTTGGCTATGGTGGGAAGGGATTCTTGGAAATGTCATGAGCATGGTCAAGAGCTTGAGGATTTGCTGCCACTTAGCGACGTCTTATTACCTCCGGAACGTCTGTTTAATCTCAGGTAACAATCGTCAGAACAAAGAAACTACTGATGGTAAGACAGTATAGAACACTAGTGAACAGATTTTGCAAGTGCATGATGAGAATACTGAATGCTTTCTCACATTGTTTCGCCAAGTAATAAGATGGTGGAAAAGGTAAGGGGCAATCCATCCATATGTATGTCTCTTGTAGTCGCAGGGTCAATGGTAGTAAATTGGCAAGCATAGCTTAGCCATGGCCCTATGCTTCATTTACTCACGCTTCATTTCTTTGCTTTCTTTCAGTTGCTCTATAACAGTCTCGGAGAATCATGCGCAACGCTTTAATTATAGTTGTGAATGAGACAGATTTGTAACCTTTCAGGCTAGGATGATATGTTGTAGGCTAGTACAGGATTCTGGAGATACTTCGAGACGTTGTGTTTGCCGCTCCTTGTCGCAATTGGAAGATACCATGGCTGTGCAAAGCCCGGCGTTCAGCTTGCTACGCTTTCCAGACAGCATAGCAAGATGTCTCGAAAGCCAACTATACCGGGCTCCATTGTAGAGAGAGAAGTCTGCTGGACACCGAAGGCCTGTCCCTTATGCTCCAAAAGCATACAAACATTGAGGGGTGGAATTATTCACCGAAAGAAGATGGATTCTTGGTGGGCAGTGTGTGTGACGGAGCAGGATTGAATCAGGCATCAGCAATCGGAAGGAATACATGACTTGAAACATACGCTTGGCGTCCAGGATACGGATATAATTGACGACTCAATGATCTGGAGTACTTGAGGGCAGAGCGAAGATCTGAATTCCAAAGTCATGGTGGGATGCCTTCACGGTTTGATAGGGTCAAAGGCGAGAGCCATCACGCGGCGGAGCTGCACTATCCCATGTTCATTCCCGCGCGAGCGACAGTAGTATCTCTTGGAATATAGATATCTCAAGATAGACATCGTGATATGTTCGTTGATACCCTAGAAGATGAAAGATGATAGGGTGTGTAGTAGGGGACGAGGGGAAGCTATTTATAGAACTTGGCCTTGACGGTCTCTTAGCGGGAAAGACGTCCGACAACTTCTCCAGGCTGGTTAAAGGCTGGTTCCGACATATTTTAGTATTTTTACGCAATAGCTTGTTATGTAAGTAGTATTAAGTTAGGTTGCGAGTGACCCGTACGCGGTTGTCCTGTACTCACAATAACGGCTGAAGTCAAAGTATTCACATCTTCTGCACTACCAACTAGAATATGTTGCGCCTGGCCCACTACATCCCAGTCGTTGTATCTCGATTTCTCTCTGGCCGCGATGCCGAGTCCGCGTCCCTTTCTTCCCCTCGGATGCAATACGAATGTGGGCCTGGGAATCCCTACGACTCTAGCATCCGCACGATGTTTACTGACACCGAGGCCCACATCTACGCCTGGCCCTCAAAGGGAGGCGTTATAATCCTGAACAGTGCTGATGCCGTCGACTTTGACTTCCTGAGCTTGGACCCGCTAGATCCGCCCTCTCAGCGTCTTTCAGATCAGACCGCTGAAGACGCATTTTGCCAGCGCCTGCTGCTTCTTGGAGCGAAATGGTGGGACAGTGAGGCGCGATATGACATCGTGTCTGCGATCGAGGACGAAGCGCAGGGGATCCCGAGAACCCTAGACTTCAAAATCGGAGAAGAGCCGCCACCTACGATGCGCGAAAAACGTCTGACCAGAGTCGCCTGGCCCTCAACCGGCGGTGTGTGGGTTGCCGACTTTGATACGACGTGGGCGGGCGTTGACGACCCGGAAAACTTGCTACCGTATGATGCAGAGACTGGGCAGTTAAAAATGGCTAGGACGATGGATGAAAGGGCTATACTTCTACGCGATCGGTTCAATGGAAGGCACTATAAAGATATCGAGGAGTTCGATGGGTATGGGTTTTTCAATTGCTGGGAGACTAAAGATCAGGGGGAAGTCGGGCCGCTGTTACTGCCGCATGAGACGTACGAGCTTTGGAAAAGGGCTTACTATGGAAGATTTCAAGGCAACTAAACCATAATCTTTGAGCCAACGAAGGGGACAAGATCTCCTCACAGGTTGCTTGCACTTCACTAGGCTCAGAGCGTTGAACGCAGCTCTTGGCGCCAAGCAGCCACTATCAGCGCTGATGGTACTGCTAATAGTAGCGTTTGCTATGGAGCAAGAAGAATTGGGGGCTTTGGCCCTCCTGAATACAGGTTTCCAACGTTATATAACTTGCTACTCATCAGTCCTGATCTCTCTCGGGGCTCTGGCCATCTCGTACCTCGTAATGCAGGCCTACATAGCAGCGACTGCAAATGGTTTTTAGCTTACGCTACCTTCAAGATTCGCGAGGTTAGAGGCAATGGACGAGTCAAACTTCGAAGTCATGCCTTTCAAGACTCAATCTGTCGGATCGGCATGCACGGACTAGGACCTTTCTTCCGGACTCGAATTATGAACGACCTCCTGCACAAGACCTATGTATTTCACATATACTGCTCAATACAGTTGAAGACAAAATGAGCGCTCAGCTCCAGATCAAGCCTACTTGAATCTTGGACATTTCTCACATAGATACTGGCATCAGTCTCAGTTGATCTCTACCTCGAAAAGAAGAACTCCAAGACTCCAACGACCAGCTCAATTGATCATGTCTGAAGGCCGAACATACTCCCCACATAATTCGTCCACGAGCAATCCGTAAGCGCAGCCCTTGCTGCAAATGCATAATTCAAATAAGCAGCCGCCACATTTTCCGGATAATTCCTCGAATCAAAAAGTGGCAGATTCCTACTCTGCGCATAACTCGTTACGCAATTCCATTCAGAGCAGTCATTCTCCATGCCCGTGCTACTGAACCCATTCTGGATATCCCTATTGACCAGCCATTGGATGCTTATAAGACTATGCAGGATGCTGCCAGCAATCTCTTCTATGTAATTGTTCTCCGTGCTCGGGGTCTCGCATTCCAACGTCGCGGGTTGGTAGAAGAACGTGGGGCAGAGGAGGATGTAGGCGGTTTGCGTGCTAGGGATGCCGAGGAGAGCTGCTGTTGTGCCGAATTTGCAGGCTAGGGTATGGCGTGTAGGATCACACAGGTATTTCACACCCGCGTCATTGCCGGTTGTGTTCCACTTCGCGATCGTGTCGAAGATCTTGGTGACTTGGGCTTTGACCGTGGAGTCGCCGTTGAAGACTTGCTTCCATAAGTTGGCGTCCGTGTTGTCGCGTGCGGCAGCGGCCAGGGCGCGGACGTTGGGGGCGGCGTTTTGGATCAGTGTCAGCTGATCTCCAGTGCATTGCTGCGCGTCTCTTAAGGCTTGCTCAGGGGTGTAGTTGGCCATATCCTCCTGGAGATCTCGGGGATTTTTGGAAGGTGCCAGGTGCTGCTCGGCTCCCTTCGCAGGCACCTTTCGCTTCTGCTTTGTGGGCATACGACCATTACCTGGTGGACAGGATGGGTCAGAGTTTGTCCTAGCTCCCTCGTCGTGCGTCTGTTGAGCAACAGCCAATTGAGCATATGAATCTGCATTCTTCGTCGCATCTACAGCGGTGGAATTCGACAATTGTAGGACGGCTTCCACTCCATAATAGTTGTTACCAATGACGGAGTTGACTGCGTTGTTGATCGTCATGATCAAATGAAACAACACCTGCGAACTTGAAGCGCTGGTCCGCTTCTTGAAAGGCTGAGAGCACGGCTCGGAAGGCTTTCCTAATTTCATCGCGGCGGGACACAGGATGACATAGCTACTACCGATGAACGAAGGGGTGAAAGTATACCCTAAGATACTACCCTCCGCATCGCACAAACCTTGCAAGTCGCTGCAATAAGCGTCGACATGAGGCCCGTTTCCCCGAAGTGTCAACGCGGCGAACTTGGCGGCGATGCCGACAGTTGCTCTCTGAGGAGCCTGAAAGAATTGCGAGTACACCGGACTCCACAGGTCACTGGCCGCCGAGTGGGCGGCGTCGGCGTATACGCCTGCATCGGTTATATAGCTGGCAAGAGCGGTGGCATTGGTGCTTATGCAGGTACTGGTATCTATCGTTATGCCGTTCGACGAATTCGGAGTAGTTTGCCTGGAACTCCGATAGATGGGGAAATCGAGCTGAACTTTGTAGGGCGCAGCGAGCAGTGAAATAGCTTGAAGGCCGGCGGCCGCGTATTGTCCCAGATGTCCCCGCGGAAGATCTGCAGCTGCTTCGCTGGGGATGTTCAACGGCTTGCTGGAGACGATGCCTTGAAAACTTGTGGATGGGATTATCTGGATTGTTTTTGGACCATGTCTGGTGGGTCCGCTTGGGATATTCTGCAGGAATTGCCTGAGATCATATATCCGAGTGAAGTTCTGTCCGGGTTCGAGAGTGTGGAAATCGTTGTTGGTGATACCGGAGCGTAGGGCATATGTTGTTGCGAACGGGGATTCGTTGCCTTGGTCGTCTTTGACTGTGAAGGAGGGTGGAATGAATAGTTGCTTGTCGAAGACGTTGTTCCATCTTAAGATGTGGATGTTCTTGGTGCTCGGATTTATGACGGTGATGGTGATGATGTACGGGTTGCCGGGACTGGTGATGGACCCTGTGAGCTGGGCATTGGAAAGTGAGAGAAATAAGCCAAATGCTATGCAGAGAAGCGAAGAGAATAAGGCGAACATCTTGCCAATCCCTCTAGCCCTTCACATAGGGGAAAGCAAAAGCTGTCGGCTTGAAGATAACCTACAGGGTGTTCTGATGGAGGATTACTGAAGGAGACCGACGTCTTTTATCGTCAGACTCGCAGGTTCAAGACAGCCGCGTCATTTATCAATGCACGGACACAACGAACCTGACGAAGCGGATAGCGTACCCACAAGCGCTACTGGGATGAAAAGTCGTGGCAGGCTTCTGCGCATGATTGGCGCATCAATCCACATACACCCTCTGATTCGAAATCTCGCAGCGGCTGTACTTTGGATGTCATCCCCGCAAAGGTTGAAACTGCCTAAACCGCGCCATCAATGGCGTCTCTCGCCTCGATAGTGCTGTGTTTGAGTGTGTAAGTACTAAAAGACCATCTCCTGAGCTGTCACCGACGGGCAAAGCAATTATACGAGATAGTGCTTCGAAAGCCATCTTTTCATAGCTCTGCGAACTGCGGCAGCTGTTGGATCAGGATTGCATATTAACTATTACGGCGTGATGCTTGATTACCGCCTGTCACTCTATCCCATAACGCTTCAAGTTCGTTCGAAGAACAGGGTACCACGATGGGCGTTTTCTATGCCTCTGCCTGACAGGTCTCGTTGTGTTCGGTTTTCTGGGTCACAGTAGCCTCAGCAGCAGATGGTCCAATTAGATACCATTATATCTATCTTCACAACCTGGATGAGGAATGTTTGAGCCACCAGGACTTGTCTGCTATCTAAGAATCCCCTTCAGAACATCGTTGTTTCCCTATGGCTATGCTTGTTCTAAGGAACCAGCAGGGTTTCCAGACGATCTTATGATGATTTCAGATAATCCGGCCGTACGTCAATTGACAATAATCGTTCACCTACCTGAGAGAGAGAGGGTGTTTGAAGCAGAAGTACCCAAGCAGCCTTGAGACCTCTTTGCCACATCGTATGAGCGACTAAGTGTCATATTGGGCGACGGGTTATGTTCTGACATCGCCTAAGACAATTTGTTTGCCCAGACGTGAGGAGTGGCTCCAGAGCTCAGGGTCTACTCAGCACCTCACCCTTCTAATCCAGCATCTATGCCTACTGCTGGTGCTCCAATGTTGGTCGATACAGACTTAGTGCCCACAACTCGCAAATTCGAAGCTTACGTCACACACATAACTCCCTCCAGGAAAGATCCCGTCAATACGGAAAACCAGAATGACGATCAATGGCGTTTCCACTTTTCGTATGCCATGATCTAGTGTCAGAGGTTCTAGCAATTGTTATAGTCCTTGATTACAGATTGAAAATTCATCTGTCGTCCTTCATACCACTCTTCTCTAAGAGTCATTAATGTCAGCCTGTGTCGTGGGAGTCACCAGCCGAAGGGTACTCCGTTCAGGAACCGTTGGTGGTGCAACAAATTTCGATCCGCCGAGTGGATGTCCGCCATTCCGTACTTCTGTGCTATCTGTCCCGCCCATAGGCCTTCCCACAAATACACCTCTACTCATGGAGTAAAACTGCTCCCGACTCCAAACCCCATCTATCATGAACACATCTTTGCACTTCCCTGAACACTTCGCTTTTGCTTAGCATTAGCTCGGTCTCACTTTAGGCTCCTGTTTGGCAATCTTCGCACTATGAAAGTCTTATCGACACGGTGAATCTACCAGCGTGCTTAGATTATAGCTGATATTGTGTTTTGCCAGAGAAGTCCGATTGTGGTAGCAGCAGATCCAAAGACAAAGCACGCCGATTGCATCGTTACCGACGGGAGGCAGACCGAAGACAGCGAGCCTTCGACGACGAGCAAGATCGTCGCGAGATGGCAAAAGAACGACGCGAATATGAAAAACGAGCATTCCGTAAGCGCTATGCCATTATACGAAAGCGGCACGAGGAAGAGCTGGAGCACCTGCACTACGTAGCCAAAGTCAATGAGTGCAATGAGCTCATGGATTACCAAATCTACCAAGCTCGACTCAAAGATCACGAAGAGGAACTGGACCGATTCGAATGGGCGCGCCAACGTCGAGCTGATGATGAAGCCATGGCACGAGAGGAGCAGGCGGTCAGACGACGATCTCATACCGAAAGAATGGAACAGTATGAGCGGGCTGACAAACGATTGCAGAGCGAAGAGGAAATGGCTCGTCAGACGCATGCGGCAAAAGTCCGGGAGCACGATAAGGCCATGGATCACAGTATATCCACAATCCCAAGAGAAGAAGCCAAGGCTCATCGTGAGGACGTGAACCTTCCGCACAACGATCGTGTTCGGAGGGTGAGATTCGATGAAACGTGACGATGATCACCATCTCCAGCTAGCTCATCACGATTAGCTTCTCAGCCGATCTCCAGACAGATTTATGAGCGATTTTCGGGTCCGCCCCCGTGACGATCTGTGATGAACTTAATCTGGCCAGCCCCTCAGCTAGACTCCAGACAAATACACGAGTAGGAATCGAGACAACCTCCATTACACTCATTAGATGGTGCTCCTAGCGAAGCGCCATCAGTGCATGTCCACCTTCGAACCTGACCGGATGGGAGAAGCGTCCAAGCGTTGTGACCTCTATCGCAGAGCCGTTCTCTGATCATAGAGTGTGGGCTGGGGCCGAGCCGCGACCTGACAGACAAAGACCTAAATGACATCGAGATTATACAAGGATCGATGCCGGGTGCTTGCAAAGATCAAAACAATGTATTGGCGAACGAAAAGCTTCCTCCCAAAAGAAAACTGTAGATATTTTCAACGCTAGTTTGGGTTTAGGTATTGCAGATAAACATGAGTCCTTCTTCCACGATATGTACAATATACACAAGAAGACCACCAGATATGGATTCAAGTGAAGGCTACTGTTGTATCAGTATGTTTTTCTCCTGATAGAAGGAAGAATCTTATGATTCATTTTTGACTGACGTGACAGTATGTGACTGTTTATAAGTTTTCGGCCATGATCTATTGTATAAGTAATGATGTTGGATGGCGAAGGAGGTTATCACGTTAAAGTACTGTATCTAGCGCTAGCTCCACTAGCCCCAAGGAGCTAGACTGGCGATATCCTGGCTTGGCACGCTACGTGATGTATCATTTATCAACTCTTCTGTGATATTCATCGTCATTCGCCAAATCCATAGTTGTGTCCACAAATGCCAGACTGAGGTCCTACAGCAGCGGAGTCCACTGATATCAACAGGCATGCTGTTAATGCTCCGCACCTTCGGCTCCCCCAAGCTGATATCGAACTATCCCATTGAGGCTTCTACACGGTCTTGCTCTGACAGTGGCGTTGTAAGCAGCCCATGAAGTCCCGATGTACACTGCTTCGATTTCTTTTTCAAGAGCTCAAGGAGATTTCTCTCTATCATATTTTCTTACGACAAAAGCTTGACGCAGACGAACGGATGAGTCAAGATAGTACATCATGCCAGTATGGTAAGGACAATTATTATGTGGAGATCCTGGGGCCATGAATCAGTCCTGGCAACTCTGTGTCCCTTGATCCAAGATTTGTCGCCTCCATTGCGAAATTGATAGCACGGAGGAGTTGCTTGGCCTTTGGCGCGCTGTCCGGACTGCCAGGGAATAGAGCACGTATGTTTTGACTGCCAACAACGGGAGACCGTTGAACACAAACAAGGTAGATCGGGTGGCTCAAAGCGCCACAATCTCTGAAGTCCATATCAATACGAGGATCCAGACTAGTGATGGTGGCCACCGTGGTCATGTGAATGAAGAGTATCCCAATATATTATCTTACCGAGTTTCAGGCATATGTACCAGCCTTCAGGCCTTGGACCCTCCAACCTCGATAGCTGCGACAGATAGCACAGAGTTGTGGGCACGCACACCCTCTACCCGGACCACTCAATTAATCCTACGAAGGACTCTTGATCAGGAAGCTGAAATTCATGCAACGACCTCCTCATGATCTCCTCAAGCCTCCGGCCTTTCTATGATATCTGGGCTTACGAGTGATTGAGTCTAGGTCTTCAAAAGAGTTGCCAGCCAGGTAATCCTTCCACCCTTTTCACGGGAAGGGGAGCTACTGTCTCGGTTTGTGAACGCCGTGATGGTCAATCGAGAATCCCGGGTCAAGCAATTCGCCGGAGGACGTGATGCACTTGTTCATTGGAGTCCAAATACACCATTGTCGACCGGCTCTATGGGAAATTGACTCGACGTTGTTGAACCATTGTGCGAATATCAAGCAGCAACAAGTGTGCCGTTGCGGACGAGGTTTAAAACACCTTCTCTTTATAGTTTATGATAGTTGCCATCAAGTCAAACGACATACTCATACTCGCTTCTTGCATAACACTGGGTGAACACGAAGTGGGGCAAGTGGTAACGTCGATGACGGGATAACGAGAGTGACGATCATTCGAGATTACTGAGTAATTTGGTAGCAAACGAAGATATTACGGCCGTGGCCCACCAGTTTAGCCAATCAAGTCAGGTGGCGACAGTGCAATCTCGAATGACCGTCAATCTCGTTATCCCGTCATCTACGTTATTGCAGTCCTCGCCATTTTGGTACATCGCCTTATTCTGTACGAGCTAAGTTAATTCTCCTCGATATACTCTTCGATGCACAGATGCTACTACTTTAGTAACGAAGAATCCCTTGAATACTGTAGGCTTTCAATATAACTTGGCAAGGGTCGTACAAGTTGACACTCATGCATTCCAATAACACCAAAACACAACACACAGCGCGTCATAAACGCGACAATGTCAGAACTTCCTTCATCATCTACCTTTTCAACAAAATCTTGCATTGTGGATGGAATCACATTACTTTCACGAGCCATGTTGCACATACTCCTCGTCACCCTACTCTTCCTCTTCTGCAAGGCCATCAAGTCCGCAAACATCATTCATCTCACCCTAGCCATATTACCCGTACTCGCCGCCGTCAACATCATCGATGGCTCTCTCGTACCCTTTGTGAACCATCTCATCATCTCGCTCACAACCCTGATGATGTTTGATATTGCCGACAAAACCACCCTTGTCGCACACCAGCCCAACAACACCGTCACCAAAGCACAAGATGCATATACTCTGATCATGGCAGCGCAGACTCTGAGCGAGTCATGGCCGAAGAGCTCTACAAAGCGCGAAGCTCGCAGCACAGTCAACCAAAAAACGCATTTTGCCAATAACAACATCGCGGAAGATACCACCAAGCGAAACCTCGACAAAGCCATTAACACCATCAAGAGCCGTCTGATCGATATGTCCGCTGCCAAAACCCCTTCAACACCTAGCAAAGATATCGCATTGCCAATATCCGACTTCGGTTTCGGAGCAGCAGCGGATAGAGTTGCGTCGCTGAAAAGGTCACTGAGTGTTGGCCCACCAGTCAAGCCAGTACGCGAGACTAACCCCGGTGTGTTTCTATCTGTCAGTATCGCTCTTGGCAAAGTGCTGACGCGTGATAGATTCGCCGTTTCACATCCGTGCTGGGGATAAGGTGAAGAGGAGAAGTCGTGCGCAGTAGACTGGCTGCGAGAGGCCGTTCAAAGGGAATTAGAGGTTAGGCTTTTCATTGGTAACTGTGATGCATGCATGCAATGTGGCATTAGCCTTTTGTTGATCGTGCGGCTACGGGTTTGTATGGCGGATCGAGCGGTTTGATGCGAAGTTGGGAGAAGGGATCCTTTCGGAGGGGGAATCGGAGGAATTTGGAAGATCTTACCGTTGAACTGGTTTCATAGGTTTTTGTTTGCAGACAAAAGAAGTATGGTGTGGTGTCCTCAGTTCATTTTCACTGGCTAAAACCTATCCAAAAAAGTAATGATGGTAGGAACGTGATCGCCACACTACCAAATTCCCATCGAAAATACTAAACCAACATCCACCACACCAATATCCCAAAAAGCCAGTCCTCGGCAACCTAGATACTCCATATCCAAAAATCCCGAGAATATACTCTCCATCACCAATACAACAATCATCCCATCCCGCCAAAGATCCTCAACGCAAAAGACCGAGTCCCAAGTCCCAAGTACCCTGATCCAGACATACTTATACTTATCTCCCCACCAATCCTCCAACCAACCCCTCCACTCAAAACACCACATCCATACACCTCTATCCCACCATCCCCTCCCCTCACCATCCACAAAAAAAACCTCAACCCTCATTCCAAGAAACGGTTCCGACAACCTACCTACCTACAAACAAACCTCACATACAACATACCTTAGCTAGCCCCGTTAAATACCTCCAGTATGTTGTAACAAAGTCCACCCCCAAAAAAAAGGGCATCACCCAACTCCGACAATAACCACAAGAATCAGTATGTTGATATCCCGATAAAAACCCACCAACCCAAAACCCCCGCGAGGCACAGAAAAAGAAAAAGAACAAGCTACATTCGACATTCAACATAAAAACCGCGGTATCGGTGTCCTCTAGGCGTAGTATTAGATCTACAGCCTCCGAACTAAAAGTTTACAACTGAAGATGATGGTTGATAGTCCGTCATAGAAAGCCTGCACCGGCCTACGTCTGTCCTAGCCAGATCGTACTGTCCCGCTTAGTGGGAACAAAATGGACAAGAGTGCTGAGGATGAGTGCTGAGGATGAGAAACACGTCAAGCAAGCAGCTGAGCAGCAACGAAAGAAAACGAAGTCCCGTTTGCAGGTTTATCAATAAGTTGAATTAGTGGCTAACCCGAATGTGGAACCTATGCCTACCGCACGCATAATCCGCAGTCTAAAGGGAATGAGCCGAGGGAAATCCCGCACATACTCTTCCAGACGCCAAAGCCCTCAAAGCATGCCTCACCGTATCTACCAGGATAGAGATGAGGTGTCGGGTTACATTATAGGCTTCGTAAAAGTTCTTCGTTGAGAGTCGTAATTGCATTTATGAAGGGTCCGGGTCCCTTGCTCAAGATCAGTGGTAGCTCCTCATCGCATCCGAATACCCAGTCCCTCCCTTCAAATCCTGCTCAAAGGTCTCGGCAACATCCAGGACGGCAATAACATGCTTGAGGCTGAGCGGCTTCTTCTCGTCGATGGCGAGAGCTTGAGCAGTGCGGACTGAGTTTTTGATCTGCCGGCCGTTGAGGTTGCGTCTGGAGAGTCTCTCGAAGTCCTCATCACTAAACTCCTCAACCTCGACTCCCTCGATGGCAACCACTCTCCCAATGAAAGCTTTCCATACACTCTTCTTGGCTTTGTTTGTGAGTTCGCCATAGCGGAGCGCGATGTGGATGCGTGACTGGAATGCAGGATCGAATGTCTGAACGCGATTTGTGGTCAAGAACAGGATGCCCTGGAAATACTCCAGTAGACGGAGAAAGATGCTGACGAGTGCATTCCGAGCAATATCTTGCGTTTGGCGAGCCTCTGGAAGAAAGTTAGACATGCATGTATGCTAAGATTGCTAGCATGAGCATATACCTAGGAAAACATCTGCTTCGTCCAACAGCAAAACTGCACCCCAAGCATGTGCAACGTCGAGGATTTTATTGAGTTCGGTCTCAAGTTGGTGTGGGTTTGTGCCAAGTTCCCCAACACTGACCATGTAAAGGGGTCGCTTCAATAACTCCGCAATGCCTTCTGCGGTGAGGGTTTTTCCCGTGCCAGGAGGCCCGTGCATGACCGCAACGAGGCCACGGCCCTTGCCTATGCGGATATTAGTACGTGATCTGGGAACAAGAGAAGTAGGTACGCACCCTGGATAACATCGTCGATATTGCGACCTCCCTCAAAGGTATGAGAACGCACCAAGGCTTTGACGATCGACTTCTGATTATCGGGCAAAACGAGCGAGTCATATGCGCCCTCGTTCCATTCAATATGGCTGATGCCCGAGACAGTGAGTTCAAGCCATAGCTTCTCGTTGAAGGCGAAGCCAAGAACAACGGGGCTTGCAATGAGGAATTCTTCCTCGGTAAATTCGCGCTCCTGAGTCTCCTCTTGTCCAGGCAGCTGGTTGATGTCTTCCTTTTGTATGACATTGCCATCGCCGTCAATCTCAACGCGAACGATTTGGTACTCATCATCTTCGTCCTTGATGACCTTCCACTTCGTGATCGGCTCGTCCATTTCTCCGAATTGATCCCCAACCTTTTGGCCGCTTCCTTCTTCGTCTGATGAGCTCCCGCCACAAGAGCTTTGCTCGCTTTCATCATCGCTTTCGTCAAGGATATCTGGGTCTGCAGCTTTTACTGTCGAGATGGGATAATTTGGATTAATTCGTCTGTGAATTGCGGGATCGACCATGACTCTACCATTAATGTTGACTTTGATGATCTGTCGTTTCCGTTTGAAGAAACCCATTCCTTTGTGGAATCGATATTGCATACCCTTGAGGCTGACAAATTTCTTTCCACGCTCAACAAGCTGCTCCTTTAGCTTTGAGGCATCTTTATGGTACTTGAGCGGGTAGCATGCGAGGCTTGAGATGTTCCTGGGGCCCTTGAACTCTGGTACCTCAATCTCCATCGAACCCATTCCAAAGTTCTTGCCGTCGTATTCGAGGTAGCGGCCCTCAACATTGTACCACTTGCCCTTGACGCATGATGAGTGCTAACATTAGACTGTAAGCACAATACTGATTCAGAACGGGTATTAGATTACGTACCGGGTTTGCATACTCTATCTTGAAAGCTCTGGGCTCGTCGGGATTAGAGTATGTCGGACAGTATGCAATCTCATTGCTCTTGTAAAGTGCCCAAAGCAGATCGTAGGTGATCCTGTTGCTTTCAAGCAGAGGATAGAGGGTTTTCTTGATGTCAACATAATCCTTGTCAAGATACTTGATGAGCACCTTGATATGCTTGGCCTTCGTAGCAGCCGGAATCTTTCCCTTCTTCTTCTTTTTCGTTTTCCTCTTTTTCTCAGTCTTACCTAGCTTCTTCAGCTTCTTCATGTGTGCTCGCATCTCCTCAAGGTAGAGGAAGATCATGTTAGGGTCTATAACAGGCGTGTCTTCTGCAAAGGAGACACCTTTCACATCTTTCATGACGTCCTTTAGCGCCTCCTTGAGGGCTTTGCTCTTGATATCTAGTACTGTATTGAGATATCGGTTCTCCCAATCAAATTTGCGGCGCACTTGAAAGATGTACTGGTCGTATTCTCCAACGTCGGGATCTTCGGCGGTAGCTTTAAGAACGTAATTATGTCTGCTGGTGTCCCAAACGCGATCGACACGAACGAAGTCTACCTTTGAGCCCCTGCGAGCATTTAGCAAGTAATAATGAGGGGAGATCCGATCTGGCGCAGCCTTACTTTTTGCCGACTTTCTTCTTCCCTTTCTTTGGAGTTTCCCCACTTACGCCTGCCCGTTTGGTCAAGGCGAGCGCACTTAGTTGAGCCCTAAACTGGCTGACACGGTCCTCGTCGGCCTCCGCATCCCCATCCTCGTCAGAGTCATCCACCTTCTTGCTCTTCTTCGCACGCTTCTTGGCCTTTGGCCGCTTCTTCTTTTTGCTCTTTTCCTTCTCGTCCTCCGAAGAGCTTGAGTCAACTTCAGAGTCAGGACTTGAATCGGTATCGTCTGCCTTCGCCTTCTTTGCTTTGGCTTTCTTTTTCTCCTTTAGTTTCTTCGTCTTCTTCGCTTTGGCTTTCCTCTTCTTCCTAGCACCCTCATCTTCATCTGACGATGCCTCATCTTCCTCCTCTGAGCTACTTGAGCTTGAGCTTGAGCTTGAGCTCGAGCTGTCCGATGAGGACGAGTCGTCACTGCTGCTGAACCCTACCACTTTCGACCGCTTCTTTGACTTCTTCTTTGATACCTTCTTGTGCGACTTGTGACCAGCTTTTTTGCTTGTTGCTTCAGCAGCTTCTTTATCGTTGACCTTGGCTTGTGGTGTCATGGAGGACTGATCAGGGTTTTGGGGTTCAATCTCTTTAGATTTGGAGCTGTCGGACTCTGGTGTGTGGATCCCTTCGGTGACCGCGGTGGCCTCAGCGGTATCTGCCATTGCCAGAGTGGTTATGTTATCGTGATCTTGCGAAAGAGAAGGAGGAGAGTCTATGAGAGTCTCATTGACAGTAAGCTTAGCACTAGTGGAAGAGGTATTGCTATTGGGGGTATTGTTGATAGTCGTAGTTGGGGACGGTTGATGTTCCACAGGGTTATTTGGGTTCGAGCTCATCGGAAGAGACTCACTGAGTCACTCTAATCTGTCATGGACATGTTTATGGCTGTTGCCAGGAAGCAATGACTCTTATGTGGGAGTTGTAGTTGCCTGAATGATTGGAAAATTGAATGGAGTTGTGAAGTAGAAAGTGGCTGGGGATGGCTGTGTCGAGCATCGAAGCGGCTGGAAGGTAAGCCCAACACACTTCAGCAAACACTTTATCTTGTACAACGTGAGCTGAGGATGAGAGACCTCGCCTCAACGACTGATTGTGGGCGCAGTCTTGTTTAGATACCTCCAGTGGCTTGCACTTTCCACGCTTGCGCTTGCCCGAGTGGGGCAAGGCAAGCGCTGGCGGCAACATGCTTTTATATACAACATACTTACCTAAAGTATTGCTGTTCTGTCAACTCGAATTCGTTCATCTTGTTGTTGGGAATGCTAGCCCTTCTCACGATGCTGCAAAAAGTACATCGGACTACGCGCAATCATGCAGGGCTTTGCATTGGACAGGCTGTTTACTTAGCCTTTTCACCGTCACTGGATGGAAATTCTCCGATGCTCTGAGCCAACCCACAGCCTGCCCACAACGAAATAGTGTCCGCGCTACTGCAGCAATGTCTGCTGCGGGTGTGGCCACTAAGATTACAACGATACGCTGGTATATTTCTAAGGGTTGCAGGAGGCCCGGCCTTACCGGCTCCCTACATGGCATGCCAGCTCCTTCGCTCGCGGTACGAGATCGGTACCTGTCCCCACACGCCACCAGATACGCCCTGCCTCCGAAGATGCAGCTTTATGCGAACCTCCATGGCTGCTAGATAAAGAGTAAATTGCGACGATCATCTCGTGTTCTAATTGGGTGGCAAATTCCAAATCTGTTGCAGCCAGTTTCCTGCAAGGCTAATTGCTTTATGTACACTGTTCTGACCAGATACACTCAGCCGGATCTGCAGTGGCTCGAATGTCATGACAGCCTCTCTTCCAGGTATTCGCCGCTCTTGGCACGCTCACACATGATTTTGAGAGCGTCGGCACCTTTCGTATAATCCTCCGTTTCCAGATATATCTGGCCACTCCATCTGGTCTGTGGCGAATCAGCGTTAGCAGTATTCTTATTGACAGTAAGCTTGAGTACTATAACAGATATAAGAAGTCAAGACTGGCAAGATGTAGCTTCCGACTCGATTTACTGCATGACAAGGCCAAAACGAGATGGGAAAGACCGCTTACCCAGAACTTGCCTGCGTGTGTGTATACGGGTGAAAAGATATCATGTTCGTGCGCCAATTCAGCGGTCATCCAACAGGCAGCTTTGTAGGTGTCTTTTTCTGGAATTTTCTTTTCTCCTTCCCCAATCTGTATGGGCAGTTCAATATTGGTCAACAAGCATTTTGTCAGCGTTTGCTCCTTATTCTGCATGATTTCCGTGCCCAAGATCTTAGCACCTAAGCTCGCTCCTTCTCGTAACAGATCTTCGCAGTGCTGCATAATTTTCTCTTCGCCGCCACAGACTTCACGCCTGAACCTCAGCGCTTCCACGATGCAAAGGTAGGGACCAACATCTAGAGTCCCTACGAATTCGAACAGCATCTCAAATTTACTCTTACCGCTTGCAGCGACCAACAAGGGGTTAAAGATCTCTTCTTCGTTTTCTCGGGGTAGAGGCTCGAACCCATGAGATGTTGGCAACGACGAGCGGATCAGATGCTGATTCCGTTCTGAAACATACAAGACTGCGCATCCTCTAGGTACATACAACCATCTATCAAACACATGTTAGTGCCAACCAGGCAGGACACACCACTGATATCGAATTGGGACCATAGAGGAACGTCTTACTTGTGACAATTGCTGGTTAAAAAATCCGGCTGAACGTTCGGTAAATCGAGCCGGATATGTCCAATCCCATGGGCACCATCAACCATGCTCAGCACTCCCTCCGCCCTGCACACTTCTACCAGTCTTTCCCATGGCACTCTGACACCCGGCAAACTCGAAATGGTATCGAAAGACGCGATTTTGACATTCAGCCCATCCTTTTTAGCTTTCTTAATTGTCTGCTGGAAGCTGGCAACCAAAACCTCGTCATCGACAGGGTACTGGACTGGGACCCAGATACGGTCGACATCCGTTGTCTCCCGAAGATACTCAACGGTCTTCTCAACAGAGCCGTACACAGAGCTCAACAGTAGTATAACATCTCCTTTCTCGTATTTGAGTGATCTAAGCACGACATTGATGGCAGTGGTAGCATTTGGAACGAAGACGACCTCTCCGACGGGCACGCCTAGGAACTCGGCCATTGCGGCTCGATTCTCGCCAAGCATAGCTGGGTACTGATAGCGCAAGAACACGTCAGGACGGGCTTCGGCGAGAGCTTGGATTTCGTGGAGGCGCTTTTGGACGGACTTGGGGTAGGTGCCAAAGGCGCCATGGTTCAATGAGGTATAAGTTGGTGCAAGAAGAAAGTGCTTATCTCTCATCTGGTGTCCGAAGGGACAGGGTGAGAGTGTCATGTCTGACATCGCCTTTTCAGTTGCTTCAATGCCTGACATCGTCTGGTGTCTGCTGCACGCCAATACTAGAATTCTGCGAATGTGGCTATGAAAGTAGTGAAGGGAAGATGCAGCGATCAATGCCTCAAAGTGATTGAGTTTCTATGAATGCTATCATGCTATATCGCAGAACAATCATTGCAAAAGGTGACTCATTCTTGCCAAGTGCATGTTCGGAGATAAACAATGCACAGACGGTTACCCACGGCTTGAAAACCCGCGCCAAGAAGTCACATTATGGTCTTAGACGTATCGGTCGTACTTCGCCATTGCTCGTGGCCACTCCATTATTCTGCCTTAGCTGATGCCTCCTTGGGAAGCCAGAGTGCGAGATGACTGCGCATTGAAAGGTACAGTAGTATTTCCGGCCAACATGTGCGCCAGGGATACGTCATATGTTACTGCCAAGACGCTTATCGATAACCTCCAGCGCTGCCAAGTTCTGGAAACTCGGACACTCCTTCTGCCAGCATCTCTGTCTTCCAATGACGCCCTCCTATACCATTGACCTTGTCTCCTCTCATCCCTACCATCCATCTCCCATCAGTGCCCATCCCCTCTTCCAATTTCCACCGCAGCAATGGCACGCGTCTACCAAGAATCCCACATCCTCGACAACCTAACCTCCAGTATCAAAACCCTCCAATCGCAAACCGCCGACCTCTCCAAAGCCAAAGGCCTACACGAAGAGCGCATCACCAACCTCCTCAAGCAAAACGAACAACAAGCCAAAAAGATCGAAGCATTAGAAACACGTGTCAGCGCAAAGTACATCTCCAACCTCCCTTCCCTCCTTTCTCTCCCATCATCATTCTCCCATAAACACCGCTAACCCCTTTCCTCCCCACAGCGAACACAACACCACCGCCCGCATCCAAAACGCCCATCTTTATCATCAACAAAACCTCCATGCGCCCTTGGCCCCCCTCCACAACCTCTCCCTTGACCGTCTCATTCGCCGATTCCCAAAACACGAGCGCGATGTCAGGACCATGGGTGCGGCGGAGGTCATACAGGTGCTTCAAGCGTTGGATGTGAAGGTTTTAGGTATGAGTGCTGCGGAAAAGAAAGCGGAGGTGAGGGCGCAAGTAGGATTGCCGAGGGATATGGATGCTGGGGCTGGGGCGGGTGGGAAGGAAACGAATGGCGCGGTTAAAGTCGAAGAGAAGAAAGTGGAGAAGGAGAAGGATAAGGGAGGGAAGGCTGCGGTACCGAAAGTGGCGCCTGGGTCGACGGCGGAGAAGAAGGGAAAGGTGGGGACGGGGGCTGCGGAGGGAGTTAGCAAGCCTGGTGCTAGTGCTGCTTCGACGACGGGGGCGGCGAAGGTGTTGGCGGAGCAGAAGGCGAAGGCTGAGAAGAAGAAGGAGGAGGAGGAGAAGAAGGCGTGATGGGACGGATGGATACTGGATGTTCGTGACCACCACCGGCTTTGTGGGTCTGTGTGATCGTCATCTCGGGCTTTAGAATCGTTTGGATGGATCTAGAGACCATACTACATTACTTGTATGGACGGTAATTGGGTAGACGGATACATTTGAGCGCTGTATTGGATCGGATAGGATAGGATGGAATAGGATATATATACACTTTACAGCGACGTTGGATACGTGAGATAGTTCTTGATAGATACGTACTAGAGATCATATGCAGGCTAAATATGACCACCTTCTACTGCATGGATACATAATATATGACGTTTGCTATCGATAATATATGTACACGTCTATAAGGAGTCGGGAATCGTATCCCTCGTCCAATGCCTTTCTGCTCCTGCTCCCTATCCCGTCTCCTCTAAACAATCATTTCAATATCCCATCATCTACAACATAGTAACAAACATACGTCGAAAAGATTCCGTTCAGCAATAATCACGTGAGACTATGTTTTTAGTGAGTGAAGGAGTTGGTTATGGTTGGCTGGCATCATATTGTGCGTATTTGTATTGATGTTGTGGAGCGGTGAGGATGGGGGGTGTGAGGTGAGGGGTTGTTAGGGATGGGGGGTGGAGTGGAGTGAGGGGT
>JAABUX010002618.1_pt1 | contig 25146 bp, 25 predicted proteins | sample 5561851 | NCBI WGS metagenome assembly JAABUX01 (sample SAMN10711883, study PRJNA513361) | rock metagenome | isolation source: Antarctica rocks | place: Antarctica: Victoria Land, Richard Nunatak red sandstone | collected 2016-01-03 | reverse complement strand
TTGGTGATCGGCGGTCTTGCTGGACACCTGTCCGTTAAACGAAGGGACACTGCTGCGGAAATAAAGCCGGAGTGTCACCGCTAGTAGAACGCCAATGCCTCATTTCCTCGCCATGATGGTGCGCGCCATGCGCGCGGTTGATCTGGTGGCGAATTCCTGACTACGCGGCAAGGGCGGCGAAGCGCGACGTGCGGGTGGGCGCGATGGGCCGGCCCCCGAACCATGCTGCGATGCGTTCGGGGTTGATGGCCGCGGCGGTGGCCGCGTGCTGCAGGGGGTGGAAGGCCCAAGCCTGCGAAAACGTACGGTAAGTGTAGTGGCTTGCACTTATCCGCGGTCGGGCGCGACCTTATCGGCCTGAATCGGCTCGCGCTTGCTGGGATTATCGGATGCATCTGGCTCACGTTCGGTGATCCTGGGCGCACGATCGGCGCGACGGGCTTGCACTTATCGGCTCTGGCGCACGCTTGCTGGGACTGAGACGGGCTGCGGTTGGCCGGGCAAAAAAACGGAAGATACATTGCTAATGGAGCAGTTTCAGGTGTCCTACAAAGGAAGCGATGAGATCATTGATGACTGCTGGCGCTTCAACTTGAGGGAAGTGGCCAAGGCCTTGTAGTCGTACGACGTCCGCGTGGTCCGCAGCCTGCTCACTGATCAACTGGAGCCATGGCGACATTTCCTGCGTCTTGATCGGCCTTCGCTCGCCTCCTGGTTCCTTGTAGGTCGATTGAACGACCAGTATTGGTGCTTGAACGGCTTGAAGCGCGCCGACCGCGACCCCTGCATCCCACCAGGTCATATCCGCCATGAGCTGCACGGCAAACTCGCTGCCCATCGTCTCGATGCGTTGCAGAACGAGCTGCTGGAAAGCTTCCGGCGTGGCGCTGCTGAACATGCCGGCGAAATCGCGCTTCAGGAGCGCCATATTCTCCTTAACGGAGCGGCTTTGGTAACGCTGGACGGCCTCGTCGGGGTCGCCGATTGCTCGCAGACTACCCTCGATCAGCACGAAGCCTGCCACAGCCTCCGGCATACGCCGTGCGGCTTCGAGTGCGACACGGCAGCCCATGCTGTGACCAACCAGCACGGTGCGGGTCGGCGGAATAGTCCGCCTCACGTCGTTTACGGCTTCCGTCATGTCACTGATCAGAGACCCTGTTTCATAGTTGGTGCTCCCCCGGTCAGGGAGGTCTATGGCAACGACGTCGGCCAAATGGGTGAAGGGGTCCAGCTGGGCAGACCAGTCCGCACTGCCGCAGCCGAAGCCATGGATCAGGATGATCCGCATCTTTCCCGGCTTGGTCCCCTTGTTCAATTGCTCATCCATTGGATTGTGGGACGTCACACCGGCAAACCGGCGACGAGCATCTGCTCGGTGAGTTCGCGGGTGCGGGCGGGGTCAAGCTGGCCTTGCAGGAACAGCCGCACGTCGGCCGGCTTGACGCGGAACTCGTCAGCAATGCTGCGCACGTCGTAGCCGTGCCGGGTCAGCCGCGGCTCCAGGTCGTCGAGCTGGCGCGACAACGTCGCGTCCACCATGGCAGCCGTAACCACCCGCTCGCCGATGCGGTGCGTTTCCTCGAAGGCCATCGACAGGTAGCGCTCGACTTGCAAGGGCGTGCGCAAGCGCGCGGCAAGCAGGTCCACCGCGTCGGGATCAATGATGCTGGCCGGGTCCGTCCCCTCGCTTAGGCAGCGCCCAAGCAACCAGGCGATGTAGCCGGCCTGATGGCCCGCCATGCCCTCGAACGGGAACACGGCGAAGCGGAACCCGACCTCCTCCATGTTCGGCCGCATGAGTGCATTGCGCAGTCGCGGGTGCCCGGCCAGCACGATGGACAGCACACCATCTCCGTCCGCCACCACCTCGCGCAGGCGCTTCAGGCCGGAGAGCGTCTTGTGATGGAGATCGTGGGCCTCGTCGACGAACAGCACCACCGGCCGTTTGCTCTTGCGCACCAGGTCGCGCAGCGCCCGCTCGCGGTGTTCACTCTGGGCGGGGATGCGCGGGTCCTTCTCCGGCGACAGATCGTAGAACAGGGCTGTGATGAGGGTGGTCAGGCTTGCACGATCCTTGTCCACGGCGAGCGACTTGGACACGGTGACGCGCTTTTCGGCGACGAGGTCGGCCTGTAACTGGCGCAGCAGCAGGGTCTTGCCAGAGCCGACCAGGCCGGTGAAGGCGATCAGCTTGCCGGCATGGATGGCGGACCGCAGGTCACGGAGGAACTGCCGATGGTAAGGCGTCTCGTAGAAGCCGGCCGCCTGCGGGTCGCGGGTGAAGCCGAAGTGTTCCTGGACCTCAGCTAGCATTGGGCCTCCTTGCCAGGTCGGAGCCGGGCCATGACACGGTTCAGCACAGCACGGCGTTCCAAGGTTTCGGCCAGCACGGCATCGATGAAGCCACGCTCGTCCTCGGTCAGCCGGGCGAGCGGCATCCCGAGCGCCGCCGCGATCGCGAGCTTGGCGGTGACGCGGTTCGTGTAGGCGAACTCGCGATACGGGTCAGGATCGGTAAAGGCCCGCCGCGGCAGCATGGGGGCGGCAGGACCGGCGTTGGCGGCAGCAAGAGCAGGATGGCCCTCCAGCACGGCGCGCGGCACCTGCAGCGCGCCGGCTAGGACCGCCACGCGGTCGGCGCGCTTCTCCCGGTTGCCCTTCTTGTGCTGGCGGTAGTGATGCAGCGGCACCGGGCCGCCGATGGGGTGGTAGGGGCCGAAGCGCGCATCACCGTGCTCGACGTAGAGGTCCTGGTCGAACAGCCCCCACCACAGCAGCACCGTCTCGCCGGCAAGGTCAGCGTCCACCTCGTACAGCGTGCCCGCCACGCTGACCCGGGCGTCGCCACCCACCTGCCGGCGTTCCGGCTCGCGTGCGAATGCGCAGAAGCGCTCCCAGGCGCACATCTCGCGCACGCCCTCCGCCGGTAGGTTGGCGAGCCAGTCCTCCACGCGCGAATGCGGCTCGGATCGGTGGCGCTGGCCGTTATACTGGGTCAGGTAGCGCCGAAACCACTGGTTGGCCTCGGCCTCGTCGTCCGGCTTATGGAAGTGATACAGCGTCTCGTGCGCCTCTTTGACCGTACGGAACGGACGCTCGACCTTGCCCTTGCTGCGCGCCGTGGTGCGGCGCCCGTCCGAGCCGGCCGGTAGGTGATTCAGCACGGCGATATTGAGATGCTCCATCACGCGCCGGAACACGCCGCTGCGAGAGATCGGGCCATTGTCGCAGTAGATAGCGGCCGGGATGCCCTGGAACGGCACGCCCTCCTCGTCGGGCTTGGGTGTCATAGCGTTGAACAGGAAGCGCAGCCCGGCCTCGACGTCCTCACCATAGACGCAACGATATTCCTGGTAGGCGACTCCGGAACGATCATCCACGACGCTGTAGATCATCAATGTCGGCGCACCCCGGCCGGGTTCGACCCAGGGTGGAAGCTGTTCGAGGTGCTTCAGGTCGGACGGGCTGAGGTCGAAATGCCACAGCGCGTTGCTGTGCTCGGCCTGGAAGCGCACGGCGGCCGGCGGCCGCGTCATGCGGTCGTGGTCGTAACCCCACTGGCGCAGGTACCGGTTCGCGGTCGCCTTGCTGAGCCGCCCCGGCAGCAGGCGGACCGGGCCGTCCGGCGTCTCGACCCCGTGCTCCTCCAGAATGCGGATCGCGCCCGCGGTCGACAGATGACGGCCCTTGCCGTTCAGCGTGCGCAGCTTCATGGCCGCGATCGTCTCGCACCAGCGTTCCAGGTCGGTGGCGGCGGCAACCTTGGGCCGGCCGCGGTCGGCACGGTGCAGCGGCTTGGGGCGCGGGTGCTGACGCAATCCGCGATACAGGGTGGAGCGCGACAGGCCGTAGAGGGCGGCTGCGTTGGCGACCAGGTGCTTGCGGTCGGGGTGGCGCGCCGGCAGCGTCGCCAGCCGATGGCGCAGGCTGGCCAGCGCCTCATGCGGGATGCGCGAGGTGAGAGCCTGCTCAGGCAACGGCCTCGTCCACGTAGCTGTAGAGCGTGGGTTTGGAGATGCCCATCAAGCGGCAGATCTCCGCGATGCTGTGCTTCTTGCCCTGATACAGCGCGACCGCGTGCCGGCGCTTCTCGGGCGGCAGCAGCTTGGGCCGGCCTCCCTTGCGTCCCCGGGCACGCGCGGCAGCCAGGCCCGCCTGGGTCCGCTCGCGGGTGAGCGCGCGTTCGAACTCCGCCAGCGCCGCGAACAGGTGAAACGCGAACTTGCCGTTGATGGTGGCAGTGTCGATGCCCTCGGTCAGGCTGCGCAGTTCGACGCCGCGGTCCTGCAACTGCCGGGTCAGCGCGATCAGATCCGTCATGGAGCGGCCAAGCCGGTCAAGGCGCCAGACGACGAGCTGGTCGCCGGCGCGCGCGACTTCGAGTGCGAGCGCCAGGCCAGGCCGTATGGCCCGCGCTCCGCTCATCCTATCCTCGTAGATGCGGCCACAGCCGGCACGCTCCAGCGCGTCGCGTTGCAGGTCGAGGTTCTGGTCTTCGGTGCTGACGCGCGCATAGCCGATCACCACGGCTGTCATCGCGGCAGGAAACCCGTGCAAGGGATCGGTTCGGACACGTAGAAACCCTACACAGGTTTCTTGCCTAGCAGGAAGGGTAATCAGCCCTGTTTCGCTGCCGCAACTCGGCGGGCAAGGAACCTTCCGTTTTCCTGCCCAACAACCACGACCCGTCTCAGTCCCAGCAAGCGTGCGCCAGGGCCGATAAGTGCAAGCCCGTCGCGCCGATCGTGCGCCTAGGATCACCGAACGTGAGCCAGACGCATCCGATAATCCCAGCAAGCGTGAGCCGGTTCAGGCCGATAAGGTCGCGCCCAACCGCGGATAAGTGCAAGCCGCTACAGATACCGCAACGCTGGTCAAGGCGGCGGACAGCCTTGCCGGGAACCAGTTCCCGCAGGCGGCGGAGGGCATGAAGGCGTTCGCGACATCGCTGACGGCCCACCTTAAAGCTCTTTCGGATCAAGCGCAGGTCATTGAGAAGGTCGCCGAACGGCTCAGGCTGCTTGACGAGGAGCAGGCGACGCTCTGGTGGTATGAAGCAGGCGCGAGCCGCGACCTCGGCTGCGCATTCTCATCTTTGCCCGTCCTGGCGGCGGCGGTCGTCGCCGGGCACGAACTTGCCGACATGAGGACCCATACGGCTGGCCCTGTGGGCACCCCCGCGGTGCTCGACATGGTGATCTCGGCGGGCAGAAGGCGCGAGCGCGCCAGCACCTCCGCCACCCTGGCGGAGGCGTCCACGGCCGGAATCCCAGTCGACTGGAGGAAGCGCCGGGGCGCGATGGCCCGCGACAAGGGGTGCATGGACCTATGTCCGCTGTTCGCCGCCTTGTTGGTGTCGGCGGATGCAGGAGATGCCGCCGACTGGCAGGCGTCTTTCGCCCGCAGCCACCCTGCGGCATCTGGCGCGCGCCTGTCGCCGGTCGAGATCGCGGTCCAGGCATACCGCGAAACTTGCTTCCTAAGTTGCTCCTAAGGTGTCCGCGACCGCCGCCCCTTGCCCGCGAGAGGGTTGCGCCTTCCTGACGACCCGGGTTTGCGTGGAAGGCCTCGCTCCAGAGGAATACCCTTTCCTTTCCCACGCGGGCACCGGGTCGCACGAGGCCCTGGCGGAGGCTGGTGAAGATGCCGTCTCTGTCGCCGGCGACGGCGAGAAGGTGGTCACCATCGCGGCCAGCATCCACCTCTCGGCGCAGGACGCGGACCGCATAAGGAGGGGCACCGGAGCCTCGCTGGTCGCGTTCGTCGGAGCGTTCAAGTCCGGCAAGACGTCCCTTGTCACCGAATTCTGGGAGATGCTCCGCCGGCGCGACATGCGCGGCTTCTCTTTCGCCGGGTCGGACACCGTTTCTGGCTTCGAGCACCGCGCGTTCCTTTCCCGGATGGAGTCGGGCGGGAGCGACGACGGCATCTTCCGGACAAGCTCCGAGGCAGGCCTCCATTTCTTGCACCTGCGGCTGGCGAGGCAGGACGGGTCGGGCCCGCCATTCCATCTGCTCATGTCGGATAGGGCCGGGGAGACGATAGAGGAACTGCTCGACGAGCCGGGCGAGTTCGCCCGCCTCGTCGAGGTCAGCCACGCCGACACGGTCGCCCTTGTCGTGGACGGCGCGCAGATGGCGGATCCGGCGCGCCGGGGGCAGCATCGCTTGCAGACTATGTCGATCGTGCAGGCGATACGCGACGCAGGCCTGCTGAAGCACGGGACGCGCGTCGACGTCGTCATGGCCAAGCTGGACAAGGTGAGGCTTTCCGGCAACCAGGGCGACGCGGAGCTGGGGTTCGAGAGCCTCCTCGAAGGTATCCGCAAGGTCCTGCGTCGCGACGCGGCCATCATCGCCGGGCATCGCGTCGCCGCTCGGTCAGACGACCCGAACACGCCGAGGGGGCTCGGATTGGAGCAGCTATTGGAACTCTGGACCCGCCCGGTCAAAGCCGCGGTCGTGAAACCCTTCGAAATCGATGTCGAAGGAGGCGACGCCTTCGCTGCCCTGCTGGCGGCTCGGAGGAGACGCGCGTGAGCGCGAGCATAGTCTTCGTTGGGATGCCTGAATCCGGCAAGTCGTCCTTCCTGGCAGCCCTCCGGCACCTCCTCGTGTCGCGCGAAATCGAGACGGCGCTCGAACTCGAGCGCTTCGCCGGCGGTGAGGCCCATGCCAACGGCCTTTCGAGGAAGTGGCACGAGATCGCGTCCTTCGAGAGGACGTCGATGGAAGAGGAGGGCGAGGTTTCGGTGATCGCCACGTGTAGGGACACGGGGGAGGCCCTGACGCTCAGCTTGCCGGACCTGTCCGGGGAACGGTTCGAGCAGCTCGCGGGCAACCGCACCTGCCCTGCCGCGCTCCACAAGGCGCTGCTCGCGGCAGATGGCGTCCTGCTCTTCGTCAATGCCTGCAAGGAGTTCCAGGACGCATCGAAGGACGATTTCGGCAGGTTCGGGCCCGGCGGCGCTTCGGCCGCGAAGGCGACTGCCGCGGAGGCGCGCGAGTGGGATCCCGCGAAGATGCCCGAGCAAGCCCAACTCCTGGAGATACTCAATTTCCTGAACAGGTATCCCTCGGTGCCGAGGAGGCGGCGGTTGGCGGTCATCGTCTCGGCCTGGGACGTGGTGGACCCCTCCCATGCGTTGCCGTCCTCGTGGCTTGAGCAGCACCGGTTCCTGCTCTGGAGCTTCCTATTGAACAACCCGGACCTGTTCGACGCACGCTTCTACGGCGTGAGCGCCATCGGAGGAGATCCCCGCGACCCGGAGGCAGTAGAGGAGCTCCGCAAGGTGGTCGAGCCTTCAAGGCGCATCCGCGTGGTGGGGCACGGAACGGAGCCGCACGACCTCTCGTCCCCGCTCCGCTGGCTCGCCGAGGGGTAGCCTTGAGCGCTCCGGTCACCGTCGGGCAGGCGCTGCACGGCTACGAGGACGGCCATCGCCTGCTCGCATCGTCCGCGAAGCTCGATCGCGAGTCCGAGTCGGGGATGCGGGAGCTGAGCGACCTGGTCTCGGGCAGGACGCCGGGAGCCGAGGGGAACTACATCTCGGGCTACCCCCTGCCCAGGGCCAGGATGTATGTCATCGCGGCGACCTGGGCGGCGCAGGAAGTCCCGCGTCCGGGCGCCGCCTGGACGCACTCCCTGCTGATCCCCTACGACGACATCCCGAAGATCGGGAACGCGGTCGGCCTCGCTGCCTTGTTCCGCCGGCCCTATCCCGGGTCAGACCGCCGGTCCTACTCCCAACCATTGCAGTGGCGGGACTGGCCCAACGGCGAGGGCACCTCGAGGCCAGCGCCGTGGGCGCCAGCGGCGACAGTCCTGAAGGCGCTGTACTCGAGCGACGAGCCCGTCGCCGTGCACTTGGACAGCATCGGCATGAAGGGGAGCCAAGATGGCGTGCTCGCGATATGGTCGCAGCAGTGGCCATCGCTCCGGCGGGCATTCCGCTTCAGGACGTCGGGCCGCAGCGGCACAGGGGCTACGTTCGACCTCACTTTGGTCTCGACCCGACAAGCCAGGCTAGACCTCGAACACGCCCCCGGCCGCTCTGGCGACACGGACCGACCAGAATGGCTCCGCCTCCTGCGTTCGGACCTCGATCGCCGTTCCCCGCCTCTGCACCGCTTCCTCGCAAGATACGGCTTGGACGCGGCGGCGCCGCGGACCGCCTTCCCGCTGCTTGCCAACTGCTGGCTATGGTTGAGGGGCCGGTCGAACGACGAGGGCTGGCTGGAGGCCCTCGCGGCCAGGCGCGGAGGCGACCTCGCGAAGCTAAGGAGTGACGCTGCCTCGCTAGCGTTGGCCGGGCAAGACGTCTCGCCGGAGCGGGCAGCCGAACTCCTCTGGGCGGCGGCCAGGCTCTGGCCCGAGTTCCCAGCCCCCGGGCCGGACCGGCCTTTCGTCGTCAGGCAGGCCACGGCGGTAGAGGAGCGCTTGGAGGCGCTGTTCGACAACGCGGCCGGCCGCGGCAAGGGAACCTTGGCAACATACGCGCTCGGCGTTGCGGCCCGGGCATGCGGACCGTCGGCGGTCCTGCGCGCGGTGGGCAGCAAGCTCGACCGCTTGGAGGCCGTCGCAACTTCCGTCCCCGGGCTGCTGGGCGAGGAGCAGGCCTGGGCCAGGCCCGCGATACTCGAATGGCTGCTCCGCAACGGTCCAGTGGCGCCCGGTGACGAAGCGCGCGTCATCAGCCTGACCCTCCGCGGTTCCCCGGCCTTAGCTGAAGCCGTACTCGCGCGCTTCGGCCTCGCGGCCGTCCGTCAATGGGTAGCAACGGTCGCCGGGCGCCCGTCCCTCATCGCAATTGACGACCCTTGGCTCCTGGCCGTGCTTGCGCGCCCAGAAGACTTCCTGGAGGCGCTGTCGTCCGGTCCGCCGCTCGGCGCGGCGCTGCTGGATCGGCTCGTCCGAGCGTACTCGGACAGGTGGCCGGGGCTACCCCGCCGTACCGACGCCTGGTCCGAAGCTTCCAAGAACTTGGATCTCGAAGAGGTGGCCGTATGGCCGGACCTTCGCGCCTTCCTGTTTTCGTGCGGGCTTCATGCGGAAAGCCCGGATGCGGAGGCACTGCTCGAACGTACCTTCGAGAGCATGCACGACGAGCTTGCGGCCGAGCCCATGCCGATACTCGGCTTGCTTTCTTTCCTCCAGCTCCCGTGGGGCGCGGAGTGGGACCGTTGCCGCGGGCTCAGGAACTCGGTAGCCCGCGCTTTCGTCGAGAACGACCTCGATCCGCGCGCATTGAAAAGGATCGCGCGGGACTGCGGTACGCTGCGACAGCTATATTCCGCGATCGAGGATACTCCAGGAGGCCGCCTCTACCTGAGGGATCGGATGGGCGAGCGCGGCGGCTGACCTGTTGCAAACCACGTGCGCAGCCTGCTGCTGATCCGGACGCTTGAACTGACGTAGTCCACTTCTCACGGCCTCTGCTCTTGCTGAAAGCGCGCTCCAGAGCCGACAGTCCGCTGCCGGCCACACGCGCAAGCGATGGTCCGCCGGAGTGCGTGCACCTGGTGGAAATCGGACATACGCTCCGGGCCGCGGCACGTACGTTGCGCTATTTCGATGCACGAGGACGAAACCGGACTCCAAATCGTCCAGCGACATGTCAAGGATGGTGCTCAGCGCATTGAGAAGCAGCGAGCGCTCATCGCTCGCCTGCCCGGCCGCCGGGTCACGCTGTCCCGGGCGGTTGTGCCGCCAGCAAAAGCCGGCGCCGGATCGATTGTAGAAGGCCGTCGAAGGTGAAGCAGGACATCCCGAACTGACCGAGCGAGGTATGCTTTGCCCTCCAGCGCAGCCGGACCAGATCATCCCCTGTCAAATCGGCATCGCGACCAACGACCAGCAGAAGATGGAAAGAGGGGTTGTTATCTCCGAAAATCCTGCGGAAGGCGGCAGACGACAATCCCTCCTCCGAGACTCTCCAGGCCCAATCCACGAGTTGGGAGAAACCGTGCTCGAAGCGCGGAGACCAGCGCTTCATTGTCTTGCCCTCTGGCAGCTTGGTGAAGATGCTGAACTCCAGGGCATCCTCGAATTCTATCAACGTGTAAGCATTAGCCTCGCTGTCTCCAGCAGCCACATCGCAGGTGAAGTCGCCGAAGAGGTCCAGCTCACGCGCCCAGCGGTCGGGCAATTCGACGGCATTATTGGCGAGCCCCAGCGCGGCGCAGAGGTGAGGCCTATTCTGAAAGAACGGCAGGATCTGGGCCCGCTCCTTCAGATGCGGTTCCGAGGCCAGCAAGCTCTCGAGCTCGTTCAGGTTGGCGGTTAGGACGCCGGTATCGAGCCTAAGTGGGATCGGTGACCTCAACCAGAGGCGACCGGCGATGCAATCCGACGCAAGCCCTCGATCTGGCTCCGACGGACAACATCGACCACCGTGACGACTTCAGCATTCCGTCTGACCAAGACGCGGATATCTGAGCCAGCCCGTAGGGAGAACAAGTTATCATGTTCTCCAGCCAACCGCCTCAGCTCACTCCCTTCAAGCCTGCTCCATCCTGACTGCAACTGAGCGACAGCACGCAGCACCCTTGCCCGCTCTATACTGGAGAGCTGGTCGAGATAGGCTTCAGCCGTCAAACTCCATGCTAATTCCATGTCAAGCCCTAGCTTACCCCCATAAAGTAGGGCATGGCCGCTTCACCTTCAATGATGCTCGTGGCGGATGTGTCTTCCGATCCGATATGTCCATCCCGCGTCAGGTTCTATGTCGTGACCCCAAATAGAGGTTCGGTGTCAAACAGCATCGAAAACTGACCCCCATCGGCGTCCAAAATTGGCTCTGACGCAATCTCGATGCAATCGGCTGTTATCCTGGAGTGGAACGTCTGCAGGATGACGATGTATGTCTCGTGGTATCTCCCTGGCTCCCGCCGGACTTGTCGTTGAGCATCATGAGACAGCTCCTGACAAGATTACCATGCTTGCCTGTTCCGCGATGAAGACGGCGACCTGCCCATGCTGTGGCATAACATCGACGAGCATTCACAGCAGATATCAGCACTTCCTGTCGGATCTGCCGTCCGCTGGACGCGCGGTCCAGATCAAGGTGAAGGTGCGCCGCTTTCGCTGCACCAGCTTGACTGTCCGCGACGTGTTTTCGCCGAGCGTCTCGCTCCGGCGATAACGGTGCCGTTCTCACGGCGAACGACTCGGCTGGAAGGGATCGTGCATCACCTCGGCCTGGCCCTGGGTGGGCGTCCGGGACAAAGCTTCGCAAGGCGGCTCGTCATCCCGGTCAGCAAGGACACCCTGCTGCGGGTCGTCAGGCGTCGAACGGTCGAGCCGACCACCACACCTCGAGTGGTTGGTGTCGATGACTGGGCCTGGAAGCGGGGCCACAGCTACGGCACGATCATCTGCGACCTGGAGCAGCGGCGCATTATCGATATTCTACCCGATCGCGACGCGGCAATCGTCACCACCTGGTTGGCGGCACGCCCGTCCATCGTGGTCATCGCCCGCGACCGTGGTGCGGGGTATATCCAGGCAGCCACCCAGGGCAGACCCGAGGCCATTCAAGTGGCCGATCGATGGCACCTGATGGAGAATGCGAGCACAGCCTTCCTTGGCACCGTCAAGCAGTCCATACGGATGATCCGCAAGGCGTTCGGCGCCGGCGTGGTGGACCCGGCACTCCTCACCGCGGTCGAGCTGCGCCAACATGACGCCTGGCTTCGGCGTGAGGACGAGAATGCCGTTGTCCTGACGCTGGCGAAGGAAGCGGTGCCGATCGAGGAGATCGTCCGGCAAACCAGCCTATCCCGCGGCACCGTCCGCCAGATTGTTCGTGGTGGACGGACCGAGGTGTTCCGAAGCCGATCGAGTTCGCTTGATGCTTTCGTCGAGCAGCTTGAGACCGAATGGACAAATGGCTGCCGCAAGGTGCTGAACCCTGGTGACGTCCGAGCACAGCCGGCTTCCTTGGCAGCTTGCGCGTGGTTGCTGAATGGACCACCCGCCGTCGTCGGGACGAGGGCACGCTGGACACGGCGCGGCCGCAGAAGACGCCTTCTGCGCGCAGCATCGCCCGGATGATGACCAGCGAGCGGAGCCGTTCGTCCAAGGAAGCTGCACGTGCAATTGCCATTATGGAAGCTGCTGTCCCTGACCTTGTCGTCGCGCGTGACCTGACAGATCGCTTTGGCCAGATCATCCGACAGCGCAAGGCCGCCGGTCTTGAACCCTGGATCGCCGATGCCACACCCAGCATGCTGGCATCGCTTGCAGCCGCCAGTCGTGCGAGATCAAGCGGCCGTTCAGGCCGCCTTGCAGCAGCCGTGGTCAAATGGCCAAACCGAAGGGCAGAACACCAAACTGAAGCTGGTCAAACGGCAGATGTACGAACGCGGCGAACTCGACCTGCTTCGAGCTCGACTTCTCGGTGCAGCCTGATCAGGAGTGCCAATTAGCACCGAGACTGCGCCAGAGCCAATTTTCCACGCTTATCTACAAATGGGTTAAAGATCGTGGTGGGAAACCCGCTGTTCAACACCCCAGTGCGCCAGCGGGGCGCCTGTTACGGTAGTGACCATGGGGACGGGAGGAGCCGCTCTCGCACTCATTGGCCGATGCAACTAGATATGTGCAGGCCGGATTGGCTCGGCGGTTTCAGTGGATGACAAGATCAACATGCGTTCAGCTCAGTCATCGATGGCGAAGCCTCATTTCTTCCAGCATCCAGGAGCTGGCGGACGCGCCAGTGTAAGGAAGACCAACGCTTGAAGAAGCCCATGCGGCGCGGTGCGGCGCCTTCCGCATCGATTGATTCCTTGATCGCACGCGGTAGCGAGGCGCTTCAACAGCGACGGTTCAAGGAGGCAATCGAGCTCTTCAAGCCGGTGATCCGGCAGGACCCGCGACCGGAATGGAAGGAGAAGCTTGCCACTGCCTACCACGGCCGTGCCCGTGCCCTGGCCTCCAAAGGGTTGATCAAGGAAGCGGCCATGGTGCTGGAAAACACCCTGGCGCCAGATGGCACGCTGCGCGATCCGCCGCTGTACCTGAAATGTTTGATCCGTGATGGCCAGATGCAGAAGGCGGCGGCACATGCGCTGATCTATATCGGCCGCGAGAACGTACTGCCTGCTCCCGAGCGGGCCGTCATGGAGGAGCTAACAGCAGCCCTGCTCGTGGCGGTTCCGCAGCGCCTTGACCAGGGTGGCGCCGGTGCATGCGAAAGGCATCGCTGGCTCGAACTTGCCGGGGCCAGCCGGGATGCCCTGGCCGCCTGGATCAATGGCGCATCGGCAGAGGAATTGGACCGGCATCTCAACCGGATTTCGCTGCGATCCGCCTTCCGGCCGGTCCGTCTGCTGCTGATGAGCCTGATGACCGCGTCACAGTCGCAGGACTTCGACCGATCCCGTCGGTTGCTGGAGGCAATCCATACATTCTCGACGTTCTTCCCGTTTCGTCAGGCGGTCGAAGCGGTGCTGCCCGGCGAGCGCGCATTGGATGCGGAGCTGTGGAAACGGTTGACGCCGGCGCAGCAGGGCTTCTTGGCCCAAGTGCATGGCCTACCGGTGTCCGCCACCCAGTTCCTGGCTCGTTCGTCCGAGGCTGCGCACAGCGGCCCAGCCTCCCTGTTCGTCTTCCTGCTAAAGCAGTCCGACCTGCCCCGGGCCGACGTCAGAAGCGCCTGTCTGAACCTGTTGCCGCAGTTGCCGGACCGGGTGACGCAGTTCGAGAAAAATCTCGGTCCTCTTTCCGATCTGGAACGCTTGCGCGTCCACGCGCTCGCCGCCGAGGTGCAACGCGATTGGAATCGTGCGGAGCGGGCTTGGCAGGCTATGGCTTCCGCCATCGCCATCGACGATCCGCAAGCCGGCCTATCGCGTGGCGTGATCTTCCGCCACCTCGCGCGATTGGCACTCGCACACCCTGAGATCCAGGGCGACAGCGACGATTTTCAAGTCGACCCGGTGATCTGCTATCTGGAACGCAGCTGCCAGGCGGACCCCGAGTATATCCCGACCGTGCTGGACCTGATCACCCGCTATCGCAGCGACGGCCGGGACAAGGACTGGCATCGGCTGGCCGAAGAGGCCTTGCAGCGCTTTCCTGAGGACAGCCAGGTCCTGTTGGCTGCGACCGAGTCAGCGATGGCGCGTAAAGCCTACAAGAAGGCCGCCGGGTTCGCCCACCGCCTGCTGAAGATCGATCCGATCAATCCCGGAGTGCGCCGGCAGATGATTGAGTTGCAGGTGGCGCATGCCCGCAAGCAAATACGGTCCAAGCGTCTGGACCTGGCAGCAAAGGAACTGGCGACGGCGGCCGAGTGGGAGCGGCAGGATGCTCCAAGCGCGTTGCTGCACATCGCCCGCGGGTTGGTTGAGCTGCAAGCCGGTGGCGGTGAGAAGGCGCAGGCCCGGCTGCGCGAGGGAGTGGAGCTCGCCGGCGGCGGGGTGGTTGGCTGGTTCCGGGCGGCCCTGGAGGGCGAGCTGATGAAGGTTGCCGGAAGCAACGCCGCAATGCTGCGCCGGGAACTGGCCCGCGCGTACGAGAGGCCGCCGACGCGGGACGCCGTCATGGCAATCGTCTCGGCGCTGGGCCAGCCGGAGCTTGGCGAGAGCAAGCGGGCCATCGCGGGGCTGCTGCTCGGTACCCGAGCCTGGCTGCTACACGCCGCGGGTATCGAGTGGTCTTTTGGCGAGTTCCAGGCCTTGAGCGAGACGCTCGTGAAATTCGAGACGTTTGACGTGCTGGAGGAATTCGCCCGAGCGGCACGCAAGCGGGAGCCCACCAACCCGATATGGCGGTTCCATGAGATCGTCGCGCGTTCCCTGGGCAATCCTGAGCGCGCCTATATGTCCGAAACGGAGGAGCTGATCGATATGGCCCAGGCGGCCGCCCGACGGGATGATTTCCACACAGCCAATCGAATTGAGCGGTTCCTCAACGGCGATGACCCCCCGTTGTTTGGCCAGCGACGCCGCCGTCGGTCAGGGACTGTTCCGCTGGAGATTCCCGATCAGGACATGTTGCAAGCGCTAATCGGTTCGATGGAGGGCGGGATTCCGGGCGGACCAGCCGAGGAACTGCAGGACCTCGCCAAAGCACTTGGCCGAAAAGGCGCAGTTGCAGAGATCGTCGAGCGATTCCGCGCCTCGCCGTTCGGCGTCGCGATGCCGGAGCCAATGCTGCAGGATCTGTGTGAGGCGATCATCACGGCGGCATTGGAGGACAGCCGGCACGGACGGGGCCCTGTCGGGCGGAGGGGCGCGTTATGATGCACGATCCATTCACCATTCTCGGCGTCGACGAGACCGCGGACGATGCCGAGATCAGACGTCGCTATCTCTCCCTGGTGCGAGATTTCCCGCCCGATCGCGCGCCGGAGCGGTTCCAGGAAATCCGCGCTGCCTATGAGGCGGTGGGCGATGAGCGGAGACGGCTGGAGATGCGGCTGCTGCACACCAACTCGTCCGCTCTCGCACGGTTGAACACGATCGCCCTGCAGGTTTCTTTCCCTGGTCAGGGCCGGGCGACGAAGCAGACTGTGGCGGCGCTCCTCGCCGAGGGGATCTTGCGGACTGTGATGAATGAGGACTGGCCTGGGGACGAAACGGGTGGATGATAGCACGAAGCAGGCCCTGCTCAGCTGGTTCAGCGCCTATCTGGACCGGCCGGACGACGCCCCCGATCCGTCGGATGACCGAGGCGAGCTGGCGGACCAGTATTCCATCCTCGTCGAGGTGGCGGGATTGCGCAGCGAGGTGCGTACGGAATCGCGCCTTGTAAAGGATGCACTCGACCAGTTCCGCGGCGTCTTCGAAACGCTGCAAGCTAACCAGACCACCCTGCAACGTGAACTGGACCGAGCTCGAGCCGATATGAGGGACCAGGCGGAGGCCACGCTACGGCCGCTGCTGCTGGATATCATTGACCTGCGCGATCGTCTGACAGCGGCACTTGCGTTGTCGGCGGCGCTACGGCCACGCTGGCAGGATCGTTTGCTGGGTCGCCATGCATCGGGAAGGGAGGCATGGCACGATGGCTTGCGCATGACGCTGCGGCGGTTCGACCAGGTGTTGTCGGACCGGCATGTAACGATCGTGCCGCTGCTCGGCGAGCCGTTCGACCCGGGTCTGGCGCGCGTCATCGGCACATCACCGGATGCCTCAGTGGCTGAGGGCGTCGTGATCGAGGAGGTCCGCAGCGGCTTTCTCTGGAATGACCAAGTACTGCGTACGGCGGAAGTGATCGTCAGCAAGAGCGACGCGGGTGAAGGAAAAGGCCAATGACGGACCAGATCTTCGGTATCGACCTCGGGACCACCAACTCGGAGATCGCCATCTATCGCAATGGGCATCCGGAGGTTCTCGCCGACGAGCGGGGGCGCGTGATCCTACCATCGGTGGTCGGTCTCTCCGACAAGGGAGACGTGCTGGTTGGCGAGGAGGCACGCAACCAGTTCCTGCTGTATCCCGAGCAGACTGTCCGCTCGATCAAGCGCAAGATGGGGAGCGATGTCCGGGTCCGTCTCGGTGAGCGCGACTACACGCCGCAGGAAGTCTCGGCGATTATCCTCTCCCACTTGAAGGAAATCGCCGAACGGCGGCTAGGCCAAAAGGTACGCCGTGCGGTCATCACCGTGCCGGCATACTTCTCCGACACGCAGCGGCAGGCAACGCGCGAAGCCGGCGAGATCGCTGGGCTGGAAGTCGTGCGCATCATCAACGAGCCGACGGCCGCGGCACTCGTCTATGAGGCGGCGGAGCACCAGGGCAAGCGCATCCTGGTCTACGATCTTGGTGGCGGTACGTTCGACGTGTCCGTCGTGCGGATCGAGGAGGGCGTGGTGGAGGTAATCTCCAGCCACGGCAACAACCATCTCGGCGGCGACGACTTCGATCACAAAATTGTTGAGCATGTGCTCGATCATCTGAGGATCAAGCACAGTGTGGACGTGTCCGACCGGCCCCAGGCGATGGCACGCATTCTGCGGAGCGCCGAGACTGCCAAGAAGCATCTGTCGGACCATCCCTATGCTCGCATCGAGGAGGAATATCTCGCCGATGACAATGGCAAGCCGGTCAATCTCGAGCTTGAGCTGAGCCGGGACGAATACGAAGGAATGATCACGCCGTTCATCGAGGAGACGCTTGGTGCAATTCATATCGCATTAAAGTCGGCGGGCCTGACGTCGTCGCAGATCGACGAGATCCTGCTTGTGGGAGGTGCCACCCGGACGCCGTTGATCCGGCGTCGCCTATTGGAAGCGTTCGGTCGCGCCCCGCGCGACGAAGTCGATGCGGACCTGTGCGTCGCCATGGGAGCGGCGATCCAGGGTGCTGCAATGAGTGGCACCAAAGTGTCCGCCGTGCTGGTGGATGTGACGCCCTATGCCTTTGGCACCAGCGCTTTGGGAGAGATGAACGGCGAGCTGTATCCTTATGTGTATTGTCCGATCATTCCCAAGAATACTCCGATCCCAGTGCGCAGGAGCGAGGCGTTCTTTACCGCTGTCGACAACCAGAGCGATGTCGATGTGGGCATATATCAGGGCGAAAGCCCTGATGCCCTGGAGAACATCCAGCTGGGCGAGTTCCGTGTCGCCGGGTTGAGCAAATCTCCGGCTGGCAATCCGGTGATCCTTGAGTTGGCGCTGGATCGCGACGGCATTCTAAAGGTCTCGGCGCGTGAGAAGAAGACCGGACTGGAGCGTCGGATCACGATCGACAAGGCGATGTCGCGTTACGACCAGGAGCAACTGGACGAGGCCCGTCAGCGGATCGGCGCATTGTTCGAGGATGTCGACCAAGGCGCCGGAGATACGGCTGCGACCGACAGCGCGCTCGAGGCGCTGCTGGTGAAGGCGCGCGCCAGCTTGGACGAGGCGGGCGAGGAGGACCGCACCGAGATCATCGACCTGATCGAGACGATCAGGGACGCCAGGGGCGGCGGCGCGACCTTGGACCAAGCCCGCAGTCAGCTGCAGGATCTGCTATTCTATCTTGGGACCTAACCAATGGATCGCTGCCCGCTCTGCCGTGCCATGCTCAATGGAGCCGATAGATGCCGCCGCTGCCGAGCCGAACTTGGTATGGTGCAGAAGACAGAACGCGAGGGCCAGGCGCTAGTGGGTGCAGCCATGCATCAGCTGGCGCTTGGTGATGCTATGGCTGCCGAGCGGTCTGTGCGGCGTGCACTTGCCCTGCATGCAACGCCGGAGGCTCAGGCGCTGTTGTGGCGTCTGACTTCCTCCGCGCCCTGAATGTGGAACGGCTTCGAATATTAACGCCCATTGGCGTCCAAGGCTGACCCCGGAAGAGGACTATTTTAGGCATGTTGGTCAGATATTTAAGCGGCCACAGGTAGGGTCAGCCTTGGACGCCAATGGGGGTCAAATGCTCTGCCGATCCACACGAAACCCCAGAACTCGGGACAGTCCCAGCAACAATGACTGCTGTATCCAAGCCCGAACAAAAGGGGAACTAAATGTCTATCGTGCAAGCTTTGCGTCGATCCGGCGCAGTTCTTCATCTAGACGTGCCCTTTCCCTTAGCAGCCTCTCGCGACGGATTTCGAGCGAGGCAGTCTCCGTCCCCCCTCCCCCGCCCTTGGCCTTTCGCCAAGCTACCAGCTCAGCCCGACGTAGGTCCGGCCTTACTATGCCCTCGCTTTCGGCAGCTTCGAGTGTCGGCGGATCGAGTGTTGAAAGCAAATAGATCGTGGAATAACTCCCCGGCAGCATATCGAGTGTGAAAGTTTGGCGCTGGGCCATCTCGATTGCCCATCTGGTCGCCTCACGGAGCTGGTAAGCCGTACGCGATGAAAACGGTAGTCTCGCTTCCACAGTGGCGATATATTCCCCATGCGGGAGCGTTTCCTTTGCACGCATTAGCAACCGGCCAATATCGAGGAATGCGGATTGGGCACGGTTCCATAGAGCGCCAATTGCCTCGACATAGTCGTCGGGCGTAGTCGGTTGCATCTTAGCTATTTGTAGAGCCTGAACCCGTGCATCTCCCTCTAGCAGGACAGGAGGCGGTGGCGCGTCGAGTTTAAGCCGCGACATTTTTGCGCCTCCAAAGTTTGCCTTTGACGAATTGCCAAACTGCCAACATCTCGTCCGTTCCAGCGTGACTAGGTATATCGAGCAGCCCAAGGCCTTTTGCGCCAGCTCGCGCGTAATCCGTGCGATCAGCAATTTCTACCGGGCAAAGTTCTCCAGCCTCTATGAGGTAAGACTTTACAGCGTTGATGTTGACCCTCGGCTTCACACAGTTCAATACCACAACTGCTCGACGCCCTTCATCTCGCAGGTGTTTTAGAAACGGTCCGACAGACTCTGCGTCATCAAATGTCGGGCGGCAGGGAACAAGGATCAGGCTTGCAGCAGAAAGTAATTTCCCAAATGCTGCGGGTTGCGCCTCGATTGATGGTGGAGTGTCGATGAAGATAGCGGAAATCTTCCCCAGTTCGCTGTCGTCAAGTAGACCATCGGCATCTGCCCAACTTACTTTGTAGTGTGGAATGATTGGAACATCTTGTGGACGTCTTCTGCTCCAGATCGTCAGGGTAGCCTGGGGATCGAGATCCGCAGTTGCAATATTTTTTCCATCTCGGGCAGCTGCGACGGCGAGGTTTCGTGTGAGAGTTGATTTACCGCCGCCGCCTTTTGGTGAGGCTAGTGCGATGCGCTGGATCATGTTTGCTTCCTAGCGTGAGGAACGCCGAATAGCACGATGCGTCAGCGGTATGAAAGAGCAAAACACTGACCGGTTAGTGTTTTGACGTTGCTTAGTTGAGGGTTTTAGCCCCGAGCCGGCATGTCGCAAATTAGCTTCTCTATTTCTGAGCCGGTCAGGCGAGCGAGTTCTTGGGCGCCAATCGACCTATTTTCAACTCGTCAAAGCGACATTCGGCCATCAAACCAAACCAATATATCTGTTGCTGATTTGTGGTTTGGGAAGCAGGCTGCCTATAGCCGGGAAGGGAAGGGCAAATTTTAGTCCAAGTCTTATCGCCGTTCGTTAGCGGGCTACCAATCGGGTGAAGATCTCGCGAGGGTAACAATTTAAGACCATAACGACATCGGAATGGCAGATACATTTACTCGGCTTCGTATTCATATTGAGACGTCGTATCAAGTTCTGTCAACAAGTAGCTGCTTCCGCAGCTCTCAAACCGCGACCGTTGAGGGGAGGGGGATTCGCAAGACGGGCTCGATCTAATTGGCGGTGGTGAACCTAGTGGTTTGCCATGCTGATCCTGCTCCGGAGCGACTTCACTGCAGTGCAGATGTTAGCTGCTGCCTGGGAGACGGAGGTCGGCCCGCATGTGAAGCATCTGCTGGCGTTCGCGACGATCTATGACGGTGGCACCCGAGGCGAGGCAGCTAAAGGTGGTGAGGAACTCTGCAGATCGTGCGGGACTGGGTTCTGAAATTCAAAATCGCTGGGCCACTGGGCTTGATCGACCGCAAGGCACTCGGTCCGCCGTCCAGATTCATTGCTGTGCATTGGGCTGCTCTCGTTGGCAAGATCGAGTGCGGCTTCACTTCTGCCATCCACGGCGTCGTGCGGTGGCGCGATATCGATCTATGCCGGTAGTTGTTCGATGAATACAGCGTGTCTAGTGTTCTGACTCAAACACATGATGCAGGCAGGCGGTCGAGTTTGGCGAAGATCGATGCTGCCGATGCGGTTCAGACGAAGGGCTTTGGTTCTTTGTTATGCTCGGCGAGGTAGCGCTTGATGGCTGCCTGCAAGTCGATGAGCGAATGGAAGGTGCCGCGCCGGATGCGTTTTCGCGTCAGCGCGGAGAAGAAGTTCTCGACTGCGTTCAGCCACGAGCCGGAGGTAGGCGTGAAATGGAACGTCCAGCGCGGATGGCGTTCCAGCCAGGCTTTGACCTTCGGGTGCTTGTGGGTTGCGTAATTGTCGACCACGGCCTCGATCGTCTTGCCATTCGGAACCTCACGTTCGACGGTGTTGAGGAAGCGGATGAACTCCTCGTGCCGGTGGCGCTGCATGCAGCGCCCGATCACCGTCCCGTCCAGCAAGTTGAGCGCTGCAAACAACGTCGTCGTCCCATGCCTTATGTAATCGTGCGTCATGGTGGCACAGCGGCCGGACCTGAGTGGCAATCCTCGTTGGGTGCGGTCGAGCGCCTGGATTTGGCTCTTCTCGTCGATGGACAGCACAACGGCCTGAGCCGGAGGCGCGAGATAAAGGCCCACCACGTCGATCAGCTTGTCGGCGAAATGTGGGTCGCGCGACCGCTTGAAGCTGCCCACCCGGTGCGGCTTGAGGTCATGCGCCCGCCAAATGCGCTGCACCGAGGTAAGAGAGAGGCCCGCCGCTTGCGCCATTGCCCGGCCGGTCCACTGCGTGACCTCACCCAAAGGCTTGCCGCAGGTCAGCGCCACGACGCGTGCAACCGCTTCCGCCGGAATGGGCGGCTTGCCGGGCTTGCGGGTCTTGTCGCGCAACAGCCCGTCCACGCCCACCTCGGCAAAGCGCTGCTGCCAACGCCAGACCATCGGACGGCTGGCGCCCACTTGCTCGGCAATCCGCTGCACAGGCCCGCCGCCAGCCGAGGCAAGGACAACCTCAGCCCGCTCGACGTGCTTGCGCTGTCGGTTGCGGTCCGCAATCACCGCCTCCAACCGCTCTCTGTCCGACGCACTCACGATCACGCACACTGTCTGTCTCATGACAGCAGATTCGCACGGCTCAGGCCCGCTGTGAATCATCAGAATGGTTCAGAACACTAGGGCCTGTTAGCACTTGAACCTATTCGGCGCTGTTCTCGTTCTGCTGACCTTTAGGAGGACGGCCTGGATGCTGACGGATGGACAGTGGGCGGCGCTGAGCCTCAAATCGAGGCGGGCCGCTCTCCGGCAAAGGTGGCCCCGCAGAACCTGCGTCAGACGATGAGTGCGATCGTCTGGCGTCATCGGAAAGGAGCGAAGTGGCGTGCGGTGCCGGAAGTGAGGGGGCCCTGGTGGAAGGCCGCCCAAACGTTCATCCGCTGGTCCAAGCTGGGTATATGGGAGCGGCTGCTGCTCCTGGTTCAGGAGGACTGGGTGGAGCTGAGCATGACGTTCCTCGACGGGACCAACATCCGCGCTCATTAGAAGGCCGCAGGCGCGCCTCTAAAGAGGATACGTCAGAACAACGCGACGAGCGTGAGGCTTTGGGCCGGTCTCGTGGCGGCTTCGGTACCAAAGCTTGTGTGATCATTAGCGCCATCGGTCGGGTTGTCGCCTTTGTGCTGGCGCCAAGTCAGAACCACGAACTGTCTCCTGCCATCCCGCTGCTGGACAAGCTGCCCGGGGTACCGAGGTGGTGGTCGCCGATCGGGGCTATAGCAGCTATGCCTTTAGCGAGCATATCTGGAGCTTGGGCGTGCGCCCGGTGATCCCGACCCGTCTGAACGAGGAGACGCTGTCCTCTCCAGCCTGGATCTATAACAACCGCAACCGGGTCGAGCGGCTATGGGCCAAGTTAAAAGAATGGCGAGCGATCGCCACACGCCACGGGAAGACCGCGCGCTCCTTCACGGGCATCCTCTGCCTCGCCGCGACATGCGATTGGATCAAGTGCTAGCAGGCCCTAGTGTGCCCTGGACTCTTGTAGCCCGAGCTTGAACTGGTGAGTTCGACACCTTCAGCCTTACGCCAACTCGATCTACGTCGACATTTGCTTCTGGATAGACAGCCATTGCGATTGCCAAGCTGTCATTGAACCGCATTCTGAAGTTCTTCAAGCTATTGTAGCCTGCACCAAACTGGGCATGCAGGGCTGGCCATGTGATCTGACAATCAGATTTCAGGCTGTGGAGACGATAAGCTAGCCAGCAGTAGATATCGAGCGCTTGGCTGTTATTAGAGATGGCGCGAATCGCGGACTCTTGTAGCGGTACTGGGTGTCGCTTGAGTTGGTCAAAGAAACCTTCGCTAAGCTTGACGGTCTCGAGAAGTGATCCGGTCTTTTCTTCGGTAAACATGCTTGTGTCGACGATATTTTGGTTGATGAAGCCTGTTTTAGTGCCACTGGTTATTTGAAAAGTCATGCGGCAGCGTGACAGCCTTAATGCCTGCTCGCGAACATCGTTCATAGACTTGCCACCGATAGGCACGTTTAGCTTTCCGAGCCATACACTAAGTGACCGACCTAGCTCGATCTCGCGCGAGTTGGTTTTGATCGCCTCTGTTTGCAGGTAGAGAAGGATCAGGCGTGCACGGGATCCAAAAGGCACACCTACACGAACAGGTCCGTCAGGGCCTTGTACGGAGCCTGGTTCAATCATCAAATGTACGTAATCGGTCTCCAGCGACCAGATCTCGTCGTCCTTGAGCTTCCTATGCGGTAATGCGGTCTGGCACCAGCCTGAGAAAAGGAAACCAATGCGAGGATCCTCATCGCTCATGTAGCCGAAGGCGGCTTCAAGGGCACGCCGATCAACGTTTGTGTCAGCGAAGGCGAGTGCGCCCTGGCGACCGTGCTTCTCAAGTCTGTCATGGATCACGCCCATGAACTCTTTTAAGCCCACGGCGCTCGGAATGTCGCCTTGGACTTTTGTAGCCATTAGCTACTAGGAAAGATATTTGAAACCTCTATTAGTTTAGGGTTCAATAGTCCACGGGATAACTTTTTCTAAGCATCTGACTTTGTTTGTTATTCATCTTTATCAGCGGCGCCGAACTGCTACAAAAGTCCATACGATTGGCTACAAAACCCCACGGTCGGTCGGTGGGAGGAAGATTCTACTCGGCTACAAGAGTCCAAGGCGACTCGGGGGCAGCTACAAGAGTCCAGGGGTATCCCCAATGTGATATTGAAATTTCAGATTGGGCTGCCCGCGATTAGAAAATGGAGTGTTGGTTCGGATCTTCGTCCGGACAGGCACGACGTCGCCAAGGCATAGGCAAGAAGTCTGAGCCGCTTAGCTAACGTTACCTTTGCCCGAAACGTTCGATGCCACTGCCAGTCCCACTCTGGCCGGCTGCATACTTGCGTATTGAGTAGTGCTCATCTTGGAACTGGATACAGACTCACCGTGGCCGCAAGCGGCATTCAATCTACGTTTCTCTTGAATACGGCCCCCGCTACGCCCACACTCTCAGCATGGTCGGGGGGCCACCCGTAAAGATAACCCCCCTTCCAAGGCAGCCTACAGGTTCGGCAGGTACTTCAGGACGGCAGCAACCGCCTGAAGTACCCCGGCCAACGCTTTCAAGAAAGCGGTGACCTGCCTAGTTGTAAGCCTTCGCGGCTTGTCCATGTGGACCCTCCCCGAGGCGCAGACCCTGCTTCTAGGAGCCCCACGGCCCCGAGGGGTGCAGGGCTGCTACGGGAGCCGCAGCCCAGTATGGCTTCTTGCCGCCCTCGGGTTCAACTCACTTGCGAAGTGTCCCCCGAACTTCTTCGCCAAACATGTGGCTGGCGCAAGGTTCGGGAGTTTTCGTTGTTGCGTTGAGTGTCGATCTTCCTTCCACGCTTCATTTCCCCTTCGTCGCTTCAGCGTTTGTGGCCTCGTCGTCGATGTCATGGCCAGGGCTTGCTCATAGGCGGCGTTGACCCTGGCCATTTGGTCGGACCGGCCGCCTTTGTCCGGATGGCAGAGCGACGCCAGCCGGCGCATCGCCTGCCGGATTACCGACATATCTGAGTTTGCTGGTAAGCGTCAGCCCATGGCCGCGGCTTTAGTGGTTCGTTTATGAGCTGCGTTCCAGCTATGACTTCCATTGCCATGGCAGCAATTCATCGATCTTTCGTATAGGATGTTCGGCGATCCTTCTGAGAATGTCGGTCAGGTAGGCCTGTGGATCGACGCCGGTCATTTTCGCCGTCTCGATGATAGTGTACATGCAGGCGGCGCGTTGTCCGCCGGCGTCGGATCCGCAGAAGAGGTAGTTCTTTCTGCCCAACACTGGCACGCGCATGGCGCGCTCTGCGGCGTTGTTGCTCATCTCGAGCCTGCCGTCGGTGACGTAGCGGCTCAACGCCTGCCACCGTGACAGCGTGTAGCGGATGGCCTGGGCGAGATTGCTCTTGCCGCTGATCCGCATGAGGGCGGCATCGAGGAACGCCTTCAGCTGATCGAGCAGCGGCTGAGCATGTTCGAGCCGTATGGCGGCACGCCGATCGGGCGGCTTTCCTTGGATCTGGC
>JAABUX010002617.1_pt1 | contig 25154 bp, 18 predicted proteins | sample 5561851 | NCBI WGS metagenome assembly JAABUX01 (sample SAMN10711883, study PRJNA513361) | rock metagenome | isolation source: Antarctica rocks | place: Antarctica: Victoria Land, Richard Nunatak red sandstone | collected 2016-01-03 | reverse complement strand
CACCAACCGCTGCTGCGCGAGGTGGCCTACAAGCTGCCTCGCAGGGGCTTCCAGGAGTGAGCGGGGAGTGCTGTCACTTGCCATCGAATCTCTTCCCGGGTGAGCGGCGAATGCTGTCACCTGTCCAATGAGGGGTATATCAACGCCGAGTCGGTCTGCACGCTCTTGCGGTCGGTGGCCGGTGCGGTGGTGGGATTGCCGATCACCCTGGTGCTGGACAACGCCCGCTACCAGAAGTGCGCCGTGGTGCAGACGCTCGCGGCGTCGTTGGGAGTCGAGTTGTTGTACTTGCCGAATTACTCGCCCGACCTGAACCTGATCGAGCCGCTGTGGCGATTCGTGCGAGTCGAGTCGCTGAACTCGACCTATTGCGAGAAGTTCGATGAGTTCAGGTCCGCCATCGACGAGTGCCTGGACGGCTTGAGCACCGCACACAAGGGCGAGATGGAAACGCTGATGACGCCCAAGTTTCAGTTGTTTGAGGATGTGCCACTATTGGCCGTGTAGAGTATATCATCGAGGCCGACGCCTCACCGACCTCCCCGGCCACCCCGGAGCCCCAGCCATGCGATCGGGACCGCTCTCGCTCGAGCAGCTCGCGGATTACGAACGGGACGGCTCGCTCCTCGCCGCGGGCCTGTTCGACCCCGCCGAGATCGACCTCCTGCGCCGGGCCGCCCGCGAAGACCGGGCTCTCGACGCCCACTCCTTCGGCCGGGCCGATGGCGAAGGGGGCCGAGTCCGGCTCTCGCTCTGGAACCACCCCGGCGACGGGATCTACGGGATGTTCGCCCGCTGCCGCCGCGTGGTCGACTCCTGCGAGCAGATCGTCGACGACGAGGTCTACCACTATCATTCCAAGATGATCATGAAGGACGCCCGCGTCGGCGGGGCCTGGGCCTGGCACCAGGACTACGGCTACTGGTATCAGAACGGTGTCCTCTTCCCCGACCTCGTGAGCGTCTTCATCGCCGTCGACCCCTGCACGAGGGCGAATGGGTGCCTCCAGGTGATCCCCGGCTCGCACCGGCTGGGCCGGATCGATCACGTCCTGACGGGCGACCAGGCCGGGGCCGACCTCGCGCGGGTCGAGCAGGTCCTCGGGCGGCTGCCGCTGGCCCACGTCGAGATGGAGCCGGGCGACGTCCTGTTCTTCCACCCGAACCTGCTCCATCGGTCCGACCGCAACGCCTCGCCCGACCCGCGCTGGAGCATGATCTGCTGCTACAATGCCCGCCACAATGACCCGTTTATGGACTCGCACCACCCGCGTTACACCCCGCTGGAGAAGGTCGACGACCGGGCGATCCGGGCCGTCGGCGTCAAGCGGTTCGCCGACGACGGCGGCGACGTGGCCTGGCTCGACCCGGTCGAGGACGCGAGCAGCCGCTCGCTCGCCGCAAATCGGGCCGCCCCGGCCCGAGAAGGCGACTAAGCGGCCGAGTGCAGGGGCGATTATGTTTCGGAGCTTGACGGCGTTGATCGCTCGCGCCGAAAGATAGTTATCAGGTAGGGGTTTGGGGCGTTTTGTCGGGTGGATGAAATCCACCAAGCCCTCGGTCTGGCCCGGGTTATGGCCCCCATAAGGTGGTGAACTTTAGGCGATATCGAACAACCTCTTCGGCGTGACTCGAGCCGTGGTGGATTTCATCCACCCGACAAGAGGGCCGACGGATTCGGGTTGGCTTCGTTTTTTCGATCGAGTCGCAAGCCTGGGATCATTTCCGGTATGATAGGCCGATGGCCGGACGGGTCCGCCGGACCCGAACTAGCCCCCGACCCTTTGGACCGCCCACCATGCCAGAGACGATGCCGACGTCGCGCCGGACCGATCGCCGAAGTGCCCGTGGGGCGGTCGCCGGGCTGATCTTGGGTTCGTTTTTCCTGGGCAGGATCGAAGCCAAGGCCGGGGAGCCGTCCCCTCGGCCGGTCGACTTCAATCGGGAGATCCGCCCGATCCTCTCGAACCGCTGCTATACCTGCCACGGGCCGGACGCCGGCAAGCGGAAGGGCGTGGGCGGGCCGCTGCGGCTCGATACCGAGGCGGGCGCCCTCGCCGACCTGGGCGGATATTCGGCGATCGACCGGGCCCAGCCCGACGAGAGCGAGCTGATCCGGCGGATCACCTCGGACGACCCGGCCGAGGTGATGCCCCCGCCGGCGATCGGGCCGAAGCTCCCGGAGGCCGAGATCCGCCGGGTCTCCGAGTGGGTTCGGCAGGGAGCAAAATACGCCCGGCACTGGGCTTACGTCGGGCCCACCCGGCCCGACTCGCCCGCGGTCCGGGACTCGTCCTGGCCCCGGAACCCCATCGATGGGTTCGTCTTGGCGCGGCTCGAACGGGAGGGCCTGGCACCGTCGCCGGAGGCCGACCGGGGCGTCCTGATCCGTCGGCTCGCGCTCGACCTCACCGGCCTGCCCCCGACGTGGGAGGAGGTCGAGGCGTTCGCCCGCGACCCACGCCCCGACGCCTATGAGCGGCTCGTCGACCGCCTGATCGACCGCCCGAGCTACGGCGAGCACTGGGCCCGGGTCTGGCTCGACCTGGCCCGCTATGCCGACTCCGCGGGCTACGCCGACGACCCGCCCCGGACGATCTGGGCCTATCGCGACTACGTCATCCGCGCCTTCAACGCCAACATGCCGTTCGACCGGTTCACCGTCGAGCAGATCGCCGGCGACCTCCTGCCCGGCGGCGGGGACGACCCGATCATCGCCACCGCGTTCCACCGCAACACGATGACCAACAGCGAGGGCGGGACCAACGACGAGGAGTTCCGCAACGCCGCCGTCGTCGACCGGGTCAACACGACGCTCGCCGTCTGGATGGGGACGACGATCGCCTGCGCCCAGTGCCACGACCACAAGTACGACCCCCTCTCGCAGGCCGACTTCTTCCGCGTCTACGCCTTCTTCAACAACACCCAGGACGCCGACCGCAACGACGAGAGCCCCAAGCTCTCCCTGTTCGACGACGAGACCCTCGGCCGCAAGGCCGCGCTGGGCGGAGTGCTCGCGGCCCTGACCGGGGAACTCGACCGGGCCGCCGAAAGCCCCGAGCGCGCGGAGGGGCGGAAAGTCCTGGCGAACCTGGATGCGTACATCGCCGCGATCAAGCCGGTCACCACCGTCCCGGTCCAGCGCGAGACGGCCGGGGCGGCCCGCCGGAAGACCCGGATTCAGGTCCGGGGCAATTACCTCGACCTGGGCGACGAGGTGACCGAGGGCGTCCCCGAGGCGATCCTCCCCCTCCCCCCCGGCGCCCCGCGCGACCGGCTGGCCCTGGCCCGTTGGCTGATGGGGCCGGACAACCCGCTCACCGCCCGGGTGATCGCCAACCGCTACTGGGAGCAGGTCTTCGGCGTCGGCCTGGTGCCGACCAGCGAGGACTTCGGCTCGCAAGGCGAGCCCCCCACCCACCCCGAGCTGCTCGACTGGCTGGCGACCGAGCTGGTCGGCAGCGGCTGGGACCTCAAGCGGTTCCTCCGGCTCGTCGTCACCTCGGCCACCTACCGCCAGACCTCGAAGGTCACGCCGGAGGGGCTCCGCTCCGACCCGGCGAACCAGTGGCTGGCCCGGGGGCCGCGGTTCCGGCTCGCCGCCGAGATGGTCCGCGACCAGGCCCTCGCCGTCGCCGGCCTGCTCAGCCCGAAGCTGTACGGCCCGCCGGTCCGGCCCGCCCAGCCGGCGTCGGGCCTCACCGCGGCCTTCGGCGGCGGGATCGACTGGAAGACCAGCGAGGGGGAGGATCGCCACCGCCGGGCCCTCTATACTTCGTGGCGGCGCTCCAACCCTTACCCCTCGATGGCCACCTTCGACGCCCCCAACCGCGAGGTCTGCACCGTCCGCCGGACCCGGACCAACACCCCGCTCCAGGCCCTCGTCACCCTCAACGACCCGGTCTACGTCGAGGCCGCGCAGGCGCTGGGCCGGCGGATGATCGCGGCCGGCGGCGACGGCACCGATGCCCGCGCCAAGATCCGTCTCGGCGTCCGGCTCGTCCTGGGCCGCGACCCCGCCGAAGCCGAGGTCGACCGGCTCGCGAAACTGCACGAGGCCGCCCGCGCCCGGTTCGTCGCCGATGCCGAGGCCGCCCGCAAGCTGGCGACCGACCCGATCGGCCCCGCCCCGGCGGGCTCCGACCCGGCCGACCTGGCGGCCTGGACCGTCGTCGGCAACGTGCTCCTGAACCTGGACGAGACCCTGATGCGCCGCTGAGTCGATCCGATCCGAGCCAAGCCGATCCCAGCCGCGAGGGACGACCGATGGACCCCCGAATCGCCCGAGTCCGCAACCTCACCCGCCGCCACTTCTTCCGCGAGAGCCAGGCGGGATTGGGCGGGATCGCGCTGGCGTCGATGCTCGCCAAGGACGCCCCGGCGGGCCCGGACGAGGCCCGGTCGGCGGTCAACCCGCTGGCCCCGCGGGCCCCGCACTTCGCCCCCAAGGCCAAGCGGGTCATCTACCTCCACCTGACCGGCTCCCCGCCCCACCTCGACCTCTTCGACTACAAGCCCGAGCTGGTCCGCCGCGACGGCGAGCCCTGCCCCGACTCGTTCCTCAAGGGCAAGCGGTTCGCCTTCACCTCGGGCGTGCCGAAGCTCCTGGGCACCCCGCGCAAGTTCGAGCAGAAGGGCAAGGGGGGCGTCTGGATGTCCGACGCCATCCCGCACCTCCACGGGGTGGCCGACGAGCTCTGCGTGATCCGGTCGATGAACACCGATCAATTCAACCACGCCCCGGCCGAGCTGCTGCTGTACACCGGCTCGCCGCGGTCGGGGCGGCCGTCGATGGGGACCTGGGCCACTTACGGATTGGGGACCGAGAACGAGAACCTGCCCGGCTTCGTCGTCCTGATCTCCAGCGGCGTCCAGCCCAACGGCGGCAAGAGCTCGTTCGGCAGCGGCTTCCTGCCGTCGGTCTATCAGGGCGTCCAGTGCCGTTCGCAGGGCGACCCGGTCCTCTACGCCTCCGACCCCGCCGGGATGAGTCGCGACCTCCGCCGCGACAGCCTCGACGCCCTCCGCGACCTCAACGAGATCCAGGAGCGCGAGCTGGGCCACCCCGAGACCGCCACCCGGATCGCGCAGTACGAGCTGGCCTTCCGGATGCAGGCCGCCGTGCCCGAGGTGATGGACATCGGCCGCGAGCCCAAGCACATCCTCGAAGCCTACGGGGCCCAGCCGGGGGCGTCGAGCTTCGCCAACAACTGCCTCCTGGCCCGACGGCTGGTCGAGCAGGGGGTCCGGTTCGTCCAGCTCTTCGACTGGGGCTGGGACTTCCACGGGACCGGCCCCGGCCAGGACCTCCGCGACGGCCTGACGGCGAAGTGCCAGACGATGGATCGCCCCGCGGCGGCCCTGATCAAGGACCTCAAGCAGCGCGGGCTCCTCGACGACACCCTGATCGTCCTGGGGGGCGAGTTCGGCCGGACCCCGTTCCGCGAGGGGCGGACCGCCGGCGGCGCCCTCCTCGGCCGCGACCATTACCCCGACTGCTACACGATGGTCCTGGCCGGCGGCGGCGTGAAGGGGGGCGTCATGCACGGCGAGTCCGACGAGCTGGGCTTCGCCGTCGCCCGCGACAAGGTCCACGTCCACGACCTTCAGGCCACCATCCTCCACCTCCTCGGCCTCGACCACGAGAAGCTCACCTATCGATTCCAGGGGCGCGACTATCGCCTCACCGACGTCCACGGCGGCGTGGTCCGGGGCATCCTCGCCTGACCCGCCCTCGCCTCTGACGAAATTCGGACTTGCGAACCGCGAAGGCGCGTGTCACGATCAATCGGCCTCGGCCCGTCCGCCCGCGGAGCCCCCGGCTCGCCCGCCCGGCGTCCCCACCCCCAGGAGAGCATCCGTGCGACGACTCATCTCGATCGGTAGGCCCCTGGCCCTTGCCCTGGCCCTCGGGTCGGCCTGGACGGCGGCCCGGCTCGAAGCGCAGACGCCGCGTCCGAACGCCCGGATCGACCTGGACGGCCTGCTCAACGAGGCCCACGGCGGCAACGACAACGCGGGCGAGCCGGGCGGGGGCGGGGCCCACATGGCCGACTTCGCCGTCGTCACCCGGGGCGCCGAGAAGGTCGACGGCCTGTTCACCCTCCACCGCAAGGGGGAGCACCTCTATGCCGAGATCCGCAACGACCAGTTCAACCAGCCGATGCTCCTGCCCACCACGATCGCCCGGGGGATGGCCCAGGCGGGCATGCCGGTCGGCGACGACGACATGGTCCTGGTCTTCCGACGGGTCGGCGACAAGGTCCAGCTCGTCCGCCGGAACATCCACTACAAGGCCCCGGCCGGGACCCCGCTCGACAAGTCGGTCCGCCAGAACTACGTCGACTCGATCCTGATGTCGCTGCCGATCGTCGCCATCAATCGCGGCAACGGGTCGAGCGTCCTGATCGACTTCTCCGAGATCTTCCTCACCGACTTCGCCCAGCTCGGACTCGGCACGATGGACCGGTCGCGGAGCACCTGGAGCCGGGTCAAGGGGTTCGCCCACAACCTGGAGCTGGAGGTCGAGGCGACCTTCGCCGGCGGCCGGTACTTCTCGCCGATGTCCGGCGGCAACGACGGCGTCGCCGACCATCGCGGGATCACCCTGGTCATCCACTACAGCCTCATGAAGGCCCCCGACTCGGGCTACCATCCCCGGATGGCCGACGACCGCGTGGGCCACTTCCTCAGCGCGACCAAGGACTTCGGCAAGGCCGACTCCGACACGAATTTCGTCCGCGCCATCAACCGCTGGCGACTGGAGAAGGCCGACCCCAAGGCCGAGCTGTCGCCGCCGAAGAAGCAGATCGTCTGGTACATCGAGGACACCGTCCCCGTCGAGTACCGGCCGTTCGTCGAGGCGGGCATCCGCGAGTGGAACAAGGCGTTCGAGAAGATCGGCTACGTCGACGCCATCGCCGTCCGCTGGCAGGAGTCCGGCCGCGACGAGTTCGACCCCGAGGACACCAACTACTGCACGTTCCGCTGGGTGACCAGCGACGCCGGCTTCGCCATGTCCTGCCTCCGCGCCAACCCGATGACCGGCGAGATGATCGACGGCGACGTCGTGTTCGACGCCGGCTTCATCCGGAGCTGGAAGCAGGAATATGCCCTGCTCGTCGGCGCCGGGGAGTCGGCCAACGGCCAGCCCCAGGCCTCGGCCTTGGCCGTGGGCGAGGTCATCAGCCCGATCCTGGCGGCCAAGATGGGCTACGGCCAGCCCTCCGCCCTCGATTTCCCGGGCGCCGACGCCCTGCTCGGCGGCCCCGGCCGGCTGGTCCCCGAGGCGATCCCCGCGACGATGGGCGGGCTCCGCTGGCAGCTCGGCCGCCGGCCCACCGAGTCCCCCGCGGGCGCCTGCCGGTTCCACGGCGGGATGAACCGCGACTTCGGCCTGGCCGCCATCTCCTTCGCCGACCCCGGCGACGCCGAGAGGGAGAACGACAAGGAGAAGGATAAGGACGCCAAGGCCAAGCCCAAGGCCAAGCCCAAGGACGACCTGCCCCGCGAGTTCGTCGGCCAGGCGATCAAGCATATCGTGATGCACGAGGTCGGCCACTCGCTCGGCCTCCGGCACAACTTCAAGGCCAGCACCATGCTGACCGCCGACCAGCTCAACGACCCGGCCATCACCCGGGCCAAGGGGCTCGTCGGCAGCGTCATGGACTACAGCCCGATCAACATCGCCCCCCGCGGCCGCAAGCAGGGCGACTTCTACTCGACCACCATCGGCCCCTACGACTACTGGGCGATCGAGTACGCCTACAAGGAGGTCGACGGCGACGAGGCCGAGGCCCTCAAGGCCATCGCCGCCCGCGCCCCCGAGGCCGACCTCGAGTTCGCCACCGACGAGGACATGTACTCCAACGGCGACCCCCGCGTGAACGTCTGGGACCTCGGCTCCGACCCCTGCCAGTTCGCCAAGGACCGGATCGAGCTCGCCGCCGGGCTGATGAAGGAGCTGGACGGCAAGGTCGTCAAGGACGGCGACTCCTGGTCGCGGACCCGCCGGGCCTTCGCCATCCTCCTCGGCCAGTGGGGCGACGCCGCCGTCCTCGCCTCGCAGTACGTCGGCGGCCAGTCCGTCGCCCGCGACCACAAGGGGGACAAGGGGGGCCGCGACCCGATCGTGCCCGTCTCCGGCGCCAAGCAGCGCGAGTCGCTCAAGTTCGTCGTCGACCAGATCCTCGGCGACCGGACGTTCAAGTATTCCCCGACGCTGCTCCGCCGCCTCGGCACCGAGAAGTGGATGCACTGGGGGAGCAACGGCGGCTGGGGCACCGGCGTCGACATCTCGGTCCTGGAGACGATCCTCTCGATCCAGAAGATCGTCCTCGGCCACTGCCTGAACTCGACCACGCTCAACCGGCTCCAGAACCAGCAGCTCCAGGCCGAGGCGGGCGCCGACCCGCTCCGCGTCGAGGAGGTCTTCCGCTCGCTGACCGACGGCCTCTGGTCGGCCCCCGACAAGGACGGCAAGCCCGACACCGTCGTCTCCTCGGCGATCCGCCGGAACATCCAGCGCGAGTACCTCCGCCGCCTCTCGACGATGGTCCTCGGCGAGGCCCGCGACCCCTTTGGCGACCGCTTCGCCTACATCGTCATCCGCCGGGGCGGCGACAAGGCCGTGCCGGCCGACGCCCGGGCCTTGGCCCGACTCCACCTCGGCGAGATCGGCGACCGGATCGACGCGGCCCTCGCCCGCAAGGACTCCGCCTTCGACGACACCACCCGCGCCCACCTCAAGGAGTGCCGCCAGCGGATCAGCAAGGTTCTCGAAGCCGGCCTCGACGTCCGCGAGCCCTGAGCCGACCAAACGACCCCGACCCCGAGCCAGCAGGAGGACGCATCCATGACCCTCGCCCAGCGGATCGCCGCGGCCTCCCTCGCCTCGCTCGCGGCCGGGGCGGTCGGCCTCGCCGCCGCCCAGGAGCCGCCGAGGCCGCGTCCCGGCCTGACCGCCATCCAGACCAAGGAGGCCGTCCGGATCGCCGCGGCCTCCCTCGAAGAGGCCCGCAAGACGGCCGCGGACCCCGCCCGGCCCGCCGCCGCCGCCGACCGCCGCGAGTTCGTCGTCTCGGTCGAGCGGCTCTCCGAGAAGAACGCGCCCGCCCCGGGGGCCGCCGAGCCCCCGGCGCGGGCCGTGGTCACGACCTATCGATACTCCGACGACACGACCGTCTACGCGGTCGTGGACCTCGCCACCGGCCGGGCGGTCGACGTCAAGTCGGCCCAGCATATGAGAACACCCCTCTCCGACGGCGAGTACGAGGCCGCCAAGGCCCTCGCCCGCGACAGGGTCGAGGAGGTCCGCGCGCTCTACCAGAGGTTCGGCGACCGGATCGAGGTCTACCCCCAGTTCAGCCAGTACACGCCCGACGGCGAGGCCCGGGTCCACCGGGTCGTCCACATCCTCTACCGGGTCGACAAGCGCGACCTCAGCGCCCCCCGGCCGGTCGTCGACCTGACCATCCGCGAGGTCACCGTCCCCGACCCCGAGCCGATCGGCGGCGGGGCCGGGGCGAAGGGCCGCCCGGCCCCGAGATGACGATGGTCCCGAGCCGCCCCGGGACCGATCCTCCCCCAGCCATCGAGGTACGCGGCATGGCCCGACCCCCGTCTCCCGCCCCCTCCCTCGCCCTGGTCTGCCTGCTGGCCCTGCTCGCGGCGGCCGGGCCGGCGCGGGGGCAGGGGCTCCCCGACCCGCCCTCGCAGGAGACGACGATCGAGTTCGTCGTCGGCGACTCCGGCGGCGTCTCGCCCCGCAAGGGGACGGCGTGGAAGGTCCAGTACGCCCGGGGGATGCACAAGGGCTTCTACATCACCGGCGCCTGGTTCCGGCGCGAACTCTCCGAGGACTGGATCAAGGTGATCCACGACGCCCGGATCGCCGACCTGTTCGTCCCCTACCATGAGTCGGCCGACACCCGCTTCTTCGACCTCACGGGCTTCTCCTTCCCCCTGGCCGAGGTCAAGGCCGAGGACGCCGGGGCCAACGGGATCTTGCTGCCCGCCTTCGAGGGGGACGCCTACCCCACCGTCGTCCGCGAGGTCCGCGACCGCGGGGTCGTCTGGAAGGACTACGCCAACGGCGTCCGCCGGGGCCGCGAGATGGTGCTCTGGGCCGGGCTCCAGGCGGGCAATTACATGTACCTCATGCAATACGGCTTCCAGGACGACGGCGTGATCGCCTTCCGCGTCGGCGCCACCGGGCAGAACCTCCCCGGGGCCCGCAAGCAGGCCCACATGCACGACGCCCACTGGCGGATCGACATCGACCTCGTCGACGGGGCCAGGAACAACGCCATGCTGATGACCCACTCCGAGACGACCGCCGGCCTCGGCGCCGAGGACGACGAGCAGCCGTTCCACTCGGGCGTCGAGGGCGGGATCGACTGGGAGCCCAAGGAATTTACGATGCTCCGGGTCGAGAGCGAGCGGCGCAACGCCAACGGCAAGAAGATCGCCTACGACCTGATGCCCCTCCGCCAGGGGACGGCCAGGCATAAAGAAGACTTCACCCATCACGACCTCTGGGTCAGCCGTTCGCACCCCGAACGGCCCCTGGAGATGCTCTTCGCCAACCTGCCGTCGATCGTCCGCGACGTCGAGTCGGTCGAGCAGACCGACGTCGTCCTCTGGTATACCTCGTCGTCGCACCACGAGCCGCGCGACGAGGACGGCAAGGGGAACGCCGGCCGCCGCCTCTGGTACTGGGACGACGGCTGGGAGGGCTCCGCCCTGGTGATGTGGAGCGGCTTCGACCTCAAGCCCCGGAACCTCTTCGACCGGACCCCGTTCTACCCCTACGCCCCGCCCACCCCCGCGCCCCCCGCCGACGCCGAAGGCCGGCGGGCCGTGCCGGGGAACTGATCGGGCCCGAGACCGAGGAGAAGGCGCCATGCACCGGAGATCGCTGACCCTCGCCCTGGCCTCCCTGGTCGCGGCCGGCTCGTGGGCGATCGCCACGCCCCGGGCGGGCGACGGACCCGGCCCGGTCCCGCAAGGCGTCCCGCCCGGGCTGGCCGATCGCGCGTGGGCGATCACCGACGCGGTCCTCGGGCGGCACGTCGACCCGCCCGCGCGGCAGGCGATGCTCCTGGCCGGGATCAAGTCGCTCCGGAGGGCCGCCGGCCGCGGCACACCCGCCGCGCTGGCCCGCAAGGCTTCCGACCTGATCGCGCCCGGCCAGTACGCCGCGCTCCTGGCCGAGGCCTGGCCGACGCCGAACGCGCAAGCCGGGTCGGATGAGGCCGGGCCGCCCGATTCGCCGGCCGACGGCCTCGATCGCCGCGGGCCGTCGGCGGACGGGGGCACCCTCGAAGACGCCCTGATCGAGGGCCTGCTCGCCGCGGTCCCCGGCGGGGCCGAGTTGATCTCCGCGAAGGACCTGAAGGTCGCCGATCAGGTCGCGGGCAACCTCTACGTCGGCGTCCAGATCGCGCTCAGCTACGACGAGAAGGCCAAGCGGTCGGTCATCGCGAAGATCCTCGAAGGCGGCCCCGCCGACCTGGCGGGTGCGAAGGAGGGCGACCAGATCGAGGCGGTCGACGGGGTCGATGCCGTGGGCCTGCCCCTCAAGGCGGTGGTCGACCGGCTCCGGGGCGAGCTGGGCTCCCGGGTCGTCGTCCGGATCAAACGGCCCGAGGTCGCCGACCCGCTCACGCTGCCGATGACCCGCGGGATCTTGCCGAGGAAGACCGTCGAGGGGCATCATCGGCGGGCCGATGGCGGCTGGGACGTCCGGCTCGCGGGGCCCGAGCCGATCGGCTACCTCAAGATCAGCGAGATCGTCGGCAGCACGCCTTCCGAGCTGCGGTCGTGGGCCGGCCAGCTCGAGGCCGACGGGGCCAAGGCCGTGGTCCTCGACCTCCGGGGGCTCTCGCACTCCGGGCTCCACGCCGCCGTCCTCCTGGCCGACGCCCTGCTCGACGGCGGGCCGATCGGCCGGGTCCGATCGGCCGACTCGGTCAAGACCTACCGGGCCGAGGCGGACGCCCTCTTCCTCGGCTGGCCGATCGCCGTCATCATGAATGGAGCGGCCTCCCCCGAGGCCCGCTGGCTCGCCGCGGCGCTCGAGGATAACGGCCGGGCTTCCGTCGTCAACAGCCCGACCGGCGCCGTCCCGCCCATCCGGACCGCCGTCGAACTCCCCGGCGGCGCGTGGTCCGTCCTGATGGCGACGGGACGGCTGGAGCGCGGCGACGGTCGCCCCCTGAGTGCGGTCGACCCCGCCCCCGGCCCGCAACCTCGACCGCGGATGCCGAAGTCGTTCGCGCCGGCGGATCGCTTGGAGGAATTGAATTATAATATTGCCGGCGTGCCAAAATCTCAGGTCCCGGCCGGGCAAGGTACCACGACGGCCCCGCTGTCCCAGGCCGTCGAGATCCTGACCCGGGCCTTGAAAACGGCCGGATCGCGGTGAGATGAGCGGCCGATCGACCCCCCGGAGCGAGCCGAGCATGCCCGAGTCGATGTCGACACGACCGTCCGCCAGCCGGGCCGCCCGCGCCCTCGGCCTCCTCCTGATCGGGACGACCGCCGGCGTCGCGGCGACCGCCCGGGGCGACGAGGCCCGCGACCGCCGCCCCGTCGCGCTCGCCCTGTCCGGCGACGGGGCCTGGCTCTACGCGGCCAACGCCCGGGGCGGGAGCCTCTCGGTCGTCAGCCTCGCGACCGGGAAGGTGACGGCCGAGATCGAGGTCGGGCGTGGGCTCTCCGGCCTGGCGATCCTCCCCGACGGCCGCCGCCTGCTCGCGGTCGACCGGGCCGGCGACGCCCTGATCGCCCTGGAAATCCGCGGCGGCGGCGAGGTCGCGATCGGGGCCCGAGTCGCGGTCGCGGCCGACCCGGTGTCCGTCCTGGTCGCGCCCGACGGGACGTCGTGCGTCGTGGCCTCGACGCGGGCCCGGCGGTTGACGGTCGTCTCGATCCCCGCCGATCCGGGCGTCGCCCCGACGATCGCCCGCGTCGTCGACCTCCCCTTCTCGCCGCGCAACCTGGCCTGGGCCCGACCGGGCTCGGCGCTCGTCGTCGCCGATGCGTTCGGCGGCCGGATCGCCGTGGTCGACCCGTCGAAGGGGGTCGTGGAGTCGGTCCGGACCTTGCCCGGGCACAACATCCGCGGGCTGGCCCTGGCCCCGGACGGCCGGACCCTAGTGGTCGCGCACCAGTCGCTCAACCCCCTGGCCGACTCCAGCTTCGAGGACGTGCACTGGGGGACGCTCCTCCGCAACCACCTCCGCGTCCTCCGCGTCGACGCCCTGCTCGACCCCCGGCCCGCCGCCGACATCTACCGGGGCGGCCGGGTCATCGACCTGGGGATGACCGGGAACGCCGCGGGCGACCCCGGCGCGATCGGCTTCGACGGCCAGGGGCGGCTGGCCGTCGTGCTCGGCGGGGTCGACGAGGTGGCCCTCGGCCCCGAGCATGGGAGGGGGCTCCGACGGGTCGGCGTCGGCCACAAGCCCTCGGCCGTCCTCGCCAGCCCGGACGGGAAGCGGGTCTATGCGGCCGACGAGCTGGACGACGCGATCTCGGTGCTCGACGTCGAGGCCGGCAAGCGGGTCGCGACGATCGGACTCGGTCAACGCCCCGAACCCGGCCCGGTCGCCCGCGGCGAGCGGCTGTTCTTCGACGCCCGGCTCTCGCACGACGGCTGGATGAGCTGCCAGAGCTGCCACACCGACGGCCAGTCCAACGGCCTCCTGGCCGACACCCTGGGCGACGGCGCCTACGGGGCGCCGAAGCGGGTGACCTCGCTCCTCGACGTCGGCGCCACCGGCCCCTGGACCTGGCTCGGGACCGTCGACCGCCTCGAAGACCAGGTCCGCAAGTCGATCGAGACCACCATGCGCGGCCGACCGCCGACGGACGGGCAGGTCGCCGACCTCACGGCCTACCTCCGATCGCTGAAGTCACCCCCGCCCGAGTTGCCGGCCGACCCCGACGCCGCCGCCTCCCGGGGCCGCGAGGTCTTCGCGTCCCGGGATTGCGCCAGGTGCCACGCCGGCCCCGAGTTCACGTCGGCCGGTCGCCACGACGTCGGGCTGGTCGACGAGGCCGGCAACCGGAAGTTCAACCCGCCTTCGCTCCGCGGGGCCGGCCGGCGCCGGCCGCTCCTGCACGACGGCCGGGCCGCGAGCCTCGAAGACCTCTTCCAGATCCACCGCCACCCTCGCCACGCCGAATGGGCCCCGGGCGAACTCGCCGACCTGATCGCCTACCTCAAGACCCTCTGAATCCGCTCAATCGAGGACCGGGGCGAGGGTTTGGCGGGCAACCCCGTCAATTGAACAGGAAGTGGCAGATGTCGCCGTCCTGCATGACGTATGTCTTGCCCTCGACCCGGAGCTTGCCCGCCGAGCGGATGTCCTTCTCGGTCTTGTAGGTCTCGAGGTCGTCGAGCCGATAGACCTCGGCGCGGATGAAGCCCTTCTCGAAGTCGGTGTGGATCACGCCGGCCGCCTGCGGCGCGGTGCAACCGACGGGGATGGTCCAGGCCCGGACCTCCATCTCCCCGGCCGTGAAGTAGCTCTGGAGCCCGAGCACGCGGTAAGCCTCGCGGGCCAGGACCGGCAGCGCGGGCTCGGCGAGGCCCGAGGATTCGAGCATCTCGGCGCGATCGGCCTCGTCCAGCTCGGCAATCTCCGCTTCGAGCTTGGCACAGACGGGCACGACCGAGGCCCCGACCCGGGCGGCGAAGTCGCGGACCTTTTGCACGAGCGGGCCCTTGCCTTCGAGGTCGGCCTCGTCGACGTTGGCGACGTAGAGGACCGGCTTGGCGGTCATCAGGCCGAAGCTGAGGATCGCCTTGGCCTCCACCTCGTCGAGCACAAGCCTGCGGAGCGGCTGGTCGGCCCCCAGGTGGTCGAGGCACTTGCGGATCACCTCGGTGCGGAGCTTGGCCTCCTTGTCCCCGCCCTTGGCGGTCCGCTCGGCCTTGGGAAGCGCGACGTCGAGCGTCTGGATGTCGGCGAGCATCAGCTCGATCTCGATCGTCTCGATGTCCGAGACCGGGTCGACGACCCCGGCGACGTGGACGACGTCGGGGTCCTCGAAGCAGCGGACGACCTGGAGGATCGCCTCGACCTCGCGGATGTGGCTGAGGAACTTGTTGCCGAGCCCCTGTCCCTCGCTGGCCCCCTTGACGATCCCGGCGATGTCGACCAGCCGGAGCGCGGCGGGCACGAGCTTCTTGGGGACGATGTACTTGCTGATCCGCCCGAGCCGGTCGTCGGGGACGCTGACGACCCCCTCGTTCGGCTCGATCGTGCAGAACGGGTAGTTCGCGCTCTGGGCCTGCTTGGAGCTGGTGAGGGCGTTGAACAGGGTGCTCTTGCCCACGTTGGGCAGTCCGACGATGCCGGCTCTCATGGTGCCGCGACGACCTCACCAAAGGATGCTGTTGGGGAATGCGGGCCCCGCTCGACGACGCCGAATCATCCTACACTCGACCGACCCGACTTGTCTCGCCTCTCGCGGAAACGGGGACGCCCGCCGGGCCCGATCGCGATCGGGCCCGGCGGGCGAAACCGGGGACAGGCATGGGGTCCGGGCCGCGATCAGGGCTTCTTCCGGCCGCTCAGGCCGGCGCGGAGGTAGTCGCGGTTGAGCCGGGAGATGAACTCGATGCCGATCCCCTTGGGGCAGGCGGCCTCGCACTCGGCGTGGTTGGAGCAACTGCCGAACCCCTCGGCATCCTGGCGGTCGACCATGGCGACGACCCGGCGGTCGCGCTCGGGCTGGCCCTGGGGCAGGAGGTTGAGGTGCGACGCCTTGGCGGCGACGAAGAGCATGGCCGAGGCGTTCGGGCAGGCGGCGACGCAGGCCCCGCAGCCGATGCAGGCGGCGGCGTCCATCGCGAGGTCGGCGCTGTCCTTGGCGATCGGCATCGCGTTGCCGTCGGGGGCGTTGCCGGTCCGGACGGAGACGAACCCGCCGCTGGCGATGATCCGGTCGAAGGCGCCCCGGTCGACCATCAGGTCCTTGACGACGGGGAAGGCGTTGGCCCGCCAGGGCTCGATGGTCAGCTCGTCGCCGTCCTTGAAGCTCCGCATGTGGAGCTGGCACGAGCTGGTCTGGGCCTTGGGGCCGTGCGGGGCGCCGTCGACGACGACCCCGCACGAGCCGCAGATCCCCTCGCGGCAGTCGTGGTCGAAGGCGATGGGGTCTTCGCCCCGCTGGATCAGCCGCTCGTTGACGACGTCGAGCATCTCCAGGAACGACATGTCGGGGCTGATGTCGGGGGCGGGGTAGCGGACGAATTTGCCCGGGGCCTGGCGGTTTTTCTGCCGCCAGACGTTCAGGGTCAGGTCGATCGTCCGCTTGTCGACGTGGCCTCGGCTCTGGGCGGCCGCCGCGGCGGACGACGTGGGGGCCGGTCGGGTGACGGTGCTCATTATTTGTAACTCCGGGTCTGGAGCTGGATGTTCTCGTACGCGAGCGGCTCGACGTTGCGGATCGGCCGGTTGCCTTCGCCGGCGAATTCCCAGGCGGCGACGTGGCAATAATCCTCGTCGTTGCGGGCGGCCTCGCCCTCGGAGTCCTGGAACTCCGTCCGGAAGTGGGCCCCGCACGACTCGCGACGTTCCAGGGCGTCGAGGCAGAGCAGCTCGCCGAGCTCGAGGAAGTCGGCCACGCGGCCGGCCTTCTCGAGCGACTGGTTGACCTCGCCGTCCTCGCCGAGGACGCAGACGTCCTCCCAGAACTCCTGCCGGAGCGCGGGGATCTGCTGGAGGGCGAGCTTGAGCCCGTCCTCGTCGCGGGCCATCCCGCAGTAGTCCCAGATGATCTTGCCGAGCTCGCGGTGGAACATGTCCACGGTCCGCCGCCCGCGGATGCCGAGGAACTTCTTGAGCCGGGCGTTGACGCCGGCCTCGGCCTCGCGGAAGGCCGGGTGGTCGGTCGAGACCTTGGCCGGCCTGGCCGAGGCGAGGTAGTTGCCCAGGGTGTACGGCACGATGAAGTAGCCGTCGGCCAGGCCCTGCATCAGGGCGCTGGCGCCGAGGCGATTGGCGCCGTGGTCGGAGAAGTTGGCCTCGCCGCAGACGAACAGCCCGGGGATGGTGCTCATCAGGTTGTAGTCGACCCAGAGCCCGCCCATCGCGTAGTGGGTGGCCGGGTAGATCCGCATCGGGGCCTGATACGGGTTCTCGTCGGTGATCCGCTCGTACATCTCGAAGAGGTTGCCGTACCGCTCCTTGATGGTGTCGGCCCCGAGGCGGCTGATGGCGTCGGCGAAGTCGAGGTAGACGCCCAGCCCGGTCCGGCCGACGCCCCGGCCCTCGTCGCAGACCTCCTTCGCGGCGCGGGAGGAGATGTCGCGCGGCGAGAGGTTGCCGAAGCTGGGGTACTTCCGCTCGAGGTAGTAGTCGCGGTCCTCGTCGGGGATCTGGCCGGGCGGGCGGTTGTCGCCCTTCGCCTTGGGGACCCAGATCCGGCCGTCGTTGCGGAGCGACTCCGACATCAGCGTGAGCTTGCTCTGGTGGTCGCCGGTGACGGGGATGCAGGTCGGGTGGATCTGCGTGAAGCAGGGGTTGCCGAACGCCGCCCCCTTCTTGTAGGCCCGCCAGATGGCCGAGGTGTTGCAGCCCTTGGCGTAGGTCGCGAGGTAGAAGACGGTCCCGTAGCCGCCGGTGGCCAGGATCACGGCGTCGGCCGCGAACGACTCGACCTTGCCCGTCTCCAGGTTCCGGACGACGATCCCCTTGGCCACGCCGTCGACGACGACGAGTTCCTGCATCTCGTGGCGAGGGAACATCTCGACCGTGCCGATCCCGACCTGCCGCTCCAGGGCCTGGTAGGCGCCCAGGAGGAGTTGCTGCCCGGTCTGGCCGCGGGCATAGAAGGTCCGCGACACCTGGGCCCCGCCGAAGGAGCGGTTGGCCAGGGTCCCGCCGTACTCGCGGGCGAACGGGACGCCCTGCGAGACGCACTGGTCGATGATGTCGACCGAGACCTCGGCCAGGCGATGGACGTTGGCCTCGCGGGAGCGGAAGTCGCCCCCCTTGATCGTGTCGTAGAACAGCCGCTCGACGCTGTCGCCGTCGTTCTGGTAGTTCTTGGCGGCGTTGATCCCGCCCTGGGCGGCGATCGAGTGCGCCCGCCTCGGGCTGTCCTGATAGCAGAAGCAGGCGACCTTGTAGCCGAGTTCGGCCAACGTCGCCGCGGCCGAGGAGCCCGCCAAGCCGGAGCCGACGACGATCACGGAATACTTCCGCTTGTTCGCCGGGTTGACCAGCTTCATGTGGAGCTTGTGCTCCGACCACTTCTGCTCGAGCGGTCCGGGCGGGACGTTCGAGTTGAGTTCCACGGCGTGACCCCCCTTGGTTACTTGATGAAGCCGGCCACGATCGCCAGCGGGACGACGGCGAAGCCCGCCACCACGACGGCCGTGAACGCCGTCGCGATCTTCCGCCCCGGCGAGTTGTACCGGCCCTGGTCCGCCCCCAGCGTCTGGGTCATGCTCCAGACCCCGTGCCAGAGGTGGAAGCCGAGCATCAGCATCGCCAGGACGTAGATCACCGCCACCGGGACGACCCGGAGGCCGGACACGAGGTTGGCGTAGACCGACCCCTCGTGATAGTCCGGATGCACCGACCCGGTGGTCAGGTGGAGGATGTGGAAGACGATGAAGGCCAGCAGGAGCGGCCCGGTGATCCGCATCGACCGCGATGCCCACGTCGACTCGCGATGCTTGGCCTTGCCGTAGACCGCCGGGCGGGCCCTGACGATCTTCTTCCGCAACGCCAGATAGGCCCAGATGTGCAGCCCGACGCCGCTGAGCAGGCTGGCCCGGGCCGTCCAGAGCACCGCGGGCTCCTTGTGCAGCAGCCGGCCATAAGCATCGAGCGACTCGGCGCCCTGGAAGATCTGGAGGTTGCCCAGCATGTGGACCAGGACGAACCCCGAGAGCATCACCCCGGACGCGGCCATGATCAGCTTCAAGCCGACCGACGACCCCCAGAACTTCGCGAAGCGGGACCGGGACGGCGGCCCGGATCTCGTGGCAGGCGTGGCAACCGCGCTCATGGGCGTCCCCGAATCGAGGGATCAGGAAGTTGAGGTGCGGGGAAGCCGACCCTCCCCCGGTCAGGACCCTGTCGGCCGAATGGTGACGTGAGACCCGACCGTAAAGATAGTTTAAGAGGGGCCGTCCCATAGGTCCAATTCTTTGTTATGATCGGTTCGATAGCGCCCGCCAATCCTTACCGGGTTTTCGGATGGAGCTTCGTCACCTCCGATCCTTCGTCGCCGCCGCCGACTCCCTCCACTTCACGAGGGCGGCCGAGGCCCTGGGCGTCTCGCAACCGACCTTGTCGCTCCAGATCGGCGACCTGGAGCGGGAGCTGGGGACGGCCCTCTTCGACCGGATCGGCCGCTCCGTCCGCCTGACCGAGGCGGGCGAGGTCTTCCGCCGCCATGCGGTCCGGGCGCTCCGCGAGGTCGAGTCGGGGCAGGGGGCCGTGGCCGACCTGCTGGGGCTCCGAAGCGGGACGCTCCGGGTCGGCGTGACCCACTCGTTCAGCACGGCGCTGATCCCCCGGGCCGTGGCCAGCTTCCGGCGGCAATACCCCGGCGTGGCCGTGACGATCGAGAAGACCAGCGGGCGGGCGATCGAGCTGGCCTTGGTCGCCGGCTCGCTCGACCTCGGGATCGCCTTCGCCCCCCCGGAGGCCCCCGAGGTCGTCGCCGAGCCGCTCTTCGAAGAGGAGGTCGTCCTGGTCGTCTCCGGCGACCATCGCCTGGCGACCCGCGAGCAGGTGAGGTTCGCCGACCTCGACGGCCTCTCGCTGGTCCTGATCAGCCGCGAGTTCGCCACCCGTCGCCTCTTCGACGACCGGCTCCGCGAGGCCCGCGTCCGCCCCGAGATCGCCGTCGAGATGAACGACATCGACTCGCTCCTGGAGGTCGTCCGCCTCGGGACCGGCGCGACCGTCCTCTCCCGACGGGCCGTGACCGACCCGCGCGATCTCGCCCTGATCCGGATCGTCGAGCCCGAGATGACCCGGACCGCCGCGCTGCTCTGGCACATCGAGGCCTATCGATCCGCCGCCTCGATCGCCTTCGCCCGGGTCATCCGCGAGGTCTCCGAATCGAAACCGGGCACCGTTTCCCCCCCGAAAGACCATCGTCCCGCCTCCGCCCGGGATCGATGAGGATCGGGCGGCCGACGTCGCCGCCACCGGCCGGCGGCAAAAACGAAGGCCTGGTCCCGCGTCCGAGGGGATGAGCGGAAAGCCATCGACTGGCCACCTCGGGATGGACACCTCAACCCTCTCTCGGGGGAGGGGCTCGATCGCCGTCCCCTCAATCTGGCGGGACCGCTTCGTTACCGGCGTCATAACAGACGTGATGAGCCGAACGGACGAGAGCCAGGATCGATTGATGGCCTAGGTTCGGATCGGGGTCAGTCGGCCAAAGATCGCTGGAAATCTCCTGGTCGGTCATGCCCGAACTCACTGTCCCACCCTATTTTCGAATCGATGACGCGGGTAATTGAACGGGCGGGGTCGTCGCTTCGATGCGGGCAGCGACCTTTTCCTACCACATTAATGCGGCGCCTCATCAACACGGCTGTTTAATTAAATGACGTGTCATTGAACGCCCAGATCGACCGCGATAGCATCCCTCCAAGCCCGCATGAAATCGTCGGATCGGGCTCACCGCAGATCGGCCTCGATCCGACCGGCGGGATGGCGTCAGCGAGATTCGCGTCTCCCGACTCGTGGCCCCTGCATGGCCGATGAGCCCGGACGGATCGTCGTGCGCCCCGACTTGGCCCCACCCCGCCCGAGCTTCCTCCACCCACCGCGAAGGATCCCACCATGAAGTTCTCCCTCCCCAGCCTCGCCGCCCTCGCCCTCCTCGCCGCCGTCTCCCCCGCCCACGCGGGCCTCACGTTCGACTTCCAGGACGAGGGCCATAACGTGGCCCTGGCCAGCACCGCGACCTTCTCGGCCAAGGCGGGCACGGCCTACGATTCGACCTATCAGGTCGCCGCCAGCGGGACCGCCGACCTCTACGCCAAGTTCCGGGGCGGCGACGAGAACGGCCTCGGCCTGACCAACGACCCCTCGACGAACCATGAGATCACCGCGGGGAACCACATCGACTTCAACTTCTCGGCCTTGAAGTCGAAGTTCGCCATCACGTCGATCGACTTCAACCTCGGCAGCGTCACCTCGCCCGACAAGTACGAGATCGACGGCGTCGGCGTCTGCGGCGGCACCACCCTCCTCGGCACCGGGACCAGCGACGGGTTGTTCCACATCACCTCCGCGGACGTGGCCGCATACGACACCTTCCGGGTGGCGGGGCTGGCCGGCAACGTCCTGGTCGACACGATCACGGTCAACGGGTCCGTCCCCGAGCCCGCCAGCCTGGCGATGACCGCCCTGGGCCTGGGCGCCGCGCTGGTCGCCGGCCGGTCCCGCCGTCGCAAGGCGGCGAAGGCCTGAGGAGATCGGACGCGGCGACCTGATTGAACCAAGATGATGCGGCCCCGGCGTCTGCCCGCAGACGCCGGGGCCTTCTTGCATCCGGCCAGAAGAGGCCGTCCCCATCAACGTCGAAACTTGCCCGGAAAACGCGTCGTCGCGGCATGCGGACTAGGCTATCCGCGACGCCAAGGAGGAAGCATCGGTTCACACGCCGGGCCGAATTCGGGCTCGGGCACCGTCCGGAAGCCGTTGAGGAATGGAGGATTAGACGGCCTCTGTCGGCCGGAGGCGATATCTGTCGCTGATGCCGGCGGTGGGAGTCGAACCCACAAGGGGGTTGCCCCCCGGAGGATTTTAAGTCTTCTGCTTCTGCCGGGAGTGTGGCGTTGGAAACATGCTGGGACGGCGTTTAAGTCGCTTCTTGGATAAAGATTTGGATCGATTGTCTCCTCGCCGGCACACTGTAACCGCGTTGGGACCATGTTGCCAGGTCTGTTGCCAAATTGTTGCCAGTCAGGCGATGGAGCGGGGTGTAGCTCTCGATTCTGGTAATCAGGCGGCGGGCCTTGCCCAGAGTCCCTCCCACTCCGGCGTGTCGATCGACGCCACCAAGGCCGCCATCCCGTCCACGTTCCCCACGCACCACCCGCGGCCCGGCACCCTCAGCCGCCGCCCCAGCCGCCTGGCCAGCCCCTCCACCGCCCCGCTGCCGATCGACCGGCCCGACCGCAGCCGCGTGTAGTCGCCCAGCCGGTCCATGGCCGGCGAAGTAGCCGACCATCTTCTCGACCCCCGCCCGGCCGGCCGCCGTCAGCTCTCCCGAGGGCGTCGCACCGGCGTGGTCGCACAGGCCCTCCCACCCGTCGGCCAGCAGGCATCGACGGCCCTTCTCCAGCCAGTCGGCCGCCGCCGCGGTCCCCTCGCCGTGCACGGCGTTGGCCGCCGCGGCGATGTGCCGGCCGGCGTGGAAGATGTCCAGCACCCGCGTCGCCCCCGGGAAGTGCACCGCGGCGGCCCCCCGGATCCACGCCGCCCCGTCGCCGAGCACCGTCAGCTCGCCGGCCGGGTCGATCCCCAACGCCTTGGCCCATGGCCCCCACCGGGCCGAGAACGACTCGCAGTCGGCCACCGCCGCGTAGGCGACGCTCGCGGTCGGCCCGGGCCGATCGCGGCTCGCCCAGGCCTCCGGCTCGGCCGGCTCGCCGCGCGGCCTGAGCTGGAACATCGCCATCTTCGCCTCGCGCCAGCCCGAGCGGGTCGGGATCATCACCCCGTCGGTGAGGAACTCGGCGTCCCCCGCGGCGGCGGCGAAGTCGGCCTCGGGCGCGGCCTCCTCACGGCGCCGGGCCAGGGCCGAGGCGGCCCGGTGGCAATGGCGGCGGATCGTCTCGTCGTCGATCACGACGCCGGCGAACTCCGCGAGGCGTGCCGAGGCCAGGCCGAAGGACCAGCTCGCCGCGGCGGTGCAGGCCAGGCGGGTCGCGTGCGGGCTGAGGAAGCCGGCCAGGCCGACCCGGTCGTCGGCCGGGTAGGCCGCCGTGCCGCAGCCGGTGCAGACCGGCGAGCGGCGGGCCAGCTCGACCCGGCCGGCGGCGGTCACCGTGATGCGCGACGCCTTGTCCTTGACGCGGCGGCGGCCGCCGCAGGGGCAGGCGCGGCCGGGAGCCCCTTTTTCTCGGACGGGCCGGCCTGACGCTGCAGTGCGGCCTGCAACGCGACGCGGGTCAGCTCGCGGCCGCGGTGGACCCGCGGCGAGCTCGGCGATGGCCAGGACCTGGCCATCGGGGGCCGCGTCGGTGCCGGCCTGCAGCTCGCGGGCCAGGGCCAGGGCCTGCTCGACGAGGATCGCCTCCAACTCGCTGCGGATCGTCACCGTTCGTTCCATCGCTCCGCCTCCTGGGTGCCGGGGTTTGATCCCTTCGTACCAGCACCGGACCGGAATTACCAGAATCGAGAGCTATACCCGATGGAGCGGGTAGCCGACCGCCCTCGCTGATCGGCAGCTCTGTGTCCGGCGCGTGCCTCAGCGCCTCGGCGTGGCTGCCGCCCCGACGCGCGTCCTCATGCTCGTGGGCGATGGTCGCGTCGATCCGATACCGGAGCCGGGTCTTCGCCCATTCCCGGTGCCCGGGCACCGTACCCAAAAGGTCGGGGTTCAGCACACCAAAATCAATCGTCAGGCTGCCGGCCGTGTCGTTGCCGCCGCCCCGGCGCTCATCGGGGATGAACGTGGCGTGGCCCCGGCCGGGCAGGCGCGAGCCGATCCGCTCGGTCGCGATGCCCAGCTCGGCCATCAGGTCGACGGACAGGTAATCCATCAGGTCGGCGTAGCGATGACTAGTAGTCCGCCACTATTGAGTTGTCGGGTATAGCCGTCGGAGCTTGATCCGGGCGTCCGCCGTCGTGAATCTCCACTGGATCTCGACGCTCCGCTCATTCCGCTCCTCCTCCCACGCCGCCACCGCCCGCTCCAGTTCCTCCTTCGTCTCGATTCGCCGGTCCAGGCACTGCCGGACCAGTACCGACAGCTCGATCTCGGCCCTGTTCAGCCAGCTCCCGTGCTTCGGCGTGTGGTGGATCTCCAACTTCTCGGCGATCCGCCTCGCTTGCTCCGGCGGGAATGCCTCGTAGAGGCTGGCCAACTTGTGCGTGTTCAGGTTGTCCATCACCAAGACGACCTTCTCGGCCTCCTCGTGGATCTCCTCGACCAGCCATCGCACCACCTCGGCGAAGTCCACGGCGGTCCGACGATCGGTCACCTGGACCGCACGCCAGCCCAGCAACGGCTCGCTGATCATGAAGAGGTTGACCGTCCCGTTGCGGGTGTACTCGTAGTCGAACCGCTCCGGCTGCCCTGGCTCGGCCGGGATCGGCTCGATCACCTCGCCGATGAGCTGCTTGCTGGCCTCGTCCAGGCAGACCAGCGGCCGCTTCTCGTCGTAGGGCCGATGATAGACGTCCAGCACGTCCTCCATGGCGCAGACGAACTCGGCGTTCGCCTCCGGGGGGATGCACCACTGCTCCTTCAGGTGGGGCTTCAGCTCGTTTTTTTCAGAGCCCGCCTGACCGTCTCGTCGGAGACCGTGGGGACGACCTCCAACTCGACCAGCTTGTCGGCGAGCATCTGCATCGTCCCGGTCGCCCGCCCATCGGGCGGGGTCGAGCAGGCCAGGGCGATGAGCCGGGCCTCGGCCCGGCCGTCGAAAGTCGGGAGGCGGCTGGGGCGGTCCTGGGGCTTGCGGACCAGGGCCGCCTCCAAGCCCTGCTCGACGAACCGCTGACGGACCCGCTCGATGGTGGCGTCACTGACCTCCAGGGCCTCGGCGATCCGGCGATCGGGCCAGGCGGGGCCACCGTCGGCGGCGTCGGCCTTGAGGAGGATGCGGGCGTGGGCCAGCTTCTTGGCGGCGGCCTTGCCGGCGGCGATGAGGTCGAGCAGGGCCTGCCGCTCGTCGGCGGCGAGCGTGACGGTGTATTTCTTCAAGTCGTTTCTCCTGGGATGGTTATCGCCCCAGAAGAACCGATCCCGACCCAACCCTCAAGTCGTCAGTGGTGGACTACTAGGGTTGTAGCGGTATAGCTCCAGGGCTGCGCTGCCCTCTTCCCGTGGCTCTCATCTTACGGCGTATTTCTTCAGCGGCACGGCTCGGATCCGGCGGTCGACCAGCATCGCCACCGCCCGGGTCGCCCGGCTGTGCCGGGGCACGGT
>JAABUX010002615.1_pt1 | contig 25169 bp, 22 predicted proteins | sample 5561851 | NCBI WGS metagenome assembly JAABUX01 (sample SAMN10711883, study PRJNA513361) | rock metagenome | isolation source: Antarctica rocks | place: Antarctica: Victoria Land, Richard Nunatak red sandstone | collected 2016-01-03 | reverse complement strand
TGACCCTGCTGGGCCGGCTCTGGCAGCTCCAGGTGCCGGAGGGCGCGGCCTACCAGCAGGCCGCGAGCGCCAACCGGGTCCGCCTCGTCGCGACCCCGGCGGGAAGGGGGCTGGTCCTGGACGACAGGGGGGTCCCGCTCGTCGGCAACCGGACCGCGTTGGTCGTGTCGGTCAACCGCTCCCTGTTGCGCACCGCCGCCCACCACGGTCGCGACGTCCTGGCCCGGCTGTCGGCGGTCGTGCGCACACCGGTGGCCGAGCTGACCGCCGCGATCACCCCCTGCGGGGAGGCGCTCGCCGGCGGAGCGGTCGCCAAGAGCCCGGACTGCTGGAACGGCTCGCCCTACCAGCCCGTCCCCGTCGCGCAGTACGCCACGGACAAGCCGGGCGAGGTCGCCCGCGTGCTCCAGGTCGAGGAGCACGCTGAGGACTTCACCGGCGTCACCACCGACTACGAGGCTGTCCGCGAGTACCCGCACGGCACCCTGGCCGCACACACGCTGGGCTATCTGGGCCCACTGCAGAAGCAAGACCTTGCGGCCAAGAAGTACGCCGGTCTGCCGTCCGGCACGCTGGTCGGCCGGGTCGGCGTCGAGGCGTCCTACGACGACGCGCTGCGCGGGCGGGACGGGGTGCAGCGGCTGGTCGTGGACAAGGACGGCAACGTCACCGGGAGCACGGGCGCCGTGCCCCCGACAGCCGGCCAGGACCTGGTGCTCTCGCTCGACGCGGGGGTGCAGAAGGTCGCCGAGGACGCCCTCGCGAGGGGGATCGCGAGGGCCCGGACGCAGTACGACAAGCAGGCCGGGCGCAACTACGCGGCGCCCTCGGGCGCGGTGGTGGTGATGGAGGCGGCGACGGGACGGGTCGTGGCGCTGGCGAGCAACCCGACGTACGACCCGACATCCTTCGTGGGCGGGATCTCGCGGCGCGCACTCAAGGGGTTGGCCGAGGACCCCGGGCACCCGCTGGTCAGCAACGCCACGCAGGGCCTGTTCGCTCCGGGCTCGACCTTCAAGATCGTGTCCACGGCGGCGGCTGTCGCGGCGGGCAACGACCTCTACGGCACCTACCCGTGCCCACCGCAGCTCAAGGTCGGCACCAGCGTCTTCCACAACTTCGAGGGCGAGACCTACGGCGACATCGACCTGCACACCACGCTCGTCAAGTCCTGCGACACCGTCTACTACAAGCTCGCCTTCGACGAATGGCTGCGCGACGGCGGGGCGGCCACCACCGGCCGGCCCCGCGAGGTGTTCCCGAAGATGGCGCGGTCCTTCGGTCTCGGCAACAGGACCGGCATCGACCTGCCGCCGGGCGAGGAGTCCCGCGGGACGATCACCGATCGCGGCTACAAGCAGCGGGACTGGGAGCAGCGCAAGCCCTACTTCTGCGCCGGCGCCAAGAACCCCGGCTACAGCGCCTACGTACGGGCCATCGAGCAGGAGAACTGCACCGACGGCTACCGCTACAACGCCGGCGATCTCGTCAACTTCGCGATCGGGCAGGGCGATGTGCTCGTCACGCCGCTGCAGATGGCCACCGCCTATGCGGCGCTCGCCAACGGCGGCACGCTGTACGCCCCGCGCGTCGCCAAGGGCCTGCTCGCCGCGGACGGGCGCACGGTCACACCGATCCCGCCCGTGAAGAAGGGGACGCTGCCGGTGTCGGCCGAGGTGCTGTCCTACATCCGCAGCGCCCTGGCCGGGGTGCCGCAGCAGGGCGGCACGGCCCAGGGCGCGTTCAAGGGGTTCCCCTTCGGTCAGCTCGCGGTGGCCGGCAAGACCGGAACGGCGGACGTCAACGGCAAGTCCCCTACCTCGTGGTTCTGCTCCTTCGCGCCCGCGGCAGCCCCGAAGTACGTCGTGATCGCCATGGTCCCCGAGGGTGGGACGGGTGGCACGACCGCCGCCCCGATCGTGCGCGCCGTGTACGACGGGATGTACGGCCTTGAGGGCCGCAAGGCGGTCCTTACCCACGGGTCGCTGCCCGGCCCGCTGCCGGTCGTGCTGCCCGACGGCCGGACCGCTGCGCCCGGCACCGCCGTACCGAGGACGCCGGCGGTGGAACCGCTGACCCGCGCCCCGCAGAGTCCTGTCCGTACGGCGCCGGGGCCGGCCCGGCACCGGAGCGCGCTCGGCCGCCCTTCCGCGCCCGCCTCCGCGCTCGCTGATCTGTCGGTCGCGCCGCCGTCCGACCTACCGTCGCGGCACCGGAGCGGGCGACGGGGTGACGCATGACCATCGGAAGCACCCGGCGGGTGTCGTCGGTTCCCCTCCGGCCCCGCGAGATCGCGCTGCGCGAGCCGGCGGCCCGGCGCGAGTCGACGCTGTGGCGGCTCGACTGGTGGCTCGTGCTCGCCGTGTCCGCGCTGGTGTCGGTGGGCGCGCTGCTCATCTGGTCGGCCACCCAGCAGAAGGAGCTGGCTGCCGACGGCGACCCGAAGGCCTTCCTCAAGAAGCACATCCTCAACGCTGCGATCGGGCTGGGCCTGGCCACCGTCGCCGCCCTCGTGGACTACCGCTCGCTGCGGGCGTACGCGCCGTTCGTCTACGGGCTGTCCTGCCTCGGGCTGGTCGCGGTGCTGTCGCCGCTCGGCGCGACGATCAACGGCGCACACTCGTGGATCGTGCTGCCGGCCGGGTTCCAGGTGCAGCCGGCGGAGTTCGCAAAGGTCGCGATCGTGGTGGGCATGGCCATGCTGCTCGGGGAGAAACGCGACGGTGAGTCCACGCCGCGCGACCTCGACGTCCTCGCCGTGCTCGGGCTGTGTGCCGTCCCGATGCTCCTGATCATGCTGCAGCCCGACTTCGGCACCACGATGGTGTTCATCTTCGTGGTCCTGGGCGTGCTGGCCGTGGCCGGCGCGCCGACGCGCTGGATCGTCGGGCTGCTGCTGGCGGGCGTTCTCGCGGGGGTGTTCGTGGCGCCGCACGTGCTCAAGAGCTACCAGCTCGACCGCTTCCGCGTCGTGGCCAACCCGCACGCGGCGCCGCACACCGTCGGCTACAACACCCAGCAGGCCCGGGTGGCGATCGGTTCCGGCGGCCTGCTCGGCAAGGGGCTGTTCCACGGGACGCAGACCCAGGGGCGCTTCATCCCCGAGCAGCAGACCGACTTCGTGTTCACCGTCGCGGGGAGGAGCTCGGCCTCGCCGGGGCGGGTTCGATCATCCTGGTGCTCGGGCTGGTCCTGTGGCGCGGGCTACGCATCGCCTCGCGGGCCACCGACCCGTTCGGGCGGCTGGTGGCCGCCGGCGTCGTGTCGTGGTTCGCCTTCCAGAGCTTCGTCAACATCGGGATGACCTTGGGGATCATGCCGGTGACCGGCCTGCCGTTACCCTTCGTCAGCTACGGCGGCTCGTCGATGTTCGCCAACCTCATCGCGGTCGGCCTCCTGCAGAACGTGCACCTGCGCTCCAGCGAGCTCTAAGCGCGCGCTGCCCTGTAGTGGACCAGGCGATTACGGCGCTGGCCCGGCCTGGGAGGCCGAGCGGCACGTAACCTTATGCCCATGCCCGTCGAGAGCCTGTTCCCGCGCCTGGAGGCGCTGCTGCCGCACGTGAGCAAGCCGATCCAGTACATCGGGGGAGAGCTCAACAGCCAGGTGCAGGACTGGGACGGCACCGACGTCCGCTGGTGCCTGATGTACCCCGACGCCTACGAGGTCGGCCTGCCCAACCAGGGCGTCATGATCTTGTACGAGGTCCTCAACGAGCAGCCGAGGACGCTGTGCGAGCGGGCGTACGCCGTGTGGCCGGACCTCGCCGGGCGGATGCGTCAGGCCGGTGTACCCGGGTTCACCGTGGACGGGCACCGACCGATCAAGGCGTTCGACGTGCTGGGCATGAGCTTCTCGACCGAGCTGGGCTACACCAACATGCTCGAGGCGCTGGATCTCGCGGGCATCGCGCTGCACGCGGCCGACCGGGACGACAGCGACCCGATCGTGCTCGCCGGCGGCCACGCGGCGTTCAACCCCGAGCCGATCGCGCACTTCATCGACGCGGCGGTGCTCGGCGACGGCGAGCAGGCTGTGCTGGAGATCACCGAGATCGTGCGGGCGGCCAAGCGGGACGGGCTGAGCCGGACCGACACGCTGCTGGCGCTGGCCAGGACCGGCGGCGTGTACGTCCCGCGGTTCTACGACGTCGACTACCTCCCGGACGGCCGGATCGCCCGGGTGGCGCCCAACCACCCCGACGTGCCTTTCCGCGTGCACAAGCGCACGGTGATGGACCTGGACCAGTGGCCCTACCCCAAGCAGCCCCTGGTGCCGCTGGCCGAGACGGTGCACGAGCGGATGAGCGTGGAGATTTTCCGCGGCTGCACGCGCGGCTGCCGGTTCTGCCAGGCCGGGATGATCACGCGTCCGGTTCGGGAGCGCAGCATCACGGGCATCGGCGAGATGGTGCAGGCCGGGCTGGCCGCGACCGGGTACGAGGAGGTCGGCCTGCTGAGCCTGTCCAGCGCGGACCACACCGAGATCGGTGCGATCGCCAAGGGCCTGGCCGACCGGTACGAGGGCACCCAGACATCGCTGTCGCTGCCGAGCACCCGGGTCGACGCGTTCAACATCGATCTCGCCCAGGAGCTGAGCCGGAACGGGCGACGCTCCGGCCTGACCTTCGCCCCTGAGGGCGGCAGCGAGCGGCTGCGCAAGGTCATCAACAAGATGGTGAGCAAGCAGGACCTCATCGACACCGTCACCGCGGCGTACGGCGCCGGCTGGCGGCAGGTCAAGCTCTACTTCATGTGCGGGCTCCCGACCGAGACCGACGAGGACGTCCTGGAGATCGCCGCGATGGCGCGCGAGGTGATCCGCGCCGGGCGCCAGGCGACCGGGACGCGGGACGTGCGTTGCACGGTGAGCATCGGCGGGTTCGTCCCGAAGGCGCACACGCCATTCCAGTGGGTGGGCCAGGCCGACGCCGAGACGATCGACCGGCGGCTGAAGCTGCTGCGCAACGCCTTGAACGACGACCGGAGCACGGCGAAGGCGATCGGCTACCGCTACCACGACGGCAAGCCGGGGATCGTCGAGGGCCTGCTGTCGCGCGGCGACCGGCGGATCGGCAAGGTCATCGAGCGGGTCTGGCGCGACGGCGGCATCTTCGATGGTTGGAGCGAGCACTTCTCCTACGAACGTTGGGCCACAGCGGCGGCCGAGGAGCTGGCGGCGTGCGGGCTCGATCTGGACTGGTACACCACCCGCGAGCGCGCCGAGACCGAGGTGCTGCCCTGGGAACACCTGGACTCCGGGCTGGACAAGGAGTGGCTCTGGAGCGACTGGCAGGACGCGCTCGCCGAGCAGGACCTCGACGACTGCCGGTGGACCCCGTGCTTCGACTGCGGCGTGTGCCCGGAGATGGGCACCGAGATCCAGATCGGGCCGACCGGCGTCACGCTGCTGCCGCTGTCCGTGGTCTAGGTGGGCCGCAAGCAGCCTCCCGGCGCCCCGCCGCCGCCCGCGGTGCAGAAGCTGCGGCTGCGCTACACCAAGCGCGGGCGCCTGCGCTTCACCAGTCACCGCGACATCGCCCGCGTCTTCGAGCGGGCGCTGCGCCGCGCGCAGGTCCCGATGGCCTACAGCGCCGGGTTCAGCCCGCATCCCAAAGTCAGCTGGATCGGCGCGGCCGCAACCGGAGTGGCGTCCGAGGCCGAGTACGTCGAGATCAGCCTGGCCGAGCGCCGCGACCCTGAACAGCTGAGGGTGGCGCTGGACGCGGCGCTGCCGGACGGCATCGACCTCGTCGAGGCCGTGGAGGCGCCGGTCGGTACGAGCCTGCCGGACCGGGTGCAGGCCAGCGCCTGGTCGATCCGCGTACCGGAGGTGACGCGGGCCGATCTGGAGGTGGCGGTCGAGGCGTTCCTGGCCGCTGAGCTCGTCGAGGTCGAGCGCAAGACCAAGGACGGCCTGCGCCACTTCGACGCGCGGGCGCCAGTCGTGTCGCTGTGGGTGAGCTCGGACGAGGCGGCGAGCCCGATCATCGCGTGTGCGATACTTCGGGTGGTCGTACGACACGTGACGCCTGCCGTCCGGCCCGATGACATCCTCGCCGGTCTCCGCTCCGTGAGCGACCTCGTGATGCCGGTGCCGCCCGCGGCCACCCGGCTCGCGCAGGGCCCGTTCACCGCGAACGGCGAGGTCGCCGACCCGCTCGCACCCGACCGCGTCGTCGCCGGACAGCCCGGCGCGAACGGGACCGGGGCAACGCGACAGGTGGACGAGGTCGTCGGCGCACAGCCCGACCTTTCGGTCGGCTGAGCGCACCCCCGACTTGCACCGGCGTCGGCCACCTGGCCGAGCCGGCTCGACCCCAGCGGGTCGGCGCGCTGCGTCACGCGCCGGCCGGACCGGAGCACCGTGCTCGACGACGAGTCGACCGACACCACCACCACGAGCGCCGGCCAGCCCGGCGCGGACGACCAGCCCGTCAAGGCCGTACGACGACGACGCGCCACCAAGGCAAGCGCGGCCCCCGCCGAGGAGCAGTCCGCCGGCTCCACCGCCGCCCAGTCCACGGACAGCACCGCGGCACGGGCCGCCGGCCCCACCGGCGGCCAGCCCGGGGACAGCACCGCGGAGCAACCTGCGACCGTCGACCCGCGCTCGGTTCCTGACGCAGGCGCCGACAGCGCTCCCGCGACCGATGCCGCCTTCGGGGCCGCCCCTTTCCCGGACGAGCAAGGCGCGTCGGCGCCCGCGAAGCGCACCCGCAAGGCGCCGGCCAAGAAGGCAGCCCCGCGCAAGCGCGCCACGAAGTCCGGAGCGACCAGCCAGGGCGACGCCACGATCGCCGACGCGCCCGGCGACGAAGAGCAGGCCACCCCGGCCGACGTGGTGCTCTCCGCCGAGGTCCTGACGACCGACGGTCCGGCCGCGGACACTGTCGACGACGCGGTCGAGACGCCGGATCAGGCCGCCGCAGTACTGGACGAGACGCCGGATCAGGCGCTCAGGGCGCCCGACCAGGCGGCCCTGGCACCCGACCAGGCGGCTCTGGCACCCGACCAGGCGGCCGCGGCACCTGACCAGCCGTCGACCGGTCGCCGGCGCAGCCGCGCACCCGCGGTCGTCGTGACCTTCCAGGCGCCTGAGGCCAGCGTGGCCACGCCGGGCGCGTCGACTCCGGCCGCTGAGGGCGAGGAGCCGACCGCGCCCCGCCGTCGTCGGCGCGCGGGCACCAGCGGAGCGGTCAGCGCGTCGGCAGTGCTGCCGACGCTGCTCGAGCCTGACTCGACCACGGGCCCGGAGGCCGACGAGACCGTCACCGAGGACGACGACGAGAGTGCCACCGGCCGTCGTCGCCGGCGTGGTCGGCGCGGGCGCGGACGGCGTCCCGAGGGCGAGGCCGCCGAGGGCGAGGAGTCCGGCACGAGCGAGACCGCGGCACGGGGTGATGCGGAGGGCGACGCAGCCGAGGACGCCGCAGCCGAGGACGGCGAGGACGGCGAGGACGGCGACGACAGCGCCGCCGGTACGCGTCGCAGGCGCCGCCGTCGCCGCAGCGCCAGCGGGGGCGGCGCTGCCGAGGAGGCCGAGGAGGCCGATGTCGCGACAGTGGTCCATACGCGGGAGCCGCGGGAGCGCACCCCGCGTGTGCGTCGCGACGGTGGGGGAGTCGCCGACGAGGACGGTGTGCGCGGCATCGCCGGATCGACCCGCATGGCGGCCAAGCGGGTGCGCCGCCAGGAGGGCCGCGACTCCGGCCGCAAGCGCGCTCCGGTCCTGACCGAGGCCGAGTTCCTGGCCCGTCGCGAGGCCGTCGACCGGGTGATGGTCGTGCGCCAGACCGGTGAGCGGACCCAGATCGCGGTGCTCGAGGACGGGATCCTCGTCGAGCACTATGTGACCAAGGCCAGCGCCACGTCGTACGCCGGGAACGTCTACCTCGGCAAGGTGCAGAATGTGCTGCCCTCGATGGAGGCGGCGTTCGTCGACGTCGGCAAGGGCCGCAACGCGGTGCTCTATGCCGGCGAGGTCAACTACGACGCGGCGCTGTCCGGTGGTGGGCGCAAGATCGAGCAGGTCCTCAAGAGCGGCCAGGACGTCCTGGTGCAGGTCAGCAAGGACCCGATCGGTCACAAGGGAGCCCGGCTGACCAGCCAGATCAGCCTGCCGGGCCGTTACCTCGTCTACGTGCCCGAGGGTTCGATGACGGGGATCAGCCGCAAGCTGCCCGAGGGCGAGCGCACCCGGCTCAAGGCGATCTTGAAGAAGGTCGTGCCCGACGGCGCCGGCGTCATCATCCGCACCGCGGCCGAGGGAGCCTCCGAGGAGGAGATCGCCGGTGACGTCCGGCGCCTGCAGGCGCAGTGGGAGGTCATCTCCGGCAAGGCCGCCAAGGGCGGCGGTCCGGTGCTGCTGCACGCCGAGCCCGACCTGGTGATCCGGGTCGTCCGCGACCTGTTCAACGAGGACTTCAGCCGTCTGGTCGTCAGCGGTGACAGCGAGTGGGACACGATCCGGGAGTACGTCGAGTTCGTCGCGCCCGACCTGGCGCCGCGGCTGTCCCGGTGGACCGCCGAGGGCGACGTGTTCGCCGAGCACCGCATCGACGAGCAGCTGCTCAAGGCCCTGGACCGCAAGGTGCACCTGCCCAGCGGCGGCTCGCTGGTCATCGACCGCACCGAGGCGATGGTCGTCATCGACGTCAACACCGGCAAGTACGTCGGCAAGGGCGGCAACCTCGAGGAGACCGTCACCCGCAACAACCTCGAGGCCGCCGAGGAGATCGCCCGTCAGCTCCGGCTTCGCGACCTCGGTGGGATCATCGTCGTCGACTTCATCGACATGGTCCTGGAGAGCAACCGGGACCTGGTCGTGCGCCGGCTCGTCGAGTGCCTCGGCCGGGACCGCACCAAGCACCAGGTCGCCGAGGTCACCTCCCTGGGCCTGGTGCAGATGACCCGAAAGCGGGTCGGCCAGGGCCTGCTGGAGAGCTTCAGCGAGACGTGCGAGGCCTGCAACGGTCGCGGCGTGAAGGTCCACCTCGAACCGGTCGACGAGCGCCCCGTCCGCTCCGAGCGGGACCGGTTGCCCAAGGTGCCGGTGCGCGCGCCCAGGCCTGGGCCGCCGCCGTCCGGCAGTGCGCCCGACCGCGCCGCCGACGCCCGCGCCGATGCCGACTCGGGCGCGGACAAGGCGGAGGGCGCCGGTCGCCCCCGTCGTCGTCGTGGTGGCCGCGGGCAGGGTTCGGCCGGTTCGGTCAACGCCTCCGACGAGCTGCGCGAGCTGTTGACCGACGGCCCGTCCGAGGCCGCCGAGGGCGACGTCCTGGAGCAGGCCATCGACGTCGAGCCGGCCGTCCCTGCCCCTGAAGCGGACGTCATCCCGGAGCTCGCCGACCAGCCTGCCCCGGAGCTGGAGGACCTCCCCGTCCTCGAGGTCCCGGACCTGCCCCCCGCGCCCGTCGGGGACGCACCGCCGGCCAAGAGGCGGCGGCGCGCGGCGAGCAGGCCGGCCGGCTCGCCCGTGCCGTAGGCGCGCTGCCCGTCCTACCTCCCGTCGGGTCCGCTCTGGCGCGCGTGCGGGGTTCGACGGGCCGCGGCGCGGTCCGGTAGTGTCATCGGGTCGCCTGCCAGCGACCCTCCCGCGTGGCACATGCGGGCCCCTGAGCAATGAGGAGCACCCCTTCGTGTACGCCATCGTCAAGACGGGCGGCAAGCAGTACAAGGTCGCCGTCGGGGACGTCGTCGAGGTCGAGAAGGTCGTCGGACAGCCCGGTGCGGGCGTGGCCCTGCCGGCCCTGCTCGTCGTCGACGGCGCCGACGTCACGACCGACGCCGCAGCGCTGGCCGGTGTCACCATCAGCGCCGAGGTCGTCGCCCACACCAAGGGCCCCAAGATCCACATCATGAAGTACAAGAACAAGACCGGGTACAAGAAGCGTCAGGGCCACCGCCAGCAGCTGACCCAGGTCCGCGTCACCGGCATCGAGAAGGGCTGACGGCATGGCACACAAGAAGGGCGCAAGCTCCTCCCGCAACGGTCGCGACTCCAGCGCGCAGTTCCTCGGCGTCAAGCGGTTCGGCGGCCAGGTCGTCAAGAGCGGCGAGATCATCGTCCGCCAGCGCGGCACGCACTTCCACCCCGGCGACCTCGTCGGCCGCGGGGGCGACGACACCCTGTTCGCCCTGTCCGCCGGCGCGGTCCTGTTCGGCACCAAGCGCGGCCGCAAGACGGTCAGCATCGTGCCGGTCGGCGCCACGGTCTAGCTCCACCTCAGCACTCCACGACAGGGCGGGCCGGCTTGCCGGACCCGCCCTTCGTGCTTCCAGGAAAGAGAGCACCGTGACCACGTTCGTCGACCGCGTCGTGCTGCACGTCGCTGCCGGCGACGGCGGTCACGGCTGCGCGAGCGTCCACCGGGAGAAGTTCAAGCCGCTCGGCGGCCCCGACGGTGCCGACGGCGGGAAAGGCGGGGACGTCATTCTCGTGGTGGACCACAACACCACGACGTTGCTGGACTACCACCACCACCCGCACCAGAAGGCCACCAGCGGCAAGCCGGGTGCCGGCGACCTGCGCAACGGAGCCGCCGGCAGCACCGTCGAGCTGCCGGTCCCGAACGGCACCGTCGTGCTGGCCGCCGACGGCACCCAGCTGGCCGACCTCGTCGGGACGGGCACGCGGTACGTCATCGCGCAGGGCGGCCGCGGCGGCCTGGGCAACGCCTCGCTGGCCTCGATCCGGCGCAAGGCCCCGGGCTTCGCGCTGCTCGGCGAGCCCGGTCAGTCGGCCGACGTGGTGCTGGAGCTCAAGAGCGTCGCCGACGTCGCGCTGGTCGGCTTCCCGAGCGCGGGCAAGAGCTCGTTGGTCGCGGCCGTCTCGGCGGCCCGGCCCAAGATCGCCGACTACCCGTTCACGACCCTGGTCCCGAACCTGGGCGTGGTCGAGGCCGGCGGCACCGTCTTCACGGTCGCCGACGTGCCCGGGCTCATCCCCGGTGCGTCGCAGGGCAAGGGGCTCGGCCTGTCCTTCCTCCGGCACGTCGAGCGCTGCTCGGTGCTCGTGCACGTCCTGGACTGCGCGACCTTCGAGCCCGACCGCGATCCGCTGAGCGACCTCGACGTCATCGAGGCAGAGCTGGAGGCGTACAAGACGTCGCTGTCGGGGCGCCCGCGCCTGGTCGTCCTCAACAAGATCGACGTGCCGGACGGTCGCGAGCTGGCCGAGCTGGTCAAGCCCGAGCTCCAGGCGCACGGCCTGCAGGTGCTGGAGGTTTCCGCGGCGACCCGCGAGGGCCTGCGCGAGCTGACCTTCGCACTGGCCGCTCTCGTCGCCGCGGACCGGGCGGCGCAGCCGGTCGAGCAGGCCACCCGCATCGTGCTGCGGCCCACGGCCGTCGACGACGCCGGCTTCACCGTCGATCTGGTCACCGACGAGGAGGGCACCCGCTACCTCGTACGCGGGTCCAAGCCCGAGCGGTGGGTCGTGCAGACCGACTTCAGCAACGACGAGGCCGTCGGCTACCTCGGCGACCGGCTGGCCCGCCTGGGCGTCGAGAAGGCGCTTGCCGACGCCGGGGCGGTGCCCGGCTGCGAGGTCCAGGTCGCAGACGTGAGCTTCGACTGGCACCCGACCGGTGTGGAGGAGTTCGCGAGCGGCCTGCGCGGACAAGACATCCGGCTCGAGCGGCTGACCCGCGTCCGCGCCGACGAGCGACGCTTCGCCAAGGACCTGCGCCGGGCCGAGCGCCTGGGGCTCGACGTGCCGGAGGGCTACGCCGTCCCCGCCGACGACGCGGAGTGAGCCGGGAGGCCGTTGCGTCGGCTGCACGGATCGTCGTCAAGGTCGGCAGCTCCTCGCTGACCACCGCTGTAGGCGGGCTCGACACGGCCCGGCTCGGGGCGCTCGTCGACGCGCTGACCGAACGCGCACAGCTGGTGCTCGTGTCCTCCGGCGCCATCGCTGCCGGGCTCGCGCCGCTCGGCCTGGGCCGCCGTCCGCGTGATCTCGCGACCCAGCAGGCGGCCGCCTCGGTGGGTCAGTCGCTGCTGGTGCAGGCCTACGCCAGCGCCTTCGCCCGGCACGGCCGCACGGTCGGCCAGGTCCTGCTCACTGCCGACGACCTGGTACGCCGCGCGCACTACCGCAATGCCCGCACCACGCTCGAGCGGCTGCTCGACCTCGGGATCGTGCCGGTGGTCAACGAGAACGACGCCGTCGCGACCGAGGAGATCCGCTTCGGCGACAACGATCGGCTGGCTGCGCTGGTCGCCCACCTGGTGCGCGCCGACGCCCTCGTCCTGCTCTCCGACATCGACGGCCTGTACGACGGGGACCCGCGCCGGTCCGGCTCCCGCCTGCTCCCCGATGTACGCGGCCCTGGCGACCTCGCGGGCGTGGTGACGGGTGGGTCCGGCTCCGGGGTCGGTCGCGGCGGGATGACCTCGAAGGTCGACGCGGCGCAGGTGGCCGCCTCGGCCGGCGTGAGCGTGCTCGTGGGCGCTGCGGGCTCGGTGCGATCCCTGCTCGCGGGTCGGGGCGGGACGCTGTTCTGGCCGACCGGCTCGCGGACCTCGACGCGCCTGCTCTGGCTCGAGCACGCATCGACGCCCCGCGGGCGGGTGCACCTGGACGAGGGCGCGGTCCGCGCGGTCTGCGAGCGCGGCGCGTCGCTGCTGCCTGCTGGCATCACCCAGGTCTCAGGAGAGTTCTGCGCCGGCGACCCGGTCGAGCTGGTCGACCCGGCGGGCACCGCTGTGGCGCGAGGCCTGGTGGCGTACGACGCCGGTGAGCTGCCGCCGCTGCTCGGCCGCTCGACCCGCGAGCTCGGTGCCCGCGAGGTGGTGCACCGCGACGACCTGGTCGTCCTGCCCCGCCCCTGAGCCGTGGCGGACTGGGTGATCCTGCGCGACGACCGCCGTACGCTCGCAGGCATGAGCGAGGTCCTGGATGCCGCCCGACGCGCCCGCACCGCTGCTGCCGGCCTGGCGCCGCTGCCACGAGCCGTCAAGGATGCGGCCCTGATCGCCATGGCCGACGCGCTGGAGCAGGGCGCCGAGCAGGTGCTGGCCGCCAACGCCGGCGACGTCGACGCCGGCCGCGATGCGGGTACGACGGAGGCGCTGCTCGACCGCTTGGCGCTGAGCCCGGCCCGGGTGGCGGCGATGGCCGACGGGCTCCGGCACGTCGCGACCCTGCCGGATCCGGTCGGGGAGGTCGTCCGCGGCTCGACCCTGCCGAACGGCCTGGAGCTGCGCCAGGTGCGCGTCCCGCTCGGTGTGGTCGGCATCATCTACGAGGCACGCCCCAACGTCACCGCCGACGCCGCCGGGCTGTGCGTCAAGAGCGGGAACGCGGTGCTGCTGAGGGGCAGCGCGTCGGCGTACCGATCGAACACGGCCATCGTGGACCTGCTGGCCGAGGTGGCGACCAAGGCCGGGCTGCCGGTCGACACGGTGCAGCTCGTGCCCGGCACCGACCGCGGCTCGGTCACCGAGCTCATGCAGGCCCGCGGGCTGGTGGACGTGCTGATCCCGCGCGGGGGCGCCGGCCTCATCGAGGCGGTGGTCAGCGGCTCGCAGGTGCCGGTCATCGAGACCGGCGTCGGCAATTGCACGGTGTACGTCGACGCAGACGCCGAGCTCGACATGGCCGTGGCCCTCGTGCTGGACGGCAAGACCACCCGGCCGAGCGTCTGCAACGCCACCGAGACGGTCCTGGTGCATGCCGCCGCCGCCGACCGCGTGCTGCCGGCCCTGCTCGCCGCGCTGACGGCGAAAGGCGTCACCGTGCACGGAGATGCTGCTGTGCAGGCCTTCTCGGCGGACGTGGTGGCCGCGACCGAGCAGGACTGGGCCGCGGAGTACCTCTCCCTGGACCTCGCGCTGGCCGTCGTACCGACGCTGGAGGACGCCACCGACCACATCCGGCGGTGGGGGAGCGGGCACACCGAGGCGATCGTGACGCGGTCGCAGGCGGCTGCCCGCACGTTCGTCAGCCGGCTGGACAGCGCTGCGGTGATGGTCAACGCGAGCACCCGGTTCACCGACGGCGGGGAGTTCGGTTTCGGGGCCGAGATCGGCATCTCCACGCAGAAGCTGCATGCGCGCGGGCCCATGGGGCTCGCGGAACTGACCAGCACCACTTACGTCGTGACCGGCGACGGCCACGTGCGCGGCTAGCGGCGCGCGACGCCCCGCTGCCCCAGGGCCCGCTGTCCCAGGGCCCGCTGTCCCAGGAACACTGTGAGTCCGGCGGGGCCGGCGAGCCAGGTCAGCAGCAGCGCGACCCGGGTCGAGCGCCGCTCGGCCAGCCCCTGCTCCCACACCCAGCGCCCGACGAACAGGTCGAACGCCACGAAGTGCGCCCAGCCGGCCAGGAAGCCGCGCGGCTGGCCCAGCCCGGCCCGTACGGTCTCGGGATCCCGGAAGTCGACCCGCTCGCCGCCCCAGGTGCTGGCGAGCAGCCCGACGTAGGTGGCGCCGAGCGCGGCGTACAGCGGGGTGGCCAGGCGGACCAAGCGGGCCGTGAGCGGGGCGCGGGGGAAGAAGATCATCGCCAGGAACAGCGGCGCGCTGCAGCTGTTCACCACGGCGTAGATGCGCCGGTCGCGGGCGGTGAACGCGGCCATCAGTACGAGCTCGCCTCGCCCTCGTCGGCGACGTGACCGGTGATCGAGGCATAGTCCTCGCCGCTGTGCCCGGCGGCCACGGCCCGTTGCGCCTGCTCCAGACTGGCCCGGGTGACGGCCAGGTCGGCGCCCGCGGCGCGCACCGCCAGCTCGAGGTCCTTTGCCATGAGGTCGATCGAGAACGTCGTACCGCTGTAGTCGGCGGTGTCGACCATCGGCCGCTTCTGTCCGAGGTACCAGCCGTACACCCCGCCGCCCAGTACGTCGAGCAGCAGCGACCTGTCGAGCCCGAGGTCGTTGCCGAGCCGCAGCGCCTCGCCGACCCCCGCTGCCACCACACCCAGGCCCTGGTTGACGCACAGCTTGAGTGCGCTGGCGGAGCCGACACCACCGACGTGGCGCACCTTCGCCGGGTCGCTCCACAGATGCAGCAACGGCTCGGCCCGGGCGTAGTCACCGTCGCTCGCGCCGGCGAACACGCCCAGCGTGCCCTCGACGGCCGGTCCGACCGAGCCGGCGACCGGGGCGTCGACATAGCGCAGACCGCCTGCCGCGCAGCTCTTCTCAAACTCCCGGGCCGCTTCGGGGCCGATCGTGGTGCTGTCGAGCACGAGCGTGCCCTGCGCAGCGGCCGCGACCACCTGGGGCAGCACCTCGCGCACGGCCTCCGGCCCGAAAAGCATCAGGACGACGACCTCCGCGTCGCGAACCGCGTCCTGGACCGAGCCGGCCTGTCTGGCTCCCAGCTCGACCAGCGGTCCGGCCCTGCCTGCGGTCCGGTTCCAGACGGTCAGCTCGTGGTCGGGGCTGCGGGCGACGTGCGCGGCCATGGCCGCGCCCATCCGGCCCAGTCCGAGGAAGGCGACTCTCATGGGCCTGGACCTTAGGGCAGAATGGCGTTCGGTCACCCTTCCCAGGTCAGGAGCGGCGCGTTGCTGCAGCCCCAGTTCGGTTCCGTGGACGACGTGCAGGACCGGCTCGGTACGGCCGGTTACCTCACCGATCACGCGATCGCGACCACGGTGTTCCTCGCCGACCGGCTCGGCAAGCCACTGCTCGTGGAAGGGCCCGCGGGGGTCGGCAAGACCGAGCTAGCCAAGGCGGTCGCGGCGGCGACCGGCAGCGAGCTCATCCGGCTGCAGTGCTACGAGGGGCTCGACGAGTCCCGGGCGCTGTACGAGTGGAACTACAAAAAGCAGCTGCTGCGCATCCAGGCCAGCAGGGACGACGACTCATGGGACGCGATCCACGACGACGTGTTCGCGGAGGAGTTCCTGCTGAGCCGGCCGCTGCTCACTGCGATCCGCAACACCGAGCCGACCGTGCTGCTCATCGACGAGATGGACAAGGCCGACGTCGAGGTCGAGGGCCTGCTGCTGGAGGTGCTGAGCGACTTCCAGGTGACGATCCCGGAGCTCGGCACGATCACGGCGTCGCGCCGACCGATCGTGGTTCTCACCTCCAACGCGACCCGCGAGCTGTCCGAGGCCCTCAAGCGGCGCTGCCTCTACCTGCACCTGGACTACCCGGATGCCGCGCGCGAGAAGGCCATCGTGCTCTCCCGCGTGCCCGAGGTCGCCGAGCAGCTCGCCGAGCAGCTGGTCCGTACGGTTCGTGCGCTGCGCTCGCTCGAGCTGAAGAAGTCGCCGAGCATCGCGGAGTCCATCGACTGGGCGCGCACCCTGGTCGCCCTGGGTCTGGACACTTTGGACGAGGCGACCGTCTCGAGCACCCTCGGGGTCGTGCTCAAGCACGCCAGTGACCACGAGCGGGCGGCGACCCAGCTCAAGCTCAACTAGGCCGTGGCTGTCGAAGGCGGCCTGCTCGGCCGCGAGATCGCCTTTCTGGACGCACTTCGCGGCGCCGGACTGCAGGTCTCGCTCGCCGAGGTGCTGGACTCCACCCGCGCGATGGGCGCCATCGACCTGCTCGACCGCGAGGCCCTGCGCGCCGCCCTCGCCGCCTGCGTGCTCAAGCGGCCCGCGCACCGCACCACGTTCGACACGTTGTTCGACGTGTGGTTCCCGGCGCTCACCGGCGACCCCACGACGTACGACGGCTCCGCGCAGGACGGCGAGGACGCAGACGGAGCCGGGGAGGGCGAGCCGGCCGACCCGGCTGCCTACCGGGACGCGCTGCGCGACCTGCTGCTGACCGGCGACACCGAGGCGATGCGCCGCTTCGCCCGACAGGTGGTCTCGGCGCTCGGCAAGTCCGATGCGCAGCCTGGCCGGCAGTCGTGGTTCTCCTACCGCGTCCTGCGCCAGCTGTCCCCGGAGACGCTGATGGCCTCGCTGCTCGAGGCGCTGCTCGCCGGGCAGGACCGCGGGGGATTGGCCGAGAAGGTCGCACGACAGACCGTCCAGGAGCGGATTCGGCAGTTCCAGGAGATGGTCGAGGCCGAGGTCCGCCGGCGCCTCGCCGAGGACCGCGGCGCCGAGTCGGTGAGCAAGTCGGCTGTGCACCCCCTGGCCGAGCAGGTCGACTTCCTGCGCGCCTCGCGCGATGACATGGCCGAGCTGCGCCGCCAGGTCTTCCCGCTCGCCCGGCGCCTCGCGACCCGGCTGACCGCCCGCCGGCGCCTGGGCCGCAAGGGCAAGCTGGACTTCCGCCGTACGGTCCGGGCCTCTCTCGGCACCGGTGGCGTCCCGCTCGTCACGCACCACAAGCCGCACAAGCCGCACAAGCCCGAGCTGACCGTGATCTGCGACGTCTCCGGTTCGGTCGCCGGCTTCGCCCACTTCACCCTGATGCTGGCGTATGCGCTGTCCGAGCAGTTCACCAAGGTCCGCTCGTTCGCGTTCATCGACACCTGCGACGAGGTGACCCGCTTCTTCACTCCAGGCGGCGATGTCGCGGACGCGGTGGCCCGGATGTCGAGCGAGGCGCAGCTGGTCTGGTTCGACGGGCACAGTGACTACGGCCACGCCCTGGAGACCTTTGCCGACCGCTTCCCGGACGCGGTCGGCCCGCGCACCTCGCTGCTGATCCTCGGCGACGCCCGCAACAACTACCGTGCGAACGGCTCGGCGACCTTGCGCGGCCTGGTCGCCAAGGCCCGCCACGCCTACTGGCTCAACCCCGAGCCGTCGGCGTACTGGGGAAGCGGGGACAGCGTGACCGGCGCGTACGAGGACCTGCTGGAGATGGTCGAGGTGCGCAACGCGGTGCAGCTCGAGGAGTTCGTGCAGCGCCTGCTGCCGCAGTAACGCGGCTCGGCGCCGTCAACGGACAGGGCCAAGCACGCCCGCTCGCTGTGGAGGGGTGCCGGCAGCTGCCGCTCTACTCACGCTCACACCCAGGGATGGACGTGAACCGGACGGCGACCGGCTGCGTCCTACCTGCGAGGGAGGGCGATCGCATGGACGACGGAGACTGGCTACGGCGCGAGTACGCGTCGGCGTACCGCACCGCATGCCTGTTGCTGCTCGATCCGCAGGACGCCGCTGAGGTCGTCCAGTCGGCGTTCCTGCGGATGTGGACGTTCCGGGACGCCTTGCCGGCGGACGCGACGCGCAGGGGCTGGCTCTACCGCGTGGTGGTGCGCGCATGTACGACGGGGCCGCAGGCGCACAGGACGACCCGCGGCCAGCACACAGAGCTGCTCGCCGCGCTGACCGACCTGCCCGAGGATCTTCGCGTCGCACTGGTGCTGCGCTATGCCGCCGGGCTGTCGGACGAGGAGATCGCTGTCGCCGTCCGTCGCCGCCCAGCAGCTGTCAAGAAGCTCCTGGACGAGGCCCGGCAGCGCTTGGCTCTCGACCCGCGGCTCGCCCCTGGGGGCGCCGATCCCGACCCAGACCTGGAGGCCACCCGATGACGATGCTGATGAGCGACGACACCCTGACGGCGCTGTTCGCTACGGAGGCCGACAGCGTCGAGGTCCCTCCGGACGGGCCGGACCGGGTCCTTGCGAGAGTGGCAAACGCACCGGCGCCTTGGTGGCAGTCCCGGCGACGCCAGGCCCAGCTGGCTGCGGCCATCGCGGCGGTCGTGGCGGCCGTCCTGGTTCTGCCCGGACTGTTCGGTGGGGCGGCGCGGTCGTCGGAGCTCGTTTCGGGCGCAGGCCCGACGAGCTCGATCCTGCAGGGTCCTGCGGCGTCCCGTGCGGCTGGGGCGGCCGGCAGTGCTGCCACGACGGCCGACGCCCGAGCGCAGGCACCCGGACGGGTCTCCAGGTCGGGACCGGCTGGAGCAGCGCCGGCCGAAGGTGCAACGTCCGCGGGGACGCCGGGCAACGACGGCACCGCAGCCCGGGTAGTCAAGACCGGCAGCATTGCGCTGGTCGTCGACAAGGGCCAGGTGACACCGGTACTCACCACCGTCCAGACCGTCATCGCCTCCCTGCAGGGGTATGTCGCGACGAGCTCCACGCAGGAGTTCGGCGCGACGCCGTCCGGGACGGTGACCTTCCGCATCCCGGTCGCCAACTTCGAGCGGGCGGTGGAGCGGCTGCGGGGGCTGCACGCCACCGTGCGTGACGCGGAGGCGTCCGGCCGAGACGTCACCGCGGAGTACGCCGACACCGCCGCCCAGGTCGGCTCGCTCAAGGCGGCGCGCAGTCGCTTCCTCACCATTCTGGGCCAGGCGAAGACCATCGGCGAGACGCTGACCGTGCAGCAGCGGGTGGACGACGTGCAGGGCCAGATCGACCGGCTCGAGGGGCAGCGCCGAGTCCTCGCCGACCAGAGCGATCTGGCGACGCTTGCGGTGACGGTCAACGAGAAGGACGACCCGGTCACCCGGCAGCCCAGCCAAGGTGGTCTGGGCAGCGCATGGCACGACGCCGTGCGCGGCTTCACCAGCGGCGCCGAGGAGCTGATCGCCCGCAGCGGCACGGCCCTGCTCGTTCTGCTGGTCCTCGGGGTCGCCGGCCTGCTCGCCCGCCTGGCATGGCGGGTCGTGCGCCGGCGGCTGGTGTGATCGCCTGACCACTAGGCTCCGGGCGCGTGGGCAGACGCATCGGGGTGATGGGCGGGACCTTCGACCCCGTCCACCACGGGCACCTCAGCGCAGCCAACGAGGTCGCCACCCTGTACGCCCTGGACGAGGTCGTGTTTGTCCCGACCGGCCAGCCGTGGCAGAAGAACGCGCGCACGGTCAGCCCGGCTGAGGACCGCTACCTCATGACGGTGGTCGCCACCGCGAGCAACCCGCGCTTCTCGGTGAGCCGGACCGACATCGACCGGCCTGGGCCGACGTACACGGTGGACACGCTCCGGGACCTGCGGGCGGCGTACGGCCCGGACACCCAGCTGTTCTTCATCACCGGGGCCGACGCGCTCGCCCAGATCCTCGGCTGGCGCAACGTCGACGAGCTGTTCGAGATGGCCCACTTCGTCGGGGTGAGCCGGCCCGGCTACGGCCCGGCCGTGGTCGACGGGTTCCCGGACGGCGCGGTCACGGCCCTGGAGGTCCCGGCCCTGGCCATCTCCTCCAGCGACTGCCGGGCGCGGGTCGGCCGCGGCCATCCCGTCTACTACCTCGTACCGGACGGGGTGGTGCAGTACATCGACAAGCGCGCCCTCTACCGGACCGGGCCGTGACGGCGTACGACGGGACGGGCAGCCGCCAAGGCCGCCGTGAGCTGCAGCGGCGCCGACGCAAGCAGGTCCGTCGCCAGCTCGGCGTGGCCGGGCTCGCGGTGCTGGTGGTGCTGGCCTTGGTCGCCACCGCGCTGCTGGTCAGGCGCAAGGACGTGCCGACCAGCTCGGTGGTCAAGCAGATGCGCACGCAGCACACCCTGCTGCTGCAGGTGCGCGGGGCGGACGGGAACGCCGTCGTGACCGCGCTGCTGGCCCACGACGCAGCGGGCGGCTCCGGGGCGGTGGTCCTGCTGCCGCCGCAGGTCATCGTGACGCTGCCGGGGGCCGGCCCGCTTCCGCTCGGCCGGGCGCTTTCCGTGGCGCCGCAGCTGAGCACGCGCAATGCGGTCGCCGACCTGCTCGGGGTGACCGTGGACGGCAGCTGGCTGCTGGACCTGCCCACCCTGCAACGGCTCGTCGACGCCGAAGGTGGCGTGCAGGTCACGGTCGACCAGCCGGTGCTGTCGGGGCGCACGGTGGTCCTACAGCCGGGGGCGCAGCGGCTCGACGGGGCGCTCGCAGTGAGCTTCGCGACGTACGCGGCCCCGATGGAAGCGGAGGAGGGCCGGCTCGCCCGGCTGCAGGCGGTGCTGGACGGCCTGCTCACGGCGCTGCCGGCGCAGCCGGCCACGCTGCTGGGGCGGCTCGGTCCGGGCTCGCAGCACTCGATCCCGCCAGCTGAGCTCGCGGCGATGCTCAGCGGCCTGGCCGCCGATGACAAGGCGTCCGAGCTGCAGTACGAGACGCTGCCCGTCATCAAGATCGACGCCGGCACGGACGAGACCCGGCTGCGCGTGGATGCCGCGGCGACCCGGACGCTGGTCGACCGGCTGCTGTCCCAGTCGGTGCCGCCGGGAGCGCGGCAGACGGGCAACCGGGTGCTGGTGCTCAACGGGGTCGGCTCGCCGGGGGTGGGGGAGAAGGTGCGCGCCAAGCTGGTGCCCGCCGGCTTCGTCTACGTCAGCTCGCGCAACGCCGAGCACTTCGGCTACCTCCGCAGCGAGGTCCTGGTCCGGGACGCGACGCCGGCGGGCGCGGCGCTCGGGGACCGGGTCGCGAAGGCGCTCGGGCTGCCCGTCCAGGATGTGCAGACGCACGACATCGGCGAGATCGCTGACGTCGTCGTGCTGGTGGGGGGCGACTTCCGTCCGTGAGATCCTGGTGGCGAGCACTCCATCGGCCAGCACTGCATCAGGATGAGAGAAGGACCCCGTGGCTGCCTCCGAGCGCGCCGTCGAGCTGGGCCTGGCTGCCGCCCAGGCCGCGGCCGACAAGCTGGCAACCGACATCCTGCTGCTCGACGTCAGCGAGCAGCTGGTGATCACGGACGTGTTCCTGCTCGCCTCGGCGCCGAGCGACCGCCAGGTGCTCGCCGTCGTGGACGAGATCGAGGACCGGCTGAGGGATCTGGGAGCTAAGCCGGTACGCCGCGAGGGCGCCGCCGAGGCCCGCTGGGTGCTGCTGGACTTCGCCGAGATCGTCATCCACGTGCAGCACGAACAGGAGCGGGTGTTCTACGCCCTCGAGCGGCTCTGGAAGGACTGCCCGGTAATTCCCTTCGTCGACGCGGACCTGGCCCGGGCGAGCGGGCGCAGCTCCTGAGCGGCCGCCGGATCGTTCTGCTTCGGCACGGCCGGACCGCCCACAACGCGGACGGCCGCATCCAGGGTCAGCTCGACGTAGCGCTGGACCAGGTGGGGCGCGCCCAGGCGGCGGCCGTGGCAGACGTGCTGGCCGCGCTCCCGCCGTACGCGATCCTCAGCAGTGACCTGGCGCGCGCCCGGGACACGGCTCACGAGCTGGCGCGCGCCTGCGGCCTGCCGGTCCAGCTCGACCCGCGCCTCAGGGAGCTCGACCTCGGCGCCTGGCAGGGGCTGACGTCCCGGCAGGCGAGGGAGGGCTTTCCGGACGAGTACGACGCGTGGCGGGCCGGCGTCGACGTACCGCGCGGGGGTGGCGAGACCTACGCACAGGCAGGGAAACGGGCCGCCGCGGCGCTGCAGGCCGTTCCCCTGCAGGACCGCACGACCTTGGTTGCCGTCACCCACGGCGGTACGGCGCGAGCCGCCCTGGCCACCTTGCTCGAGCTACCGGACGAGCTGTCCTGGCGGCTGGCCCCGCTGGGCAACGCCTGCTGGTCCGTGCTGGTCGAGGCAGACCGTGGCTGGCGGCTCGAGCGCCACAACACCGGCCTGGGATCGCCGCTCGGAGCGCCCGAGGGGGCGCACGACGTGGGCGACCGGACAGCCGAGCGCACCCTGTAGGCTCTGCCGGCACGCGGGGCTGTGGCGCAGCTGGTAGCGCACCACACTGGCAGTGTGGGGGTCAGGGGTTCGAGTCCCCTCAGCTCCACCCGTGGTGACCTGGGCCTTCACCTTCTGGGTGAGGGCCCTCGTCGGTTCTGGTTGCAGTTTTGGGGCTCTTCTGACTCATCCGTGGGCGACTCGGCCCGGTAATTGAGGTCGGTGGCCGCCGGGTTGTTAGTCGACGCCGTCATCAGCTGGTGGCTCGCTGCTCGCGCGTGGGCGCGACACTACGGAGGTGGACGTCCTCGCGGAGCGGTTGCGCGCCCAACTGCTGTCCGGGCCGCCGGCGTCCAGCCCCGCAGAAGCCGTCGAGCACCTACTCGCGGTGCAGGGGCAGGACCTGGTCGCTGCCCGGCTTGGGGTCCGGGCGCGCTCCACAGGGCTGACTGCGGCGGACGTCGACCTGGCGCTGAACGAGCGCGAGCTGGTGGTGAGCTGGCTCAACCGCGGCACGCTGCACCTGGTGCGCGCCGAGGACTTCTGGTGGCTGCACGCCCTCACGACGCCGCAGCTGGCGACCAGCAACCGCACCCGGCTCCGGCATGAAGGCGTGGACGAGGCGCAGGCCGATCGCGGCGTCGAGGTGGTACGGGCCATGTTGGCGCAGGGGCCGAGGACGCGGACGGCGCTGCGGGACGCGCTTGCGGCCGCCGGGGTACCCGTGCGCGGTCAGGCCGTCGTGCACGTGCTCGTCCTGGCGACGCTGCGTGGGGTGTGCGTACGCGGCCCAGTGATCGGCCGGGAGCAGGCGTTCGTGCTGCTCGAGGATTGGCTGCCGGACCTGCGACCGGTGGAACGGGAGCTGGCGCAGCACGAGCTCGGCTGTCGCTACCTGCGCAGCCACGCGCCGGCAACCGACCGCGACCTCGCGAAGTGGGCGGGACTCCCGCTCGCGGCTGCGCGCCAGGCGCTGCGCGACTGCCCTGCCCCGACGCCGACCAGGGCCGCACTGCCGCCACCTCGGCTGCTTGGCATGTTCGACGAGCTGCTCATGGGCTGGGCGTCGCGCGAGCCGGTCCTCGGCGAGCACAGCGAGCTGGTCACAAGCAACGGGATGTTCCGCGCCGTCATGCTCATCGGCGGGCGGGCCGCCGGAACGTGGACTCGCCCCGACGGCCGCGTCCGGTTCGAGCCATTCGTGCCGCTGGCCGACGACGCGCTCGAAGCGCTCACCCGCGAAGCGGTGGACGTGGAGCGCTTCCTCGGGCCTCCGACCGCGCGCGAGCGCAGGCAGCCGTAGCCGAGCCGGCTACCGCGAATCATGGGCGCGGGCACAGGGCATCATCAACAGCACGTCCGGTTCGATCGTTCACCTGAACGTACGACGCCGGCGCAGGGCGACGGCTGTGGTGGCCCACGAAGCCGACGACGTCCCCAAGTGGTGGCCTGGACAGCGGGAATCGGGACTGCTGGAGGTCTGGTTGACACCTGACGTGTGACGACGGAGGTCGTCACCGGAAGGACGTTGACCATGCCTGCTCCCCATCCCAAGGAGTTCCGCGACGATGTCGTGGCGGTCGCTATTCTCTCTCCGCATCTGACAACGCCTCGAGTCAGGGACTGACTACCTTCCGACGAATCGGGCGGCAACGCTCCGCGCCTGCCACCGCAGGCTTCAGACGCACCGGTCGTCAGCAGGTCTGCGGGCCACGGCAAGGCGCTAGACGGCCGAGTCGAAGGTGCGTGCGGGCCCGTCCCGTCTCCTACGCCGGCGAGGTTGCGTGTGGCCTGCGCCGGGCTGGTTAGGCCGGGTCGACGGTGCGGGTGACGACCCAGCGATGTGGGGAGATCGGCCGCGTACGTGTGAAGCCGTGGTTCTCGAAGGCGGCCATCGGCCCGGTGTGCAGGAACGAGCCCGACAGGGTGCGGTCGTCGGTCTCCTCGGGGTAGCCCTCGACCGTGCCGCCGCCATGGCGGGCGATCTCGGCGAGCGCCCCGCGGAGCGCGGCGTCGGCCACGCCGCGGCGGCGCCGGCCTTTGCCGGTGAAGAAGCACGTGATGCGCCAGTCCGGCAGGGCGGTGAGGTCCTTCTCGTACCGACTCCGGCTCTTGATCTCCGGCAGCTCCTCAGGGGAGCCGAACTGGCACCAGCCCAGGCACGTGTCGCCCTCGAGCACCAGCGCGGCGTGGGTGCGGCCCTCGTTGACGAGCTGCTCCTTCGCGGCCCGGTTCTGAGCAGGGGTACGTCCCTTGCCCAGCTTGATGTGGAAGCCCATGCACCAGCAGCCGCCCCACACGCCGTTGTTCGCCTCGACCAGCCGTGCGAACGCGGGCCACGTGTCCACGTCCAGGGGCCGGACAGAAAGGGCGGTGGGCGTCGTGCCTGTCGCTTTCGGGTCGCTCACAGACGCCTCCACAGCATCGACCTACGGCCAGTCGCCACTACCGGCTCCCGGTCGAGCACGGCGGCTGATCAGACCTGGCGACATAGAACTCCTCCTGGATCGGGTTCGGACGCCAACGGCCTGCCCGACCCACTGACAAGGACTCGCCTGCGTTGCGTTGACCGCGCCGTCCGGCACAGGGACCTCGACGAGACGAGACGAACGCTCGATCCGCATGAGGCCTTCGGGCGAACTCGTCACCGTTGAGGGACCCTCTTGCGGCGATCCATTCGTGGCTTGGCCCCGTACGGACGGGCGTCCCGGCAGACAGGTCGCCGGGGGCGCTATGTGGGCGCCCGCGGCGACGGAC
>JAABUX010002613.1_pt1 | contig 25185 bp, 24 predicted proteins | sample 5561851 | NCBI WGS metagenome assembly JAABUX01 (sample SAMN10711883, study PRJNA513361) | rock metagenome | isolation source: Antarctica rocks | place: Antarctica: Victoria Land, Richard Nunatak red sandstone | collected 2016-01-03 | reverse complement strand
GCCGCTTGGTCAGCCACTGCCGCCAATACACCTGCAGCTTCACCCGCGACGTCAGCGAAAACACGCTGATCATCGACGCCGCGACCGCCAGCACCGCGAACAGCGACACTGCCCCGATCACGCCGCCCTGGCTCTTCTGCTGCAGCGCGTCGAAGAAATACGCATTCCATCTATTGACGCCGTATTGGACGCCCGTGTTCGCCGCGACCAGGAACAGGCTCGCGATCGTCAGCTTCCACGCCGTGGGCGCCGTCGGCCCCCGCCAGAACCCGCCCGCTAGCGCCCAATAGCCTCGTGCCGAGCCGGTCGGTCGTGGTCGCGTGTCCTTCGGGACGGGGAGGAGCGCTTCGGGCGAGCGCGCCTGCAGGCTATCTGGCAGCGTCGAACCCGAGGAAGCCGGCGTTCGGCGCCGGTGCGCCGCCATTGCCAGCGAACAGCGCCGGGTTACGTGGCGCGGCCGGCACCCGAGGAGCGTTGCGCGTCGCCACGGCCTGCTCGCGCAATGCCTGGCGTTCGGCCGCCGCCGCCGCCCGCCGCTCCGCCAGGGTCTGCCGCGCCGGCGCCGCATTGGCCGTGCGCGGGGCCGCCCCGTCGCCGAACCCGGCGCCGCCCCGCAGCGACAGCAACAGGAACGAGATCGAGTTGCGCCCGAGGTCCACCGACAGATCCAACGGCGTCAGCCCCAACACGTTGCGCCCATGGATGTCCGCACCGCGCCCGAGCGCTTGCTGCGCCGCCGGCAGATCGCCGCGGTTGATCGCGTCGAACAGTGCTTCGGTCGGCGGCATGTCGGTCACCACCGATTGCGCCGGGGCGGTCAGGGCGGTGTCGGCCCGCGAGCCGGGAACGCCCACCGGCGGTGGCGCCGCCGCCTCCCGCCCACGCGGCTTGCTCGATTTGCCGTCGGCCGAATTGATCGGGCCCGGAACCTGGATCTGCGCCAAGGCCGGCCGTGCCGCCAACGCCAGCACCGCCGTAGCCACCATGATGTATCGATTCATGGCTTGACCATAGCTCAATTCGCGCCAGGCCAAAAGCGAGTGGCCGCAACCGCCGCCGTGCAGACCAGCCACACGCCATACGGCGCCAGGAGCAGAGCCGCGCCACGCTGCAACCGCCAGAAGTCGACGATCGCCGACACCGCCGCCAGCAGCAGCAGGAGCGACACCGCACTCGCCAGCGCCGGGCTCTGCGCGCCATAGAGCGCCGCCGGCCAGAGCCCGCCCAGCAGCAGTTGCCACCCCCAACGCCGCAATGCTGCCCGCTTGCGTTCCAGCGCGACGTCGATCCGCCGCCACACCAGCCACGCCGCAAGCCCGGTCAATGGATACAACACGAACCCGAGCGCCCAAATTCCCGGCGCGAGCGCGCGTTCGCCCGACACGATCCAAGCCCGCGAGATCGGCACCAGCGCCGCCAACCCCACGAACCCGATCAGTGCCAGCAAACTGCTCCGAGCAGCCCGGCGGCGAGGCGGTTCATCCGTCTGGAAAGCACACCCTCCTCTGCCCCTCAGGTATCGACATGCCAACGCCGAGAGTACGCCGACATCAGCGCCCCGACATGCGGCCACTGCCACCGGAACCGTAGCCGCAGCATGTGCATCGCGCCGGGCAAGAGCTGCACGCCGTCGGCGAACCGGATCACCGCCGGGCCCTCCGGCATCGGCCGCAGCACCATCAAGATCAGCCCTCCCGTCACCGGGAAGGCCTTGAAATCGGCGTTGGCGTGGAACACCCGATCGCCGATCCGCATTTCGTAACTCGACAGGTACACCTTCGAGAACCCTCCGGCAGCCGGCACGAACAAGCCATCGTAAACCGACCGCGGCGCCTGCGGCAGCGTCAGCGTCCTGCCATCGACTCGCGCCTGTGCCACCCAATCGGCTCGCACTTCCCGCCAGGGCGCCCGCCACGAGAACAGCCCCAGCGCCACCACCGCGCCCGCGCCCAACGCCCACGCCTTTTGCGGCCGCCGAACCACCTCGGTGACCAGGAACACCGCATACAGACCGAACACGGGCAAACACCACTTGAAGTAATGGTAGTTCGCGAACCGGAACAGGCCCTGCGGATGCAGGTCCCGATAGGCCATATACAGCGAGCAGTGCAGCGCCACCGCCGAGATCACCAGACCATGCCGCCGCCGGGTCTCCCCGTGCGTCGACACCAGGCATGCGACCATCCCAGCCACGCCCGGCACGACCCAGGGAAAACGTTGCGACAAGCTGAATTCGTCCGGAAAAGCCAGTTGCGGCGACACGAACAGCGTCACCCAATGCAGCGGGATCAGCCGCCACTCGAACCCCGTTTCCGCCGACTGCAGGAGATACGTGTTCCGGCTGAACCCAAACACCGCCACGTAGCTCGCCACCGTCACCGCGAGCGGGACCGCCGCGCCCGCGATCCCACCGCCTGCCACGAGCGCCAACCGTCGCCACCCGATCGTGCGCAGCGAGACCAAGGTCCAGAACGCCAGCGCCGCGCCGAGCGGTATCACATCCGTCGGCCGGAACAGCGCGATCGAGCCGGCCACCAGCCCCAGCCCCGCCGCCCGCCCCGCCGAGGGCCGCTCCCACAGCCGAAACGCCATCAAGAACGCCCCAAGACTCAGAAACGCCGTCGGCGTCGTCGTCCACGGCTCGACGAACGCCTTCATCGCGAACGGGGTCAACACCACCGTCAAGACGAACACCGCCGCGCCGGCCACCACCGCCCATCGCGCCCGATCGGCCAAGCGCCGCGCCAGGAACGCAAGCGCCAGTCCGAACAGGATCAGGCACGCCAGATTCACCACATAGAACGGCTGCCCCGGCATGAGCCGGAACATCGCCGCCCCCAGCAACGCATAGCCGGCGAAATACCAATGCTGCGTCGGATCGAGCGACCACGACGCCCAAGCGCGCGCCGCCCGATAGTATCGGCCCTGATCGGACCACTCCCACCAAGTCGGCAAGGCCGGGTTGGCGACCACGGCGAAATGCCTCCCGTGCGCCGTGCGATAGGCCAGCGCCGCCCAGATCAGGGCCGCCATCACCGCCAGCGCCTCGGGCCACCAACGCACCAAGCCTGCCCGGACCGGCACGCGACCCGCCCGCGTCACCGACATCACCCCGACCCCTCGCGCCGCCACGCCACCAGCATCAACCCGAGCAGCAGCGGCAACGCCCCCCATGCCGGCAGCAGCGGCACCGACGCCACCCCGGTGACCACGTGGTCGTGCCGCCGCGGCAGCCCGATCCAACTGCCGCCCGACGCTTCACGGCCGGGCTCCGTACGCCGCAACTCCGGCAACCGCTCGGCCACGAAATGCGCGCTGCCGCCCGACGCCTTCAGCTCCGGCTGCAACACGCTCATCGTCGCCCGCAGATCGAGCAGCTCGCGCGGGTTGGTGTCGAGCGCGGCGGCGTGAACCGTGTGCACCCCGTCGGCGACCTGCCACACGCCCGGTTCGGCCGCCGCCATCTCGCCCCGCCACAGGCCCGGCCGCACCGGCTTGAGCGGCAGCTCCGTCGCCACCCCCGACGGCGACGTCACTTTCGCTTCCGGCATGGTCAGATCGGTCACGCTCTGCCGCTCGACGATCAGCCGGTCGTTCTCGATCCGCGCCCGCAGCGCGTCCTCCTCGAGCGCCGGCTCCTTCATCGTCCAGTGCGCGATCCGGCGCAGCAGCTCCTGCTGCGGTCCGCCGCCTTCGTGCCCGCGCGACCACAGCCAGATCTGGTCCGACAGCAGCAGCGCCACCCGGCCCTCGCCGACCCGGTCCAGCAGCAGCAGCGGGGCGCCGTCGCCGGCATTCATCAGCGCCTGCCCGCCGATCTGCGGCGCGGCGATGTAGCGATACCAGTCTCCCCATTGCGGCTTGCCTGCCACCCAGCCTGGCAAACCCTCCGTCACCGGATGCCGCTCGCCCGCCGCCGTCACCATCGGCCGGAACGGCCCGTCCACCACCGACTCCGCGCCCCGCACCGGCAACACCGGCCCTACATTCGTCATCGCCAGCGACCCGGCGCCCGCGAACTCCGGCCCCGCACTCACCAGCAGCGCGCCCCCCGCCCGCACATAATCGGCGATGTTGCGCATGTAGAGCGGCGGCAGGATGTTGTTCCGGTTCGCGAACCGATCCAGGATGATCAGGTCGAAGTCGCGGATCTTCACCTGGAACAGCTCGCGCACCGGAAAAGCGATCAGCGACAGCTCGTTGGTGGGCGTCAGGTCGTCCCGCTCGGGCGGACGCAGGATGGTGAAATGCACGAGATCGACCGCCGGGTCGGCCTTGAGCAGCCGCCGCCAGGTCCGCTCGCCCATGTTCGGCTCGCCCGATACCAGCAACACCCGCAGCCGGTCGCGCACGCCGTTGATCTCGACGACGGCGCGATTGTTCAGCGTCGACACCTCGCCCGGCAGCTCATCGACCTGCAACTCGACCACCGTCGGCCCCGCCCGCGTGATCGGGATCTCGACCGCCGTGTCCTGCCCGATCGCGACCGTCTGGACCTGCGACGGCTCACCATCGCGCCGCACCACCAGCCGCACCTGGGCCCGGCTCGACGGCGCGCCGAGATCGTCCACCGAGAGCCGGATCGTCGCGTCGTGGCCGACGAGGCCGTAGCTCGGCGCTTCGACGATCCGCAGCCGCCGGTCGGTCTGCTCGCCCTGGGCCGGTATCAGCAGGTGCAGCGGAGCGGGCAGGGGGGTAGTCGGCGTGTCATGCACCTGCCCGTCGGACAGCGCGACGATCCCCGACAGCCGCGCCCGCGGGATGTCGGCCAGCGCCCGCTCGATGGCCGCGAACATGGCCGTCCCGTCGCGCCCGCCCTCCGGCACCTCGACCGTGCGCATCTCGAGATCCGGCAGCCGCGCCGCCTGCACCTGCAGCGCCGCCAGCGCCCGGTCCCGGATCGCCGCGCGATCGCCAATCCGCATCGACGCCGTCTTATCGACCACGATCAGCCCGATATCGGGCAGCGTGTCCCGCGTCTCCTGCACCAGCCGTGGCCCGGCCAACCACAGCAGCAGCACCGCGAACGCCAACCCGCGCCACGCTGTCCCGCGCGCCCGCCGCCACAGCGCCGGCACCAGCGCCACCACGCACAGCCCGGCCAGCGCCGCGATCACCCAAACCGGCACCGCCGGCTCGAACCGCAGCGCCGCATACGCCTGCTCGAACTTCATTGTCCCAATCTCACTGACCAAGCCGCTCCAGGATCGCCGGGACGTGCACCTGGTCGCCCTTATAGTTGCCGGTCAGCGCATACATCACGAGATTGACCCCGAACCGATAGGCGAGCGTCCGCTGCCGCGACCCGCCGGGCACGGTCGCATACGGCGTCCGCCCCGCCGCATCCGTCGCCCACGCCGCCGCCCAATCGTGCCCGCCGATGATCACCGAACTCACGCTGTCATTGGTCCGGTCCTGATCGCGCTGCACCCACACGGTGTCGCCGTTGAACCGGCCGGGGAACTCCTGCAGCAGATAGAACGCGCGCGCCAGCACGTGGTCGCCCGTCAGCGGCGTCAGCGGCGGCACGTTCAGCCCGACCGAGACCCGCTTCAGCGCCGCCTCCGTCCCCGGCGCGAAGCCGGTGCCGCTGCCGCCATCGCGCGTATCGATCAGGATCACGCCGCCCAGCCGGGTGAACTCGTTGAGCGCCTCGACCGCCCGCGGTGTCACCTGCGCATCGGCCGTGATCGGCCAATAGAGCAATGGATACAGGCTGAGATCGTCCTGCCCCGGGACGATCGCGGCCGGGTCGGCGAGGGTGACGGCGGTGCGGCGGTTGACGTAGCTCGCCAGCCCGGTCAGCCCCGCCTTCGAGATCGCATCCACGCCCGCATCCCCGGTCTGCACATAGGCGATCCGGGCGGACAGGCTCGGATACGCCTCGTCCTCCGCCGCCCGCGCCCCACCCAACCCCAACCCCAACCCCAACCCCAACCCCAACCCCAGTCCGAGTCCCACCAGCGCCACGCCGATCGTCGCTGCCCGCAGCCGAAGCTTGCCGCGCAGCCCGAGCGAGATCAGCAGGTCCAGCGCCAGCAGCAGCACCGCCACGGCCAGCATCCCCGGCCCCAACACCCGCTCGGTCGGGACCCCCGTGAGCGTCTCGACCGCCGCCCCGGGCACCGGTGCCGACACGGCCAACGGCGGCAGCGCCGCCCCTAGGTTGAGCGCGCGCCGCAAGCTCGCCGGGCCATAGATCCCCGGCGGATGCAGCGCCGACACCATCGGATGCTCGAGCTCCTTGCTCATGATCGCCGTCGCGGCCGGCGGCGGCGGCCCCAGCACGCCGAACCCGTCCACCGTCGTCCAAGGCGGCAGCGCCACCTCCTCCCCGCTCGACACCACCCCCGCCGACAGATCGACCAACCGCCGCAACATCTCCACGAATAGCCCGGACAGCGGCAGGTTCGACCAATCCGCGTTCCCCGTCACCCCGAACAGCACCACCCGCCCGGCTCCCCGCACCGACGCCGTGACCAGCGGCGTCCCGTCCAGCAGCGACGCCCAGGTATGCGACGCGACATCCGCCGACGGCTCGGCCAGCACCTGCCGGCTCACCGTCACCTCCCCCGGCACCGTCAGCCCGGCGAACGGCGACCCCGGCGCGAACGGCGCCAACCCCGCCGGCTCGCTCCACGACAGCGCGCCCCCGAGCTGCCGATCGCCCGCCAGCAGCGGCACCGGCAGCAGCGGATCCGCTTGGCCCGCACTTGACTGACCCGCACTTGACTGACCCGCACTTGACTGATCCGCACTTGACTGATCCGCATCGGCACTCGCCTCCGCCATCCGCGGCCCCGCAAACCGGATCAGCAGCCCGCCCTTCTCCACCCATCGCTCGAGGTCCGCCGCGTCGTCGCCGGCCAGCGGCACATCGGCCAGCAACAACACCGACAGTGGCCGCGCCAGCAGCGCCTGCACGTCACCCTGGCGCACCTCCGTGAACGGGGTCAGCGCCCGCCGCGGATAGAACAGCGGCCCGATCAGCGGCGTATCCGCGCCCTCCTGCTCCGACACGAGCCCCACCGGCCGCCGCCGCCACCGCTCGTCCAGCAGCACCACCGACCCGGCCGACGGCGCCCCCTCCGTTTGCAACCGCGCGATCTCGTTGCGGATCTCCGGCGGCAACTTGATGTCCGCCTCCACCGCCCCCGCGCCCGCCCGCAACAGCGCCGGCGCCCGCGCCAAGGTCCGTCCATCGCTCGTCTGCGCCAACACCGCCACCGTCCGATCCACCGCCTGCGGCACCGCCTCGACCCGCGCCACCAACCGGTCCGCCTCGACCAAGGGTGGCCGCAACATGGTCGCGCCGACCGGGTCCGACCGCATCTCCCGCACCGGCCCGGCTGCCGCCAAAGCCTGCCCCAACGCTCCGTCGCCCGCCGACGCGACCCCGTCCGCCACATAAAGCACGTCGCCGGCATGCACTCCTGCAAGCGCCTCGGCCGCCCCCACCCGATCCGGCGGCCACGGCTTCGGCCGCAGCGCCGCCAACCGTGTCCGCACCTCCGCCACCGGCAGCTCCGGCGTGGGCGCCGGCGCGCCATTCGCCTCCGAGCGCGCCGTCGTCAGCAGTATCGCCCGCTGTCCGCCCCGTTCCGCCCGGTCGAGCGCCCGACCCGCTGCCGCCATCCGCGTCGTCCAATCGGGCGCCGCGGCCCAGCCATCGTCGATCACCAGCAGCAGCCGCCCCGGCCCCGCCAACCCCGACGCCGCATCCAGCACCGGCCCGGCCAACCCCACGATCACCAGCGCCGCCGTTGCCATCCGCAGCAGCAGCAGCCACCACGGCGTTCGCGACGACGTCCGCTCCTCCGCCGTCAGCCCGAGCAGCAACCCGATTGCTGGAAACCGCTGCGACCGCGGCGCCGGCGGCGTCACCCGCAGCAGCCACCACAGCACCGGCAGCCCCGCCAGGCCCAGCAGCAGCAACGGCGCCGTGAACATCATCGCGCCGACAGCGCCATGTAGGCGGCCAGCAACGCGCTCTCCGGCGGATGATCGGTCTGATGCGTGGCGTAGCCCCAGCCGAAGGTGGCGCACAGCCGCGCGAGCCCCGCCTGGTGCGCCGCCAGCGCCGCGCCGTACGCCTGTTTGATGCCTTCGACCCGCGGCACTAACGCGTCGCTCTCCTGCTCGAGCCCCTGGAACCGGACCCGGCCGGTATAGGGCAGCAGCGTCTCGGCCGGGTCGAGCACCTGGAGCAGGTAACCGGCGACCGGCGTCGCGGCCATCGCGGAAACCGTCTGCCGGATCGTGTCGATCGGCGCCAGCATGTCGCCGATCAGGATCACCCGCGCATGGCGGGGCAGGGGGACGGTGTGCGGCATGCCCGCCTCATGCTGCAGTGTCGCCACGCCCTCGGCCAGGTCCTCGAGCGCGAACCGCCCACCTCGCAACCGCGGCGGCCCGCCGATCAGCCGCACCCGTTCGCCGCCCCGCAACAGCAGCGACGCCAGCGCCAGCAGCAGCAACTCCGCCCGCTCGCGCTTGTGCGGGAGCGCCGCGCCCGACCGCCAATCCATGCTCGCCGACGCGTCGCGCCACAGGAACACGCTCTGCGCCGCCTCCCACTCGGTCTCGCGAATGAACGACCGGTCCGACTTGGCGCTCGCCCGCCCATCGATCCGCCCCGGCGCATCGCCCGGCGCGAATGGCCGATACTGCCAGAAACTATCCCCTTGGCCGACCCGGCGCCGCCCATGCACGCCCTGCGCCACCGTCGCCGCGACCCGCTGCGCCGCGACCAGCAGCGGCGGCAACGTGGCGCCTAGCGCCTCCGCGCGCCGGGCTTGCCGGGCGGCGGTGCCGCTCAAACGGCCTGCCCGACCAGCCTGTCGATCACGTCCGGCAACCCCACTCCCTCGGCGCGCGCGGAGAAGTTCAACGCCATCCGATGCCGCAATACCGGATGCGCCAGCGCCGCCACGTCGTCCAAGCTCGGCGCCAACCGCCCGTCCAGCACCGCCCGCGCCCGGCACGCCAGCATCAGCGCTTGCGCCGCGCGCGGCCCCGGCCCCCACGCGACGTGCCGTCGGACGCCCTCCTGCCCCGACAGCTCCGGCCGCCCCTCGCGCACCAGGTTCAGGATCGCATCCACCACGGTGTCGCCGACCGGTACCCGGCGGATCAGCCCCTGCGCCGCCACCAGCTCCTCGCTCGTCAACACCGGCCGCGCCCGCGCCCCTGGAGCTCCGGTCGTGGCCAGCAGCATCGTCCGCTCCGCCTCGCGCTCCGGATACCCGATCTCGACTTGCAGCAGGAACCGGTCGAGCTGCGCCTCCGGCAACGGATACGTGCCCTCCTGCTCGATCGGGTTCTGCGTGGCCAGCACATGGAATGGCGCCGGCAGCGCGTGCTCCACGCCGCCAACCGCCACGCGGCGCTCCTGCATCGCCTGCAGCAGCGCCGACTGCGTGCGCGGGCTCGCCCGGTTGATCTCGTCGGCCATCAGCAATTGGCAGAACACCGGCCCGCGCAGGAACCGGAAGCTCCGCCGCCCCGATCCATCATCGTCCAGCACCTCCGACCCGGTGATGTCGGCCGGCATCAGGTCCGGCGTGAACTGCACCCGCTTCGGCTCCAGCCCCAACACCGTCCCCAGCGTATCCACCAGCAGCGTCTTGCCGAGCCCCGGCACGCCGACCAGCAGGGCATGCCCGCCCGAAAGCAGCGTCACGAGCACCTGCTCGATCACCTCCTCCTGCCCGAAGATGACACGGCCAATTTCCGCCCGCACGCCAGCGATCCGGCTTCCCAGAAGCTCGATCTCGCCCACCAATCCCGCCGTGTTGTCGCTCATACGCTCCACGCTACTCCATAAACGGCGCTCAACTCTCGATCTGTGACCGATTGGCACTTTCATCAACGGGGGCCCGCTTCCTATATCGCGGAGACTGACGAAAGCACGCCAGGCCCCGGGAGACATCACCCGACGCTTCCGGAGAAGCAGTGGAGACGCAGTCGTGAACGAAGCCGCCGCAGTCGCGAACGAAGCCGTCGATCGGCCGATCAGCATGACCGAACCCAAGAAGGGCGCGCGTCGGCAGGTCGAGTGCGGCGACATGCCGTTCTTGATCAAGCGCGACGGCTCCTGGCTCTATCGCGGCAGCCCGATCGGCCGGCGCGAGTTGGTATGCCTGTTCAGCTCCATCCTCAAGCGCGAGCCCGACGGCTCGTATTGGCTCGAGACGCCTGCCGAACGCGGCCGAATCCAGGTCGAGGATGTGCCTTGGCTCGCCGTCGAAATGGACTGGTCCGGCGTCGGCCCTGGCCAACTGCTCTCATTTCGCACCAATGTCGACGAGGTCGTCCATGCCGGTGCCGACCATCCGATCGTCATTCGGCACCCTTGCCTGGAGTGCGATCCGATCCCCTACATCCAGGTCCGCACCGGTCATGGCGGCATCGCGATCGAGGCGCGGATCTCGCGGGCGGTCTACTATGAATTGGCTGCCCTCGCGGTGCCGGGGGAGATCTGCGGGCGCCGGGTCTTGGGCGTGTGGAGCCAGCAGCGGTTCTTCTCGCTCGGCGACCTTCCCGCCTGTGGCGACGTCTAAGCGAAAGCGACCCCTCCCGCGGCGCCTGCCGCGGCACCACGTTGCAAACATGGACATCGACCTCATTCGTGCGCGTCTCGCCGCCGATCCCGAGACCGCGCCGGCCGAGGCGATCGCAGCACTCGCCAACTCCGATGATGGCGCCGATTTGGCCCAGCAGCCGCTGATCGCCGCTGCCGTACTGGTCCCGATTTTTCACGGCGAGCAGCCATCGATCCTGCTGACCAAGCGAACCTCGCATTTGACCGCCCATGCCGGCCAGGTCGCCTTTCCCGGCGGCCGCATCGATCGCGGCGACGCCTCGCCCGAAGCCGCCGCCTTGCGCGAGGCGCACGAAGAGATCGGCCTCGACCCCACTCGGCCTGAACTTCTCGGCCGCCTGCCGGACTACGCCACCGGAACCGGCTATCGCATCTCCCCCGTCCTCGCCTTGCTGCACGGGCCGCTCGATCTCACGCCGAACCCGGCCGAAGTGGAGGCGATCTTCAGCCTTCCGCTCGCCACCCTGCTCGACCCGGCCGCACCGCAGCGCCGCCGGGCCGAGTTCCGTGGCCGGATGCGTGAGTTCTGGGTCTGGCCCCATCCGGATCACTACATCTGGGGCGCCACCGCCGCGATCCTCGTCCATCTCGCCCAACGCTTGCGGGCGCAGGCGCGCGAGGCAGCGTGACGCGTCCCCGTCTTGCGCAGAAGAGCGCGGCGGTATGACCCGCCTTGTCGAATTCGTCCTCCTGCTCACGCCACTGTTCGCCTATCTGCTCTGGCGCAACCTGGTCAGCCGCGGCATCCCCAACCCTTCCCGCCACACCCTGCTCGCCCTGGCCGCCGCCCTCTCGGTGCTGGGCGGCAGCCTCGTCGCCCTGAGCTTCAGCGAGCGACACTCCGGCGCCACCCGCTACATCCCCGCCCATCTCGAGCACGGCCAGGTCATCCCCGGCCACGACGCCTGACGTCCGCGTGACCGACGCGCCCGCGTTCCACCTCGGTCCGCCGTCCTTCTTCGCCGACCCAGCCCTCGCCGCCATCCTCGACGCCCTCCCGCGTGCCCGCCTCGTCGGCGGCTGCGTCCGCGACGCCCTCGCCGGCCATCCGGTGGCCGACATCGATCTCGCCACCCCCGACCCGCCCGACGCGATCGTGGCCGCACTGGCCGAAGCGGGGCTGAAATCCGCTCCCACCGGCCTCGCCCACGGCACCGTCACCGCCATCAGCGACCATCGCGGCTTCGAAGTCACCACGTTGCGCCGGGACGTGGCCACCGACGGGCGTCACGCCGAGGTCGCCTGGACCGACGACTGGCGCACCGACGCCGCCCGCCGCGACTTCACCATCAATGCCATGTCGATGACCCGCGACGGCGCCGTCTTCGATTATTTCGGCGGCCTCGACGACCTCCGCGCCGGGCGCGTCCGCTTTGTCGGCGACCCGGCGCTGCGCATCGCCGAAGACTATCTCCGCATCCTGCGCTTTTTCCGCTTCGATGCGAGATATGGCATGCAACCGACTGATATGCCGACGCTTGCCGCCATCCAGGCCGGCATCCCAGGCCTGTCGCGTCTGTCGCCCGAGCGGATCTGGAGCGAGCTCAAGCGCATCCTCGTCGCCACCGACCCAGTCCCGTCAGTCCGTACCATGGCCCGCCTCGGCGTCCTGTCCGCCGTGTTGCCCGAGGCCACTTGCATCGACGCGCTCGCCCGCCTGGTCGCCGCCGCCGCACCACCCGATTCGATCCTGCGATTGGCCGCCCTCGCGCCGGGCGCCAACGCCGCCTTGTTCCGCCGCCTCCGCCTCTCGGGCGCTGAGAGCGCCGCCCTGGCCGCCCTGGCCGGCCCTACGCCGCCGCTCGACGCCACCGACGACGACCTCCGCCGATCGTTGGCCGCAACCGACGCGGACACCCTCGTCGCCCGTGCCTGGCTCGCCCACGACGAGTTCGGAACCCGCTTGCGGGAGCGCCTGTCGGCCATGCCACGGCCCTGTTTCGCCCTCGCCGGCCGCGATGCGCTCGAGGCCGGCGTGGCGCCCGGGCCTCGGGTGGGCGCCCTGATGCGCGCCGTCCGTCAATGGTGGCTTGCCGGCGGCTGCACCGCGAGCCCAGCTGCATGCCGCGCCGAACTTCTTCACCAAGTCAAACTATCACTATCGAGCAACGAACCCAGCCGCTAGTTCAGCGTTTTAACGGTCCGGCTAAATGCCGGTCATAGAGGGAGCAAGAACGATGCCCAAGACGACCCATACCAAGGCTGCCGAGCATCACGAGGAAGCCGCAAAGGCCCATCGTACTGCCGCCGACCACCACGACAAGGGCAATCACGCCGCCGCCCACGAGCACTCCACCAAGGCCCACGGCCATTCGGACACGGCTCACAAGTCGTCGACCGAAGCGCATGGCAAGAGCGCCGCGCACGCCAAGCACTAATTCTTGCTGCCCGGGGCCGGCCATGATTGGCCGGCTCCCACTGCGTCCCTCATTGGATCCCTAGCCTTGCGCGCCGGCACGGGGTAGACGCCCCATCAATGGACGCCGCCGCCCCGCCCGGCCAATTCGACACCGCCGACAGCACCAAGCGCCTAATGCGGCGCTTATGGCGCGATCACATCCGTCGCCACGGCCGCAAGCTGGCGATCATCCTGGTCTTGACGGCGCTGACCGCCGGAATGACCGGCCTGTATCCCATCGTCATCGATCGCGCGATCTCGATGTTCGTCGCCCGCGACCAGCGCATCCTGTACCAGGTCCCGGTCATCGTCATCCTTGTTACCGCTTTGAAATCGGCCGCCCAGTACGGGCAGACGATGACCGTCCAGCAGCTCGTCCTCCAGGTCATCCGCGAGTTGCAGGAGCGCATGTTCGACCATCTCTCCCGCGCCGATCTCGCCCAGCTCGAGCGCGAACCGCCCGCCCAGCTCGCCGCCCGCTTCACCACCGACGCGACGCTGATCCGCGAAGCGCTGACCCGCACCGTCAATGGCTTACGGGACGGCGTGATGATCATCGGCCTCGTCGGCTCGATGCTGTATCTGGACTGGGCCTTGTTCCTGATCGCAGGCGCGATGTATCCGCTCGCCGCCATCCCGATCCAACGTCTCGGCAAGCGCATTCGGCGCTCGTCCGGCGGGATGCAGGAGCAAATGGGCGAGACCGCAGCGTTCCTCTACCAATCCTTCGCCCAAGCTCGCACTGTCCGCGCTTATCGGCTCGAGATAACCGAGGGCGAGCGCGCCCACCGGGCCTTCGGACACCTGTATCGCGCGCTCCTGCGCATGACCCGCAACCGTGCCTTCCTCGACCCCATGCTGGAAGTCCTGGGCGGCACCGCCGTCGCCCTCGTCATCGGCTTCGCCGGCTGGCGCGCCGCTACCGGCGCCGGCGGTATCGGCAATTTCTCCGGCTTCATCAGCGCCTTACTGCTCGCTGCTCAACCGTTGCGCGCCCTCGGATCGCTCAATGCTGCGCTCCAGGAGGGGCTCGCCGGCCTCGTCCGCGTCTTCCGCGTCGTCGACGAGCGGCCGAGCGTGCAGGACCTTCCGGGCGCGGGCACGCTGCCTCGCGGCCCCGGCCGCCTCCGCTTCGAGAACGTGTCCTACGCCTATCCGGACGGCCGGATCGGGCTGCACGACCTCAGCTTCGATGCGGCGCCGGGTCTGACGGTCGCGCTCGTCGGCCCGTCCGGCGCTGGCAAGAGCACCGCGCTCGCCCTCATCCCACGCCTCGTCGACGTGCTCGCCGGCCGCATTACCATCGATGGCACCGATATCCGCGATGTCACCCTCGCCAGCTTGCGCGACGCCCTCGCCTATGTCGGCCAGGACGCCCTGCTGTTCGACGACACCATCCGCGCCAACATCCTGATCGGCCGCCCGGCCGCCACCGACCTCGAACTCGAGCAGGCCGCCGCCTCCGCCGCCGCCCTCTTCGTCAACGATCTGCCGCAACGCTTCGACACCCAAGTCGGACCGGGCGGGAGCCGCCTCTCCGGCGGCCAGCGCCAACGCATTGCCCTCGCCCGCGCGCTCCTGCGCGACCCCCGCATCCTGCTTCTCGACGAAGCCACCAGCGCGCTCGACGCCGAGAGCGAAGCCGCCGTCCAGGAGGCGCTCGCCCGCCTGCGTCGCGACCGCACGACCGTCGTCGTCGCCCATCGCCTCTCGACCGTGCGCGACGCCGATCTCGTCGTCGCCATCGCCGACGGCGTCGCGGTCGAGCAGGGCACCCACGCCGAACTGCTCCGCCACAACGGCCTCTACGCGCGACTGGTCAGGACCCAGGCCCTCGCGGCTTGACCGGCCCCGGCCGGGCGCACACAAATCCGGCCATGCAACGCATTTTCTCCGGCATCCAGCCCTCCGGCGTCCCCACTCTCGGCAACTACCTCGGCGCGCTCCGCAACTGGGTTTCGCTGCAGCGCGACCACGAATGCCTCTATTGCGTCGTCGACCTGCACGCCATCACGCAGCCGCACGACCCCAAGACGCTCGCCGCCGCCACGCGCGAGATGACCGCCGCCCTCATCGCCTGCGGCATCGACCCGGCAAAGCATATCCTGTTCCATCAATCCGCCGTCCCGGCCCACCTCCGCCTCGGCTGGATTTTCACCTGTGTCGCCCGCCTCGGCTGGCTCAACCGCATGACGCAGTTCAAGGACAAGGCCGGCAAGGACCGGGAAAACGCGTCGGGCGGCCTCTATATCTATCCGACCCTGATGGCCGCCGACATCCTGGCCTATCACGCCACCCGCGTGCCCGTCGGCGACGACCAGCGCCAGCATCTCGAACTCGCCAATGACATCGGCCAGAAGTTCAACCACGACTACGGCGTCGATTTCTTTCGGACGATCGAGCCGCTGATCTTCGGCGAGGCGGCCCGCGTGATGAGCCTGCGCGACGGCAGCAAAAAGATGAGCAAGTCCGATCCTTCCGACCAGAGCCGCATCAACCTGACCGACACCCCCGAGACGATCGCCCTCAAGATCCGCCGCGCCAAGACCGATCCGGACCCGCTACCGTCCGAGCCGGCCGGGCTCGAAGGACGGCCGGAGGCACGCAACCTCGTGGGCATCATGGCCGCCCTCGACGACACCGAGACGGCAACCGTTCTGCGAGATCATGGCGGCAAAGGCTTTGGCGCGTTCAAGGAGAGCTTGGCCGACCTGCTCGTCGCCAAGCTCTCGCCGATCGCCGCAGAAACCAGCCGGCTGCTCCGTGATGCGGCCGAACTCGACCGCATTCTCCGGGACGGCGCCGGTCGCGCCGCAGCTATCGCCGACCCGATCGTGGCGGAAGCCGAGCGGCTGGTCGGCTTCCTGAGAGTTTAGCGCCGACGGTATTCAACGCGCGGAGCCGGCTTGGTGGCCAGCGCGAGCAGGAAGCCGATCCCCGCCGCGATCACCAGAGCGGTGATCGGGCGCTCGTCGATCTGCTCGGCGAGCGCGTCGCCGGCTTCCTCGATCTGGTCGAGCAACTGAGCGCCGTAGTCGCCGCCATATTCGCGGACCGCTTCCTTGACTTCGCCGAACGCCTTCTGCGCCGTGCCGGCCGCCTTGTCGGCCATGCCGTCCGCCTTCAGCTTCGGATCCCCGGTCAGGTCGCCAGCCGCCTGCTGGATCTTGCCGCCGATGTTGCGCGCAGTGCCTTCGAACTGGTTCTCTTCCATCTCGTCCTCCGAGGAATGCAACCGTTCAAACCCGGCCGCCGCATCAGGGTTCCCCCCGCCCTCGCGCGCGCTCAGTTTTGCGCCACCGGCAGCCAAACCGTCACCGTCGTGCCGCAACCTTCGATGCTCTCGATCTTGAGCTGTCCGCGATGGCGATTGACGATGTGCTTGACGATCGCAAGCCCCAGCCCGGTGCCGCCAGCGGCCCGCGAGCGATGCGTGTTTACCCGGTAGAAACGCTCCGTCAGCCGCGGGATGTGAATCTGCGCAATGCCCATCCCGTCGTCCTTGACCGTGATCGCCACTCCCGGCTGCCCGGCCCGCGCCGCCGCCGCCGCCGCGATGTGCACCTCGCCGTTGTCCTTGCCGTATTTGATCGCGTTCTCGAGCAGGTTCTGCAGCACCTGCGCCAACTGGTCCTCGTCGCCGACCAGCGCCGGCAGTTCCAACATCACGTCCGGCACCAGCACCGCGTTGCGCGCGACCAGCATCGGTCCGAAGCCGGCGGTCATCTGCTCGACCAGCAACGCCACGTCCACTGTGCCCGACGGCGGCACGTGCTCGGTCAGCTCGATCCGCGACAGGCTGAGCAGGTCGTCGATGAGCCGGTTCATCCGCTGCGCCTGTTCGGCCATGATGCCGAGGAAGCGGGCCTGGGCCGCCGGGTCGTCGGCCGCGGCGCCGCGCAAGGTATCGATGAAGCCGATCAGGCTGGTGAGCGGCGTGCGTAGCTCGTGGCTCGCATTGGCGACGAAATCGGCCCGCATCCGCTCCACCGCGCGCTCGCGGGTACGGTCCGACAGGGTGGCGAGCATGCGCGATTTCGCCCCGTCCATCGCCAGCACCGACACATGCAGCTCGCGCGCGATCGGGACCGGTAGGCTGATCTCGGCGAACTGGTCCTGCCCGCGCTCATGCGCCCGCTCGAGCGCCGCGCGAAATCGCGGATGCCGCAACAGCGCCGGCACGCCGACGCCCAGCGCCGTCCGCGCGGCGGTGTTGAGCCGCAGGATCTCGCGATTGGCGCCGAGCAGGATGACCGGGTCGGGGAAGCGCTCGAGCAATGCCTGCTCGGCCTCGATCTGCTGGCGCGCGGCCCGGACCTCCGCCTCCAGCTCGGAGGCGCGCCGCTCGGCCGTCGACTGGCTGTGCCGCGCCCGGCTCGCCCGCCGAATACCGAAATAGGATCCCCCCGCCCACGCGGCGCCGACGGCGACCAGCAATCCAAAGACGACGAAGAGGTCCACCCGGCCTACATCACGCGCGTTGCCGGCGGTCCGTCACGGCCGACCGGGCGGCGTTGCACCCCGTGAGCTCCGATTTCGAACAGCGCCAGCGCGCGCCGGACATGACCGTCCGGCAGCAGGACGAACGTGCCGTCCGGTCCGGAGAAACCGCCCGGCGTGAGCAGCAGGCTGGCGTTGATGCCCGTCGGCTCGGTCACCGCCCGCGCCGCCCCGGCCGCATCGAACGCGACGCTGGAGAACTCGCGCGGCGGCGTGCCGTAGGCGGCGGTGTAATTTTGCTCGAAGGTCGCCAGCGACTCCGGATCGGGGCCCGCGAACCAGGCCCCCTGCAGCCCGGTCGCCCGAGGCGCATCCTTCGCCCATAGCGCCGTGCCGAGCAGCCGCGCGCGGTCCGGCCCGAGCCCGGCCTGCGCCAGCGCCGGCAGCGCGGCGGCGGCCCCGTCCACCGTGGTCCCGAGCAGCAACGCGTCGATCGTCCCGCGCGACCCGGCCGCCAGCTCACCGATCGCCTCATCGAGCGCCGCCCCCGGCCGATACCGCCTGATCGTCGGCCCGTTCAGCCCGGCTTCCTGGCAGGCCGCGATCAGCCCCGCCGCCAGCGCGTCGCCGAACGAACTGCGCGGCAGCACTGCGCCGATCCGCCCGCGCCCTTCGGCTCGCACCGCCTGCACCAAGGTGCGCACCTGCTGCGCCGGGGTGATCCCGAGCGTCCAGACTTCGGGCTGCGCACGGCTGGAATCCGAGGTGAAGGCCAGGACGGGGATGTTGCGCGGCCGGGTCACAGCAGCGACCGCCCCGGTCTCGGCCGCGGTCAGCGGACCGACGATGATGCCCGCGCCGCCCTCGACCGCGGTGTGCGCCGCCGCCGCCGCGCCGACGGCCGTGCCTTTGGTATCCACCTCGTCGAATGGGCGGCCCTCGCCGGCTTGCAGCGCCAGCCGTGCGGCGCGCAACATCGAGCGCCCGAGGTCGGCATTGCTCCCGCTCAGCGGCACCAGCACGGCAACCCGGCGCCCGGTCGGAGCCGGCAGCATCGCGACCGGCCCGCCCGAGGTGGCGTAGCCGACCCGGCCCGGCTGCGCTACGCACGCACAAAGCCCGAACAGGCCCACAAGGAGGGCGCATGCCCGACCCGAACGACGCCCCAACCCAGCTTGACGCCCCAACCCAGCTTGACGCCCCAACCCTGCATGACGCCAGCCAGAAGCCATCCGATCCCTCCTCGCCGACCGGCGCCGGATTGGCGCCCGACTCGGCTATACCACCGGGGTTGCACCTGGTCGCCACCCCGATCGGAAATCTTGGCGATCTCTCTGCGCGCGCTGTTTCGACCTTGCGCGCCGCGGAACTGATTCTGTGTGAAGATACAAGGACAAGCGCGACGCTGCTCATCCATTACGGGATCAGCTCGCCCACGCTTGCATTGCACGAGCACAATGAGGACGGCCGCATCCCCGGCATCCTCGGGCGACTGCACGCGGGCGGACGGATCGCGCTGATCTCGGACGCTGGCACGCCGCTGGTCTCCGATCCCGGCTACCGCCTCGTGCGGGCGGCGGTGGCGGAGGGCCTGCTGGTTTCGGGCGTTCCGGGGCCGAACGCGGCCCTGCTCGCGCTGACGCTGTCGGGTTTGCCGCCGCAGCCGTTCTTGTTCCTCGGCTTCCCGCCGTCGCGGGAGGGCGCGCGCCGGGCGGCGTTGGCCGGGCTCCGCGCAGCCGAGCGCGCCGGTCTATCGGCGACGCTGATCTGGCACGAGGCGCCGCATCGCCTGGCCGAGACGCTCGCCGACATGCTTGCCGCCTTCGGCGACCGGCCGGCCGCGGTTGGGCGCGAACTGACCAAGCGGTTCGAGGAGGTCCGCCGGGCGCCGCTTTCGGAACTGGCCGCACATTACGCCGAGCACGCGCCGCGCGGCGAGATCACGCTCCTGGTCGGCCCGGCCCCGGCAGAACAGGCCGACCAGGAGGATCTCGACGGCCAGCTTCGCCGCGCGCTCGCCAGCCATAGCGTCAAGGACGCAGCCGCCCTTGTCGCCGCCGCCACCGGCCTGCCGCGGCGGACCGTCTACTCGCGAGCGCTTGCGCTATCCCAAGAGCCCCCTCCCAACCGTCTCCCGGAGGGAGAGAGTTTGTAATCTCGCAGAGGGAGAGAGCTAGTAGTGCGGGTTAGCGGCGGGCGCCGGGGTCGATCCAGCCGATGTTGCCGTCGGGGCGACGGTAGATGACGTTCAGCTCGTTGCTCGCGCTGTTGCGGAACATCAGCACCTGCTGGTCAGCCAGGTCGAGCCGCATCACCGCCTCGCCGACCGAGAGCGTGTTGATCTCGGCCTGGCTCTCGGCCACCACCGTCGCGTAGGTCTGCGCCGGAGACAGCGCGGCGCCTTCACCGCCGACCTCGTCGGCAACCGGCTCTTCTTCTGCGCGGAGCACATACTGCCGCGCGGATTCGGGCCGGGCGCGATGGGCCAGGTCGCGCGCATGCTCGTTGACCCGGCGGCGGTAGCGACGCAGGCGCTTGGCGATGTGCTCGGCCGCGTCGTCGAACGCGCCGTGCGCGTCGGCGGCCTCGCCCTCGCCACGCAGCGTCAGCCCGCGCGCGGCATGGACGTTGATGTCGCAGGTGAAGAAGCTGCGCGCCCGGCTGAACGTCACGCTCGCTTCCTGCATGCCGTCGAAATATTTGCCGGCGATCAGATCGAGTTGTTCCGCCACTCGAATGCGCAGAGCGTCGGATAAGTCGACTTGCTTTCCAGATACCACGATCTGCATCCGCGCTCTCCCGGGCCCTTGTGGCGCTAACCGACCCGGTCGAGGGCTCCGAGACCGGCGCGGCTCTTCTCCCGCTTGCGCTGCAACGAGCTGGGTATGCGCAGCGCTTCGCGGTATTTGGCCACTGTTCGCCGTGCAATGTCCACGCCTTCCCGACGCAAAACTGACACGATCGCGTCGTCGGAGAGAACCTCTTCCGGGTCCTCGGCGCCGACGAGCGCTCGGATGCGGTGGCGGACGGTCTCCGCGCTATGGCTTTCGCCGCCATGCATGGCGCCGAGCGCGGTCGTGAAGAAGTATTTCAGCTCGAAAATGCCGCGCGGCGTGGCGATGTATTTGTTCGCCGTCACGCGGCTCACCGTACTCTCATGCATCTCGACGGCGGTGGCGACGTCTCGCAGGATGAGCGGACGCAGCGCACCGACGCCTTCGCGGAAAAATCCGTCCTGCTGGCGCACGATTTCGGCGGCGACCCGCAGGATGGTGTTGGCGCGTTGCTGCAGCGATTTGACCAGCCAGTTCGCGTTCGACAGGTTCTCGCCCATGAAGCTGCGCTCCTCGCGGCCGGCGCGGGCGCTGACCCGCGCGTAATACGCCTCGTTGACGAGCACGCGCGGCATCGTGTCGGGATTGAGCTCGAGCAGCCACTCGCCGTTCGGCATCGCGCGCATCAGTACGTCGGGGACCACCTGCTGCAGCACATGATCGTCCCAGCCGGCGCCGGGTTTTGGGTCGAGCGCGCGGATTTCGGCGATCATATCGGTGAGGTCTTCGATGTCGACCTCGCAGACCTGCATCAGCCCGCGCAGATCGCGGCGCCCGAGCATCTCGAGATTGGCCAGCAGGGCCGCCATCGCCGGGTCGTAACGGTTGCGGTCGATGAGCTGGGCGGCGAGGCATTCGCGCAGATCGGGCGCGAACAGGCCGGGCGGATCGAAGCGCATCATGATCCGGCGTACCGCGTCCACCCGCGCCTCGTCGATATTGAGCGCTCGGGCGATATCGGCGCTGCTGACGGGCACGCGCCCGGCCGGGTCGAGCAACGCGATCAGCTGGGCGCCGATGATGCGTTCCTGCGGATCGAACAGCGACAGCCGGAGCTGTTCGTCCAGGTGGGTGCGCAGGTTGCGGGGCGAATTGGCGACGTTATCGATACCGCGCTCGTCGGAATCGTCGTGACCGCCCGGTCCGACAGGTCGGGAGTAGCCGTCCGACGGGCCGCCCTGGTCGAACGAGTTGGTGGTGTCGGACTCGACCGCATCGGGCAGCTTTTCCATCCGCAGCAGCGAGGCCGCATCGAGATTGGTGGCCTCGGCGCCGCGCTGGTCGGGTGCGGGCAGTTCGGGCGTCACGTCCGCCCGCTCGTCGCGTTCGAGCAGCGGGTTCCGCTCGAGCTCGGTCTCCACGAAGGAAGCCACTTCGAGATTGCTGAATTGCAGCAGCTTGATGGCCTGACGCAGCTGGGGCGTCATCACCAGAGACTGCGTTTGCCGGAATTCTAACCGTGGACCTGTCGCCATAGGAGACAGACTACAGGCTAAACCTTTCTCCAAGGTATACTCGTCGCACATCTTGATGCGCGACGACCTCGGACGGATCGCCCTCCATCAGCACGCGCCCATCGTGCATGATGTACGCCCGATCCACGATCTCCAGCGTTTCGCGGACATTGTGGTCGGTGATCAGCACGCCGATTTTGCGGTCCTTGAGATGAGCGATCAGGTCGCGGATCTCGCCGACGGCGATCGGGTCGATGCCGGCCAGCGGCTCGTCCAACAGGATATAGTGCGGCTGCGTCGCCAGCGCCCGGGCGATCTCCACCCGTCGCCGCTCACCGCCCGATAGCGCGAGCGCCGACGTGCGACGCAAATGCGAGATGCCGAACTCCGCCAGCAGCCCGTCGAGCATGCGGTCGCGCCGGTCCGGATCGCCCTCGATCACCTCGAGGGCCGCCATGATGTTGCCCTCGACGTTCAGCCCGCGAAAGACGCTCGCCTCCTGCGGCAGGTAGCCGATGCCCAGGCGTGCCCGGCGATACATCGGCAGCGTCGTGATGTCATGGCCGTCGAGCCTGATCTTGCCGGAGTCGGGCCGCACCAGGCCGACGATCATATAGAAGGTCGTCGTCTTGCCGGCGCCGTTGGGGCCCAACAGGCCGACCGCCTCGCCGCGGCGGACATGGACGGAAACGTTCTGCACGACCGGGCGCTTCTGATACGTCTTGCCGACGGCCTGGGCCGAGAGGCCCTCGTCGCCGACGTTGATCGACCGCTGATACGTCATTTGCCGTCCGGCTTGGTCTTCGGCTTGGCCGATGTGCCCGGGGCGCCGCTCTCGCCCGGCACGATCACGCCTTCGACCCGGTGGCCGGGGGTGTGGATCAGGCTCGACACGCCGGTCGTCATGTTGACCAGTGCCTCGTCGCCCACGGCGTGATTCTGGCCACGCGTCACCTCCACATGGCCGACGATGCGCGCGATGCCGGTGTCGGCGACGTAGACGGCGCGCTCGCCGGTGATGGTCTCGGTGGCGGTGCGCGCCTCGACATGGCCGAACGCCTCGACCCGCTGCAGCTTGCCGCCGGAGGCGAGCGGGTTGTTGCCGGAGGGCGGCTTGGCGGCCGCTTTGGCCGGCGCGGCAGCCTGGGCGGTCGAGATGTACCCGACGAGCACGTCGGCGGCCAGGCGCCGCCCCTCGGACGTCGTGACCGTCGCCAGGCCGCGGCCGACCGCCATGTGCTTCTGCGACCAGTATTCCATCGTGTCGCGCGCGGTCATGACGTCGGTGGGGGTGGTGAGCGACATGTTGGCCCCGGTCATGACCATGACCGCCTGGTCGATATCATAGATCGCGTGGTCGCCGACGGCGATGTCGGTCGGGCTGAAGATCTTGACGTGGCCATCCGCCTCGAGCCGGTAGATCTCGCTGCTGCCGGTGTCGCTGCCGCCGAGCAGGCCGCTCGAGGGCGCGGCGGCCGGGGTGGCCGCCGGGGGGGCGGAGCCGGGCTTCTTGCGGTAATGCGCCGTCAACGTGTCGGCAGCGACGGTCACTGTGCCGCGGACCGCACGGGCGTCGCCGCGGGCGATGACCAGCATCTCGTGCTGGTGCCATTCGATGCCCTCGCGCGACGTGACCTCGACCGGGCCGCCCTTGGACATGTCGAGGCCCTGGGCATGGGCGGTTGCGACGGCGAGCAGAGCCAGCAGGCCGGCGAGGCGGATCACTTGGCGGCCTCGGCAGCCGGGGGCTGAGCCGGCTTGGCAGTCTCGTTGATGATGAGTCGCGCCGGGCCCTGAAACTGGATCGCGCCACCCTTGTCGGTCAGCGTGAAGCCCTGCGCGTCGAGCACGCCGAACGGTCCCTCGGCATGGGTCTGCTCATTGCCGCTTGCCGCCCCTTGCCGCAGGTCGACCGCCGCCGACGACGTCCGCATCACGGTGCCGTCGTCGCGATACAGGACCACGTCGTCGCTCATGTCGAGTTCTTCGCTGTGCTGGAGGTAGACGCCGTTCTTGGACTCCGTCTGCAGCCAATGGCCGCTCTCGAGCACCATGTCGCTCTTCGGCTCGCCCATATCGATCCGGTTCGGCCCGGCCTGCGTGGCCCAGCGTGCCGTGATCGTATAGGGCCGGCCGCGCTGGTCGACACCGCGATAATGCGGCTCCAGCATGCGCCCGCTCTGCGCCGCCACGGCGAACACCCGGCGAAACGACAGCCGCGTCCGCTCGGTCAGGTGCGCGATCTCCGGCCACAGCGCAACGAGCGCCAGCAACAGCATGGCGAGCATCGGCAGGCCGATCTTGGCCGCGAGCAGCGAGAGCCGCCGCAGGGCGAGCCGCCGGGCCGACACCGTCCCCCGGCGCCGGCTGCCTTCGAGCACCAGCCGCCGGGTGCGAGCGAGATTGCGGCTTTCGGACACGCTCACGCCACCCCCGCGCGCAGCAAATCGTGGACGTGAACGATCCCGTCCGGCCGGCCCTGGCCATCGACCACGAATAGGCTGGTGACCGGCCGTGGCGGGTCGTTCATCGCGCGCAGGGCATCGGCGGCGAGGGCGTGTGGGGGGATCGTGCGGGGCGTCCGGTTCATGACGTCGCCTACTCTACGGAGCAGCAGGTCCGGCCCCATGGCGCGCCGGAGGTCGCCGTCCGTCAGGATGCCGATCAGCGCGCCGTCCGGCCCAGTCACGCCGAGGCAGCCGAAACCCTTGCCCGTCATGAGCAGCAGCGCGCGGTCCATGCTGAGGTCGGGTTCGGCGAGCGGGATGGCGTCGCCGGTGTGCATCAGCTCGGCGACGAGGCGAAGCTGGGCGCCGAGCCGGCCGCCAGGGTGGAAGACGGAGAATTCGCCGGGGGTCAGGCCGCGCCGGGTCAACAGGGCGACGGCCAGCGCGTCGCCAAGGGCAAGCTGCATCGTCGTGCTCGTGGTCGGCGCCAGGCCGAGTGGACAGGCTTCGGGGGCGGGCGGCAGCAGGAGCGCCACGTCGGCCGCCCGCGCCAGCGCCGAGTGCGCCCGGCTGGTGATCGCGATCAGCGGCAGGCCGAAGCGCCGGGCATGGGCGACCAGATCGGCCAGCTCGGTCGTCTCGCCGCTGTTGGACAGTGCCAGCACCGCGTCCCCGCCCATCACCATGCCGAGGTCGCCATGCGAGGCCTCGGCGGGATGGACGAACATCGAGGGGGTGCCGGTCGAGGCGAGGGTGGCGGCGATCTTACGGCCGATATGGCCCGATTTGCCCATCCCCGTCACCACGATCCGACCGCTGCAGCCGGCGAGCTTGTCGACCGCGGCGGCGAAACTCTCGTCCAGCCCGGCCGAGAGCGCCCGTAGCCCGGCGATTTCGGCGGCGAGCACGGCCTGGGCGACACCCACGTCGGATGTCCGGTCGAGGGCGAAGGCGACGGTCATTGGACAGTCTGTATGAGGACGCACTGCCGCCGGGTCAACCGATGCGC
>JAABUX010002610.1_pt1 | contig 25200 bp, 29 predicted proteins | sample 5561851 | NCBI WGS metagenome assembly JAABUX01 (sample SAMN10711883, study PRJNA513361) | rock metagenome | isolation source: Antarctica rocks | place: Antarctica: Victoria Land, Richard Nunatak red sandstone | collected 2016-01-03 | reverse complement strand
CGCCCTCGACCAACTCCGCAAGATGGGCTACACCGTCACCCTCAACCCCCTACCAGCCACCGGGTAGCCAGGGAATCTTCGCGTCAGAAGGCTATGCAGGGGGCAGCCGGGAGCTTCGCCTCCCTGCTGGGAGCCAAAGGGGGAGCCAAAGACCAGGTCGCCCATCGGGGGAATCTGTCTTCGCAGGTCACCAGCGGTGCCTGAAGGGATTCAGAACCTCGGTTCCGCGCTACGGGACAAGATCGTAGTCGTGGATGAGGCCGCCAAGAACGTCGTGGCGTTGGACTTGTCTGCCAGCCAGGGCGCCGATCTGCGGGGCCAGTCCGCTCGGCGTATCCAGCCGCCGGCCACGGTGTGGCCGTCGCCGGTTGTAATGCTCAACGTAGACCTGGAGAACCCCTTCGAGATGCCTGCGGCCGCGGATGAGGATCCAGTCCGTGCACTCGGTACGGGCGGTGCGAACCCATCTTTCCGCGAAACAATTCGCGCGAGGAGCCTGCACCGGCGTGCGCAGAACGTGGGCGCCTTCGGAGCGAAACACCTCGTCGAACGCCCGCGTGAACTTGGTATCCCGATCACGTATAAGGAACTTCACCGTTCCAGCCCGCCCCCCCAGCTCGGCCATCAGGTTGCCGGCGGCCTGGGCGACCCAGGTTCCGTTCGGGTTCTTGCTGACCCCGAGGATGTGCACGGCCCGGCTGTGCAACTCGATCCCGAACAGGACGTAGATCTGCTGCAGCCACACGGTGTCCACGGCGCAGAAGTCGACCGCGAGCGTGCCGACGGCCTGAGCGCGCAGGAACTCCAGCCAGCTCGGTCCGGCGCGCCGCGGCGCCCGTCCGATCCGCTGACCGCGCAGGACCCGGCGCACGCTGCTCGCCGAGATCCGGATGCCGAGCTTCCGTAGCTCGCCTTGGATGCGGACCACGCCCCACCGGACATTCTCCCGGGCCAGCCGCACAATCAGTCCGACCACGTCGGCGGAAAGCGGCGGCCGTCCGCCGCCACGCTGCGGATGGGTCCACTCACGCCGCACCAGTTCCCGATGCCAGCGCATCAAGGTATGCGGTGACCAGGAACGCGCCCCACCGAGCCCGCGGCAACCACAGGCCCAAACGCAGCCAGCCACGCCCGATCCGCCCGACGGTAAACGACCCGCCTGCCGAGCTGGCGCTCCAGCACCCGAACCTGGTGACGCAACACCGCGATCTCGATGTTGTTATCAGTCTCCGATCGGCGCAGGGCAACGATCAGCCCAAGGACGCGACGCAAGCACAGATAAACGAACGAGACCAGCATGATCACGGATCATCTCATTGCTCGCCAGGAAGCGACCCGAACGGCCCAGGACAGCAACCCGAGCCCGGACGGAGGTTTTGGACCCCTTCAGGCGTGGGCGTACTGGTTGATGAGTCCGCCGAGCACCTCCTTCCGGTCGACCTGGTTGTCGCCGATGTCACCGTTGATCAGTCTGAGCCTGGGTCCGGCCGGTGGTTGTTGATCAAGCGATCGGTGTGGCCGGTGGCCGTTGTAGTGCTCGAGGTACTCGCTGAGGACGACGCGCAGATGCGCGGGTCCGAAGATCAGCATGCGGTCCAGGCTTCAGCTCGCAAGGTGCGGATCCACCGTTCGGCGTAAGGCGTTTGCGCGTGGCGCCCGGATGGGGGAGCGCAGGACGCTGATGCCGGTGCTGGCGAACACCGCGTCGAAGGCGTCGGTGAACTTGCTGTCGCGGTCGCGGACCAACCGACGGAACGAATGCCCCTGCTCGTCGAGGCTGCTGACGAAGTTCCGCGCGACCTGACTTGCCCACGGCCGGTGGGATGGCGGGTGACGCCGAGTAGGTGGACGCGGCGGGTGTCGAGTTCGATGACGACCAAAATGTAGAGGCGGCGCAGGAAGATCGTGTCGACGTGAGCGTAGTCGCAGGCCAGTATCGTCTTGGCCTGGGCGGTGCAGAACTCGCGCCATGTGGGGCCATCCCGCCGCGGGGATGGGTCGACGCCGGCGGCATTGAGGATGTTCCAGACGGTCGCCGGGCAGACCTTGAAGCCCAGTCCGGTCAGTTCGCCGTGGATTCGCCGGTATCCCTAGCTCGGGTTCTCCTTGGCCAGGCGCAGTGCCAGAGCCTTGGTCGTCGCCGCGGTCTGTGGGCGGCCAGGGCCGCGCCCGGTTAGCAGGTAGGTCCACTTCCGGGTGATGAGCTGCCGGTGCCAGCGCAGCAGCGTCGCTGGGGTGACGAGCCGGTGATTCCACAGCTGGCGGGGGAGCAGTCGGCTGCGCGCGGCGAGCACGATGCGGTCGGCGGGTTGCAGGTGCGGCCGGCTGATTTGGCGGCGCAGGACCTCGACTTCCTTGCGCAGGATGAGTAGCTCAACATCTTTGCTGGCCTCACCTCGCCCCCGCAGGATGACCAACGACAGCAGGCGTCCGAACATGGCGTAGACGACCGACCACAGCACCAGACATGATCCCAGAACACCAAGGCCGGGATTCTTGGCAGGGGTCGATACCCACGGCGAGACTCACCATGGCGCGGTCATCGACGAGATCGGGCGTGAACTCGCCGATGCGGAGTTCCCCGCAACCCCTGCCGGCTATCGCAAGTTGGTGGCGTGGCTGACCCGGCATGGACAGTTGCAGAAGGTTGGCGTGGAAGGGACGGGGGCTTACGGGGCCGGGCTGGCTCGGCATCTGCGGAGCATGGGTATCACGGTGGTCGAGGTGGACCGCCCAGACCGCAAGACCCGACGCACCAAGGACAAGAGCGACCCCTTGAACGCGTACGCCGCCGCACGGGCCGCACTGAACGGCACCGCGACCGGTACCCCGAAGTCCCGCGACAGTCTGGTTGAGGCGATCCGCACTGCCCGTATGGCACGTCGTGGCGCGGTCAAGGCTCGCACCCAGGCGATGAACCAGCTCCGGGGCCTGCTCGTGACATTGCCCGCGGACTTGCGTGAGCAGCTGCGCCACCTTTCGGCCACCGCGTTGATCGAAACATGCGCTCGGCTCAGGTCGGGTCTGATCGGCGACGCACTGACGGCAAGCCCGGACCCCGTCCTGGCCACTGCGAAGGCCACCTTGCGCCGGCCTCGCCCACCGTCAGCAGCTCAGCGAAGAGATCCGTGAGCACGACGCTGACCTGGTTCCGCTCGTCGCGGCCGCCGCCCCCAAGCTGCTGCTAGTCCAGGGCGTCGGGATCGAAGTTGCCGGGCAACTGCTCGCCACCGCGGGCGACAACCCAGACCGACTCGCCTCCGAAGCATCGTTCGCGCACCTGTGCGGGGTGGCCCCGATCCCGGCCAGCAGCGGGCGCATCCGTCGGCATCGACTCAACCGCGGTGGCGATCGAGCCGCGAACAACGCGCTCTACACGATCGTGCTCACCCGGCTGCGCTACGACCCCAGGACGCGCGCAAACTTCGAACGGCGAACGAAAGAAGCTCTCAGTAAAAGGGAGATCACCCGATGCCTCAAGCGCTACGTGCTGCGCGAGGTCTACGTCGTCCTGACCGCTTGACGGACCATAGGAGCATCCCCGTGTCGCCGTTGCGCGAGAGCGTCAAATTTCGAGCGGCGTTGACAGCAGTCGCGTCTATGACACTCTGCGCGTCCATCTGCCAAACTGAAAGCCGTGCCTCAAGGCAGGGTTGTGTTTCTCGCCCTCCTGGCAGTGACGGCCTGCGGCAGCGGAGGGAATCAGGCCAAGGTCCAATTGGGCGGGGCCATCGAGGTTTCCTACGAGGTCGGCTCGCACGCATGGGTCGAGGCCGCTGAACGGGCCTGTAGGACCAGAACCACCTCCCAACCAGGTTCGCTAGCGAGAGGGCACGTCTGGTACGCGGAACCAAGAGTGGGTGAGACCGAACTGCTCTCGTGCCTGCGCCGTCAGCCGCACGTCTTGGCCGTCGCGCTCCCCAGATAGCCCCCGACGGCCTGCAAGTGCGAAAAACGCCGCCTGATCGCGGTTATCAGTCCATGGCCATGCCGGCGAGGTAGGCGGCGACGGGGTGGGCGGCGTGCCGGTCGAGGTTGGCGCGGGCCATGTCGTAGCGCATGGTGGTGCGGGTGTCGGCGTGCCGCATGGCGTACTGCATGTCGCGCAGGGGCACGCCGGAGATCAGTCCGGCCGTGCAGAAGGTGCGCCGCAGGCTGTGCGGGCTGACCGGGTGGTCGATGCCGACCGATCGGGCGAGTCGGTGCAGGTGCCCCGTCGCCGAGGCTGGTGACCTCCGCTGGCCGCGGCTGTTGAGCAGGATCGGTCCGTTCTGCCGGTCGCTGATGGCCTCGTGGACCGCGCGCAGCACGGGGACGGGCAGTGGGATCGTGGCCGGCTTGTTGCCCTTGCCCATGATCTGGAGCAGCTCGTAGCCACTGTGGTAGGTCAGGTCCGTCACGTTGGCGCGGCAGGCTTCGCTGACCCGGAGCCCGAGCATCCCGAGCACGCGACGAGGGCGTGGCTTTGCGGGCCGTCATGCCGGGCCGCGGTGAGCAGCGCGGCGTACTCCAGCGGGTGGAGCACAGTACGGCGCTGGGCTTCCCAGCTGACCCGGGGCCGGGTCACCGCCAACGCGGGGTTGTCGTGCAGGTGCCCGTCGAGCACGGCGTACTTGAAGAAGCCGGCGGCGGTGCCGAACCGGCGCCCGATGGTGGCCGGTGCGAGTTCCTGCTGCTCCATCCAGCGCAGGTACAGCTCCAGATGCGGCCGCTGCACGTGCAACGGCTCGAGCTGCCGTGCAGCGCACCAGCGCAGGAACGCCAGCAGGTCCTGCTGGTAGGCGCGCAGCGTGGCTCCGCGGTAGCGAGCGAGAAAGCTCGCCAGCGCATAACGGTGATACCGGGCTCGGACGGGCGGGGCACCAGCACGAAGTCGGACATCGTGACCTCCAGGCGGGAAGCCCAGCCTTGGCGCTCTCGGCGCCCACGGCTACACCAGTCAGTGATCCATGCGCGACCTCGGTGATAACCGCGATCAGGCGGCGCTACCCTCGGCCGCCCCGAGTAGGCGGCGCTAGCCTCGTCCAGTGGCGTACCAGGAGGGCGACCGGGTCGAGTACATCGCTGCGCCGGTCTTCGACCTCATCATCATGACGGGCGAGGTCGGGATAGTGACCAAGGAGGAAGACGGCTGGGTATTCGCGAAATGGCCGAGGAGCGGAGTTCACAGCGTGCCGGTCGCTCACGTACGAGCGGCCGAGGGCTAGGGACTTTGCTGGGTAGGCGGCCTCCCGGGATGACGAGCGATGCGATGCCTGACAGGGCTGCTCTTCTGACGGCTCTTCGCGACTCAGGCGCGACCCTCTCCCCGGCCTTGACCGAGGCGGAGTTGTTGCGCATCGAAGCGAGCTTCGGCTTCGTGTTCGCCCCGGATCACAGACTGATGCTGTCGCTCGCCCTGCCGCTCGGGGACCGTTTCTGGCCTGATTGGCGCGGTGCCGACGAAACCGACCTTCGGGAACGCCTTGCTTGGCCGACGGACGGCATCCTCTTCGACGTCAAGCAGAACGGGTACTGGAACGCCGCCTGGGGCGACCGGCCAATGACACCTGGTCGGGCACTCGACGTTGCCCGTGCACTCGACGTTGCACGTGCTCACCTCGCTGAGCTGCCGCCCCTTGTCCCGTGGTACGGGCATCGTTACCTGCCCACAGTGCCATCGCAGGCTGGGAACCCCGTTCTGTCTTGCTACCAAACGGACGTCATCTTCTACGGCGTTGACCTGTCGGATTGGTTCGCCCACGAGTTTCACGGGGCATCGACTTTCAATCGAACCCCGCGCGGCATCCCGTTCTGGACGGGCCTCATCGAGGGTGACGAGTAGGTCGGCTTGGCCGGTTCGGCTACCGATGATAAGTGCCGCTATTCGACACTTTCCATGATCGTCCGAAAGGTCGAATGGCGGGCCACCGGGTTCGCGGCGAGGTGGCTCGTCGGGCGTGATCCGGCTCGGTCCTGATGTCGACGGGCCGGGCCAATCCTGGGGCGACACCGCGGAGGATGGCTCGGCAGCTGCGGTGACTGAAAGTAATCATTCAGCCGCGCTCAGCGCGAAACGCAGTGCTGCGTCGGTTACCCCGAAGGCTTTGACGCGAAATTCTTCTTACCTGACCTACCCGATAGAAACGATCTTGTTCCCATCTCTCACGACCTCGCCGACGAGCCCGTTCCTCAACGCGGCATAGAAAGACGTTGTGCGTGTCGATGCGAGACGTAGGAACGTCCCCCTGATGCGCTTGTCGGGCTTGGTGTCCCATCGCAAAAGGAGGACGTTCATGAGTAAGGGTAATGGTGTATCCCGGGGTGACCGCAATAGGAACGCGCGGCTTGATCGGCTTCGTGTTCTGGTGCCCGTTGAGAATGCGATCGTCGGTATCGATCTGGCCGATAGCAAGCAGATGGTCGTGGTCTGTGATCATGACTCGAAGGTGATCGCGCGTAAGACCTACCGGTGCAAGGCGTGGGATCTCGGGGTGGCGTTGGACTGGGCTGCCGGGCAGGCGGCGGCATATAAGAAGAAGGACTTCGCTGGGGTCACGATCGCGTGCGAGCCGACTGGTCACCGGTGGCGGATCCTCGGCCAGCTCGCCGAGCAGCGGGGTATGCCGTTCGTGTGTGTGCAGCCGATGCTGACCTCGTGGGCTCGGCGCAGTGAGGATCTGACTTTCGACAAGACCGATGAGAAGGACGCGGTGATCATCGCCCGCCTCACCGCGCAGCTGCGCTGCTATGTCCCGGAGCCGGTCGATGAGACCTGGGGCCGGCTGCGGCATCTCGGTGCCCGTCGTGAGCAGCTGATCGTCGAGGCCACCCGTCAGGTGCAGCAGATCCGTGCGCTGCTGGAATGTGTGTGGCCCGCGGCGCTGGATACCGCGCAGCAGCCGTTCAAGTCGATCACTTGGGCCGCCGCGTTGAGCGTGGTCTGCGAGCGTGACGGTGGGGATCTGGCCCGCACCCGGCGCCTCGGGCTGGAGCGGTTCGAGACGGCCGTGAGACGCGAGATCATCCGTGCTGATAGGCAGAAACCCTGCGGGCGGATCCTTCGCCACGTGTTCACCGCACTCACCGATCCGGCCGGGGTACTCTCATCGTCCTGGTGGGTTGGAGCGGGTCGCGCTGCTGCTGAGCGACTGGCGCGAGACGCATCGTCGCCTGCTCGACACCGAGACCCGGATGCTCGCCGTGTTGGAGGAACTGAAGCTGACCGAGCTCGTCACCTCGATCACTGGCTTGTCTGCGATCGGTGCTGCGAGCATCCTCGCCCAGACCGGTGACCCGCGACGATTCGCGACCGCGCGGGCGCTGGTCAAACACTCCGGCCTGGCACCACGAGAAAAGTTGTCGGGCAACTTCAAGGGCCGCACCAAACTCACCGGCCAGGGCCGACCCGGGCTACGACTCGCGGCCTGGCGTGCGGTCTGGGGAGCCCAACGAGCCAACCCCGTCTATGCCGCCCGCTTCACCCATCTGACCACTCGCGAGACGAACAAGCTGAAAGTCCCGCAGGCTCATGCCGTGATCGCTGCCGCGATCCTGCGACATCTGCACGCAGTCATCAGCACCGGCCAACGATGGGACCCGGCGATCGCCACCCACGGCACCAACCCACGACAGACCATCCCTATCGCTGCCTAGACACGCAGCGTTCCCAAGCAGGGTCGGGGCGAGCCCCACGCGGCATTGAGACACCCCGGTGATCTCGACGCTCATCAAGGGCAGCCCCGCCCGTCGTCTCACCAACCCGATTACACGCTGCCGGGACCAACCCCATTCAGCTATGCAGGGACAGACGACGAGCGAGGCACCGACCCGAAAACCCTTGACTAAAACGACTTACGCTGATGAGCGGTCGGGTTTCCAGATTGCGCAGCGTGCAGTTATCGAGCGCGTCGGGTTCCTTCGGTCGGCATGCGTGCTGGATCCGGCGTACCGCAGTGTAGTAGCGGCCATGTGGGATGCTTGACTAGGAGGGAGTCGATGAGGAGGCCGTGGTGGGCGATAACGCTGAGCCGGTTTCGTACGAGGGTGTGCCCCTCGGTGTTCCAGTGTTGTCCTCGACAGGCCGCCATTTCGGAACTCTGGAAAAGGTGCTTGAGATTCCAGCTGAGGATCTCTTTGACGGCGTGATCGTGAAAACCCACGACGGCCGGAGGTTCGTGGACCGAGATCAGATCGCCGAGATCACGAAGGAGTACATCAAGTGTGAGCTCGATGACGACGCGACGGGCCATCTCCCAGAGCCGTCGGGCACACCGGCGTTCGACGCCAACGCGGGGTACGGCGAAGGCACATCCTTCCGCGAATGGGTACATCGGACCTTTGGGCATGGTGGCTGGAAAGCTGAGAAGTAGGTCCAGCTGCCGTCGGCGCAGATGTAGGTGCGGATACAGAGTGGTTGGTCCGGGACTGCCAGGCCGCGCATAATGCGATTCTCGATCGCGCCGACCCGCGGCATGACGGGACGTTCCGGGAGCGGCCATTCCTGGCCGTCGTGCTGCCCGGCGATGACGACCCTCGACCCTGCGCTATCGGTCGTTCTGCCTGGCAGGCTGTAGGTGTGCGTACCGGGGGCCTGCGGTTCAGCGCGGACGTGTCGGTGGCGTCGTGGATCGCCCCGCGATTGGGGGGCGAGTTCGGCGCCGTGACGCGGACGGTGCCACAGGGCTTCGCTGCCTAACGCCCGGATCTGTCATCCCGCCCCGGGTGGCGCAGGAGGCTGGACCAGCTGGTCGCAGGTCGCGGCGACCACCGGCCGCCGGGCTCACCCGCTGATGCAGTGGCACGCGCTCGTGGGCTCCGCGGACCCGGTAAAGGTTCGAGGCTCGTTGTGGCCGCACGGGAATCCCGCTCGCGGTGATCTACTAACAGAACGTCCTCCCGCCCGGAGTAGGCGTTCCCCCGAAGCCGATCGGCATACGCCGGTGCGTTCGGTGTCGGCGCGGGCCCGCTGAGTCGACGAGACGCACGCGTCAGCGTTGGGCCGGGGGACCGGCGGCGTTGGTGGTCCTGGTGAGGACGGTGGTGGTGAGGGCGGCGAGCATCCAGGCGGCGACGTAGCCGAAGGCGACGGTGGGCGAGATGAGCGCCCACAGGAGCCCGGCGACGAGGGTGGAGCCCAGATCGCCCACGGATTGGACGAGCCCGAGGACGCCGAAGCCATTGCCCCGCAGATGGTCAGGCAGGGCGTGGGCGACGACGGTGGACTCGGCTGTTTCGGCGAGCCCGATCCCGATCCCGGCGAGCAGGAAGCCGGCCAGCAGCACCGGCCAGGCGTGTTGGTTCCAGGCGAAGACGGCGTAGCCAGCGACGTAGACAGCGGCGCCGGCGCCGAACACCACCCTGGGGCCTCGCCGGTCGGCGAGCTGGCCGCCGCCGAGCGCGGCTGCGGTCGCGGCGGCGTTGTGGGCGGCGTAGAGCAGGATCGCCAGGCTGGTCGCGGCGGTCAGGTTGCGGGGTCCGGTGTGCAGCAGGCCAGTGGCCCGCAGGATCAGCAGGGTGCTGGCGACGTTGCCCAGCTCGAACAACGCGGCCGGGGTGAGAGCCCGGGCGAGGCCGGCGTGGCCCAGTTCGCGCAGGTTGCGCGTCAGGGTCCGCCGGGCGACCGGTTGGGTCAGGGTATGGCGGGCTTCGCGGGCGGCGAGGGTGATCGCGGCGGCGGCGAACAGTCCGGGGATGAGTGCGAGCAGGATCGCGTGGCGGACCCCGACGAGCCCGATCAGGGCGGCGCCGGCCAGCGGGCCGATGATCGCGCCGGCGTTATCCCCGGCGCGTTCGAGCCCGAACGCCCGGCCGTACGTGTGCTTGTCCACCAGGGACGTGAGCAGCGTGTCTCTGGCGGGGGACCGGATCCCCCGCGACATCCACGCCACCGCCCGCAGGATCGCGACCTGCCATACCGCGGTCGTCATCCCGATTGCGGCGGTGGCCAGCGCGGTGCCCACGTATCCGCCGGAGGCCAGTCGGGCGCGGCGGCTCGGGTCGTTCGACAGCGGACCGCCGGCCAGCTTGCTGACCCCGACCAGCGCATCCGACACGCCCTCGATCGCACCCAGCGCGCCCGGGCCCGCATGCAGCGTGGACGTCAGGAACGTGGGCAGCAAGCTGGTCGCCAGCTCGTGCCCCGCATCGCTGAAGAACGACGCCGAGCCCACCCCCAGCACGCCCGGCGTCAACCACGACCGCGGCGCGTCCGGTTCAGTGGGCCGAGTCGTATCCGGCTGCCCCGTAGCTTCCTGCACCACACACCGCCCTCCAGCCGGCTAGTCGATAGCCTGCCAGCAGCTTCACGTAGCAACGTAGGCCGGAAGAGAATGGGCGCAGATTTGGTCGCCGGTAGGGCGCGTTTGAACGCGGCGCAGCAGCGTGCCGTGTACTCGGCTGCCGCGTCGATGCAGATGAAGGGTCCATTGACCGCCTTCGCGGTTAGTCGTTACCCGGTAGCTGGCGGCAATCGACTTCTGTCAATTTTCGAGCGGCGTTGACAACTAGCACCCGCGGCCTACGAGCTAGGCAGAACCGAGGCTGCCACCTGCGCCAGCAGCAGCACCAGGCTGCGACGAACCTTCGCACAAACAGCCGATGCCAGCGCACGCCATCTCGCCACGACAATCTCGTCATCGATCCTGTGACTGCCCCGCCCTGAGGGCGCTCACGTGTACGAGCGATCTGAAGGCGGGGCAGTGGCAAGCAGGTCGCTGTCGCTTCTCTCAGCTCAAACGTCGATGAACTGGGCTCGGCGCGCAGCAGCCGGCACGGATGATCACGTCCCGCAAAGCCCACCCCTGCGAGAGTCTTCACCGGGCTGTCTTGCGGGACGCCCCAGCCGTCGCGTCCGCTCTGACCAGCGCTTTCGCCGCAGGGGTTCCCCTATCGCTCAAAGAGCCGCCGGCAGCTTTGCGGTGCTTGGAGGTCGGGTGCGGGGCCTGGTTCGGTGATGGTCACGCCCGCGGTTGCCGCGAGGTGCTGCTCGGTGGCTACGTCGAAGGACTCTGGCCAGGCGAGGCCGCTTGCGTTTAGAAGGGCGCGGGCTCGCGGTAGGAAGGCGCGGGCCGCAGCGAGGTGCCCTTCGATGATCGTTCGTTCGTCGGTCCTGAGTGCCGGTTGGGCACCGAGTACGGCGACCTGCTCACCGGTGAGGTCTCGGATCAGCTGCTTGTGGCCGCCGATTCGGCTCCGGGCGTTCTCGAGGTAGAACAGGTCGACGAGGTATTCGCGCAGCAGCATCACGCCTTGCGTGCCGACGAAGTACTCCTGGCGTCCGAGGACGACGTCGAGCAGCCCGAGCACGCGCAGAAACTCCTCGACCAGGCGGACGGGATCGGGTGTGCGCGGATCGCGGCCGGTGACGCGTAGCTGGCCGTCGATGCCGTCGTGATCGAATACGACGATGTGTGGCGGCTGCGCTCGCTGGGTCGCTACCGCGACCGACTCGACCAGCACGTCGATGCGGAGCCATCCCGAGGTGACTGCCGTGAGCACCCGGACCGGTCCGCGAGTCAAGACATTGCTGTGCACCAGATCGGTGATGCCCTCGGGCAGGTCCGACATTAGGGTCTCGACGGCCTCCGCATCTGTGACCACGACACTCACATCCAGATCGCTGTAGGCATCCGCTGTGCCGGCCGCTATCGATCCGGTGAGCGTCACGGCGCGGATTCGCGGGTCGTCACCCAGCACCCGAATCAGATCCCGGGCAAGGGTGTAGTACCCGGGGCGCAAAGGTGCGAGAACGTCCTTGAGATCGATCAAGCCAACTCCAGCATAAGAGGTTAGACCTACACGGCACAGAAGTTAGCATGGTGACGTGGCGCTACCGCACGAGCTCCCGGCCCGCGGCCCTCTGACCGCGCGTGCCCTCCAGTTCCGGTTCCGCGGCGGACGGTTGTGCCTCGACTTCGTGGCGACCGCCGGCGGCCGCATCGGCTACGGCATACTCGAACGCCTGCACCAGCCCGAACACCTCGCCCTCTGGTATCAGGCCGCTGGCCTGTATCCGGCACCCCCGCAGCTGCAAGACCAAGACTTGCGTGAGGCACTCGAGGTTCGTGGCGCCATCTACACGCTCGCCACCGCCCACCCCGACCGGTTACTGCCCCGCGCCGCCGTGCGCCGGATCAACCAGGCCGCCCAAGCCTCGTCACCGCCGGTCCAACTCTCCCCGAACCGCACCCACGCCCACCCGGCGCCGGCCGACGCCGGCGCGGCCGCACTCGCCGTCATCGCCGCCGACGCTGTGACGCTGTTCGGCAGCGACCTCGCCCAACACATTCGCGCCTGCGATGGAAAAGACTGCACCCTGCTGTTCCTCGACGCATCCCGCCCCCGAAACCGGCGATGGTGCTCTACCCGCGCGTGCGGCAACCGTGCCAACGCCGCCGCCGCACGCCAGCGCAAACAATCCCGCGAAGATTCCCGCGACCCTGTAAAGGTTGTCCAGTGAAGTGGGCAGTCGCTGATCAATCTTCGCGAACCACGGCGAGTCCGAAGGGCTCTACGTTGCTGACCTGACGATCACCGCTCACGAGACCAGCTCCCGAGCCCGACACCGCCGCATGGCCGAATCCGTAGACCGATCCGCTAGCGCGGCTGGTGACTTGACCGTGGTCGGCAGACTCTGTCGAGTGAAGCGAGTTGCGGTGGTCGGCTCCGGCGGTGCGGGGAAGTCGACCCTCGCCCGCGAACTCGGCCAGCGAACCGGCATCCCGGTCATCCACCTCGACGAGCACTTCTGGAAGCCGGGCTGGGTAGCAACGGCGGCCGAGGAATGGCGAGCTGTGCAAAACGACCTTCTTGCCGCCGACTGCTGGATCGTCGATGGGAACTACGGCGGTACTTCGACGTTCGCTTCGCCCGGGCTGACACCGTCGTCGTGCTGGCGCTGCCAAGGCTCCGATGTTTGATCAGGGCGCTGTTGCGGGTGTGCCAGCACCACGGTCGAGACGTCCAGGCAGTCGGATGCCCCGAGCGACTCGATCTGACGTTCCTGCGGTGGGTGTGGCGTTACCCAATCGACAGTCGGCCGCGTCTCAAGGCCGCTCTTGATCGCTACCAAGCCGACCTGCGGGTGATCGAGCTGACCTCTTCGGCCCAGGTGGGGGCGTTTCTCCGAGCTGCGGGTGAGTGATCCGCCGAGCAGAGGTCCCGGCCCCTGGCCAGCAGGGCTCTCTCGTCGCCCGGTCGCCGATCCCCAGTGAACAAGATCGAGTCGGCCCGCCGCCGACCGGCGGGTGCGCCTGTAGCCGTTCGTTCTACGAGACGTCTCGTCTAGACGGTCCTCGCCTCAAAACAGGTGTGGTCAGGCTCCGCTTCGACCCCGACGTTCCTTGTCGGCTGGTCCGCCTGCTAGCGCAGGACTTGCCGGCAACCCCTGGTGATCGCGGTCGGGCGAGCTGTGGGCTGACGACTGCCGCCGGCGGGTGATCTACAGAACAGACCAGAGAACGTCGGAGTGCGGTTCTACCGTTGCTCCCATGTCCGTTCCTCGCCCCAACCAGCACTCAGGGCCACTAGAGGGTCACGTGAGGGACGGGCGCGTTTATCGATCGCCGCTTGCGGCGACCGGTGCCCTGCAGATCAGCGACTGGGTGCGAGACGACCTGCCTGACCTGCTGTGGCCGGTCCTCGTGCTGTCCCAACTAGGAACTGCGGGCGCGCGGAGGTTTCTGCACTGGCAGAAGGCGGTCCAGCAGGACCTCGCCGGCAAGGTTGAGCTGGGTGCCCTCGCCGGTTGCCTCGACGGCCGGCTCACCAACCTCGACCGGTTGACAACACTGCTTCCGGACTCGCACGGTGTCGTCAGAACACGCGCCCAGGAGCAGGGGCTGCTTCCGGAGTCCGTAGTGAGCGTGTTGGCGTCCTACCCGCTGCGTCCGGCGAAGTGGCTTGTGAGCCTGGACGTGACCCCACCAGGTCAGGCGGACATAGACCTGCTTGCTCGGGCACTCCTCGAGGTTTTGAGGGACAACCACCGTCACGCTGTGATCAAGTGCTTGCAGATCTGGAGCGCCGTCCAGGCCGGCGCGTTCAGCACGGATGCGCGCATGATCGAGCTTCTGAAGCCGTACCCGAACGACCCTGCTACCCGGGACGCCGCCGACTCGGTCGTGCGAGCGGCCTGGGGAGCACAGAAGTCGTTGCTCCTCCATAACGACGAGGATTACTTCGTCCCCGCGATCAGATGGGCCAGGGCCTTCTGGGGCGCCAACTCCATGACGACACGCTGCCGTCGGAGTCGCGACTCCGACGCGGACTCGGACGACACCGCGGAGGACGAAGTGGATCTGCCGTCGGGCCACGCAGTCCCGCGTAGGAGTGCGGCTCCGGCCGCGATGCCCGAAGAGGGCGTGTATCTGCGCCAGCTAGCGATGGACCTGCTGTCCAGCTACGTGGAGGCACTCGAGACGTCACCCGCGCGGCTTTACGACCGTGAGCGGCAGGAGGTGTGCTGCGGGCTGGTGGTCCGTGCCGGTCGTGAAGTGATCACGGCGCTCGGTGCGCCCGATTTGTGGTGCATGGAGCATGGGTCGCACATCATCCGGGTGCTCGTGGAGTCCCGGATCTACATGCAGTGGATGGCGCAGGCGGACCCGTCGATCTACCGCTCGTTTCAGGACTACGGCGCCGGCAAAGCCAAGCTGTATGCCCGGATCATGGAGGAGCTCCCCGAGGACGTGAAGCGTGCCGACTTCAGAGAAGCAGTCAAGGAGCTTGAGGACCTGAGCCACAACGACAGCGTCCTCAACCACCGCGTAGTTGACACCCGCGACTCGTTCGTCCAGGGCAAGTCGATCAGGGCGATGGCGAGCGAGTGCGGTCTGCTTGACCTATACCGACAGGCCTACCAAATGGCGAGCGGAGTCGCTCACTCCGAGTGGTGGTCGATCGAGACGCACGCGATGGAGCGCTGCCGAAATGTTCTCCACGGGGGGCATCTCGTTCCGAGCCTCTCCCTCAGCTCGGGCGGCAATGTCGAGCTCGCGCGCTCGTGGGTCGATCAGCTGAACACGCTGATCCGACTCAGCCTGCGGGTGCTCGAGACTGACCAGAACGCGGTAGCCAATGCGTTCGGCTGGCTCGACCCCGAACCCGGCATCGAACAGCCGGACGATGGGGCGGACAACGAGGACGTCAGCTCAGGTTGAGGCTCCGACTGTCTGGGCGGCAGAACGCGGCGGGTCTGCCGCGCGTCCCGATCCCGTCAAGCGGGGGCGCGTGGCCGGTGATCCCCCGACCGGTCACCGATCGGCCTGCGGTACGCCAGTCGGCCGGTCGAGACGCACTGGACAGGGTCAACCGGGAACTATGCGGATGTTGGTCGCGTTGGGTACCTGCCTGATGCCACACACTGCCCGGAGGTCCGCGTGCCAGCTGCTGTTCAAACCGTCCCCGGACTCACCCAGCAAGCCGAGCGGCTCATCGCACTCGGCGTTCACGAGATCGGTGGCCTATCGGCCTCAGAGCTTCGTGCTGCGGTGGCCGAGCCGAAAGACGCGGATACGCTGCTGGTCATCTACCCCGATCGGGCGCCCGCCTCGGCGCTCGCCTCACTGCTCGAACAGTGGGAAGCGCGGCTTCATCGTCATGGACATGACCGATGTCGACGACTTCTTTCCGATCGAACAGGTAACGCTGCCCCCGGGCCCGGTGTACCTGGTCGACGGACTCGACCGAGGCGACCACATGGCGAACTGGAGCCCCGACGAAGCACTTCCGGCAATTGCCGCCGCCCAGCGGACCCCGCTCACGCTCAGCGAAGGGATCCACTGGTTGCTTCAACAGCCTGAGGCCCTTGAACGCGGCCACTGCTTCATGACGATCGGGTCGCGCCTGCGCAGACCCAACGGCTCACTCGATGCCCGCACCCCCGCACTGTGGATCAGCAACGGCACCGGACGCGATGGCCGAGACAACCGCAACGCACCAAAACTCGGATGGTGCTGGGCCGGCAACCGGCACACCTGGCTAGGATTCGCCTCTGCCTACAGACGCGTCCCGGCAACGAGCTGACCCAGCCCCGATAGACCATCCCGCTGCGGCGATCGATCCCGCCGCTCAGCTGGCTCGCCCGATCGGTCCGTGCTGGCCGCCGGTGTTATAGATGACCTGTCCGGTGATGAAACCGGCGTCCTCGGATGCGAGGAAGGCGACCACGCCGGCGGTGTCCGCCGGCTCCGCAACGCGGCCGAGCGCGAACGCGGCCCCTAGCTCCGCGAGCCGTTCGGAGGGCAGCTGGGCCAGGTGGGCGGTTGCCGTGCTGCCCGGCGCGACCGCGTTGACCGTGATCTTGTGGGCGGCGAACTCGACCGCCGCGACCTTGGTAACCTGGTCGAGGAACGCCTTGACGCCCGAGTAGAGGGCACTGCCTGCCAGCGCTGCACTCGTGACGCCCGAGCACACGTTGATCACGCGTCCGCCGTCGCAGAGTTTGCCGGCCGCCGCCTGCAGGAACGGAGCGCGGGCGTCGACGGCGACAACGTGGTCGAAAGTCTCCAGCGGCGTCTGTGCCAGCGGCCCCCAATAGGTGACGCCGGCGTTGTTGACCAGGATGTCGATTTTCCCGAACTCGCCTACCGCCGCGTCCACGACCGCTGCCGCGGCCGCCGGCTCGGCCAGATCGGCCTGGATGGTAAGCGCCGCACGACCGAGCGCGCGCACCTGCTCGGCCCACCTGCTGAGCCTGGTCCTTGCCGGTGTTGTAGGTGAAGGCGGCGTCTGCTCCTTCGACCGCGAGCCGCCGGACGACCTCCGCGCCGATTCCGCGGCTGCCGCCGGTGACAAGCGCGACCTTGCCGGCCAGCCGATTCTCGATCCCCATGGTGTGGCTCCCTGTCCTTTACTGCCGTCGGATTTGCTGGTGGCCCAGTCCAACAGCCTGGCCGATTTGGCAGAAGGACCAGCTGGGTCTCGTTTCATGCACTGCGTGTATGGATGATGTGGAGGTTCGCGAGCTGCGCTACTTCATCACGGTCGCGGAGGAGCTGAACTTCACCCGGGCGGCGGAGCGCCTCGGGATGGCCCAGCCGCCGCTATCCACGGCTATCGGCAAGCTGGAGCGCAAGCTCGGGGTGAGGTTGCTGGAGCGCACCAGTCGCCGGGTCCCGCTGACCCCGGCCGGCGTGATGTTGTTGGAGCAGGGCCGGATCGGGGTTGAAGGCGTCGGTGCCGCGATCGAGCGCACCCGCCGGCACGGAACCCAGCCGGAGCGGCTCACCGTCGCCGTCAAGGCGGGCGGCGGGACCGACCTGCTCAGGAAGATCACCCGGGAGTGCGCGCGAGATCCGCGGATGGGGACGGTGCACCTGCTGTTCAGCCAGCGCGGCGGACCGGCCGCCGCCGTGCGCAGCGGAGCCGCCGACATCGCGATCCTGCGCATCCCGTTCGACCAGCGCGGCCTGGACACCGAGGTCCTGCTGGTCGAATCACGCGTTGCGGTACTGCCCGCAGACCACCGCCTGGCCGGCGCAGGCTCCGCCGAGCCGACCTGGCCGGCGAGCCGATGGCGCGCTGGGCCGGCCCGGCCAACGCGGCCACGGCCGCGCACTGGACGGGCACCGACGTGCTGCCGGCCGCCCCCAGGCCGGTTCGGCCGGACGCGGGCCGAGACACGTGCCCCGATCCACCCGCCACCGAGACACTCGAAGGCCCCGAGTCAGCGACATGCACCAACTGCTCGACGTGGTCGCCCTCGGCCAGGCCGTGGCCTACGTCCCACTCTCCATCGCCAACCGCAACCGCTGCACGGAACTGGCCTTCATACCGGTGAGCGACCTGAGCCCAAGCCATGTCGTGGCAGCCTGGCCGGAGACTTCCCACTCCCGCGCCGTCGCGACCTTCGTCCACACGGCCCTCGACGTCGCGGCCAGCAGCCCCGAACAGACGGCGACATTCACCTGATCCCACGGTCTGATCGAGGTGACGCCGACAGCTGGACCGGCGACGCTACGGGCCACGCATAACACAAACGCACCGATGAGGTGACTTCGGCCGCCCGGCACGGTGGGACCTGCCCGACCGAGACCGACATTTCCGGTTGCCCATCGTCAATTGCGACGACGCCCGGCGGGCGACCGACGGTTTCGAAGGTGGTAGGGAGTCACTCAAGGCCCTCGGGGGTGCCGAGCAGCGCCAGCAGCATGGACTGGAGCCTCGGTTGGTCGGTTGGAGCGAGCGGGTGGAGGAAGTCTCTCTCGATGTTGTCACCGATGGATGCGAGCTTGTCCGCTAGTCGTTGTCCCTTCGCGGTGAGCTGAAGAACTCGTCGGCGCCGGTCAGCGGGATCGACCTGGCGGCGGACCAAGCTCTGCTCGACCAAGGTTTCGATGATCGGGACGGCGTTGCGCGGGTCGATGCCGACCAGTTCGGCGAGGCGCTGCTGGCCGAGGGGGCCGGTCTCGCCTAGCGCCATCACCACCTTGTACTGGCTTGGGGTCACCTTGAGCCGAGCGAGCATGTCGGCCCACCGCTGATACGCGACCGCCCCGGTGCGCGCCAGCAGGTACCAGGTGCTGGCCTGGAAGGCCAGGCTGCCGACCAGCGGCAGGGCAGTTTTGCTCTCTGCCTCCGAAGCCACGAGAAGATTCTAGCAGCGTAGGCATCTCCCATGATAGACATGCGCCACGTACAACGTGCGGCATGTCTTCCTGTCGCCGTTGGTGTCACAGGCATCCGACCCCAGGCCGCCCGACCTCGGAGGGATAACCCAGAGTCCGTCCCATAAACCGTTCATCAAGGAGACCACCACCATGGCCGAATCAGACACCACCGCAGACCTACCCGACGTGTCCAAGACCGTCATCGTGGCCGTCCCCGTGGACCAGGCGTTCCGGGCCTACGTCGAGTTCCCCATCGAGTGGGTCCCACCCGCCCACAGGTTCACTACCGACACCCAGTCCATGACCATCGAGGGCAAGGTCGGGGGCCGGTTCTACGAGCGCGACGCGCAGGGCAACGAAGTCACCAGGGGGACCATCGTCGAGTGGACACCACCGACCCGGCTGGTCATGACCTGGCGGGTCGGAGCGGGCTGGCAGCCCATCGGCGACGACGAGCACGCCAGCCACGTCGAGATCGACTTCGCCGCCCGAAGCGCCGACGCCACCGAGATGACGGTGACCTACACCCACCTGAAGTGCTGCGAGCCTTCCTTCGCCGCCCAGCTCGCCGCCGTGCTGGCCGCCCCCGGGCCTGGTGAGACTCTCGAGCGCTACCTCGAGGTGGCCGCTCGCCACGCCCCCAGCCACTGAAGGTGCCCACCTGGGGAGCCAGACGCGTGACCGACGAAGACCCCAACCGCGCCAACCCCCACGTCGTGGCCGAGTTCCGCGCCAACGCCGGCAAGGTCGGCGGCTATTTCGCCGACGTGCCCCTGCTGCTGCTCACCACCACCGGCGCCACCACCGGCCGGGCGCGCAGCAGGCCAGTCGCCTACCTGGCCGAGGGGGACCGCTACGTGATCGTCGCCGCCAACGCCGGCTCGGTCAACCACCCCGACTGGTACCACAACCTGGTCGCCGACCCCCACGTGACCATCGAGGTCGGCAACCAGACCCTCCCGGCCACCGCCCACATCCAGACCGGCGCCGAACGGGCTGCCCTGATCGAGCGGTGCGTCGCCGCCCAGCCACAGCTGACCCTCTACCAGGCCCGAACCACCCGCCAGATCCCCGTGATAGCCCTCGAAGTGCACCTGTAGACGATGGTCTTCCGGCTGGCGTCGTCGGGCTTTTCTGCGAAGACCCCTTAGGACTGTGCCACCGCACCGCGCGACCCACCGCGAGCGGCCATCAGGGACCGGCAGACCCCTCAAAGTGTGCCTGCAACACGGTCATCTTCTGCAGGTACCGGGCCGCCATCTGAAGGTGCGTGTACGCCGTGTCCTCGTCAACTTCGGCTCCGGTCGGATGGCCAGCGTCGTTCCTGGTAATCCGAAGGAGGTCGGCCACGGCGTCGAGGGTGAGGGTGTCGGCCAGGCCCTCGGGCAACTGCAGGCGCATTGGCTCAAGCTGCTTGCGTAGCTCCGTGAACCGCGTGAACTGTGAAGTACGGGGATTGTCGAGAGCCTCCCGCAGCTTCTTGGCCGAGCCGTCAGCGGCGTGAACGACGCTGTGAGCGAGGCCGTCCAAGACTCGCTCGGAGGCAACGCCGAGCATCACCGACGTTGCCAGGAAGCACCGAGCATTAAAGGCCCGGAGGGCCTCGGTGACATAGCGCAAGGCGCCGGCGTCGATGGCTGGCGAGTGACTGCGAAGCCGTCCTAGAAAGCTCTCGGGATCCCGCGGCTCCCAGGTGCCGCCCGTCGCTGCCTTGATGCCGACACTGCTCGGACGCCACCGCCAGTTGTCGGTCCCTGAGTGCTGGCCGGCGGTGTCCAGGTAGGCAAGGCCCTCCCCGACCAAACCCCATAGCACCTCCCACACCTCGTGCGGTTGACAACCAGCAGCGGCGGAAATGGTGGCCACCAGGTAGGAATGCCCGAACCTCGTGTCGGCATGCGGGGTTACCAGGTGCTGCAGAACCTGGGTTCGAAGATCCATAGCGTTGACGCTACGAGCTATGGCGGAGGGCCGCACTCAGCCAGCGAGTCCCTGCAGCAGGGCAGCGAGAACGGGCCGGTCGAGGTAGGCCGCGACACCCTCGCACAGCATCAGCGAGGTCCGGGTTGGGTCGAGGCCGGCGGCGGCCAGCCGGACTCCGGCCTGGTCGACCGTGAAATCGGCCGGCACGAACGTCATCTGGTCGGTGCCGATACCCAGTCGCTGCAGCCGGCGCTGCTTGTCACGCTGGGTGTCGGGATGATCTACCTCGAACCAACGGACGCCCGGCTTGGCGTAGCGCCATGCCCGGCCGTCGTACCCGGCGGCCGCCACTACGACCTGCGTGAGTCCGCAATCGAGCGCCGCGACCACAGTCCGGTCGAAGAACGTGGTACGCGCCGCCAGGTAGGCGGCCATCCGCTCAGCGGACCCGGTCATCAACTCGCCGGCCACGTCGACAACCTCTCATCGGCCGCCGGATCGCCGTAGGGGGTGGACATCCGGTCAAAGTTCAGCCGGTGCGCGGCGACCCGCTGCGCCGTCACCGAGGCCTCGCCGTCCCTCATCGAAACGCCCGCCGACGTCGGTAACGGTGTCGCATGAAAGCGAGCGTGGCACGGGCCTGCCGACAACGCCGAGTAGGGCGGACGGTTTACCGGTAGCCGATCGTCAAATGACATCGCGTCGGACGTGCCTGTGGAGGGCTACGGCCGGGCGTCTGGTCGGGCTGCTAGCCACTGGTGGCCGTGCCAGTTCGCCAAGCGTTCGGTTGGACCGGCGGATGGTCTTGGGGTAAGCACCGGACTGTACGCGCGCGTGTTCCGCGTCGCCTCCGGCACCAACCGGTGTGCCCGGGCAAGCACAGGTTCGATCAGGCCCGCTGTCGCCTCGGCAGGTTGGCCTGCCGCGACGGCGATGTCCCAACCGTGCACCAGGGTCTCGTTCGTGAAGCCCCAACTGGCGCTACGACCCGTGACCTCGCCCCACGGTGCGACGACCGGATCGTCCAGACACCCTAACGCGGACCATGCGCTGACCGCCGCCGCCGCAACCGTTACGTAGCGCGTCGCAAGGTCACCGTTAGCGATGTCGACAACTACGTGCGGGATGAGCACGGTGGGCCGGCCCTGAGCCGTTGCCAGGCTCCGCTCCGCAGTGCCGACGAGGTGTCCCAGCAGCATCCGCAGATCGAACGCTGCACACGGCGTCGGGGCGTCCAGTTGATCCTCGCGGATTCCCGCCATCAACTCGTGGACCCACGCCACGGCAGCCGAGTACAGCGGCCGAGGATCACGCCGTACGGACATCACCGGCCATCCTGGCATCGGCCGCCGACAACTCCGAAGATCGGTGACCGGTCGACCATCCGCTACCGGTACGGCGCGGCGGATCAGACCTGCAACTCTCGGGTCCCGACCTACAGTGTGTCGGCATGGATTCCCCGCGGCCCATTGAGCAGCGCATCGCCGACGCACGTCAGCGATTGCAGGACGACGTCGACGCGTGGGTCGCCACGACCAACGGCTCCCGGCCGTGGTTGGTGCCCCTGTCGTTTCTCTGGTACGGGGGGCAACTGCTGTTTGCGGCCTCAGCGAAGTCCCCGACGTGTCTGAACCTGGGAGTCGTCCCCAGGACCCGGGTCGCGCTGGGAAGTTCGCGGGACGTGGTCATCGTCGAGGGCGAAGCAGTCGTGTCCCTTGCCTCGACGCTGACCGCCGCGGAAGTGGAGCGCTATCAGGCCAAGCTCAGGTCTGATCCGCGAACGTGGGCGGACTCGGTGATTCGAGTAACGCCGGCACGGATCCAGGCGTGGAGGGAGGAGAACGAGCTCTCCGGGCGTCTGCTCATGCGGGAGAAGGCGTGGATTGCCTGACCTGGGCCGTGACTTGCCGTTGCTCCGCCAAGCGATCGCTCTACGGGGCGGCCCTTCACGGGGTAGGACCCGCCGGCAACCCGAGATCACTAATCCTTCGTTCACGCCGACGTCAGCATCGGCTGTTGTGGTTGCCTGTAGTCATGAGCGAACCGGTCGATCAGACCAAGGCCCGGTCCATGTCGCGCTCTACTGGCGGCCAGGCTGCATGTTCTGCTTGCGGCTGCGCCTGGTTCTGCGTTGGCATCACTTGCGAGTCCACCAGATCAACATCTGGCAGGACGCGGCCGCGGCCGCATTCGTCCGCTCGGTCGCCGACGGAAACGAGACCGTACCCACCGTGGTCATCGACGGCCGCGCGGTGGTCAATCCTCCGCCGCGCCAGGTGGTGGCCGCTATCCGTGGACAGTGAGACTGTCGTCGCTTTGCCGCGAGGCGGACGGTGTTTCCGGGCGCGCTGGATTCACAAGCCTCGGTCAGCCGACGTCGAGCAGCCGCTTCGTCGCCGCGGCTGAGCTTGTGCCGCAGGACGATCGGCTTGCGCGACGCGTGAGACGTGCGGGTCAGAGATCGAGGCTCCAGCCGTCATGGGCGACCTGCCAGCGGCTCAGGTCGCTGGCCAGCGCCGAGGCGGACAGATGGGTGAGCACCAACTGGCGGCAGGTGAGCTGGTCGCGGTGGCGGGCGAGGGTCTCGAGGTCGAGATGCCAGCGGACCGGCGCGAGGCTGTAGCCCTCGCACAGGAACAAGTCGACGTTGTCGGCGGCGTCGATCAGCGCGTCGGTCCACTCGGTATCCCCGGAGTAGGCCACCGAGGCGTGCGGCCCGTCGACGCGCAGCGCGTACGCCGGGGCGCCGGAGGCGTGAGACACCTCGTAGGCAGTGACGCGAAGCGGGCCCAGTTCGGTCGAGTACAGCTCGACCGGACGGCGGTCGGCGTGTTCGACGACATGGACGGCGAAGCGGCGCTGCACGCTGCTCGACCCAGGAAACAGAATCTCCATCGCCTGCTCGAGCCGGGTACGGGTGCCGCGTGGGCCCAAGACGGTCAGGTCGTGGGTACGGCGGCGGAACTGACCGTCGAGCACCAGGAACGGCAGGCCGCCGAAGTGATCGCCGTGCAGGTGAGTGACCAGCACCGCCTCGATCTGGTTGGGGTCGATCTGCTGCTGGCGCAGCGCGGTCAGGCTGGTCGCTCCGCAGTCCAGCAGCACGCTGGGTGCGTCGGCCGAGTGGGCGGCGAGGGCGATACAGGTCTGGAACCGGCCACCGGAGCCGAACGCATCCCCGCTGCCCACCGTCATCACACGCACGACGCGATCATCCCGCTTCCGAGCGGCAGCCAGGAAGACTGGATCACTGCCGGTAGGGGATGGTCTATCGGGATGAATCGAGGGTTGTAAAGCGGCGCCTCCTTGATCGCCAACAAGGTGGACATGGTGGCGGCCGCAGTCCGGGCCCAGCCACGGTCTGGGCGCCAGATGTGCCTGCGGCGCGGTCCCGCTTAGCGACGTTGCCGTAGCCTTGTTGACTTGAAGTCGACTTGAGGGTGTGTAGTCGAATTATGACTGACGTGAGCATCTTGGACGGCGTGTACGACCGGTTGTCTCACACCGGACCTGAGTTTGTGGGCTGGTTATCCAATCATGGACCGATGGCCGCAGATGCCATGCTCCGTCTTGGCTACGACGAGCTACAAGTAAGCCAGTGGATCGACACCTACGAGCGGCACCTGGAAGAGGCACCCAGGGGAAGGTGGGCAATCGATGAGGACGAGTGGCGAGAACCGCTCGGCGATGCCTCCCGGCTCGGTGACTGGTGCGCCCTGTTCGCCCGGCAGGTCGAGGCCGAACCGTGGGAGGGTCTGCTGGCCCGCTGGTGGCCGCGCTTGTTGCCGGGCTCCGTCGCCTCGGCAACCCACTGCCTCATCCGGACCGGGCACGCGGTCCGGGCGCTACGTGAACACGTCACGGCCCCGCGGTTGAGGGAGTTCGGCGCCGGCCTGGGCTATTGGGCCGCCCGTTGGCAACCGATTCCCGGCCAGCGGCGCCCGTTAGGGGCACGGTCAATCGAAGCGGCGCTCGACGCCCTCCCGGGAGTCGACATCACCGGAGGTGCTCGCACGAGGATCGCCCAACTTGAGCAGACACCGTCGTGGCCGGTGGCTGTAGCTGCACTGAAGTCGCCTGTCGAGACCATGGAGGTCCCGGCCGCGCTCGACGCCTTGGTCGATGCGGCCGTCACCCGCTACGGCCGCTGGGCGCACGGCGACCCGATCATGCTGGTCCATGCGGCTACCGCGCCTCGCGCCGCTGCCCTTGTGCTTCCTGCGCTTTCCAAGGAACTCTGGCGCGACACCTACGACACCGCATGGGCCGTCGCAGCGGCGATCAGCTCGGCTTATCTGCCGGCCGACCATCTACGGCTACGGACCGACGCGGCGAGCACCGCAGCCTCAGCCGACGAAATCGCTGAGCGGGCGGTCGCTTCCGGCGATGAGCATGCGATCAAGTTTGCCGAAGTCGCTCGCGAATCTCACCGGCGCGGCAACATCGCGGCGATGCCCGCAGCCGCACGAGCTACCGCCTTGATCGGATCCCAGTAACCAAACTCGCAGTCGCGGATCGCCATCGGCAATCGGGACGTTCCGCGCGGTCATGTACCAGCAGCTCACTCGTCCCGGCTTCACCCTCTCAACGGGACCTGTCGTCGATGCCTGGCGCGGTTCCGATGCCGACGCGGTCATCGGAGGGCCGGCACCAGGTGGCGTGGAAGTGGTGGGTGGGTCCGTGTCCT
>JAABUX010002607.1_pt1 | contig 25225 bp, 22 predicted proteins | sample 5561851 | NCBI WGS metagenome assembly JAABUX01 (sample SAMN10711883, study PRJNA513361) | rock metagenome | isolation source: Antarctica rocks | place: Antarctica: Victoria Land, Richard Nunatak red sandstone | collected 2016-01-03 | reverse complement strand
CGACATCCACACCATCCGCCGACGTTCCACTCATCACCCCAGCCACAATCATGCCCATCAACGCCCGCTCTCCACCTGCTGCCGAACCCGCTCCATGCTGTCCTGACGAACATGAATCAAGCCCCTCCCCGGACTGTCCAGGTCATAGACCAGGGTCAGGGTTGAAGAAACCACGATCGGCAGAATCAGCAACAAAAGCGCATTCCATCGCCACATCCCCAACCCCACCATAAAACTCGCTCCCGCAGACACCATGATCAGCAGAGCCCACGCCGCCGTAGGTATGCGATTCTCATACGCCGACTGGCGCTCCTCCGTGACCACGAAGACCTGGGTGAGCGACGTCAGGTACGCAGCCACCTCCGCCGCCTGATCCCGGTTGCCCTCGATACGGGCCGCCCGCGTCCCGCTCGCCCACAATCGAACCTGCAGATCCGCTGTGCGTCCCTTCGCCTCTTCCATCAGCACCCGTTTACCCCGGGCCTCGAAGAACGCGATCCGCGCCCGCACGTACTGCCGCATCAGGTCACGTGCCGTCACCTCGCTCTGCCCGTCCAGCGTGGATGTCCGCTCATAAGCCACGCCGATTGCATTTGCCTCCGCAATCTCCGCCTTTCGTCGGTCATCGTATCGCCCCACCGCCATCGAAAACGAGAACCCCAGCAGCAGCCCGAGCAGCGTCAGCACCGAGGCCTGCAGCGCCGTGAACTGATCGAAGTGATCCTCCGTCACCACCGAAGGACGCCGACGCCGCGTGGCAGTTCCGGCGCATCCTGCAAGCAATATCAGCGCCAACACCATCGGATGAAACAGAAACGGACTCACGTTTGGACACCCTCTTCGCCTTTCACCCCCGCAACTCCCGCTGCAGCTCCGCCAGCAAATGCAACGCCTCCCGCGGCGTCATCTCGTCCACATCCACCGCCCCAAGCCGGTCCACAATTCGCTGCGACAACGGCGTAAACATCGTCATCTGCACCGCCGGAGCCATCGCCGCTTCACCCGCCGCCTCCCGCACCTGCTGCGTCTCCGCCCGCTCATGCACCTTCAGCACCTCGCGCGCACGCGCAATCACCCCCGCCGGTATCCCCGCCAGCCGAGCCACCTCGATCCCATAGCTCTTGCTCGCCGCCCCCGCCTCCACCGTGTGCAGAAACACGATCCCGCCCCCACTCTCCTTTACCGTCACCCGCAAATTCTTCAGCCGCCGCAGCCGCTCTTCCAGCATCGTCAGCTCATGGTAGTGCGTCGCAAACAGTGTCCTCGCCCCCACCTTGTCATGGAGATGCTCCACCGTCGCCCACGCCAGACTCAACCCGTCATACGTCGCCGTCCCCCGTCCCATCTCGTCCAGCAACACCAGACTCCGCTCCGTCGCCGTGTTCAGAATCGCCGCCGTCTCCGTCATCTCGACCATAAACGTCGACCGCCCGCGAGCTACATTGTCGCTCGCCCCGATCCGGGTAAAGATCCGGTCCACCAGCCCCAGCTGCATCCGCTCCGCAGGCACAAAACAACCACACTGCGCCATCACCACCAAGAGCGCAGCCATGCGTAAATACGTACTTTTACCACCCATGTTTGGCCCGGTAATCAGCAGGGTAGAAGGCCCACAAACCTGTTCGCTGCTTGCACTTTTATCCGTAAGCTCAGGACAGGCTTCCACAAACAGCGAATTCGGTACAAATCTTCCCACGCCCTGCTCTTCGAGGCGCCTCTCGATCACTGGATGCCGCCCACCGATCACCTCCAGCACCCCACCCATATCCACCGTCGGACGCACCCACCCGCGAAGCTCCGCAAGATGGGCAAAACCCGCCAATACATCGACTTCCGCCACCTTCCGAGCCGTCGCCCGAACCCTCCCAGCCGCCTGCAACACCTGCGCCCGCAGCTCCGCAAAGATCCTCCGCTCAATCTCCCCGCACCTCTCCTGCGCCGTAAGTATCTTTGTCTCCAATAGCTTCAGCTCCGGAGTCGTATACCTCTCCGCATTCACCAGCGTCTGCTTCCGCTCATAATCTGCAGGAACCGCCTTGGCATTGGCCCGAGTCACTTCCAGGTAATACCCGAAGATGTTGTTAAATCGAACCTTAAGGCTCCCTATGCCCGTCCTCGCGCGCTCCCGTTCCTCAATGGCCGCAATGGCCTGCCGCCCATTCTTCCCCAGCTCCCGAGCCTCATCAAGCTCCGCATCCACGCCCTCCCGCACCGCCGTCCCATCTCCCAACGAAGCTGGCGGCTCCTCCACCAGCGTCCCCGAGATCGCCTCTTCGAGGTCTCGAAGGGCGTCAAAGTCCGTTCCAAGCCGTTCCCATCTAGAGGCCGTAAACGGTTGCAGGCAAAAGAGCAATCCCGGAAGCCGGGCAATCGTCGACGCAAACGAACACATCTCCCGAGGTCCCGCCGAGTCCAGAGCCAAACGCCCGAGGAGCCGCTCCAGGTCGAGCACATGCTCCATGGACCGCCTCAGATCCTCCCGCCCCCGCAGATTCGCCGCCGCCTCCCCTACCGCGTCCAGACGCTCGTTGATCTCGTTCACATCAGACGCCGGTCGCAGCAGGGTGGAACGCAAAAGCCGCTTTCCCATGGGCGTTAAGCAGGCGTCCAGCACGGAAGCAAGCGTCGTCCGCGCAGTCTCGCCCGTAAACAAAGGTTCCACCAGCTCGAGATTCCGAACACTGACCGCATCGATCTGAAGACACGTGGATCGTTCATAGAACCGCAGGCCGTCCACGTGTTCGAGAGCCCCCTGCTTTGTTCGGCGCAGATACTCAAGCAACGCTCCAGCCGCGATAGCCGCAGCCTCGTGACCGCCCAAACCGAGTCCATCGAGAGACTGCACACGGAACTGCTGTTGCAGAAGCGGGAGCGCATGCTCCGCCGTAAATACCCAGTCATCCAAGGCCGTCTTGGTCCGGATCGACGCAAAGGCAGCTGCCTCCGCGTCGCTCTCCCCTAGCAGGTTCGTCCCTTGCACCTGCGCGCTCGCGAACAGCAGCTCTCGAGGGCGGAGCCCCCCTACTTCGTCCAGAGCATGTGCCCAGCCGTTCACGCCGTTGAATTCCGTCGCCCGGAACTCACCCGTAGAAAGATCGAGCATGCTCAAGCCGACGGAGAGCGCAGCATCTCCCGAGGAGCTGGCGTCACGGGTTGAACTCAGGCGTGCCAGGCTCACCAGCCAGCTGCTCTGCTCAGGCCCGATGGCCGGATCGACCGCCGTTCCGGGCGTAAAGACGCGCGTGACCTCGCGCTTCACCACGCCCTTGGCGAGCTTCGGATCCTCCATCTGCTCGCAGATGGCCACCCTATACCCGCTGCGAAGCAGCCTCTGAAGATATCCCTCCACCGCGTGGTAGGGAACTCCACACATCGGGACCATCTTCAGCTTGTCGCGAGCGGTCAGCGTCAGCTGCAACTCGCGGGACGCGACCACCGCATCCTCGAAGAACAGCTCATAAAAGTCGCCCATGCGGAAGAACAGCAGGGCATCCGGATAGCTGTCTTTAGCCGCCCGGTACTGCCTCATAGCGGGTGTCAGCGAGGTCTCCGGGCTTGACCGTGTTGCCCTCTCCTCTGGCGTGTCGATGGACATAAGCGAGGGAGCCAGAATACCGGATCGGCGCGATCTTTCCGCAGCGTATCCTATCTAACAGCTGAGAGATTGCTATCGCTGTCCATTTGCTCCACGCAGCACTTTCCCCCAGGAGAACAGTTCCATGATTCAGGTGAACATGACGGAAGCCGAGTTTCAGGCAAAGGCTCGGGAACTTAAACAGAAGTTCGACCTTGACCTGACCGAACCCGCGGGCAGGATCACAAAAGATGGAGTCACTGCCGGGTACACCCATTTCAACGACCAGCTCACCATCCACATCCTCGATAAACCCTTCTTCATCAGCACCGAATACTGTGAGCAGAAGCTCCAGGAGTGGCTTGCGCAACGTGGTCCCAACCACGTGTAGGGATCGCATGGATGACATCCGACGCGTGCCTCCAGCCGTTCAGCCGCTCCGCCCTCCTTAGGCGATGTGCCGATATACTGGGCATTGGCGCGCGCCCACCTCCGAGGCCTCAAACCCATGTCGCTCCTTTGGCTCAGAGTCGCCGTCCTCCTCTACAGCATCGCCGCTCTGGCTGTGCTGCCGGCGGCTCTGTACGACCGCCCACGCTGGCGCCACGTCGCCGTTCCCGCTGCAGTGGTTGGCCTTTTATTTCACTTTGTGTCCCTTGCGGAGATGCTGAATGCCGCGCACCACACCCTGCCTGTGGACCGTCACGAGAGTCAGTCGCTCCTCGCCATGCTGATCGCCGCATCTTTTCTGGTGGTGTATGCCCGGTACCGGACTGTGGCGATCGGTGTGTTTCTTCTCCCTCTCGCCGTCCTGCTTACACTGGAGCCGGCCTTTCGACCCGGCCCCGAGATGCTTCCCCTGGAGCATTCGGGGTGGATCTTTCTCCATATCGGCCTTCTCCTCGCCGCCTACGCCGCGCTCGTGCTGTCCCTCCTCACCAGCGTTCTTTACCTGTTCCAGGAGCACCGCCTCAAGGCGAAGCAGCCTGCCCTCCGGTCGCTGCCACCGCTTGAGACCACCGACCAGATTGCGCTCAAGGCCCTGCTCTTTGGTCTGCCCTGCATGACGGCGGGCCTGCTGATCGGTTCCGCCCTGGCAGAACAGACCGTTGGCCCGACATTCTTTCTCGACCCCAAGGTCCTACTCTCCTTTGCGATGTGGATCGCGTACATCGGCATGATCTACATCCGGCGTCACTCGGGCCTGCGTGGTCGCCGCGCCGTCTACCTCTCCGGCTTTGTCTTCCTCGTCGTACTGGCCGTGTGGTCTGCGAACCAGCTCTCCGCCGTGCACAGGTTTACGGCTCCATGACCGACCTCCTGCTCCAGCCGACGCTGATCCTCCTCGGCGTCAATCACAACACCGCTCCGCTCGACGTGCGGGAGCGGCTGACCATCCCTCCGTCACGCCTCGCCGATGCGACACGAGCGCTCGCCCTGCAGCCAGGGGTTCGCGAGGCGCTGATCCTCTCCACCTGCAACCGGGTCGAGCTCCTTACCGTTCAGGAGAGCGCGGAGGCCATGCGGCCGGGCGATCCCGGCATGCTCAGCTTCCTGCAGAACTTCCTCAACATTCCCCCAGCTGCGATTCAGCCGCACGTGTATGAGTACCGCGAACGCGAGGCCGTGCGGCATCTCTTCCGCGTGGCCAGTTCGCTGGATTCCCTGGTCGTCGGCGAGGCCCAGATCCTCGGCCAGGTCAAGGAGTCCTGGACCGTGGCAAAGGAGATCGGGACTGTCTCCTCGACTCTTGATCCGCTGCTGCAGCGTGCCTTCAGCGTCGCAAAAAAGGTTCGAACGGAGACCCAGATTGGCTCCTCCAGCGTCTCGATCGCCTCGGTCGCCGTCGACCTCGCTCGAAAGATCTTTGGCAATCTCAAGGGCAAACAGATCCTGATCGTCGGTGCCGGAAAGATGTCCGAGTTGGCCGCGCGGCACCTGATCCAGCACGGCGCGTCCTCGCTCCTGATTGCGAACCGGACCGAAAGCCGGGCGAGAGACATCGCGGACCGTATCGCGCAGCAGTTCAGCGCAACTCCCATCGCCACCACGCTGATCTCCTTCGATCAACTCCACGAACATGCCCATCGAGCTGATATCGTGATCACCTCCACGGGTGCCGGAGCGCTGTCCGGGGGCGCCGCCAAGGTATTCACCCGCAGCCAGGGACGACTCTTCCTGGAGCGCAGGCGGAATAAGCCAATGTTCTTTATCGACATCGCCGTCCCCCGGGATGTCGACCCGGCTCTCAATGAGATCGAGGGCTGCTTTGTCTATGACCTCGACGATCTGCAGCAGGTGGCGGCTGCAAACCTGGCAAACCGATCGCGCGAGGCTGCAGCCGCCGAGTCGATCGTCGCCGAAGAGGTAGAGCAGTACCAGCAACGGCGCGGGGCCGTGCCGGTCATCGAGGCGATCAAAGCCCTGCAGCAGAGCGCAGAGGGCATCCGGCAGGCGGAGCTGGCTCGATCCGCTGACAAACTGGCAGGGCTCAGCCGCGAACAGATGGCCGCTGTCGATATCCTGACGCGATCGTTGCTGGGCAAACTTCTCCACCCCCAGATCGCGGCCCTCCGCAGGGAGACGGAAGTGAATGGGAGCAAAAGGGAGCCCTGACCCCTGCTATTGAGACAATTTGATCGAAGTCGGCTCAATTCGACAGACGCCACACAGCAATTCTTCCTCCGGCACCATCGTAGAAACAGCGGTTCACTCTACATACACAAAAGGTGAGGACGATGGCGCTTTCGAAGACAACACAGGATCATGATGAGATTCGGCAGTGGGCGGAGTCGCGCGGAGCCATTCCGGCGGAGGTCGCCAGCACGGACACAAAGGGCCAGACCGGCATACTTCGAATTGAATTTCCCAAGGCAAAGAACGCAAACGACAGCGCTCTCAAAGAGATCTCCTGGGAAGAGTTTTTCGAGAAGTTCGACGCGAGCGGGCTGGCCCTGGTGTACCAGGAGTTGACCGCCGATGGTGAGCAGAGCAACTTCAACAAGCTGATCTACCCTGAAAATTCAAAGGCTGAGTCGAGCTCTGGTCGGGGCAAGAAGGCCTCCTCCAAAGCGGCGGCGAAGTCGCAGCCCGCAAAGGGCGCATCCGCCGCAAAGAAGTCCACTTCCTCGAAGAGCACGGGAAAATCTGCGGCCAAGGCGCCGGCAAAGAAAGCCCCTGCGAAAAAGGCAGCAGCAAAGAAATCTCCAGCGAAAAAGACGGCAGTCAAGAAGTCTCCGGCAAAGCAGACAGCCAGCAAGAAGACCCCGAGTAAGCGGTAGAGAAGGCTCGTGAGGGCGTTTGGCGGGCCGACCCTGGGTCTCTACCAGTCTCGGCCGCCTGCACAGGTCGCAACCGCGCTCGCACGTGGAATCCCGTATTCTGAACGAGCCATGATGATTCGCATCGGCTCCCGAGGTTCGCAGCTCGCACTCTGGCAGGCCAACCATATCGCCGAAAAGCTTCGCAGCTCTGGACACACCGTCGAAATCCAGGTGATCCGGACGACCGGAGATCGAATGCAACAACCCGGATTCGCCGCGCCTGCGGACTTCGACGGTCAGTCTCTGGACAGCAAAGGCATCTTCATCAAAGAGATCGAAGACGCCCTTGCTGAAGGTCTGATCGACGTTGCCGTACACTCCCTCAAGGATCTGCCAACCTCGCTCGATGCGCGCTTCACCCTCGCCGCGATCCCGGAAAGGGCTGACGCTCGCGATGTCTGGGTCTGCGAGCCATACTGGGGCCTCCATACGCTTCCTCTGTACGGCCGAGTCGGAACCACGAGCCCACGCCGGCAAGCCCAGCTTCTTGCTCTCAGACCCGATCTCGAGTTCGTCGAGGTGCGCGGCAACATCGACACCCGCCTGCGCAAGCTCGAGCAAGGTGCCTGCGACGCCCTGGTCCTCGCAGCCGCCGGCCTCGACCGGCTAGGCCGCACCGAGCACGTCCACTACCGCTTCTCGCCGGAAGAGCTCTGTCCGGCCCCAGGACAGGGGGCCCTTGCGCTCGAAACGCGCTCTCCCGAGCACCCGCTCGACACCGAAGACCCAGACCGCGACCCGGACATCCTTCGAGCCCTCAACGCGCTTGACGACAAGCACGCCCGCTACGCCACCACAGCGGAGCGTGCGACCCTCGAAGGTCTCGGTGGTGGATGCATGCTGCCCATCGGAGTGTTCTGCTCGGTCGAACGCGATCTGGTCACCATTCACTCGCAGGTGCTCTCCCCGGATGGCGAGAGCATGATCGTCGGCGAGCTTGAAGACCACGCAACAACCCCCGCCGACGTACTCGGCCAAAGGCTCGCCACCACGCTCATCCAGCGCGGCGCCCTCGAATTGCTCCCTGATCCGTTGCTCTGATTTCTGGCACGTCAGCGATCTTCGAGTTGCCGGGCATGGACGCCCAGATCAGCCGCGATGGCCTCGACAACAAGCGCATGGTCTTCTCGCTGGGTAAGACCGCTTACGACGATGGCGCCCACGCACCCTGTCCCCCGCAACAGCAGTGGAAAGCCGCCGCCATGCGCGGCAAAGTCCGCGAGCGGGAGGCCTTGGCGGATATCGAGCGTCGTCCCATCTCTCTCCAACTCCAGCCCGACCCGCAAGGAACTCCTTCCAAAACGGATGACGGTATTTCTCTTCCTTCGAAGCCAGTCCTCGTTGCCCGGTGTCACACCCCTCCCGTTTGCGGCCATGGTCGCAGCGTAGAAGAGAGTCTGGCCAGACATCCAGATATTGACCGCAACGGGCTTTGACCTCCCGTCCGCGAGAGCCCGTATGCCACTTACCAGCCTCCACGCGTCGTTCGCGCTAAAGCTTGAAAATTGGAGCAGGTCCTCCTGCGTCTCCAGAATCCGTAGGTCGTCTTCGAAACTCATACATCCTCCACTGTCTGAGAGTAGTGCACCCTGACCGCTCGCGTGAGAGCGAAGCAAAGAGGCGTGCGGGAGATGATGCGATAGCATCGACCTGCGGTCCGCCTCATAGGCCGCGGGAAAGGTTCATGGATCAGACGCTCTCCGCCCGCACCGTCCTTCCCCTGCGCATTCTTCTCCTGGCATCGCTGGTCGCGGGCCTCGTCTACTACGTAGCCATCTCCATTCACTGGCCAATCGTCTGGGATGCCGCCGTAATGCACTACGTCACGTTCCTCATGGACCACGGCCTCAAGCCCTATAGCGAGATCACCGACAGCAACATGCCGGGATCCTACATCGTGGAAACCGTCGGGATGCACCTCTTCGGTCGTGGCGACCTGGCGTGGCGGTTCTTTGATCTCTTCCTGTGCGGCGCCATCACACTGGCCTCGGTCGAGATCGCCCGGCCCGTCGACTGGATCGCGGGAGTCTATGGCGGCCTCTTCTTCACGCTCATGCACGGCGTGGACGGCCCCCGCTTCGGAGGCGAGCGCGATCTCGTCATCACCGCGCTTCTGATCTGTGGCCTCGCCTTCCTCTTCCGTGCTCTGCGGGGGAACAGGGCGTTATGGATGTTGCCCTTCGGCCTCACCGGCAGTCTCGCCGCCGCCATCAAGCCCACCTCCGTCCCGGTTTGTGTTCTCCTGCTCCTGGCCGCCACTCTCCTTCTCCGCAGACGACGGCAGCCTGTCGCGCCCTACGTCCTCTGGACCCTCGCAGGAGCGCTCGTCATGGCGCTCGTCGTGGTCGGCTTCCTCGTTCGCCATCACGCCTTCCGGGACTTCTTCTTCGTCGTCCGATACCTGCTCCCTTCCTATATCTCTCTCCAGCAGCTCGGCTTCGCTCGGCTCACACAACTCCTGTTTCCAAACAGCGTCCTCCTCATCCTGGCGCTCGCCGCACTCCTGGCCGTGCTCCATCGACCCTGGACCGCGGAACGCCGGATGATCCTGCTCTGCCTGCTCTTCGGAGCCTTTTCGTACTACTCCCAGAGAAAGGGCTACCCCTATCACCGGTATCCTCTGCTGGCCTTTCTTCTGCTCTTCGTAGGCATGGAAATCCTGAGTGGACTTCGCCGCTCCGGTCTCTCGCGAGCCCTCGCCGCTCTGGCCATCGCCGTCTCCGTCTTCGTCACGGAGCCGCACCTGCTTCGTCCACTCCGGACGGAGGGACTGATCTTTCCGAGAAACATGCTGGAGCAGCTTTCGGGTGATCTTGGGCAGATCGGTATCGATCAGCTCCAGGGCAACGTCCAGTGCTTCGACCTCACCTACGGCTGCTTCAGCGCGCTCTACCATCTCGGCATCCTGCAGAGCAACGGATTCACCGGCGACCTCCTCTTCTTCTCCCCAACCGAGGGAACAGCCGTCAACTACTATCGCGAGATGTTCTGGCGGCTCGATGCCGCGCGGCCCACGCAGGTTCTCGTCATCAGCAACGAGTGGTTTCAGAAGAGCAACACCTTCGACAAGCTGGCTGCCTGGCCCGCCTTCGATGCCTACCTCAAAGATCGCTACACGCTCGTCGTCTCACGAAGCTTTCCCGTCAACCTTGGCCCGCCCGCTCCGGGAGATCCTCCCGAGCCGGCCTACCGGATCTACATCCGAAACGACAGCCCGCTGCTGGGACAGATACGCAAGCGAAACACCTTTGGAAGAGCGGCGTCACATCAATTCCACCCCGATCTCTTCATCTCTTCGAAATGAACTTCGCCGAAATAAATTGACGGCCGTTGGAACGGCAGATAACCGAGCGTCTGCGCGGAGGTTCCCTGCATTCCTCAGGCCTCGGCACTATAATCACAGGACAGGAGTCGTCATGGCAGACAGCAACGGTATCAACGGCACCAACGGCTTAAACAAGCCCGTTCACACCGACACCCAGTCGCAGGGTCCTCGGATCGGGAGCGAGTCTCCCCTCGGTGAAGGAAGCAAGGGACCCCACGAGAAGGATCCCGGCTCGACCCACATCAACCCTCAGCTGACTACCAATCAGGGTCGCCCCGTCGGCGATAATCAGAACTCCGTCACCGCAGGCCGTCGCGGACCTATCACACTCGATGACTTCAACCATTTCGAGAAGATGGCCCAGTTCAACCGGGAGCGGACTCCCGAGCGTGTCGTCCACGCCAAGGGCTCCGGAGCTCACGGGCACTTCCTCGTGACCCACGACATCAGCCAATACACCTACGCAAAGCTGTTCTCCAGGATCGGCAACACCTGCCCCATGTTCGCGCGCTTCTCCACGGTAGGTGGCGAGAAGGGCTCAGCCGACACCGCCCGCGATCCCCGCGGCTTCGCTCTGAAGTTCTACACCGAGGAAGGGAACTGGGATATGGTCGGCAACAACACGCCCATCTTCTTCGTCCGCGACGCCATCAAGTTCTCCGACTTCATTCACACCCAGAAGCGCGAGCCCGGCTCCAACCTCAAATCCGCAACCATGATGTGGGACTTCTGGTCGCTCTCGCCCGAGTCGATCCACCAGGTCACCATTCTCTTCTCCGACCGCGGCATCCCTGATGGCTACCGGCACATGCACGGCTACAGCTCGCATACCTTCTCCATGATCAACGCGAAGGATGAGCTGTTCTACGTCAAATACCACTTCCAGACGAACCAGGGCATCAAGAACCTCACCGCGGAACAGGCCGAACTCCTCGCCGGAGCCGACCCTGACTACTCCCAGCGTGATCTTCTCCATGCAATCGAAAAGGGAGACTTACCCTCGTGGCGCCTCCAGATCCAGGTCTGCCCCGAGGCCGACGTCGACAAGTTCACCTTTGATCCCTTCGATCTCACCAAAATCTGGCCCCACAAGGACTTCCCGCTCATCGACGTCGGCGTCTTCACCCTCGACCGCAAGCCCTCGAACTACCACGCCGAGGTAGAGCAGGCTGCCTTCAACCCGTCCAACGTTCTGCCCGGCATGGGCTACTCGCCGGACAAGATGCTGCAGGGTCGACTGCTCTCCTATCCCGACGCGCACCGGTATCGTATCGGCACCAACTACGATCTGCTACCGATCAACGCTGCAAAGTGTAACGTCGCCAACTACAACCGCGACGGCTCCATGCGCTTCGACGGCAACTTCGGCGATCTGCCCAACTACGAGCCCAACAGCTTCGGCGGGCCCAAGGAGAACCCAAAGTACAGGGATCGCCCCTACAAGGTCCCCGCAGACAACGGCACAGTCACCATCGCACGCTACGATCATCGCGAGAACAACGACGACTACACCCAGTGCGGCAACCTGTGGCGGCTCTTCCCTGAAGACGAAAAGGAGAGGACGGCGAAGGCGATCGCCCAGTCCCTCGGTCAGACTCCCCTTCGGATCCAGAGGCTTCAGCTGAGCCACTTCAAGAAAGCAGATCCGGACTACGCCGCTCGCATCCTCAAGCACCTCGGCAACAACGAGCATCCTGAGTACCTCCACGCTCCCGATGCCGCCGAACTTGTAGGCGCCGCCCGCCTCCCGGAGAAATAGCCTCGGCTGTTCCCATCTCTGTGGCGCAATCGGCTGGCGCCAAGAGCTAAATAAAAACAGCACACAAAAAAAGGGCTCCGGTTCACACCCGGAGCCCTTCCTTTATTTACCCTTCACCTTTCCTTTGCTTTCTTCTTTGTTTTCTTCTTGGCTTCTCCTTTGCTTCTCCTTTGTTTCCATACTTTGCAGTTAAGCCTTTTTCCTTTCAATACCTTGCTTCTCGGGTACTCCGCTATCTCCTTTGTTTCGAAGACTTGAGCCGACATAAATACTTGACTAACCAGAGCACAAGAGCTATTCTTGGTTAGTCAAGGTGAACAAAGTGCATATCCCAACTAGCCTTATCGAAGCAATCCGGCTTTACTCAAACCCTCAAACTTGTATCGACACTGTAGCTCAGATGCGCTGGGCTGATGGCAAGCCTGTATGCCCGAAGTGCAACGCGGCAGAGGGTGATCGCAAGCACTACTGGTTAGCGACTCAGAAGCGATGGAGTGCTATTCCTGCCTAAAGCAATTCAGCGTCAAGGTAGGAACCATTTTTGAGGACAGCCCTATCGGTCTGGATAAGTGGCTTGCGGCTCTGTGGCTGCTGGTTAACTGCAAGAACGGCGTGTCTAGCTATGAGATCGCCCGCGATATTTCCATCACTCAGAAATCAGCTTGGTTCGTTCTTCAACGCCTTCGTCACATCCTGAAGGACACCACCGTCGAGCCGATGGGTAAGGGCCCCGTAGAGGCGGATGAATCATTCCATGGGGGCAGACCAAAGAACATGCACCGCAGCCGCCGCCTAAAACTCAAGCTTGGAATGAATGGCTATGCTGAGAAAACAGCGGTGTTCGGAATGCTCGACCGCGAGACCCGTCAGGTGCGGGCTCAGGTTGTGCCGAACGTTAAGCGTGAAACTCTACAGAAGGCCATCCTTGACGGCGTCGGCTTCGGCTCTACGATCTATACGGATGGTTGGCCGGGATATGACGGCTTGAAGGCTTCTGGCTTCATCCATGACACCGTGAATCACATGGAAGAGTATGTACGCGGACAGGTTCACACGCAGGCAATCGAGAACTTCTGGTCTTTGCTAAAACGTGGCTTGAATGGGACTTACGTTGCCGTAGAGCCGTACCACATGGACCGCTACCTAGACGAACAGATGTTTCGCTTCAACAACCGTATCGGGCACAACGATTCAACCCGCTTTATGAAAGCCTTGTCTCAGGTAGTCTGCCGCCGCCTCACCTATTCCGAGTTGACGGGTAAGGAGGCGACCCGCTGCTAAGCCTAAGCACGGCCCTTTACGGGGCTATAAACGAATCGAGTATGAAGAGAAGGCTTCGTTGCTTTGGAAGCCTCAATTGCGGCGCGGGAGGAAGCCGCGTCTGCCGTAGCGATCTTGCTTAGAGCCTTAGCAAAGGGATGGGTATCATTCGAAGTGTGTGTTTCTCTCGCTTGCCGTCCGCTGTCATTTTGCTTCACAGTATCCCTCCCGCGTGGAGCAGGTAGATAAACGCATGAACGGGAAAGATAAGACCCAGCAACATAAGGGTAATGCCGAGAAGTATCTTAAACAGACCGACGAAAAGTTCTTCATTGACCCCGCAAGTGGACTTTATCACCCATGCACCAGCAAAGAAGAAGCTCAAATACAGAAGGATAGACCCGGAGAGGTAAAGAAACGTCCATTCTTCGTTTCTGCTGAGTCTAGTTGGACTGATAAGGTCTCCACCTTTTTCGCGGCTCTTACCGTATTGGTCTCTGCTCTCACGTTGGTTCTCCTTCTCCTCACGGTTACCTACACCAGAAAGCAATGGTTGGAGGCAAACAAGTCTGCTCGCGCCGCAGAACGCACTCTGAAAGAGATTCAGAAGCAAACGCGTTTGATGAGGCAGGAAGTAACAGGTAACTTCGCAGCCACGATCCCGGTAGAGTTGCCGCGCCCTACATCCATCTTTGAAGATTTGGAGCGGGCTAAGTTCTATGGCGTCGCCCTGTACTTTGCCAACACCGGAAGGGTCGCCGCAACAAACCTCATAGTTGAAGCCAAACTGACCAAAAGGCGCTTGCCGGGATTCGCTATATTCGGCAAACCAGAGGCGAGGAATATGAACGTCGCCAGAGTCAGACCCTATGACCAAACGCCGGTTGGCATTCCCGGCATCACGCCAGATGACCCGTTTGTGAAATTCAGCCTGAACGACTTTACTCCTGAGGATGTGGCGCTGTTGCACGCTATGAAAGAGGCGATTCAGATTGATGGTCGTTTCAAGTACAGCGATGGCTTTGGGAACACCATTCACCAGCCGCTCTGCTTCATTTACTGGATTCCGCCCCCACACGTCTTCCCGCCCAGCGGAAGCCTTGGTGCCACCTTTGGCTTCAATGGCGGGAAATGGTCCTCCTGCCGGGACATAAAAGATGAGATGGTATTGGCAGATCGCTGGCAGAAGGAGGACGAAGCAAAGCAACCAACTGATCCTTCAAAATGAGGTGAGTTTACTTGCCGAACCGTAGACTTGCTTACGCATTGGTTAGCCAAGTACATTTATACCTTTGAGCCAGCCCATCCAGGGGGGAGGGTACCCTCTCTACCCTTGCCCCCTCATCCGAGGATCCAGCCGGTCCCGCAACGCATCGCCAACCAGGTTGAACGAAAGCACCAGCAGCATCAGCGCGGCGGCAGGGAAGAAGACCAGGTGCGGCGAGTCGAACAGGTGTGACCGCGCATCGTTCAGCATCGCCCCCCAGCTCGCCGCCGGTGGAGGAACGCCTAGACCAAGAAAGCTCAGAGTAGCCTCCGCAAGAACCGCCCCGGCCAGACCCACCGCCGCCTGCACCAGCAGCGGCGGCAGAATATTCGGAAGGATGTGCCGCACCATTACCCGCAGATCGGACGCCCCCAGTGCCCGCGCCGCCTCCACAAACTCGCGCCCCTTCACCGATACTACCTGCGCCCGCACCAGGCGCGCATACGCAATCCACCCCGAGAGCGCCAGGGCGATCACCACATTCAGCAGACCCGGACCCACAAACGCCACAAACGCAATCGCCAGCAGAATCCCCGGAAGCGAGAGAAACGCATTCGTCACATACACGTTCAAAACCGTGTCGAGCGCCCCGCCAAAGAAGCCCGAAGCAAAACCGGCGACAAGCCCCAGCGCCAGCGATAGCCCGACCACGCCACTCGACACACCCAGCGAGATACGCGCGCCATACAGAACACGGGAAAAGATATCTCTCCCCAGCTCGTCTGTGCCAAACCAGTGAGACCCGCTCGGAGGTGTAAGCCGGGCCTGCAGATCAAGCTCCGATGGCGACTGCCGGGCCAGCCACGGAGCAAACGCGGCACACAGAACAAATATAACCAGAAGCAGCACCCCCGCGGCCGCAAGCGGCTGCATTCGCAACGACGCCCCCCATCTTCGCTGTGCTCCGGACACCGTCTCATCATCCCACGACTCATCCTCGCTTACCATCATCACAGGGCGATCAGCCCTGCGAAAGGTCACCTTTGCGGCTCCTCATCTACGGTCTCAACGCAGCCCCGGAGCTGACCGGCATCGGCAAATATACAGGCGAGATGGCGTCGTGGCTGGCAGCCCAAGGGCACGACGTCAGAGTCGTCACCGCTCCGCCCTACTACCCGGCATGGAGCATCCGTTCCGACTACAGAAACCGGTACACGGTGGAGCATCCCGAGCCGAACCTCACCATCTACCGCTGCCCACTCTACGTCCCCGCAAGACCCTCCGGCCTCACGCGTCTGCCGCATCTCGCCTCGTTTGCGCTTTCGAGCACGCCCGTCGTGCTCGCGCAAGCCGCGCACCTCCCCGACATCGTCTTCACGGTCGAGCCCACCTTCTTTGGCGTCCCCTCCGCCCTCCTCGCGGCCTCCCTGGCGAACTCGCCCTCCTGGCTGCATGTGCAGGACTTCGAGGTCGACGCCGCCTTTGAGCTTGGTCTGCTCCCTGCACGGGGTCCGATCCATCGCTTCGCACAGGCACTCGAGAGCTCGCTCACACGGGCCTTTGATCGCGTATCCAGCATCTCCCAGAACATGGTCGAGCGAGCTTGCTTGAAAGGCGTGCCACGATCCAAGACAGTCCTTTTCCCCAACTGGGTCGACACCGATGCCATCCAGCCGCGCAGTCGCGACGCTCCCAACACATTTCGTACAGAGCTCGGACTCGAAGGCAAGACCATCGTCCTCTACTCCGGAAACATGGGCAACAAGCAGGGGCTTGAGATCCTCGCTCCCCTCGCCGCCTCGTTCGCAAACGGCCAGCCCGCCTCCAGCCCGCCCGTCCACTTCCTCTTCTGCGGCGATGGAGCCTTCCGCCCGCAGCTCGAAACCCTCGTCGCCGGCCTCGCCAATGTGTCGCTGCTTCCCCTCCAGCCTTTGGACCGACTGAACGAGCTTCTCAACGCCGCCGACATCCACCTGCTTCCGCAGCGAGCAGGCGCGGCCGATCTCGTCATGCCCTCCAAGCTGACCGGAATGCTTTCGAGCGGCCGGCCTGTCGTCGCCACCACCGCGTCCGGCACGCGACTTGCCTACGTCGTTGGAGGAGTCAATACCTCCGCACCGCTGGGAATCGTAACGCCGGCCGATGACGTCTTTGCCTTGCACGACGCCATTGCCCGGCTCGCCGCTTCTCCGGAGCTACGCTCGACGCTGGGCGCCAACGCTCGCAGATACGCCGTGGAGCACCTCGGCCGCGAGGAGGCTCTCCTTCAATTCGAGCGCAACCTCATCTCGCTGGCGAGATCTTCAAGCCTGCCAACCACACCAAAGTCGTAAGGCTGCCTCTACGGCGTGCAGTAGAATCGGCTGAACGCAGCATCGGAGAACCTGTTTGAAGAAGGCATTGATCACGGGCGTCACGGGGCAGGACGGCGCATATCTCGCCGAGTTCCTCCTCTCAAAAGGGTACGAGGTCCACGGCATCAAACGGCGCACCTCCCTCTTCAACACGGCGCGCATCGACAACATCTACGAAGACCCGCACATCCCTCACCGCCACTTCTTCCTCCACTACGGCGACATGACGGACTCCTCCTCGCTCATTCACATCGTGCAAAAAGTCCAGCCCGATGAAATCTACAACCTCGCCGCGCAGTCGCACGTCCAGGTCTCCTTTGAGGAGCCTGAATATACTGCCAACTCCGACGCGCTCGGCGTCCTTCGCCTCCTCGAGGCCATCCGCATCCTCGGCCTCGAAAAGAAGACCCGCTTCTACCAGGCCTCCACCTCCGAGCTCTACGGCCTCGTCCAGGAGATCCCGCAAAAGGAGACCACACCCTTCTACCCGCGCTCCCCCTACGCCGTCGCAAAGATGTACGGCTACTGGATCGTCGTCAACTACCGCGAGGCCTACGGCATCTACGCCTGCAACGGCATCCTCTTCAATCACGAGTCGCCCATGCGCGGCGAGACCTTTGTCACCCGAAAGATCACCCGCGGCCTCGCCCGCATCAAGCTCAATCTGCAACCAGCCCTCTTCCTCGGCAATCTCGACGCCAAACGCGACTGGGGACACGCCCGCGACTACATCGAGATGCAGTGGCTCATGCTCCAGCAGGAGAAACCCCAGGACTTCGTCATCGCCACCGGCCAGCAGTACAGCGTGCGCGACTTCGTCAAGCGCTGCGCCGATCTGCTCGAGCTCGATCTCACCTGGCAGGGAAGCGGAGTCGAAGAAAAGGCCCTCGACAAACACGGCAACATCATCGTCGCCGTCGATCCGCGCTACTTCCGACCCACCGAGGTCGAAACCCTCCTCGGCGACGCCTCCAAGGCCAAGCGCGAACTCGGCTGGACCCCCCGCACCAGCTTCGACGACCTCGTCAAAGAAATGGTCGAATCCGATCTAAAATCCGCCCAGCGCGACGCCCTCGCCATCAAACACGGCTTCGACGCCTACAACGTCCGCGAAACCTAACCCGACAGTCGCAAAGCCCTCCACAAAACCGACCCAGGAACATCCGATCCGCACCTCCAACCTCAAAGGCCGCCATTCCGGCGACCTTCTGCTCCCCCTTCCCCCCTAAGTCAACACAAGCCGACTTATGGAGATAGAGGTCACGTTCTGGAGCACCTGCTTATTCACAAGCCAAGACTGAGGCTCGTCACTACACCGCGAGACGAACAAACCTTACCCTTGAAATGCGATCACTCTCCTGCTCGCAATCACTTCACAAAAGAAGCAGCTCCGTCCTTCGCCTTCGGTGTGGAACTGCATAGGTGTTCTCATGGTGCCCTCGCCTCGCTCGCTGGCCGTGCAGACAATCGCGGCTGCTCTCCTCTGCTCAAGCGCCTTCGCACAGCACCTACTGCCTTCTTGGCAGCCCACATCGGGCCATCGCCAGGTCCCTATCTGGCCAGGGGCCGCGCCCGATCCAGTGAAATATGACGGTCCCGAATACTCGCAACTTGCGGATGAGCCGCATGATCGAGTTGCTGGTAAGCCTTGGATCTCCGATGAGCGGGTATCCGTGCCAACAATGACGGTGTTTTCTCCAAAAGGCAAGAACACAGGAGCTGCGGTCGTTGTTTTTCCCGGAGGAGGCTACCAAGTCCTTGCAATGGATCTTGAGGGGACCGAGGTCTGCGATTGGTTGAACTCGCGAGGGATCACGTGCGTGCTGCTGAAGTATCGCGTTCCAGGCTCATCCAAATATCCGAAATCGGGCGGTTATCCCCAGGCCCCGCAAGCTCTGGATGACGCTCAGCGAACCATCAGCCTGACACGGCAGCATGCCACTGAGTGGCATATAGACCCGAACAAGATTGGTGTCATCGGCTTTTCTGCTGGTGGCCACCTTGTAGCAGCTACCAGCGTTCACTTCGAAAAGCGCGTCTACAACCGCGTAGACGCAACTGATGATGTGAGCTGCCGGCCGGATTTCGCGATCGCGATCTATCCCGGCCATCTGATGGTTGCGGAGAACAGCGTAGCCCTCCAGCCAGACATCCAGGATCATATCTCTAGGCGGACGTCCCCGACGTTCCTTCTTCAGAACGAAGATGACAAGGTTGATGGCGTGGAGCAGGCCATGTCCTATTACATGGGCTTGAAGAAGGCCGGGGTTCCGGTCGAGATGCACCTATACGCGCAAGGTGGCCATGCCTTTGGTTTGCGTCGAACCAACCTTCCGGCGACCGCATGGCCTGATCTAGTAGAAAAGTGGCTCGTCACGATTGGCATTTTGCATTAGAGGTAGGTCGCGACAAACGCGCTTGTCGGAAGAAGCGTCTTCATCGGCGAACTAGACCCTTGGCTCACAGGCTGCGCCCGAAAGCCGCTCACACCCGATATCGAAGACTTTAGTACTAAAGTACGGAGGGAGGGGTACCCCTTCTCCCCCACAGCACCCGCTCTCTACTGACAATGCCCAGCCCTTCTCCACCGGGGCCCTTAATTATCGGTAAACTCCGCCCAAGTAGCGCCTGCGGCTAAATCCAACGCCGCCACAGCCTCTTTCCTATTGACATTCCCCATCTGGGGAGCCATCATCCCCCAAAGGTCACACAATCCGTGTCCGAAAGTAACCCGCCGTCATACTCACAGGAGACCTCGCCCGCATGAACAAGCTTCTCGTCCTCCCCGTCGTATGCGCCACTGGCCTCGCCTTCGGGCAGGCTATCATCCCTCTCCAATCCGTCCAGCCCCCGGCAGCCACCCCGGACGCAAAGCCTGTCCAGGACCTCAACCTCCAGAATGAGCCTCCGATGCTCGGCATCCATTGGGCCAAGGGATTTGAGCCCAACGCCCGCGCCGCGCACGAGGCCATCACCGCCGCCCACAACCGTGGCGGAAGCAGCCCGAACATGACCTATCACGGCGGTAAAATCATGCCCACCGCCATCACCCAGACCATCTTCTGGGGAACCAGCTGGGCCAGCGATACCAGCGACAAGATCTCCGGCATGGACTCCTGGTATGAGGGCTTCAACCAGTCCAACTATGCCAAGACCTCGGACGAATACACCGGCACTAATGGCCAGGTAGGCGCCGGCACCACCCACCTCGGTCACCTCGTCGACACCTCCCCATCCACCGGCGGTGGCAGCACCTCCACCATCCTCGGCGAAGTCTGCAAGATGGTCAGCCCTGACAGCAGCGGCAACGGCTACTATGCGGTATACACCGATACGCCTCGCGGCAACGCCAACTACTGCGCCTACCACAGCGCAGGAAGCTGCGGTGGAGTCCCCGTTCAATTCGCCTACTTCTTCAAGCTCGATGGCGACAGCGGTTGCGACCCGCAGGACACCTCGGGCCTCCACTCGCAGGGTCTGGCAGCCATCGCCAACGTCAGCGGGCACGAGCTCTCCGAAGCACGCTCCGATCCCGCCTCCCCGGGCGGCTGGTACGACGGCTCCGGCAACGAAAACGGCGACAAGTGCGCCTGGACCTTCAACGTCCCACTCGTTGACTTCTCTAACAACACCCAATGGAAGATCCAGGGCGAGTGGTCCAATGCGGCATATACCGCCGGCACAGGCTATCCCAACAGCTCCGGCCAACGCGGCTGTATCGCCGGCAACTAAGCAGCCGTCTAACCGCCGTATGTGGGCCTAGCCTTGGGTGCCCCATTCTTTGCGGCTCCATCGCAAAGGGTGGGGTATCGCGCGGAAGCGCGACCCGCCCCACAAATCCAAAACGGGGCAACAGAACGCTCCTGGTGGCGCAGTTAACCCCCTCGCTGAGTCATACTAAAAGGCAGGACAGGATTCTCGGATCAGTCTCGGCCCGCCGGATCATGTTCGGGGACTTGTGCGGTACTTCCAGCCGGTACCCCCGTACCCAATCCATTTCTTTCGAATACTTTGGTACTTAAAGTACGGGGGGGGAGGGTACCGGTCCCAAAGCCGCCATGAAAGGAAACAGGATGCCAAAGCCGTACATGCAGCCGGACGCCCGCATCTACATCGCCGGACACCGCGGCTTGGTCGGCTCCGCCATCCACCGCGAGCTCACCCGCCTCGGCTACACCGACCTCCTCACCCGCACCCACGCCGATCTCGACCTACTCGACCCCACCGCCGTCTCCCGCTTCTTCGAACAGGAACGGCCCCAGTTCGTCGTCCTCGCCGCCGCCAAGGTCGGCGGCATCCTCGCCAACAACACCTACCCCGCCGACTTCATCCGTGACAACCTCAACATCCAGAACAACGTCATCGAAGCCTCCCGCGAAGCCGCCGTCGACCGCCTCCTGTTCCTCGGCTCCTCCTGCATCTACCCCAAGTTCGCACCTCAGCCCATGCCCGAGTCCTGCCTTCTGACAGGGCCCCTCGAACCGACCAACCGCCCCTACGCCCTCGCCAAGATCGCCGGCATCGAGATGTGCTGGAGCTACAACCGTCAGTACGGCACGCGATACCTGGCCGCCATGCCCACCAACCTCTACGGCCCAGGCGACAACTTCGACCTCGCCAACTCGCACGTTCTCCCCGCGCTCATCCGCAAGACGGCCCAAGCCATCGAGGTCGGAGCGCCTGAGATCACCGTCTGGGGCACCGGCACCCCCCGCCGCGAGCTGCTCTACTCCGACGACCTTGCCGAGGCCTGCGTGCATCTTCTGAACCTCGACGAGGGCACGTACAGGACGCTTCTGACCGAGGACGCTCCACCTCTCATCAACATCGGAACGGGAGAGGATGTCACCATCAGCGAACTCGCCGAGACCATCTGCCGTGTCCTCGGCTTTCATGGCCGTCTGGTCTTCGACACCTCCAAGCCTGACGGCACCCCTCGCAAGTTGATGGATGTCACGCGACTTCATGGTCTGGGTTGGCACCACCATACAACGCTGGAGGATGGCATCAGGTCGACCTGGAGAGCTGTCCAAAGCCAGTTTACGTAAGAGCCTCAAAGCCAAGCAAGCTCGGCGTGACGCAATCCGCCGACCACAATCATGCGCGTCTTGTGTCAACAGCGTTCACCGAAGTGGTATTAACTCAGCCCATACCGGACCCTAGACTTACGGCATACGCAGCCTTCCATGAGCTGCGAACTGTAAGTTTAGGGGTATCCCCATGTTTCGCTTTGTCCCTTTTTTACTCCGCAGTTTTGCCGTCGGTATTCTCTCCCTCGCCTGTGTTTCGGCCTACGCGGTAACGCTCGGCACGGCCAACAGCCCCAATGTTGCCGAGCAGCTTCTCCTGACACAAGCCAACCAGGACCGCCTCCAGCACAGCCTTACACCGCTCAAGCGGGACCCTCTACTCGCCCAGGCAGCCTTATACCATGCCTACCAGATGGCGGAGCACGCCGACATCTCCCATGGCTTTCCGGGAGAGCCCGATCTATCAGCCCGCGGAGCCAGTGCTGGGGTACGATTCTCGCTGATCACGGAGAACGTTGCCGAGGCGGGCGAGCCAACCATCATTCACAACATGTGGATGCACTCTGATGGACACCGCGCTAATCTGCTCGATCCAGAGGTAAACGTCGTTGGCATAGCGGTGGTTACCCGCGAGCACCAGGTCTACGCAGTAGAAGACTTCGCTTCCACCGTAGAGTCACTCTCTTTGACCGAACAAGAAGCAGCTGTAGCGACTCTTCTCTCCACCAGCGGACTTAGCATCGCCAATACCACCGCTGAGGTGCTCGCGAGTGCCCGTCAAACCTGCGGGATGTCCAGCGGGTACGCCGGTGTCCGCCAGCCCTGGTTCATCATGCGCTACACCGCGTCACGGCTCGATCAGCTTCCACAACAAATCAAGAGTCGGCTTACAAGCGGCAAGTACCATCAGGCGGTCGTGGGCGCATGCACCATATCCGAGCCGAGCGCCTTTAGCTCGTACACGATCGCAATCCTGCTGTACCCCTAGGAGTGGCTGAACCACGGCGCGGTCTCTAGGGGGCACGAAGGTCTAACGTGCGGTAAGCGCAAGCTCTTCCGCGCTCGCCGGCTGCGTAGGCTCCATCCTTAGCAGATCATTAAAACGGTTGAAGTAGTTGAACAGGCCAATCGCCGCCATCAGTTCCACAACTTCACCTTCATCGAAGAAAAGGCGCAATCGCGCGAAGTCCTCGTCGGAGTACCCATGAGGACTTTTTGTCATGACCTCAGCAAGACGTATTGCGACACGCTCACGTTCCGTGAATCCGCCGACCTCCAGCTCGGAGATCATGGCCTGGAGCTGCCGGTCTGTCCACCCCAGTTGCCGGCATATGGCTGAATGTGACGCAAGGCAGTACGGAGTTTGATTGAGCTGCGACGTACGCACAATGACCAGCTCTTTGAGAGCCTTTGGCACCGTGCCCGTGTTCAGGACCGCTTCCATGTGCGCGATGATTGTCTCCAAGATCTCTGGACGATGCGCCATTGTCCGAAACATGTTCGGAACGTTTCCACGATCGCGAAGGTAACGGGCGTAGATCTCACGGGTCGATTCGGCGACATCGTTCTCTTGTTTTCTGGATATGCGCGGTGTCACTTAGGGATCTCCATCTCGGTATCTCGGATGTTGCGATCATATATCTCGCGAAGGTAGGCGAGAGCCAACCTTTGGGCCCGTTTTTGACCCTTCCAAGCATCATTTGTTATAAAGGGAAAGCGAAGCGCGTGACGGCGGGCTCGTATCCATGTTCCTGAGTAGCTCAATGGCAGAGCATTCGGCTGTTAACCGAAGGGTTGTAGGTTCGAGTCCTACCTCAGGAGCCAATCAAATGAACAACTTAGGGAAGTAAAGAGTCGGTAGAAACCAGGAAAATGGGTCCACTGTACCCATTTTTGTACCCACACTCTTTCAAAACGGGTGCTGTACCCATAGCAGCCGAGCCCAGTTTCCGCTCCCCACCGTAGCCGATTTGAATCCCAATTCCCACGATCGCTTTCAGCTGTCGATGCGCCTTGGCGCCTTGACCGGATCCTGCTCCTGCTCCAATCTCCACTCGCGCCCAGAGATGGACGTGCCACACCGAGATGCGGAGGGACCATGGCGCCTTATAAGAGAGGTGGGATCTGGTGGTACAAGTTTTATTTCGCTGGACAATTGATCTGCGAATCTTCGAAGTCGACCTCGAAAACCGTTGCAAAGGGAGCAGAACAACAGCGAAGGCGGGAGCTTGAGACTGGCTTCCATGACCTCAAAGAGGTTCGCCAGCAGCGCATTCGCTGTCTCAGGGAGATCATTAAAGAGTATCTGGTAGGCTACCGCCTCCGGTATCGCTCGGCGACCTTCGCAGAGTACGCTCTGGGCCACGTCTCGCGTCTGCTGGGCGGGGAATTGGTCGTTGATGTTAGCGAAGCCACGGTGCTTGCCTACCAGGAGAGTCGCCTACGCGAGAAGGCGGCACCTAAGTCCATCAACGAAGAAGTACGCTTTCTGCTGAAGATGATGGGCGACTCGGGCGAACTCATTCGGCTGCATCTTCGCAAGCAGAAGCAGCTCAAGCTGGCAGTCAGTAAGCAGATCGGTAAAGCCTTCGACAGTGAAGAAACAGCAAGCCTGACCGAAAGGGCAAGAGAATCGAAAAGTCCACACATGTATCCGGCCTTTATGCTGGCTCGCAACGCGGCGCTGCGCGACTCGGAGATCAAGACGCTTACCTGGGGCCGGGTCAATCTGAAAGCGAAGATCCTTCAGGTGGGCAAGTCGAAGAGCGATGCCGGCGAAGGACGCATCATCCCCTTGAATTCAGATCTCTTCGACGCGCTGGTTGAACACCGTGCCTGGTATCAGGAGAGGTTCGGGGAGGTCCGATCGGAGTGGTATCTCTTCCCGTGGGGCAAGCCTATGCCCCGGGATCCGACTCGGCATGTGACGTCGCTCAAGACTGCCTGGAAGAATATGCGTCGAAAGGCGGCGGTTACGGGACGCTGGCATGACAACCGGCACACCCTCATCACGGAGATGGCAGAGAGCGGTGCGGGGGACGAAACCATCATGTCGATTGCCGGTCACGTCGATCGACAGATGCTCCGCCACTACAGCCACATTCGGACGGAAGCCAAAAGAGACGCCCTCCAGACGGCATTGAACAACCGACGCCCCTCGACGAGACAAAGAGCAAAAGCTTAGAGATTTGACTGCGCAGTGGTCCCGAAGTATTTTGAGGTCGTTCGAGAGATGGTTACGAGGAGAGGAACCATGGAAACACTTCTCAATGAGAAGCAACTGTCGGAGAAGCTCCAACTCAGTCTCGCTTGCTTAAGGCGGTGGAGACTTTGCGGAACAGGACCACTTTATATCAAGGTTGGTCCTCTGGTCCGATACCGTCCGGAGGACAT